>Ga0208374_1000203_pt1 | contig 34020 bp, 21 predicted proteins | sample RifOxyC3_FD_184037 | JGI IMG/M metagenome (GOLD analysis project Ga0208374, IMG submission 184037) | Groundwater microbial communities from Rifle, Colorado - Rifle Oxygen_injection C3 (SPAdes) | ecosystem: Environmental > Aquatic > Deep subsurface > Groundwater | place: Rifle, Colorado, USA...
ATTTTACTATCAATCATTCGTTGAATAGCTGAATTGCCAGATCCCCCGACTCCAACAACTTTAATTTTTGCAAATGTTTCAATGTCTGGTTTTACTTGTGGCATATATAAATTTATTCTCCACCCAAGGCGGACTAGTATTAAAATACTCAGATAATTGAATTGTCGAGTTATCTTTCAACAGTAAAGTTTTTTTAATAACACGCTTGAGTACTTTTTGTATTCAAACAAATATAATTCGAATACAAAATTTATTAACTTATATATATTTTACTAGTTTTTGAAAATAGTGTCAAGAAACACTAATCTTAACACGAATAAACACGAATATGATCTAACATATTCGTGTTTATTCGTCTGTCATTCGTGTTATCCAAACAAATAAAAAAGACGCCCAATAAGAGCATCTAAATATTCTAATAAATAAACATTTCTAAGGCATCAAATTCTTCAAAACATTACGTAACTTGTCCCCTACTTTGGCACTAATATTGAAAGAAGTCCTTCTTGATCTAACACTTTGTAAAAGTGAACTTCCCCATTTTACCATACCAATAGCTGAAGCAAAGGAAACATCATTTACTTTGCTACTAATGCTATCCAATCCCAAAGGATAACCCAACTGCGCTGGCAAAGATAATACTTCTTTGGCGACATCCACCATACCTTCTATTTTGGCTCCACCACCAATAAAGATAGCACCTGCAGGCAACATACCACTTCTTTCAATAGTTGCCAATTCATCATCCACTTTTTCAAGTATTTCACTAACACGAGCTTCAATAATTTGATTGATATAATAACGAGTTACGACGTCTGACTTATCAGCACCAAAATCTTTTAGATCTATGGTTTCTTTCTTGTTTACACCTTTACTAACACAACTACCATATTCAACTTTTACTCTTTCTGCAATATCAATAGAAGTCTTAAGTCCCAAAGCCAAATCATTGGTGACATGAGCAGAACCAATTGGAATAACAACACTATGCAAAACATCACCATCTTCATACACTACCATACTAGTAGTAGGTCCCCCTACATTTATAACTACACAACCCAATTCTTTTTGTCTAGTACTAGTTACTACTTCCCCTGCTGCCAAAATAGATAAAACAAAATCATCAACATCAATACCAGCACGATAAACAACTTTTGTTAAGTTTTTTATATGAGAACTAACACTATGAATAATTTTGGTGTCTACCTCTAATCTAATACCTGTCATACCTATAGGATCTTTTATACCAGTTTGACCATCCACAGAAAAACTACGTGGTAACACATGCAAAATATCATAATTTAGTGGTGTAGCTACAGCTTTAGCAGCGTCAACAGATCTTTCAATATCATCTTCAGAAATTTCACCATCAGTACGTGAGACAGCAATCACACCTTTACTTTCTTGAGCAATAATCTGTGTACCAGAAACACCTACCCAAACATGCTCTACTGGCAAACCAATAATTTTTTCTACTTGTTCCAAAGCATTAGATACAGCAGAAACAGTATCTTCAATACTAACAATTTGACCTTTCTGCACACCTTCAGATTGTACTTCAACAGCAGCTATTATTTGCAAAGAAGGATGATCTTCATCTCTCATATTAGAAAATTGTCCGACGGCAAGACGAACACTACTAGAACCAATGTCTAATCCTGTAATAATATCTGTCATTTGTTTATTTTTTGCCATACTATTTTTTGGATATATTATAACACTATTTACTTATAAGCTCAACTATATATGGATAAAAAATCATACAACCTATTACTAAAGACCCAACTGAAGCCAAAAAAACAACACCAGCCATAATATCCTTCAACAATTTCACTTGTGAATCTAGACGTGGTTTCAATAAATCCAAAAATCTTTCAATAATAGTATTGAACATTTCTAAAGTCAAAATAAATGTGACTAACAACAGTACCACGATTTTTTCTGAATTTCTTAATCCTAAAAAAAACATAAAAACAATTACCAAGACAGCAATGATTACTTCAATTCTAAAATTTTGTTCACGCCTAAAAGTGTAAGTGATACCCTTCAAAGCATAAAAAAAACTTTTTTTTAATTTCATCAATTTTATCATAATAATTCTTTTACAAATTTTTCCTGTAAAGCAAACATTACTTTGGCATCAACTTCTTTCATATGATCAAATCCTAAAATATGCAAAACACCATGCACCAACATTCTAATCATTTCTTCACGTGGTGAAATATTATTTTCTTTGGACTGTCTAATTATTTGCGGTAAACATATAAAAATATCACCAAAATCTTTTTCTCCTAAATTAAAAATTTCTTCCCCTTCTTCTATAGCAAAAGATATAACATCTGTTATTTTATCTTTACCACGATAATTTTTATTTAAATCTCTTATTTTTTTGTCACCAACAATATGAATACTAATATCACCATCTTTTTTATTTTTTTTGAGTACAGTAAAAACAATTTTTTTTATTTCATCATCATCCAATAAAAAATTTTTTACATTTTTGAAGATACTACATTCCATAAATTAATTGTTACTACTAGTACTAGAACTTTTTTGAGTATCTAAAGTTGGTAAAATAATATTGATTACACTACTTGTAGCAGTACTACTACTTGTCTCTGGATAAATATTTTGATCAGGTAAAACATTAGTTGTCTTAGACATTCTAAAACTCTGGTACATCATTTGCATCACATGTCGATACATTATTGCAATTCTATCTTTTGGATGATAAATAATAGTATAAATAAAATTTTCATCTTCAAAATAAGATACCAAACTATCCTTTCTAACCATAGCCTTCTCACCAAAACGATTCACAAAAGGACTTAGGTCATTATAATTTTGTCCTTCAGCATTACGACTAAACCAACTAACAAATTGTTGACCAACATCTTTTTTGAAAAACCTTACTTCTATATAATCACCAGTACTAGCACTAAACAGAACTTGTGTTTCACGAGTATCTACAGAGCCTCTCTGCCAACCACTTGGATAATATATACGATAACCTACTGTAGAATTTTTGTATTCTTTTACAAGACCTGAATCAACAATTTTTACAGGAGCTTGTCCTTTTGGATTATACAAATTATAAACTTCTTGACCATCATAATAATTATCTTTGTCAGTATCCCAAGTACCACTATCAGTACCAAATATGCCTTCTTCCAAATCTGTCAAACTATCAGCATCAATATCTGAAGTATCCAAAGTTATAATGGCAGGCAACTCTAAAAAAACATTATCCAAAGAAGGTGTTGTAGTAGGTACATCAATCGTACTACTAACAACTACATTAGGAGTACCAGTTACAACTTGATTGTCCACATTTGTCGTTGTATTTTTTACAATTACTTCAGGAGTGACTACATTATTTTGTGAAAGTAATTGTAATCTAGCTTTGTTATACCCATCAATATAATACCAAGATATGGCAGCAACAGCTATCACAAAAAATATAGAACCAAAAATCCAAATCTTTTTTATAGCTGATTTGTTAACATTTGATTTACTAGACTTTAACTTCTTTTTATTTTTGTTAGAATCAACAATACTATTAGACTTTGTGGTTGCAGTCAATTTTTCTTCATGATCATGATAAATATATGGATCTTGTCCACCATAAAATACCTCAGGTATAACAATAGTCTGAATCTCACTATATTTATTTTTTTCTATTTTACTATTTTTTTTATTACCAAACATAATTTAACAACTACTTAGTAGTGTTAGTTGTACTTATAGTACTACTTGTATTAAAACTAAGATTTGATTCAGTACTTGTTGGAAGTTCAAACAATTTTCCAGGGCCTGTTGGACTATAACCATTTTTTATTTCTGTGCCATCACTATAAGTATCTCCATCAGTATCGGGTTTAAGTGGATTTGTTTTCCAAATAGTCACTTCATCAGCATCACTCAAACCATCTCCGTCAGTGTCCCAATTTAAAGGATCTGTAGCAATACTATTTTCTCTAACATCAGTCAAACCATCTCCATCAGTATCCAATGGCTCTCCCACTATTACATTTTGATTACTATCAATACTACTAGTGACATTTTCTACAGGTACAACATTATTAGTAGGTATTGTTACTGTATTATTGTTAGTTGTTGTGTTAGTACTATCAAATACAGGTGTTTGTTCAAAACCATTGTTGTTATTTATATTGTCTTTTATAAAAGAAAAATAAATCCAAGCACTACCTGATCCTAATATAAAAATAACTACCAAAACAATAATCCAAATAACTATTTTTTTGCTACCAACAGGTTCTGTAAATTGTAAATTATTAGAGGCTGTATTTTGGTCATTCATGCCTGGTGGAGGTAACACAGTTTGATAAGGTGGCTGACCATTTTGAGGCATCTGACTATTGTAGTTATTAGCCGAAAAATTATTCACAGGAGGATTTACAACATTTGAAGGTACGATATCTGATCTAGATTCAACAACAGGTGTGTTGTCTACTCCTCCAAACATATCATCTACCTTTTCTTGAGTATCTACTTTTGGTTTCAAAATACCTGCCCCTATGGCAGAATTCAAAGGATTTACTACAGGAGTAGGCTCTACTGGCTGAGCAGGCTCAAAAACTGCATTATTATCATCAGCAGCAGCAAATATATCATCAGGTTCTGCTATAGGTAAATTAGGAGGTATTTGATTTGAATTGTTGTTATTATCATCGAACATAAATAAACATTATTATATAAATTATTTTTTCAAAGGATCGAAACCATTTACAATTTCTAGACCATCTCTATAACTATCACCGTCAGTATCTGGATTCAATGGATCTGTTTTGTATTTCTCTATTTCTAACTTATCTGAAATTTCATCAAAATCAGAATCTGGTTCCCACTTATCAGTACCAAGCTTAGTCTCTTCATCATCAGTCAAACCATCTCCATCTTTGTCTGTAGCATACCACTGTGGTGGTGTAACAGGTTCACTAGGTAAAGTTATAACTTGAAATTCAGCATTAGTCGGATTGCCCGCATCATTTTGGATTGCATTTTTTTTATTCAATCTATACTTATTATAGAAGAAAATGCCAGAAGATACAATCGCCACCATGAGGACAATAATTAAAATAATGTAAATAATTTTTTTGTTCATAAAATAATTTAAAGTTGACATTTAGTAGTATTAGGCATATTTTCTTTTACTTGACACAAACTAGTAGCGATAGCGCCATTATAACCACTTGATATATCTGCATAAAATCCATAAAAAGTACTAACAGGAACACTTATAGGTTCAGTTGCTGAAATAGGTATGATAATAGCTTGATTACTAAATCTACCAATATTGAAAACATGCCAATAATTGGCCGTAGCATTGTTGGAAGGTTTGGCATTATTCAAAGAAAAAGAATAATCAGGTTTTACATAAGCATAAGGACTACCACTTCTACCAACATAAACATCAACCCAAACAGCATAATCTTTCAATTGATTGATAGGTGCTTCCAAAGCACTAACATAAAAGGCAAAAATATCCATATCATCAACAGGTGTACTCACAGTACCAAGTGAATCAAAACTTACAGATTGAACACTACTAAACAAACCAGTAACATATTCACTAAAAACAGATCTTATGCCAACTCCTTGATAACTTTTACAAGTTAAAATATCCCAAACATTCATTACAGAACATAATTCATCAGCAGCAGCTACTTCTGAATACCTAACACTATAAGGATCTCCTTCAATATTAGTATCTGAATAAACATTTCCCACAAAATGAATACCATTTTTCTGTTGCCATCTAATAACAACTCTCATTTTCCCTGAAAGAACTTTTGGATTGAGAATTATTTCATTTTCTAATTCATTAGCATCTGATGGCATGTATGGATAATCAAAGACACTACCGTAACCACTTTGTTCAGCCAAATCTAAATCATTTCCTGTTATTTGGTTAGGCACTCCGTCAGATAAACCTTTATTTACAAAAATTTTATAATCAGCAATACATAATTGATTTGTATTAATACTATCTGCTATTTTTGTAGTTTCTTGATTTTTAAAAGCACTTAAAGAAATAGAATTAGCCCCACCCATATATAAATCTAAGGCATTATATTTACCATCTTGTAAATTTTTTACATATGCAGTCAAAAACTGAGTATTTCCATCCCATTTATTTTGAGCATATTCCCCAGACAAATCATTTGTCAATGTATTCAAAACAGCCAATTTAGGCACAGGTAAATTTGTACCACTACCACAAGTCACACAACTATTTTGAACCAATTGACAATTGTTAGTACATTGATAAACACCTCTTTGGGTGGCATTACAACTAAGAGGAGCTTGCGTAGCACTATTTCGATCAAATACAAATTGTTGTTTACCTTCATTATCCAAAGTGTAATCACATTGCTCTAACCAATTATTATTAGTATCTTTATCGACTATACCATTTCCACAGCGTTGTGAAGCTTCCAAAGTTTGAACCAAACAAGTATTACTACAATAAGTACAAGATCTACCATATTCTGGTGTACAATTGACACCATTTTGTGTACCCAAATCACATTGTTCACCAATATCAACTTGATTATTTCCACAAACAGGTGTTTCAACTACATTTTTACAACTAGTAGAACAACTATCATCAACTCCCCCATTATTACTTCCATGATCACAATCTTCACCTTCTTCTACAAAACTATTACCACAGACAGCTTGTCCACCAGCTACACCTGGTAAAGTACAATCAATTTTACAAGCATCATTATCATTTAGATTTCCATCATCACAATCTTCATAATCCCATTGTGTAATTCCATCACCACAATAACCACCAGCTACACTACAATCATAAGAACAACTATTGGCTTTATTGAAATCATAAGAAGGTACAGCTGCAGACAAACAACGACCATAGTCTTCAAAATATTCGGTTTGAACATAAGTGTAGTTGGAACACAAGGAATCATCTTCACAAGAAATCAAACATTCATAAGCATCATCCCCATAAGGACCATCACATATATCAGCATGAGCAACTGCAAATGCACAACCATTTGGAATACTACCTTCTGGAGTAGTACCATCATCCAAACAATAAGCTCTCTGAGTCACACCACCAATACAAAAATTATCATCGCCACATTTACTTACTTTTGTAACAACTTCACTGCGTGTACAATAAGCATTATCACTTGTACATTCAACAGACTGACCTTCTACTATCCTACGATTAAGCTGACAATTAGCTATGGTACTACAACCATTTGTAATAGTTTCTCTTTTTTTATCAAATTCACAAAAACCAGGTACGTATTTACTTTCACTTTTCTCACAATATTCATATTGTGGTTGAGGAATACTATCACCACAAAACCCTGGTCCACTATAACTACTCTCTCCAGGTTTTTGACAGTTTATATCACAATGACTATAACGACCATTTAACTCACCATCATCACACTGCTCTATCAAATCACCACTTCTTTCAGTTGTTGTCACTATGTAAGTACTATCCAATATACCATCACCACAAGCTTTGGCACCATAAGTATTACAAGAACTACTTACAGACCACTTACAATTATTTGGACTACAAGTAGCCAAAGCTTTTGTGCCAGGACTACATAGACCTCCAGTGGCAGATCTATCAACAAATTTAGTACTATTTGGAGGTTCACATTCTTCACCAACAGCATAATTCACAATACCATCACCACAAGTAAAATTGGAAGTAGAATAACTAATCACATCGTCAGGTGTACAATATCTACCAAAAATAATTTTATTTTGATCAATATATCTACTAACAAAATCACTATCATTAATACTTTGCAAATATTCAAATGGAGCATAAATATTGTAACTTTGGGTAGAACTTACAAATTTGTATTCATAAACTTCTGCAAAAGTAGGACACTTGTAAGTAGAACTACTTGCATTCCAACAAGTAAGAGGATCATGATCACTACAACCAACCCATTGATTTACAGGATCGACACTAACAGTACCAGCATAACTATTCAACAATCCCCAAGAATTTTGCCACTTTGAAGTAGTATAACCTGGAATAAAAGAACCACTCTTCAAATTTCCTACGAAATCATCTCTACCATAATCTGAAGTAAAATATTTACTTAAATTATTTTGAGAAACACGTAGACTAAATAGTCTATTCAAATCTCTAAAGAATTTAGTTTTTTCGTTATTACAATAACCTGAAGTATCCAATAGAGGTTGACCACTATTATCACGACAATCAAAATCAGTATTACAATCAATATCTGTAATATTACTTTCAGCTGTTCCCGAACGAATAACTGAAGGGTTTGCCAAAATAACACCACTATCAATTTTTACTTGGTAAAGCCTTTTTGCTCCGCTTTCTAGCAAACGGCAATCATTATTAGTAGTACAAGAAATTGGTTGACTAACCAAACTACAAACTTTTTGTTCATTATCACCACTAATACAACCAGACTGTTCATTGATCCTTTCACAAGAATCGTCTTCTGGTCCAGTACAAGGTATAGGTTCTGTGAAATTACCTGTACAATAACCTTTACCAGATTCTTTATCAGGAGGAGTACAAATACTTTGTCTAGTTTCATAAACATCTTGCTGATTGGAACCAAGACACTTATTATAATCAGTCATCTTAATATTGAATTTCAAATTATTGATAATCTGTTCAAAAACTTGAGTTGTATCTTGAGAAGAATTATTTGTCAAACTAAATAATACTACATAATTATATACATCACCTAAAGGATTAATAGTTTTATCTACATCAAAAACATTCACATAATAACTTGTACCATCAGTCAAAGCTTCATAATTATCAATACTAGTAAGCTTCATTTCACCAATACTACCGAATTTAGTATTGTACCAATCTTGCAAACTACGTGGGCTACCATCAAATTTTGGTGTATTTTCAAATACTTGAATACCCAAAGCATCATTGGTACTACTAGCAAAAAGTAAATATCTACGTAATGCAACATCACCTGTAGCATCATCAATATTATCTAAGTTATTACCAACCAATTGTACATTATCAAACAAAGGTAAATCATCATTTATAGTCAGAGGATCATTGTTGTCAGCACAATAAATAAATGAAAAATTATATTTTTGATCTTCAAAGAGTCCACCTTCTACAGATACACTATCATTCCCAGTACCTAATATTCTTGTATTAGTAGTAGGCCAAGGATTAGTACAGAAAAAAGCAGTTAACTTGAAATTTTTGGAAAAGACATCACCTAATTGTGAATTTTCAGTATCAACATCACTAATAACTTCAACACTTGCCAAAGCATCGATTTGTCCTTCTACACCTTTAGAAGCAATACTAATTGTACTAGAATTATTATTTGGGATAGTAAATATAGCATTGTTGCTTGGACTCCAAGAATATTTCCAGTCATAAATATTTGGGATAGGGCTAATCAATTGTCCACCAGTGTTACTAGCAATTTTTACAGAAAAATCAAAACTACTGTTTGGAGTACTAAATACTTTTTGTGCTGGATCTACACTTATATTTTGTATTTTACAAATTTCACTACCTGTTTTGAACAACCAATAATCATCAATAATTGTAGAATTAGGATTAGCATTTTTTATACCCACACCATACTTATCTTTGACACCATCTTTACCACCATTCAAAATAACCAAGACATAAACATTTGGATCAAGTGCTTCAGAAAGTAACAAACTAGCGGCTGTGGAAGAAACTACCTGTCCATTATAATTATATTTTACTTCTGGAGTAACAGCAATCCTTGTAGCACACCAAATAATATTTTTACCATCCAAATTACTATTTTGTTCAAAAGCAAATACTTTTCCACCAAATAAATTAGCAAAAAATGCTTTTATATTTAACCAAATATTTTTCCAAAAACCAACTTGAGCTGTTTCAAAATTTGTTCTATTCAAATATCTATTGATTTGTACAGTTACATCAGTTTGACCATGTTCAGCACAACTATAATTTCTATAACTACTAGCTTTATCATAACCTTCTATAATAGAAACATTATTATTAAAAGATATTTTTTTCATTTCTGTAGCAAAATCTACTTCCAAATAAGTATTGCGACAAACAGGCTCATCTCCACTAACACCGGCATTCACGGCTGGATACTGACCAGATCTAACTGGACGATAATAACAACATGAATTAGTACCCACACCAAAATTATTAATCGTGTTATTTGGACAATCATTATAAGCATCATCTTGTAATTGAGAATACTCATTGTAACCACACATCAAACTATAATCACCTTCACCACGAACGGTATTTGATTTTGTAGAAGTAACATTACCTTTATCATCATAATATTTTACAGGTATAGCAAATATTTTTGCTGTCATCGCATCAATTATTTCTCTTGGATCAGAATCTGGTGAAGGATTACCAACAGCAGTAACTATTTGTGCAAAATTACCTCCAAGTTCATTTTGTCCACCATCATCTAATTCACAACTATAATTACCAGCTAAACCCTCAAAATTTATACTAGCTACTTCCCCACTTGTACCAGAACCTTCACCTGCTCCATTGACACCATCACCACAAACAGAAGGACTTCTATAAGACAAAGAGGAACCAGCCAAAGTACAGTCAGAATTACAACCCATGGAACCTTCATAACACTGAGCAAGTGCAGTCTTACAAACATTTTTCAACAAACATTTATTATCACAATTACTAGATGTTGCTCCATTTTTTCCAACTTCACACTCTTCACCAGCTTCTATAAAACCATCACCACAAATACTACTAGCATTTTTACAAGCTGCGACAGAACTAGTCTGATTATCACACCAATGTTGTGAAAGTGAAGTACCTAAATGTAAACAATTATTTGAACAACCACTACCACCATCACAATCTTCACCAATAGTAACTGCGCCACTACCACAAATTGGAGCACCAACATTACCAGTTACTTGATTAGAAGAACCAATCCACAAACATCTAGGACTACAGTAACTATTTTGAGTAGGATCAGAAGATGATGAATCACATTCTTCACCTTTGTCTCTGTCAACGACTTCATTTCCACAAGTTCCACCAACATTGATACTATTAGCAGCTGGACGCAAACAATTGTAAGAACAACTTACACCAGCTTCTTCATTAACAATTGAACCATCTGCTTTTGTAGTTGTACCAGCTATGTCACAATCTTCACCTAGGTCAACAATACCATTACCACAAATTGGATAATTATTATTGTTGGTAGCATAAGCTATGTCACTACCTTTTGGCAAACAATTTTGTGTACAAAAATTATTGTATTTACCAGAAATACTAAAGTCAGTAATTTCAGCCACCTCAGCATTGTTGTCATTTGCAACTCCCCAATCCCAACCATAATCACGAGGATCAAGCGCTTGTCCATAAGGACTACAACTATCTATAGCACCTCTAGGTACAGCTCGATAAATTTGTTGTTGTCCAATATAATAAGCAGAAAATGGATCAGGAACAATATCCACATTATCAACTACACAAGGTTCAGAAGAACTTTTGGTTCTAAATTTCCATTTTGTGATTTGCAAAGGATTACCCTCTTTATGATTACCCTCAGTATCAATACCTCCGCTAGCTTTTATATTATTATCTAATTCAACCAAATACCAAGTACTAGTAACCAAATAATCTTTACTATAAAATCTAAGAGTACTTGCGTTAGTATTTGCTTCAGAAATATCAAAATCAACAGGTATTAAACCATTAACACAAGATTCATTGGCACATTTGGATAAATGCAATCCACTACTATAAGTAGTCGGAATCATTATTTGATTGAACTGTGCACCCATTTCTGCATTGATACATGCTTCTGTACAAGAAGGCCATCTATCAACTACTTCTGGATCACCTAAATCAATATAAATAGTACTTGTAGCGACAATATCTTCACTTGAATCTTCAGTACTCCTAACATTCAAATAAGAAATTTTACCTTTTAATAAATTGAAATTGTTAGCAAATAAAGTATCAACGTTACCCACGAATACATTTCCTCCACCTTTTATATTATTAGTATTATTAAAAGTTCCTTTTACTTCATCATTGATTTTTATAACTAAAGAATTATTCAATTTTGATATTTCAATTTTGAAATCTTTTTGATCAGCAACTAAAACAACATTTTGTTTAAAATCATCACCATAACTAAAGGACAATTCAAAATTTCTATTTTCTACAGTCAAATTATTTGCTGATTTCGAATAATTTTGAAAAAAATACACAGAGTATTCACCAACTTTATTGATAATATATCTTCTCAAAACTCCAGAATCACCTACATAACCAGGAAAAGAACTTGGAGATATTTCGTAATCACTGTCAGCGACATCATCTAAATGTACTTGGGCACTAAATACAAAATTACCATACAAAGAATAATCACTATTACTATCTGTTGCTGTCAAAACATCAGTAGAAGAAGTTACTTGATAATTTTGAGTAGCACCCAAACTTGTTAAAACATTATGTTCACTAAAAGTTTCCACAATATCCAAACGTGCGAAGATATCACTTCCACCAGGATTATTTGACCAAGCACTAGCAATACCACGAGAGTTCTCATGTCTAGCATCTGTGTTTTTTTTCTCTGCTGTAGCAGATTGTGTAGTATTATCCTCTGGTCCCCATTCCCAAGGCTTATCATCAACATTCAAAACAATACACTGTTGATTGCCAATACCATAAACATCGAAATATTGTGGACGAACTTTTGAGACATTGAAAATATTTTTCAAATCATAACTAAGAGGCCATCTGATATCTTGGATAACACCCAAAAGACTGGTGTGATAATCTGATGGTTTGATACCAGCATCGACCAAAGTACAAACATCGTTTTCATTACCAGTTCTAAAATCAAAACAATAGGCATAATCAATATTCTTTATTGTACAAGGTCTGGTAGGTTGTATTTTTTCATTTTTCGTAACATTATGACCTGCTTCTGTAACATCCTTTAGGGATTGTAAACCTGCCCCCATAGCCACAGTGTACCATTTATTGGCAGCCAGATTTCCCTCATCATTTTTTTCAAAAACTACATTTTGTGAATTTGAAACATTAGCTGTAAAATCTGAAGTTACTTCAGAAGTATCTTCAGTTGTACAATCAATATTATTTTCATTACCACCACAAGTAAAAATATGAAAATTTTGTATGTTACTATCAGCATCATCTACCGGCAAAGTAAAACTAGCTTCAATCTGAGCATTGACACAAGTTATTTTACCTTCTTTACGAACAGACCAAGGTGTTGGTGATGGTACTACATTACCAGGATGTTCAGAATCACACTGTTCTAAAACCAAAAATTTTTCAGCAATTTTACCAGTGGTGAATCTCCAAACATAACCGCCATCACGCGTGGTATCTTTACAAGCCAATCTGCCAATTTTCCAAGCACCTTCTTCTGGACCAATCTGACAACATTGAAAATTATTTAAGGATTGTTGACCTGGCAAACGACAATCTACTACTTCATAATTTATATCATTACTAAATTTGTTACTTGCTTTTACAACAATTGGACCACTAGACATTGAAAGACCACTCACAATGTCATAAGGGATAGCAACTTCTATACTAGTTATCGTATTAGAGTGAAACTGATCATTAGTCAACCAAGTAGTAGGATCTTGAGGGTTAGCATTATCTTTCCAAAAATAAGCAGCATCCTGTGGAGTAAGGGTAAAATTTTCACCTCGCAAAGTCAAATATTGATTATTAGCCAAAGGTGCAGAACCTTGCTCAGGAGAGATTTTACAAATACTTGGTTGTGGTTGACCTGATACAATATTTACAAAAGTTTTGGTACTTGATGTTGTTTTGCCAGAATCATTAATAATATAAACATTATCCAAACCAAATGGTGTGGTACTAGCAACCTTGGCAACAATTTGAGTATCACTCCAACCTGTACCACAATAATCTGGTAAAGATGCAAAATTTACACCACCAATTGTCACATTACCACTACCTTGACTACTACCAAAATTTCTACCAGTGATAGTAATATAACTACCAGGTGTCGTAGTAACAGGACTAATATGAGTAATTATAGGATTAGTATCTGCACCCACAGCTGAAACAGTAAACCAGACAGGATTACTTTTTTCACCATTATTCGGTAACTGTACATAAACAGCATTTTTGCCTTCACCGGCAAAAGGTACTGTTGCCCCAATAGTTTCGTCTGCCCAACTAGCTACTCCAGCTGAAATATCACCAAAAACAAGATTTCCTGTTACAGAACCAAAAGATTTACCTTTGGCAGTAACGGCTGTTTTTGCTTCAGCTGAAATAAGACCATCAGCTGTTTTTACAGAACAAAGACCTGGTCTTTTTATATTATTATAAGTAAACACTCCCAAATTAGGACCAAAGTTATCATTAGCAAAATCAGTAAATTTGTAACTTGGGACTACAGTATTATACAAAGAAGTTATTTCATCTTGAGACAAGACTCTATTCCAAACATTTACTTCATCAATAAAACCTGTATAAAAATAGGCAGTACCACCGTTAGTAGCACCTACCACAAAATCACCGGCATAACCAGAAAAAAATTGTGTAGTTGTAGTTAATACCAAATTACCATCGACATACAATTTTGTACCATTTGTTACACCCTTATCAAAAACCAAACCAACTTGGTGCCACTTTCCGTCAACAACATTAGTATTGGAAGGTATTACTCTGCCACCACCACTTGGATACCATTCACCGACAGCTAACTTATTATTTGCTAAAAACAAACCATAGGAAGAATCTTTGCTCACAATCGTATCGTAACCAATTGTATTATCAGTCTTTTTTATCCAAGCAAAAATACTACCTTTTACCAAATCTAAAGAGTCACCTGCGTTTACACGTAATTTCAAAATTTCTTTATCATCTATACTTAAACTTGGGTTATCTAAATCTTTATCAAAAGAAACAGCTTTACCAAATTTACCATCATTACCAAAAGCTACATTACCAATTACTTGCAAATTATTATGAGCATTACTACTATCAGTAATAGTAGTTCCAGAAATTTCATCAAGATGTAAATTCAAAACATGTCCAGGATTCAAAGGACTAGGATATTTTGGCGTAGAAGTTGAAGCAGAATTAGGACCTGCTAATTCCAAATTTTTGACAGAAATTACAGGATTTACAGTCACACCAGCAGGTTTATTTGGTACTTCAGCAATTATCCAATTGTCATTCCAGACATCATCACCACGACATTGAGCTAGACTGACAATATTAGCAAAATCAAAAACATTGTCACCATTAGTATCATAATTAAAATATATTTGACCTTCACTATTACCAAAATTTCTACCAGTAATAGTAATCCAGTTGCCAGGCGCACCATTATTTTTTTCAATATTTTCTATATATGTCCATTTTTTACAAACACAGTCACTAGTACCTGCACAAATATTATTTTGAGTATCAAGACACTTGAAAGAAGTCGAACAATCTGCTTGAACTTTACAAGAAGTTCCAAGTCCACCAGGACAAACACCACCAGTATCTACACCATCTTCACCAGGATCTTGAACACCATTATCACAAATAGCTGGTACTACTCTAAATTTTAAAATTTGATGAGTAACATTATTATCAATATCATGTCCAATAATATCCAAAACATAATCAACATTTTGTAATAAATCTACAGGTACTCGATAATTATAAGTAAAATCAAATTGATTACTAGAACCAAAAGAAATAATAGGTGCTTCTAAGTAACTTTTCAAGATATTTGCTTCTGCACCCAATTTATAAATATTCAAAGCTACATAAGAATTACCACCATAAGTGACGACATTACGATCGTTTGCAGATACCTTGACAGCATAAGTTCTACCAGCGACTAAGTGAATATTATCTCCCGACATATTATCTAATGTCGCTGATAATGATGGAGAGTTATTATCCAAAATATTATTTTCATCACCTACTTTGAAAGTAGCATTTTTTGGAAAAGTACCACAATCAGTATTTACTTCAAGATTATTACCATTCAAATCTTTTACATCCAAAACATTTATATTGTAAGTACCTTTGGCAAGACAATGTCCACCAACAGTATCATTACAACCATCTTGTGTAGTTGGTACAGCTTGAATTACATGATTATTTTCAGAAAAACTTAAAGTAAATTTACCAGTAACATCAGTACCATCTTTATCAATTTTTAGAGCTTGAGCTAATTGACTACCAACACCTCTACTAAAAACGGCTCTAATAACTACATTATTCATACCAACAACATCATTATCTTTGGTACTAGGAGTGATACTTTGTACAAAAAAATGTCTTGTTCTACAAATATCCGCAGGATCACAAACCACAGTATCAGCATAAGCTTCGTAATAAGCAGTACCAGGGCTATCACAATCACCTATCAAAGTAGTATCTATATTAGTAACATCACGAAGACCAGTAGCCGCTGCTAATTTATTCAAAACAAATTTTGTGATAGCAAAGGCTGACAAAATAATTACCAAACCAATAATACCATTAGTGAGAATTTTTTTGGCAGTAGAAACTTTAGCTTCGTCCCCGCCTGCAGTCATGTAAGTAAAACCTCCATACAAGACAATACCCAAAGCAATAATTCCCAATAAACCCAAAACTGTATTAATAATTTTTACGACAGTCACTCTCAAGTCACTTCCACCCAAAGCAATATTTTGATTGACTTCACTCACACCCAAAGTATCAGTAGCCGTCTGCGCAAAAACAGGTAAAGTTATTACAGACATTACAGAAAAAGCCAAAAATAGACCTAATAAAAGAAATTTTAAATTTTTGTTTTTGAAAAAAATCATAAAATAAATCTATTTTTACTTTATATAATTACTTGGAAATTGACTAATATTAGAATTGCCTAAAATATCCAAACATGAATTAATATTAGAAGTTGTAGTGACGACAGAATAAAGACATGCTGTATCTTGACTACCATTTCTAATATTAACAGATACACAATTCATAGTATCTGCATTTGTGACATTACCATCAGCATCATAGTCTAACACACACTCATCAGTATTATTTTTTGGTCCATACCCTGGATAAAAACAATTTTGATTTTGATCTTGCAAAGTACTAGTCACAGTTGGGAAATAATACAAATCCAAACCATTTGGTCCAAAAGTACGGTGTTTGATATCCAATTTGGTAACAATATTTGGTTCTTCGCCAATATTTTCAGCAAAGGTAGCTGTAGAAAGTCTTGGTAAAGTTTCGTTTACCAAAGAACAAGGCTGTGTAGAAGTGACACTAGCAGCATCCACACAAACACCACTTGGATATTCGGTAATACCCACCCCATGAATAGTTCCAAAACGTAATATTTTACTAAATATTATATTAACAGGTGCTTCACCAACAACATTTTCACCTTCAATTGGCGGAGTAATTGATTTGATATAAGGAGATTGATTGTCTATTTTGTTTTCAATTTGGAATGCCCAAAAATAATTATCTGGAACTTTTTCTCCATCAAAAATTATTTTAGTAGTATTAGTATTTGGATCTCTTACAACAGGAGGTTTGTTAAAATTATTAATATCAACTTTATCCAAAGCATTGAATGACATATCATAAACACCTGTAAAAGGACGTGCTTCAAAAGGTCTGTCAGCATTACCACTCCACTGTGCAGTACGAACCAAAGCTGAAAAATCTTGCAGGCAACCTTCACCATTGCAAGTAACTGGCAAACAATACATAGTATCACCACAACTATTTTGACCACAAACATCTGGTGGAATAAATTCAACAGTTCTATAACCATTACTAATTTTCCAAGTACCAGTTACAACTCTATCTTCAATTTGACCTGTACTTGTTGTATTAAGCAAAATATTATCAAAATTACCATCCCAACTTAATCTACCTTGCACTGTAGAAGGATCAATAGCTTCATCAAAATTTATTGAAATTATTCTATTTTTTGGGGCATCATTACTACCATTACTTGGTGAAACACTTACGACATGTGGAGGTGTCAAATCAAGATTTGTGCCAGTTTGAAATTCCCAAATATAAGGTCTTCCCAGAGGAAATAGACGTTCTTTGTTGTCAGCTCGTAAAATACCATCTAATAATTTCACAGTATAATCTACATTTTCAGTAGAACTACCCAAATAATCAACAGGTCTAAATACTACTGTAAAAACTTGACGATTTTCATCATAACTAGCAACAACAGAGGCAGGAATACCAGCTGTAGCATTTATAATATTAGTACTAGTATCAATTTTAATAGTAGAAGTATTCAAAGTATCACAAAACATTGTATTGTTATTGTCTATAAAACAATCACCATAATATGGATTCACAATAGTATTCAATTGAGTAGTTTCTGTTACATTATTTCCTGCAGTATCCTTACAAGTAGTTGTTGGTCCAGAGAAATCATCAATCCAACAATCACGATTAGTATTGAAAGCAATACTAGCAGGGTCAATCGGAATATTGAAAGTAACCACTACGGCAGTATTACGAGCTACATCCTTTTGATCTCTAAATGGATAATGATCTCGTACAATGTCACCAAGAGCTCCAGAACCGGTGAAAGTCAATAAATTTGGTCCCTGTCCTGTACTTTCAGTTCCTCTATTAAATCCAGTAGCACCTAATATTCTATCCGAAACAAACTTTACAATAGCGAAAGCTGACAAAATAATAACCAAACCAATTATAGCATTGACTATTATTTTTTTACCATTGGCGATTTTACCTTCATCTCCTCCAGCTGTCATAATCACAAAACCAGCATAAATAATCAAGGAAAGAAGAACAATACCAAGTAAACTTAAAACAGTATTTATTATTTTGACGACAACAACTCTAATGTCTATTCCAGTAAGCGCAATATTAGATTGTTGTACTTGATTTATACCCAAAGTATCATTAGTCTGTGCAGAAACTATTTGAGTAAAACCTAGAAACAAAAAAACCACCAGAATAGAAAAAACTATCAAGGCCTTTTTTGAAAAATAAATTTTACGAGTCCAAGGTAGCATGGGAAATCCTTAGAGACGAAAACTAATAAATTTTGTTTTTGTTTTTATTTTGTGAGAATTTGTTTTACAATTCTACTTACAGTCGTACCATCAGTCTTGCCCTTCAATTTGGACATAGACAAACCTATTACTTTGCCTAAATCACTTGGTGAAACTTCACCAAAGTCACTAATAACTTTTTGAACTTCTTTTGAAACATCTTCTTCAGACATTTGTTCTGGCAAAAATTCTTTGACCACAGATATTTCTTTGTTGGTTTTGTCAATCAAATCTTGACGTTTACCAGCTACAAAATCTTGCATAGCATCATTTAACTGTTTGACTTGTTTTTGTAAACTTTCTACAATTTCTTCATCAGATAATTCTTTCTGTTTTGCTATGCTTTCATTTTTTAAAACAGAAAGAACCACCTGTAACACAGATAGTCTTTCTACATTTTTATTTTTACGCGCTTCTAATTGATTTTGACGAATTATTTCAATTAATGACATAAAAAATATTATCTTTTTTTATTTTTGTAATCTTCGACAGGAAGCTTACCGGCTTTACGCAATAAATCAGTCTTGTTAACTTTCTTTACTTTAGAAACAGTCAACTTATGTTTTACGTTCTTACTTTGCTTTGGTATAAAATATTGAATTTTACGCGCTTGCAAAATTTTACCAGAACGTTGCCATTGTTGCTTAACTCTACGCATGAAAGATTCGAATGATTCATTTTTCTTACGTTTTAATTCTGACATATATAATATTCACCTCCCAGTGAATTTATTAAATTAATTGATATTATCATACACTATTTTTTGGCTTTAGTCAAATAAAATAAGCTACTCCAAACTGTGGAAAAGTAATTAAAAAACAAGCCTATATTTAAAGCTTGTCTTTTGTGTTTAAAATAAGTTATGAAAATATAATTAATTTTGTAATAGCTTGCGAACAAAACTAGCAATTTTCTTTTGGTCTACGACCTCCTGAATACCAGAATCCATATTACGAACCAAAATACTACCATCTTGAACTTCCTTTTGACCCAAAATCAAAGTATGTGTAGCCCCAATTTTATTGGCAATTTCCATTTGAACTTTCAAAGAAGATTTGGAAAAATTATGATACACAAACAAACCTTCACGACGTAAAACTTCCAAAATAAATAAAGATTTTTTGTTGGCTTGTTCACCCAATTGAGCAAAAAATATTTTATTTTTCTTAATTTCTTCTTTCTTAACGCCTTCTTTTTCAGCTTTATCTTTTTTTTGTTTTAAGATCATGACTACTCTATCTAAACCAAGTGCAAAACCAGCAGCAGGAGTAGATTGACCACCAAGTTGTTCTATCAAACCATCATAACGACCACCGCCACCTAAAGCTAAATTAGTGAAACCTTCCTCTTCAGAAAATATTTCAAAAACAGTGTTTGAATAATAATCAAGTCCACGTACCAATTTGGCATTCAAAACATAAGGTATTTCTGTTTCATCTAAATATTCCAAAACTCTAGTAAAAAATTTCTTTGAATCAGGACTCAACCAATCAATAATTTGAGGTGCATCTTCTATAACGGCAATATCTTGTTCGTCTTTTGAATCCAAAATACGCAAAGGATTTTTGTTGATACGTGCTTTTGATTCTTCACTAAGATAACTTCTTTTACTACGTAAATAACCAACTAATTCTACAATATAATTTTCTCTATCTTGCAAAGTTCCAATACTATTGATATGTACCACAGAATTTATACCCAAATCACGCAAAGTATTGTAAGCAGCAGAAATAAGTTCAGCATCCACGATAGGATCAGAATTACCAATAGTCTCACAACCACTTTGATAAAATTGACGGAAACGTCCAGCTTGAGGTCTATCATGTCTAAACATTTGACCGTGATACCACATCTTTACTGGTTGTGGCAAAGTTTGCATGCCATTTTCAATATAAGAACGAGACAAAGCAGCTGTCATTTCTGGACGTAGACAAACTTTGGCGCCATCTTTGTCTTCAAAAACGTACATTTCTTTGTCAACGACATCAGTACCTTTTCCAATAGAACGAATAAACAAATTTGATTGTTCCAAAATAGGTGTTTCTACATAAGAAAAACCATAACTTGTCGCTACATTCTTTACCACTTCATAAACATTTTGCCATATTTCACCATCTTGAGGTAAAGAATGGCGCATACCACGCAAAGTACTATATGTTATTTTTTTATCTTCTGATTTTTTAACTACTTTTTTTTCTTTTTTTACAACAACTACTTTCTTAGTTTTTGCAATAGGTTTTGCTGTCTTTATCTTTTTATCCATAATTTTTGAGATTTTCTTTGGCATAATACATGAATTAAGCTTTATTATAGTTTAGATTATATTGAATATTGAGGTACATCAAAAGATGAAATTCTATCAAGTGGCCAACCACGTAACCAAACTTTACCAACAATATCTTCACGAGAAATAGCACCAAAACGTCTAGAATCAAAACTGGCTCCTCTATTATCTCCCAAAACAAAATACTGATCATCACCCAAAGTCAAACTAAGTGAACCGCTAGTATCCATACCATTCAAATAACTTTCATCCAGTATCAGACCTTTTGGATTAGTATCATTGTAAATAATTACCTTACCATTTTCTATTTTTATTCTTTCACCAGGAATTGCAATAATTCTTTTCAAATAATAGTCAGTACTAACAGGTGATTTCAAAACTATCACTTCTCCCCTTTCTGGGATACGAAATCTATAAGTAATTTCATCAATAATCAAATAATCACTTTCATAAAAATTTGGTTCCATAGATTGACCTTTGACATAAAAAGGTTTAAACAAGAAATAACGTATCACAAAGATAGTAATACCAGCTAAGACAGCAATTTTTATAAGTTCTAAGAAAAACAAGGCTGCTTTGCCAAGAAAGCCTTTTTCATAAACTTCATCATTAGTGTTTTCTTCGTGCTGTTCTACTTCTAGATTGTCATTATTTTTTAATTCTTCAGACATAAAAATACAAAATAAATAGTTATCTTCTAAAAACGATTATACACTAAATTTAGAGAAAATGCAAGAGACACACTATAGTTGCAAAATAGACTTTATTTTGATATATTAATTATAATTTATTGACTAATATAGATAAAACAAACTTAGACAAAAATACAAATTATCCTATGCCGATAGAACCTTTAAAAAAAACAATCTATTCATTTTCAATGTTCTTAGCAGTATTATTTGCTGTTTTTCTATTGATCTTTGTGGTTTTTATTATTATATCTGCCCTATTAGAAAACAACGATACAGATTTTAATAGACACTCTAATTTCAATCTAAATGATAATACAAAAGAAATAGAATACGAAAATTATCTTACAGAAAATTGTGATTGGATAGAACTATCAGCCGCTATGCGTTCACAATTAAATTTTACAGTAAATGTTCTAGATTATGAAGAAATAAAAAATATAGAAAAAAACGCCAAGCAACTTGAACAACGAGGACTAAAACCTTGCAAAATTGTTAAAAAACAAGAGTTCAATGATCCGATACCCCAAAATGAAAAATTTGAATTTAAAAAAACACCTTATGCTATTGATAATTACTATTTAAAACAAGATATAAATGTATTATATAAAGTAAGTGACAATTTATTTACAGGAATTTTTAAAAAAGCCAAAGAATACATAAATGAAAAAAATTCTGATACCATTTATAAAGAGTTACAAAAAACACCTTACACTATACTTTTGTTCGCATTAAATAACGAGATACCACAAATTGTTGAGAAACATAATATAGATTTTCCCAAAGACCTTGACGGACCTTATTATCTACAAATATCTCGCAAAGAATGGCTTGTTTTTAATACAGATCTCACAATCTGCAATATTATTAAACTAGAAAATAATAACAATAGTTATAATTTTATAGAAGAATCATGTTTGTTTGATAATCAGAATAATCTTTTATTATAAAAATTTGACATTATTTTCTTTATGAAATACTTGATAATCAATGCTGATGACTTCGGATATAGCAAAATATTTAATACTTCTATTTTGTTATTGATAAAAAATAGATTAATTTCTTCTACTTCAGTGATGGTAAATTGGGTAAATGATGAACAGTCTGATCAAATTAGTGAACTCTTGACACTAACAAAATCTCATAACTTGAGTATAGGACTTCATTTAGAATTTTCTGACAATAATTTCAAAGCAGAAATAGAAAGACAGTACAAAAAATTTTTTTCTATTTTTGAATTTAGTCCAAGCCATATTGATTTACATAAATCTACATTCTTAAAAGAATCTTATCCCTCAATTATAGAATTTTGTAAAGAAAAAAATCTTCCTTGCCGAAATCACAAATTTGATATTGACGATGTTGTAAAAACTAAAAATGAAGTCATGAGTGGAACTAGAATGAGTTTTGATGAATTGAAACGAACAATTGAGAATTTTAAAGACGAAGAAAGTTATGAAATTTTGTTTCATCCAGGTTCATATGACCAAAATTGTAAATCCAGTCTAAACAAAGAACGTGAACTTGATATAAAAAAAATCGAAGAAATTAATAAATTTCTAAAAGAAAATAATATCAAATTAATCAGCTACATTGATTTAGTTTCGATGTAATACCACAAGTATTTTTGCAAACATCAGATATTCTTAAACGTCATATAAAATATCAAAAATATTGACATTTTGTCCTAAATATTATATAGTATTTGACGTCAAAATAATGACCATATAGCTCAGTTGGTTACCTGCCTGCCGGCAGGCAGGAAGCGCCACATTGATCCCGATAAAACTAAAAAAACAAAGCATTAATATGACTGCATAGCTCAGTTGGCTAGAGCGCTACATTGACATTGTAGAGGTCAGAGGTTCGAATCCTCTTGCGGTCACAAGATTTTTATCGGGATAGAGATCAAGGTAAGTTCTCCCCCGACTAAATCGGGGGATCCGCCTTGGGCGGAGAATCTGGGCGGGTTTACAAAGGTACAAAATCAAAAAAACAAGGCTCTGGATAAAAGACTTGAAAAAAAATTCAAAATAGTCTATAATAGCCTAGCAAATTACAAGGGCGTGTAGCTCAGTTGGTTAGAGCGCAACACTGATAATGTTGAGGTCCTCGGTTCGATTCCAAGCACGCCCACAAAAAAGACTACGTTTATCGTGGTAAACCATAAAAAAACTCCTAATTTTAGGAGTTTTTTGATAATGTTCTTATTTCTTACTAACTTTCTTTTTTGGAGCTTCTTTGGATAAATTTTTCCATTGAGCTTTGACTACTCTTTCAATCATATCACGCATGCTATCTAGTAAATCATTTTCTACAGCATATTTGTTGACAGTTTGTTCAACAAATTTGTAATACTTTGTTTTTGTCATTTTGTCCCAACCTTCTGAAGAGATGATCTTTTCTTTTACTTCAGCATAAACCGTAGCAGCATTGTCCATAAGATCATTTCTAACCTCTTTGCCTTTTTTGGTAGCATTGAGCCAGACTAAACCGGCACCAAGTAATCCACCAAGAAATAGCCCATGTTTAAATTTACCCATAAGATTTTGATTAATTGATTAATCTCTATACTATTATAGCAAAATTATTGCTTATCAACAAGCTCTTTATAAATAATGTTCAATTTTTTTACAATATTAAACCAAGCATATTTAGCTACAGCTACTTCTCTAACTTGTTTTTTATAAATTGATATATTTTCTGGTTTAGAAAAATAATCTTTTATTAAAACTGCTAATTCTTCATATTTTTTTACAGTAAAAACCTCTCCACCATCTTGAGCGACAGTCCTTACCCCTGGTAAATTACTAGCAATCACAGGCACACCACTGGCTATCGCTTCGAGTAATACTACACCAAAAGCTTCAGCAGTATTGATAGATGGTAAAATAAATAAATCAGCCAAGTTGTAATACAATGGTAATTCTCCATTGGAAACAAAGCCGACAAACCTTACATTGTTTTCCAATCCCATTCCTTTGGCTTGTAAAATAAATTTATCTTTCAACTCACCATCACCAACAAAAATTGTTTGTACTTCCAAATTATTTTCTTTTAATAAATAAAGTGCTTTTAGTAAAACATCAATACCCTTGAAATAGTGTGCAATGTCCATGCCTCCAACAAACAAAATTGTTGGTAAATTTTTTTGTAAATTATGTTTTACAATCAATTCATCATTTTTTGGGCGTGGTACAAAATCATTTATATCCACACCAAAAGGTAACTCTACAAATTTATTTTTGTTAGCTAAAAAAAATTTGCTAGCATCACTATGTTCAATATAATCAAAAGAACTAACTAAAATTTTGTCAGCCACGCCTAGAATTTTTGGCATCCAAAATTTGGCATACATTTTGAAAACAAAACCTTTGAGTCCATCCCCTCTTGTATCCATATGATAAGTAATCACCAAAGGTTTTTGAGGATTTTTCAATTTCCATTTTCTTACCAAATTAGCTGTACCAAAAAAAGGATAATGCAAATGTATCAAATCAAATTTATCTAATTCTTTTTTTATACTTGGTAAATAAGCAGCATTACCATAATAAATAGGAGATTTCAAACGACTTGCAAAGTCTTTCCTTTCTTCAATATTTTCTTCATTGAAATTATATTGTGGTGTAAATACTTCTATCTCATTTCCTAATAAAGACAAAAAACTAGCCATCTGAAAAGCTGTATTTCCCATGCCACCATAGTATGGTGGGTATGTACAAACAATATGTGCTATTTTCATATTTAAAAATCCAAATTCATAAATCCTAAATAAAAAATTATTTTTTACTCTCTAGACTTTCTGTTCTCACCACATCTGTCAAATCTCTTTTCAATCCTTCTATTTTCAAATTCATTTTAAATATTAAATAAAAAATACAAGCAATAGAAACATAAATTACCAAATCTACACCTCTACCAATACCAATATAGTCAGCCAAAATCTGAGTACTATTTGGCCAAAAAACTACCAAAGTCAAAGCTAACCAAAATACAATCCAAAAAAAAGTGGCTTTGTTCCCTAACAAAGTTTTTTGTTTTTTCTGCCAAACAGTAAAAATAGCTGAAAGTGAAAACAAAGCAAATATAATTTTGAAAAGTAATAATAGCATAAAATTTTATTCCGCCCAAAGCGAAAAAGTTAAAAGTATAAAGTAAAACGATTTAAAACTAATATTTACAAATAAATGTTTATTTTCAAAATAAAAAAGCTGAATCTGCTGTACCTGCTGACAAACTGTATTTGCTTCATAAATTATTTCAAAAATTTTCCCCAAATCAAATCTCTAACAATCTTGAATCCCCCACCCATTCCTTGACCATATTCATAATAAATCACTTGTACAGGAAATTCCACAAATTTCAAATTATGTTCTTTGGTCAAACCCATAATTTCAGTAGCATGTGCCATACCATTTTGGGTAATAACAATTTTTTCTAAGGCTAATTTGTTCAAAATTCTAAAACCATTTTGAGAATCTTTCAAAGGTACAACACCAAAAATTTTATTTACAAATCTACCTATTGGTAAAATAAAATATTTTTTTAGAAAAGGCAAATTTGTTCTGTCATCCAAAAAACGTGAACCAAACAAGATGTCTGAATTAGTTTCTTTCAATCTATTTAGTGCCGGCACAATATCATCTACCACAAACTGACCGTCACCATCAAAATGTAAAACATAATCAGCACCAAGTTTCCTAGCATATTTATGTCCTGTTTCAAGGGCAGCGCCTTGTCCCAAATTGATATTGTGTTTCAAAACAAAAGCTCCGTTTTTTTCAGCTTCAAAAATAGTATTGTCCTGTGATTTATCATCAACAACAACAACTTTATCGACATGAGACAATAATTTTTGTACAACATCACCTATTCTTTTTTCTTCATTATAGGCAGGAACAATAGCAATAAACATAATTTTTAACTTCTCAAGGCTAAATTTTCTTTATTAGCCAAAGTATATTCAATAGTTCTATGCAAACCATCTTCCAAACGTACCAAAGGAATCCAATCCAAATTTTCTTTGGCACGACGCAAATCTGGCAAACCTTTTTTGGTCAAAAAAACCAAAGGTGCTTCATAAACTATTTTTGAACTAGAATTAGTCATTTGAATAATCTTTTCTGCTACTTCAGACATCTTATATGGTTCATCCAAACCTAAATTAACAATAGCAATATCTGGACCAGTTCCCATAAGACGTACCAAACCATCTACCATATCAGAAACATAACACAAAGATTGAGTTATCTCTCCATCACCATATATCACCAAGTCCTTGCCGTCAAGTGCATTCAAAATAAAATCTGGTATTAACAGTCCATCACGTAATTTCATACGAGGACCATAAGTAGTGAAAATACGAGCCATCTTAGCATCAAGACCATAAACTTGTTTGTATGTCTCAACACAAGTTTCCGCAAATCTCTTGCCCTCATCATAACAACTGCGTGGTGACAGATGATCAACTACACCTTCATGATCTTCAGCAAAAACCTTGTTTTCTTCATCTACTCGTCCATAAACCACTGAACTAGAACCAAAAACATATTTAGCACGATAATCTACTGCTAAATCCAAAGTATTGAGCATCGCTTTGGAATTAGCCCAAAGAGAATGAATTTTCAAATTTTCAAAATTCTTTGGACTTGTAGGACAAGCCATGTGATAAATTTCTTGAATACCTTGAAAACGTACTTTGAATTTGTCTAGTTCTGGAAAGTCTTTCAAATCTATTTTTTCATTGACATCATACTTAATAAATTCAAAATCAGGATATTGAAGTAAATGCTGAATATTAGAAATATCTGAATTTGATAAATCATCCATACAAATAACATTGGCTTCTTTCAATAATCTTTCACACAAATGAGAACCAATAAAGCCAGCACCACCAGTAACTAAGACATTTTTCTTTTCAAAAATCGGTGTATTATTTTGCATATAATTAAAAAGATAAAATTATTTATTTTTTACTAACATCGTAAAAATTTGTCCGTAATCTACATTGTTAAAAGGAAATCTACCAGTTATCAGTTCACCAGACAAAGAAGTCACAACCACAGGTGTATCACTTGTTGTAGGTGTAAAAACAAAATCAAGACTACCATCCCCGTTATAATCAGCTACAGCAAAATGAAAACCACTCTTATATAAAGATGGATAAACTCTAATATTATATACTTCTAAACCTTTGTTATTGAATACTCTAAACCAAGCTTGACTGCCAGCTCTAGCGGAAAGCATATATTCATCACTACCATTATTGTCCAAATCCAAAACCATAAGTTGACCAGCCAAAATATTATTAACAGCAAAACTAGTTTGTACATTAAGACTATAATCTAAAACTTCCAAATTTGTTTTATTATCTTTCACATAAGCCAAACTTATATTACCATTTTCTACATAGACACTCGCACCTTCATGTTTAACGTCTTTACGATAAGTTTTTAGCAATTTGCCACTATCATCAAAAATATAAAAATAAACATCGCTTGAATCTTTTGGTGACAAAACAATTCGCAAATCTTCACTTATATATCCTACCGCCAAATCATAATTGCCAAATAAATTTAATTCTATGTTTTTCAAAAATCGCAAGTTATCATCATAAAAATTTATAACCTTTTGACCATTTTCATCTGATGACAAAGTGACATTTTGGAAGATACCATCAGAATTTTGAAGAAGAAAAACATCTTCTAGACCTCCAAAAATATCACGAGACTCAGTTACTAAATTTTTGGAAACAATTTCTTTTTTACCTGTTTTACTAGAAACCAAAGCTACATCCGTATTTTTCAAAATTGAATCTACTTTATCATTTTTAATATTGATAATTGAAGTATTGTCTGCAGGTTTTTTGATATCTTGAATACTAAAAATACTTTTTACAGCTTTATCAATCTGCAATAAGCCCGATCCAAATAAATTTGCATAAACTACCTCGTCATCACTTGGGGTATGATGAACAGTTGATAACAAAGTATCAATTATTTGTGAAACTGTCAGACTTGGTTTAATACTTTTTAGAAGAGCAGCAGCACCACTTACAAAAGGAGCTGCAAAAGAGGTACCATTCCAAGATTTTTTTACACTATATGAATCTGACAAACCATTAGTCGGAGAAAAAAGTAAAGTAGAACGAATTCCAACTCCCGGAGCTGTAATATCTATACACTTTGAACCAATATTAGAAAAAAATGCTAAATGATGATTTTGGTCAATAGCACTCACCCCCAAAATTTCATCATTTGACAAAAATTCATCAGAACAAACAGGATATTGACCAGAATAGTTCAAATCAAGCATATTATTTCCAGCAGCAGCTACTACCAACACATTATGTTGATAAGCATAATCAATAGCTCCTTGAAGCTGTTCCTCATTACCTTCACCTACCATACTTATATTGATAACATTAGCCCCATTCTCCACAGCATAATGAATAGCCTTAACCAAAGGTTCAAAATCACCAACTCCATCGTTGCCGATAACTTTCAAATTCATAAGCCTTACATCCCAATTTATACCAGCGCCATCAAAAGCGTTGTTACCTTTGGCACCAATAATACCTGCTACAAAAGTGGCATGATTAAACACACCTTCTTCTTTTTCACTACTAGTTAAAGTTTCAACATTTGGTTTTGGATCATTATTATTATCCAAAAAATTCCAACCATAATAATCATCTATATAACCATTTTGATCATCGTCAATTCCATTATTTTCTACTTCCTTCTGATTAACCCAGAGATTGTCTTTCAAATCAGGATGAAATGTATCAAATCCATTATCTATTATAGCAACAACGACATCTTTTGAACCAGTAGTATAATCCCAAGCAGTATAAACACCAGTATCTTCAAAAGACCACTGCGCAAAATAAGGATCATTCGGAGTTTTAGCTAAGGCTAAAATTGGAGAAAAAAGAACAGTAAAAATTGTCAAAATATATACGGCAAATTTCATAGCTTGTTTTTTATACTAATTTATGCTAAATTATTCATGTATAGTATAGCAAAAATAACTAACACTGACAAATATGAAATTTTGGTACAGACTAAAACAATTAATACTACTAATTGGAGATTTATCCCTATTTTTTGTAGCTCTTTGGATATCTTTGATTATCCGCAATCTAGAACTAGACAACAAAAGACAACTACAAGAAAACTTACAACTTTTTATAGTAATCTTTTTAGTTTGGTTAATGTTAAACTATATCAATGGTCTTTATGACCTAAAAAAAATAAGCTCAAAAAAATCAACTACTACCTTGCTACAAACAGCCTTCTCATCATTTTTAATTAGTATCGTTATTTTCTATATTTTACCAAGCAGAAATATAAATCCAAAGACAATCCTTGTGCTTACAGTATCTATTGCTTATCTTTTTATCTATCTATGGCGTAAAATATATATAAATATATTAATTAATAAAAAACTAAAAACTAATGTATTGTTTTTAAATTATACATCTGAAGTAGCTGAAATTATTGACATCCTAAATAAACAAAAAACACTAGGTTACAATGTCAAAGCTATCCTAAATAATGACTCAAAAAAAATAGAAAACACATATCAAGATATAAAAATTTATGAAAATTTTTACAATCTAGAAAAAATAATTGATGATGAAAAAATAGAAATCATAATCACTAATAACAACCTAAACAAAGAAGAAGAAATAACCCAAGAACTTTATAAACTACTCTTCAAACAGATAAAAATAATCAATATCTCCAGTTTTTATGAAAGTATCACAGGTAGGATTCCACCTTCAGCTTTTTATAAAACTTGGTTTTTACAATATTTATCAGATCTAGACAAACCAATCTACAACAAATTCACGAGATTAATAGAGCTTTTTTCTATTCTTTTTTTTGGAACATTTTTCCTAATTTTGTTACCATTCATAGCACTGTTCATAAAAACAAATTCCAAAGGTAAAATATTCTTTAAACAAAAAAGACTCGGTAAAAATGGAAAAACATTTTGGATATATAAATTTCGTACAATGTATTCCCTATCCAAAGATGGTAGTGCTGAAATTCACGGGGCTGAATTTGCTCAAAAAAATGACAAAAGAATAACTTCCATAGGTAAAATACTCAGAAAAACAAGACTTGATGAACTTCCACAAGTTATAAATTTGATAAAAGGAGAAATAACAGTTATAGGTCCTCGTCCCGAAAGACCAGAAATCAGTGCTGACTTAGAAAAACAAATGCCTTATTACAACATAAGAAATGTTATAAAACCTGGCATTACTGGCTGGGCACAAACCCAACAACACTATACTGCCAATCTAGAAACTTCACTCCAAAAATTCCAATACGATTTATTCTATATAAAAAATAGATCAATACTTTTGGACATTTCTATCTTACTAAAAACAGTAAACGTTGTTTTGAGAGCGATGGGTCAGTAAATTACGGGACTGGTGTATAAAAATGTGGGATGATAAAATAAAAACACTGATAAACAAAGCTGTTTTTTTGTATATAATAATATAACTTTTTTTATTTATGAAAAAAGTATGTCAAAAATGTGAAGGACAATCCCCCTCCTATTAGGAGGGGTTAGGGGAGGTCTAGAGTATAATAAAACGTTTTATCTTGCTAAAGGCCCCCTCTAACCTGCCTGCCGGCAGGCATGGCTCCCTCTACTAGGGGGAGAATCAATATTTATTCTGTCATATTTTTTTATAAACAACACACAAAATCCCACACTTTTATACACCAACTCCAAATTACACTATTTATAATTTATAAAATAAAAAACATTGTTGTAATAACAATGTTTTTTTATACAAAATAATATTTTTATTTTTTACTTGGATTTTCTTCTTCCAAAGACTCATCTCTCACCAAAATTCCACCATTACTTTCTATACTTTTGCTAGAAAAATCCAACAAAGGACTCTTCTTCTTTTTATACTCATTTTTTTCATAAGTAACATAATACTTATTAGGTCCCAAAAGTACAGCATATCTTCCCTTATGATCAGAAACTGTTGTCTCTACCAATTTATTAAAAGTAGCATCAAAAACACGAACAGCTACATTTGCCAAAGATTTTGAATTACCTTCTGTCGTAATAACACCAAAAGAACTTGGTAGTTTTTTATAAGAAAAATGACGTATACTGATAAAAAGCAGAACTTGAAAAATAACTAAAGCACCCACCCACCAAACTGGCGTAATGACAAAAGAGGCTATACTAAAAACAAGACCAATAGAACTAATCACTAATCTTACAGACTTATAAATTTTATCTTTAATAACCTGTAGGTAACTTTTATTATCTTCTATTGGATCAAGAGGAATGTTGTAATTTATTTCAGATTCATCAGTTACTTTGATAATTTCACCATGATAAAGATTTATAAAAGCACTATCTTCACTCAAAGCTTGTAAATGTTTAGAAAAACCTTCAAAACCATTTTTGAAAACCACTATTTTATAATCACCAGGATAAGCTGTCAAAATATATCTGCCTTCAGTATCAGTAACTACAGATCTAACTATTTTGCCAGTTTTACTATCCACCAAACGTATAGTAGCCAAATCAATAGGTTTTTTTGTAAAAGAATTATAAAGAACACCCCACTTTTTTTGTTTTTTACGTCTAAATACTAAGAAAAATTGACCAAAAAATACACGTAAAAAATTGACAACCTGTGCCATACCAAAACCAGAAGATGCGATATTGACTACAGTAACAGTAGTAACCACAGGTGTAACAACATTTTTATTTACATTTTGAACTTCGGGAAGCTCTACCACTTCTACAATTTTTTTACTAACATTTTTAGCTGTGTCTACAAATTTTTTAGTATTTACTTCTACTGAATTAGAAATATTTTTAGTTATATTTTCAGTAATAATACTGACCTGATTACTCACATTATCAACTACATTACCAACTTCTTTTATTATATTAGGTATTGTACTACTAGTAAAAAATTTTTCTGGTGTTGAAGTAGTAGCACTTCCACTACCATCTGACGAATTGTTTTCAGAGCCATTACTACTACCAGTATTATCATTAGTATTATTAGTATTTTCTTGATTTCCTGTATCATTTTCACCTGTTTCATCTGGAGGCAGCGTGTCATCTGGTGGTAAATCTTCATCTGGGGGAAGATTATCATCATCAGGAGGGAGATCTTCTTCTGGTGGAGTTACCACAAGAGGAATTGCTAAATTACTGACTACAGAAGATACACTTATATTACCTGCAGCGTCCTGTGCCTTAGCTGAAATTGCATAATTACCAGGTGCAAATATAGCAGCAAAAGTAAAATTCCAACTTCCTTGAGCATTAGTAGTTGCATAATAAGTAGTTACATCAGCCAAAGAAAATCCAGCACTTTGTGCACCTACTGTTGTTTTGGTAATTATAATTTGTGAATTAGCTTCAGCCGTACCATATAATTTTGGAGGACGTATAGCAATACCATTTTCTATCCCATTATCTATCTGAGAAATAACTGGAGCATTTGGAGAAATAGTATCCAAAATAATAGAATCAGAAGCTACATAGGTACCATATTGATTTTTGAGACTTACATAAACAGTTTTGTTACCATCACCACTTGCTAGACTAAAAGAAACAGAATTTGTAATAGCGACATAAGTAACCGAACTAAAATCATTAGTCACAGCTATAGCATAACTATCTGTATAATCACTCACAAGTTGTAAAGTAACATCCCTACTATTAGTATAACTAGCACCACTATTTATTTGCACTGAACCAATTGGCATATCATGTACCTCTTCTGGGGGTGGATCCTCATCTGGTGGAGGTGTAGTATCACCACCGCCACCACCTCCTGTTGGAGGTGTAACACGCCAATCAGTCTGCACATCACAATTTGTACAATCAAAATTAAGGGAACCAATCAAATCTCCACTAGCA
>Ga0208374_1000207_pt1 | contig 33618 bp, 21 predicted proteins | sample RifOxyC3_FD_184037 | JGI IMG/M metagenome (GOLD analysis project Ga0208374, IMG submission 184037) | Groundwater microbial communities from Rifle, Colorado - Rifle Oxygen_injection C3 (SPAdes) | ecosystem: Environmental > Aquatic > Deep subsurface > Groundwater | place: Rifle, Colorado, USA...
GGCCTCCAAGCCTCCTCCTACCCAGTTTTCGGATAGACTAACCGCGCCCCCACGCTCAGTTACTCCGCCAAAGGCTCACTTACTTTGTTCATCGACCGTTGTATCTAATTGGTGTATAACCTGTTAGGATTATTCAGAATGATCGGGAAGCTCGATTCGGGGCACAGAATCGCATCGGAAACCCCGGTCCCAGGCACGGGACGGACGGAGTGTGCAAAAAAACGCCACTTCCCGGCGGCGTAAACGATCCCGCCTCACGAAACACCCAGCACTCGCCATTTTCACTTACAAAACCCCTCACGATGGCCGCCGAAGGCGGACGGCGCGAGGGGTTTTGCAAGAGCCTCAGGTATCAATTTTGTCGCGCCCAAGCACCGAGTGCCACCAGGCTCCATGCACGGTAAGCGGTTGACAGGCACGCATGACCCAGGAACTCCCACCATATCGCGTCCACTCCCGAAGGCAAAACCCACCCGGTCTGTTTGAGGTCGTCTAAATGGGCTTCACACCGGTCGCGTTGTGCTCCCTGCATCCAGGTTGCCAGGGGGAGGAAAAAACCCTTTTTCGGCGCTGACCGTTGAACGGCCGTGAACACCTCGGGAAATGCCTTTCGAAGTAAATATTTATCCGCCTTGCCATGTGGCAGACGAAGCGGTCCGGGCAGACGCGCCACCCGGTCAATCAAAGGGGTATCCAACAAGGGAACCCGTATTTCCAACCCATGCGCCATGCCGCAGGCATCCGTGTCACGCAGGAGCATGTTCCCAAGATAATAGCGGGTCTCCAACGCCCCCACATGGGCAACCGGGTCCCCCACCCACCCGTCCCCCGTCCGATCCGGTATAACCGGCTGACTGAGTTCTTCAGGGAATACCGTTCCCTGGAAACCCAGGGCTGACAACTGTCCGGTGGTCAGCAGTTGTCGCCGCCGGAAATACAATTCCGGAATGCTCATCCCTCCCGACACCATGTCCACCAGTTTCATCCGGCGGACCGTATCCCGTACCGGCAACCGGTTCACAAACGCCCGGCGCCAATCGGATGGCATCCAGCCTGTCATACGCATCCAGCGTGCCAGGCGCGGGATATCCTGGAAGGAAGGATATCCCCCGAACATTTCATCCCCGCCCTGACCGGACAAGGCCACTACGATCCCCGCCCTTCGCACCGCGCGCGACACCAGGAAAACGTTCAAACCGTCAACCGATGGAAGGTCGGCATGATCGAGCCAGCCGTCCATGGCCGATTCCACATCCGCCCCGGACAGCAGGCAGGTCTGGTGTTGAATCCCCAACCGGCGAGCCACCAGCTCCGCTTCACGATGCTCACCGGGCAGGAGCGGATCATCGAACCCGACGGTGAAGGATCGAATATCCGATTTGGCACGTGCTGCAAGCGTGGCCACCAGGGTGCTGTCGAGTCCGGACGACAAGAAGACGCCCACCGGCACATCACTCACCAGATGGGAGGTCACCGCATCCTGTACTGCCTCACGCAAAGCCGGGATCATATGCCGGACATCGCGGCATGGTTCCGGTTCCGGATAGCACCAGAACGGGACCGGATTTGCCGCCTTGATCATTCCATCGGCCGCAATCGTCAACGACTGCCAGTGTCCGGGAGGGAAAAAGGAGACCCCCTTGACCAGGGTGCCGGGGGCCTGCACCGCACCGAACTGGAGATACTGCCGGAGCGCTTCCCGGTCAATCCCACCGGGGTCGACATCATTCCCCTTCAACGCACACACCTCGCTGGCAAAAGCAAAATGCGGACCTTCATGCCGAACATACAACGGCTTGATTCCCAACGGGTCGCGGGCCAGCAACAGGCGTCCTTTCCCTGCCTGGTAGAAGGCAAATGCAAACATGCCCCGTAAACGGGGAATGAAGGCCTCACCATACTCAACCAACCCCTTGAGCAGAACCTCGGCATCTCCGGTACCCTTGAATTCCACACCGGATGATGCAAGTTCACGCTTTAACTCCCGGTAATTGAAAATTTCACCATTGAAAACCAGCACATCCCCCGTCCAGGGATGAACCATCGGCTGGCTGGCCAATGCCGACAAATCGAGGATGGCCAGGCGGGTATGCGCGAGCCCCAACCACTGTTGCGCCATGGGAACCACCTGTATGCCATCACCATCCGGCCCGCGGTGTCGCAAGGCGTTGACCATGCGATGCAGGACCGGTAACAGGGCATCACGATCCGAACGAATCATGCCGGCTATTCCACACATGGCGTCAGGGTTCCTTCAAATCAGACCGTTTCGTCATCCGGCATGCCAGCAACAATGAACCGGCTGCAAAACGTGTTCCCAATACCCGGTCATACAGGTGCGGTAACCAGCGCAACCGCACGGGAAAATAGGTATCCCATTGCATACATGGCAGATAATGAAAACAAACCGATGCGAACATCTGCTCATCTGTCCAGTGCCGTATCGCCCGGGCCGAGTTCATCCGGTAATAGGCGGGATAGTCGTTCACAATGGTCTGGCCATGTTCACCGTGAAGATTACGGCGCCAAAACCTCCGCAGTCCTGATCCCTGTACCAGCCGTACCGCCCATGCGAAAGGATGCCGGGCATGAGGGGTAAGAAACCAGAAGACGCCCCCCGGCTTTAAGGCGCATCCAACGGCGTTCAAAAACCGGCCCGGATTGTCCACATGTTCCACGACATTGTACGACAGGATCAGGTCGTAGGTAGCCGCGGGAACGGGGTTGTCTTCCAACCGCCCCTTCCAGCGATTCATCAAGCCATCATGGCGCAGTACAGCCGGATCGGGATCGATACCGTCCAGGGCATGGATGGCCGACCTCAGTTGTGTCAATTCGGGCGGAAACCTGCCACCACAACCGACATCCAATACCCGTTGGGCTAAACGGGCATCCGGCATCACCAAATCAACAAAGCGTTGTTGGAAACCGCCACGGTCGGCATCCAAAGCACCATACGTTCCCAACGATTCAAATTGTGAAGACACTTTCACAGGATCATCCGGGCAACCAGACCGTCCAGGGCGTTTCCATGCTTAACCGGCAAACGGCCCGCCGCCTGGACACACCGCGCCATGCCATCGGCAAAACGCGGGGGGGCCCATTCGCTGATGATGCGGCGGCTTTCCTGACCCATAGCCGCGCAACGGACAAGGTCGGAACTGAACTCCATCATCCGGCACGCCAATCCGGCCACATCCTTGGGTTCAATGACGTAGCCATTCCGCCCTTCCTGAACCAGGTCCTCGGCACAACCGCACCGTCGCGACACGATCACCGGCAATCCGGACGCCATGGCCTCGTTGACCACCAACCCCCAGGTATCCTTGAGGCTCGGGAGAATGAAGGCGTCCGCGGTACCGTAAACGAGGGGCAACTCCTCCTGTTGCAGAAATCCCGGCCAGACAACACCCTGGATGTGGTGCTCCATCTCATACCGCCGTAAGGCAGGCATCAAGGGCCCGTCACCGCAAATTACCAATCCCCAGGGTTGTGCCATCGCTTTACGATAGAGGCAATAGGCATCAAGCAAACGGAAGAGGTTTTTGACATCGAGGAACCGGCAACACGTGAGGAATGACCGCTCCGGCCAGCCCCGTTCCTTTGAAATATGCGCCCGGTCGGCACGCACGGATCGGGTCCTCGTGGCGAAGTAGTCATTATCCACCACATCGTAACCGACCTCAATTTGTTCCGGGCACATGCCCAACTGTTCGAGGTATCGCCGTTGTGGTGAACCACCGGCCAGGGCCGCATGGCAACGCCGGATCAATCGCCGTTTGATCCATTCCCGCCAGAATACGCGCCGGGCATCCATGGCCGTGCTGGCCGACATGATAATGATGCGACGCTGGTTGTGCAGGGCCCAGCGAAATGCGGCCCGAGCCTCGTCCAATCGCCAACCATTGATGGCGATCACATCCGGTTGACGATCATCCAGCAACCGGGCCATTTCACGCCGCAATTCATCATATCGCAAATCCTGGTAATCACGGTTCTGCCAGAGGGTGACGCGTTCGAATTGCCGGGCACCCTTGACAACCGCCCAGGCATATTCACGGTCGGTCCGCGCCACTTCAACCCCGAGAACCTTCCACCCTTCGGAAGCCAGACGCACCGACGCCGCTTCCAGACGCACCAGATGGTAGGGTCCGAAACGGGGCCACACAACCGCCAGTGTACGGTTTGTTTCCGTTGCCACTAGACGCCCCTCCCGCCACCCGAGCCCTGCCGGATCGAATCGAAAAGACGGTTGCCATAAGCCGCTTCACTACCGAAACGCGCACGTTCCAGCGCCGCCTGTGCCATCGCCATACGGCGGTCGGGATGGCGCACCAGGTCATCCAGGGCGTCAGTCAGGGCATCCACATCTCCGGCGGGGATAATCCGGCCTTCCACGCCATCCCGCACAATGGATCCGGCATTGGGGGTCGTAACCACGGGAAGTCCCATCGCCAATGCCTCGTACACGACGCGGGCAGAGCCTTCGCATATTGAAGGGAAACAGAATATATCGGCCCCGGCATACCAGCTCCCCAACGCCGTGTAGGGAACCGGACCGATTATTTCTACCGGTGCGCGCACCGTCCGGCGCAGCATGCCTTCATCGCATTGGATCGATCCAACCAGGTGGAAGCGCAGTCCCGGTCGCTTCAATCGGGTAGCCGCGTCGAGCAAGCAGGGAATCCCCTTCTGTAGCCGTATTGCCCCGACATACAGGATGGTACATTCGGAATCGTTCCTGCGTGCAAGGTGTAAACAGGCCGGAACTCGGGCCAGGTCCGCCGAACCTGGATCGGATACAGCCGGTGGTTCCACGCCATACGGCACCACATGGATTTTCCCGGCGGGTACGCCTTCCGTCACCAGTCCTTCCCGCACAAATTCCGAACCACAGACAATCGATGCCGCCTGACGCCATTCCTCACGCTCACGCGCCGAATAGGCCGGCCAGGGAACCGGAACATTCTCCCAACCTGGCCAGCGTCGCGCCGCATCCGTCATGATCCGTTGCTCAATGGTCAACGGGGCACTGGTCTGCTCGAGAATTCCATGGACACCGGCGGACCGGGCGGATACCAGCAATTCAAGCGCTGCCGTCTTGAAACCGTAAAACACATTGCATCCGTTCGCCCATGGTTGCGAGGCGAGAATCTGCCGGTTGAATTGTTCACCCGCCCAGAGATGGCTGTTGCGTCGGGTTACCGACGAACCGATCCGCTGGGCCAGCCAGTACTGCAGCGCCAGGGCACGGAACTGGGTGATTTGATCCATCGGAATCCCGGCATCAAACCGCAACCAATCCGTATAGCAGCGGGCAAGACATCCCCGTCGGAACAATTGACCGGGGACCGCATAGCGCATGCGGGCGCCCAGTTGAGCAACCACCACACGGGGGTCCTGTTTCAGCTGCATCATGATGCTGCAACCACCCGTTGTAGCGCTTCCAGAAGACGGCCGCCATGGGCCTCGAAATTGAGATCCGATTGGAATGCTTCCCGAACCCGTTTCCGGTAAGCAGCCAGACGTTCCGGATCCGCCATCATCCGAGTCAGCGTTACCGACACGGATTCCGGGTCATACGGATTACAACATTCCCCCAACCCATGGCGGTACACCAGGGCCTCCATGTTCGGATAGTCGGAAGCGATACAGGGAAGACCACAGGCGGCATACAGTCCCAGGCGATCCGCATTACACATGAAATATCCGCTACTGGGCCGGTGATCATGAAATATGACCCCCAGGTCGGCACAGGCGACCATCCGCATGATGTCCCGGTAGCTCACCGGTTCATGGAAATGGACTCGATTTTCAAGATGGAGATCCGCAACCAGGCGCCTGCATTCCCGTCCATAGGTGGAATCCACCACAAACTGCAGGAGACAGATGCGCGGATCGGTCGCGGCCAGGGCCCGAATCAGTTCCAGGACCATCCGCGTCGGTGAAGCCATGGTGGGATTGACCAGAAGCTGCCGGTCAGATGATCCCAGTCCCGGCAACAATTCGAGGCGAAGGGAATTGTCTGGACCTGGGACGGTCTCGTTCAGACTCAGGTAATTCGGCATGAATAAAGGGGTTTCTTTGAGCCGGTATATCGCCTGTTGCATGCGAGCCCGGCTCCGGTCGGTATTGATCACCCGTGCCGCATGGTGGCAGGCCCAACGTTCGACCCATGCATGGACGGGGTGTCGGTGCGGCTCAATCCAGTCGACGGTATGGTAAACCCACGGACAGTCTGCCGATCGCCCGGCAAGCAAACGTGCCGGAATAAACAAGGGCAAGGTCCAGCTGTCCATGACATATATGAGATCGGGAGCCGAATCGCGCAGCACCCGGCACAACCAATTCAAACGACGGACACGCATGGCAAGGGAGCGTCCTACTCCATCTCCCATGGATTCGAAAGCCAGGCGCCGTATGGAGGACAACAGGGATACATCCTGTTGCGGGTCATCGACAACCGATGCAATGGTCACATCCCAGCCATTGCGTTGCAAACCATTGGCGAGGGTCACCAGATTTCGAAAAAGCGCCGGGCCATTCCACCGGATCATCAAAACACGCTGCGCGCGGGATGTTGCCATCATCCGGTCACTCCTCCGACTTTGAATTGGAATCCTTTTGCAGGATGGCCCCGAAAATGGAGGCATTCTGGCATCCTGCGTTACCAGCACGATTCACCTGATGCCGGATCATCCAAAGGAGGATCATCAGGGTAAGAATCGAATAGATGCTGACGACCAGGCTCCATAACGCGCGGATGGAAAAAAACAACGCCAGGATCAAAGAGGCATACAGCAATACCCGACCGGTTTCCGGATTGGCTTTCGATTTGCCGAATATATCGATCCGTTTGAGCACCCAGCCAAACACCAACCCTCCGATCAACACGTGCCACCATCCGCCGTACACATAAAAATCGCCCACAATCGTGATGGCGGCATAATAGGGCCGAATCTTACCGAGGTATTTCTGGCTCATCCAAGGTTTATCCGGCCATAATACACGGGGGATCGGGTTGATGGCCATGTAGTAATATAATTCCAGGGCGGAACGATGCGGCACCACGTCCGGAACCACACCGGCTGTTCCCGTAAAATAATAGAGATTATCTTCCATCAGTGTCCGGGGATCCGCTTCCAGTTGATATTCATCCAGGGATCCTTCGACCATTTGGGTGGCCACCCGTCCCGAACCCCGGTCCACCAACAGAAGATTCGCCAGCATGGTCACCAGCGGAAGCAACAGAATGAACACCAGGTACAGGTTCCGGCGCACCCGACGGTCATTTGACACCAGCAGGATGCTGGCCAGCACCAGCACCAGGGACGATATCAGCAAGCCGCGTGATCGCTGGAGCATCAGCGCCGGAAACACAAACAGCCAGACCATCACCACCAGGGGGCGCAAGGGTTTGTATCTTGCGCCAAGTGCCCATCCCAATCCGCTAATCCCCGGCACCAGCGCATATAACCAGTGAATCGGGGCGAACACCACCAGGGAATTGCCGAACCCCGTATGTCTCCAGGGTTGTGATCCGATGCCAAACAGTCCCGCCAGGACACTGGTCACAGTGGACCAGTCCTGTAACAGAATCCGCAACAGGATCGCCGGGACAAAACACAGCAGGAGCAGGTTCATCAGACGGCGCGGATCAATGGATACGACAAACCCCTCCAATACCGAACGATGCATTGGACGGGTTCCATCCACCGCACAATACATGGTCATCACCGATGACAGGAACAACAGGCATGCACCGACGGCGGTTGCAACGGCTCGAGGAGCTGCCGGATACGTATAGATGGAACCGAGTGTTGGACTCAATAATATGTAGGTAAAGAATCCCAGCAAATAGGCCGTTTTTCCCCTTAATATGAACGTGTCGTTACGCATAAACAGATAGGCCTCGACGGCAACCATCCATCCCGCCAGCACCAGGAGAACCAGCTGAATCGAGGCGGCATCCGGCCCTGCCAGGCGCAAGGCCAGAACGGCCAGGGTTGACAACCACAATCCCACCGTCTGGATCCCATCCGCATGGCGTACAGCCCGGAAATATGCCGGCCCTTCAGGATCAGCCCGCATCCTACGCATCGGATCGTTTAAACCGGGTTTCATGTTATCCGCGGTGAGCCCTCACCCAGCCGGCCAGTCGGACCCGTTGCTCCGCCCATCGGCGCAGGCGGATACGGATGGGTTTCGGGATCCACCACCACCCCCGGTACCGGTACCGTTTCACGGTTAAGGCATCCGCCGGTTTACGCCGGCAACCACGTTGATCATGCGCGGCCCGGCAACCTTTGAGGCAGGATTCATACTCCATCCCCATCCGGGAGGCCGAGAACCGGGAGCGCGCAACGCGGGATGCATGAAGGGACAACATCGCCAATCGTTCACGATCCGCATCCAGTTCCACAACGATCCGCGCAACCGCCCGACCCGACCCCGGGGTAACCAGGAATCCGGTCTCCCCATGGGCAACGATCTCACGGGTTCCGGACGGCATGTCATACGCGAGGGGGACACAGCCGGCCACCATGGCTTCGACGGTTATCATGCCGAACGGCTCCGCCCGAGATGGCATCAGGAGCAAGTCGGCCTGTTCCATCCGCTTAAGGCATTCCGGCCGGGGAAGATGCCCCGCAAGCTCCAAACGGTCGCCATCGATCAGGCGAGCCAAACCCTGCACCACATCGGGATCGACACTTCCCACCAGGCACAAGCTGAACGGCACTCTCAATTTCACCAATTCACGGACAATCCGCGGCAGGTCATGAATCCCTTTCATGGGATCATTCCCGCCGGCATACAACAAACGCAGCGGCTTGCCGGGTTGGCGGACCGGCACCGGCCGGTCTGTCTGTGTTCCGTTAAGAATCGTCCATATAGGAAAGGCCTCCCGCGAAAGGTTCCGCCGCAAGGCATCCTCAACAAACCGGGAAACCGTTATCACACCATCCAGCGCATCAGCCTGTTGAACCATTCCTCGCCACCACCCTTCCCCGATCTCATGCAATACCGGTATCAGGGTTACTTGCGGCGGGAAGTATGACCAGGCGGGTTCCAAGTTGGAGGCGTCATTCGACAACACAACGTCCATCGGATGTTTCGCCAGCCATTGTAGAAAACCCCGACCGGCAGCCAGGCGTTCAAACGGAAGGTTCAACACCACGGTTTGGACGTTACGAGGCGGCACAAAGTCCGGCAACGCACGATGCAGGGCGACCAGAAACACCGCATGCCTCCCGGACGCTGCAACGGCTTCCGCCGCTGCGACGCTTACCGACAAGACCCCTCCATGTCCAATGGCGCCTATGACCCACGCGATACGCATGATCATCCTTTATCCGATGGCAATATCCCAAAAGTTTTCAAATGGTCAACCAAACGCCCTGACAACGACTTCCAGGTATGCATCCTGGCCAACTCAAGCCGCTGGCGTGCTAAAGCCTCATCACCGGCGCTATGCAACGCCCCGGATATGCGTTCAACAAATTCAGCATGGGAACGTCCCACCAGAACAAGCGGTTCATGCAGCATTTGTTCGGGGACCGCCGTCGAGACCACCGGCCGTGAACTGGCCAGGTAGTTCCAGAGTTTCTGGGGGCAACCCGCGATATTTAACGGTCGCAAGGGTTCCGGAATCAGGCAGACATCAAAAGCCCGGATGTATTCCATGATCCGGGATTGCGGCCTTGGTCCGGCAAAACACACCGTTTGGTTTGATTTCAGCCGTTCCATCCATACGGCATCTTCCGTTCCAAGCCGGGGAAGCGGGCCGATCATCAACAGGCTGCAATCCGGAATGGATTGAACCACCCGGATCAATAATGGCCAGTCAATACGGCCTTCCATTCCACCCAGATACCCCAACACCGGGCGCCGCAGGTGCGACACATCAACGGGCAGCGGATCCGGCATCTTCAATGGAGACGGGACCAGAAAAGACGCATCCACCCCATTGGACACATGGACAATCCGTGCCGTTGCCGCCGGATTACGCCGGATTAATTCCTGCTGCATAAACCGTGACGCACAGACCACACGATCGGCCTGGCGAACGATTGCATCCTCAAGCGCCTCGATCCGGCTCGACCGCTCCGGTCGCATGGCACGATAATCATCCACACAGTAATACAACAGATGCTTCGCTCCCAACCGTTGCCGTACCGTTTCCCAACCGGGCATGGGTTGCACCAGGCATAGGGTATCCGGCCGAATATTCACCCGGGAACAATCCCGTTTGACACGTATCACCATCAGCCGGCCCAGTATGGGCCCGAGAATCGAATGCCATCCGGGTGGAAACACATACCGGCTCAGCCATTGTCCTTCGCCATCAGGCAACGGGGACGGGTCCCCTAACCAAGGCCAACCCAGGTTCCGGGCCAGGGACACATTGGAAACCCGCACCATCAAGCGCGGAATCGAAACCGGCAACCCACGGAACAGGTGGAGTACGGAATCCCAGTTTGCCCACAACACCACCAGTCCGGCCGGTTTATCCACACGCATGTTACAGGGCCTTCATGAAGGCGGTCGGGATCGCCATCGTTGCACAAACACACCCAGCAATCCATTCCACAGGGTTCGCATTTCATACACCATCCAGGAACCGAACCCGATTCCAACGAAAAGTCCCCCTATCCCCGACCAACCGGGATAAACGTCTGAAGGAAACCAGACCACCACAACCAGGGCGAACAAGGCAATCCCCGTCCAACGGAACAAGGGAAGATTCCGAACCAAATCCCTATCCTTTAAATTCAGATACCACAGGAATGGAAGCGACACACAGAGAAAAGCCACGGCCTGTGAAGCCGCCAAACCAGCCGCACCCCAGGCAGGGATCAACCAACCGGCCAACAGTAAACAGATTATGCCCCATGCAAGATTATGAAAGAAACCCACCCACATTCTTCCCGCACTGGCAATAACCTGGCCCAGCGGGGCATATAAACCAACCATGACAGCATGTAACATCAGAAAGCGAACCAGCCCGGGTGATGTCGAATATTCGGAGCCGAACGGCATCAAGGTCAGGGATGGAACCGCCGCTTGCAGCAGTGACACCGGGACAATTACCAACGCATAGATACCAAAAGCCGCCCTGAGTATTCGACCGTACCCCTCAACATCCCTGCGGCCATGCAGATCCGACAAGATCGGCATCAGGGGGACCATCAACAGTCCCGCGATTGATTCCGGCAGCTGCTTGATGCGGGCTGCGGCATTGAACAACCCCAGTTGGGCATACCCATCGGCCTGATTCACCAGGATCGCCTGGCAAGCCCACCAGACCGGCCCCACCATCATGACCGACAACATGCTGGGGATACTGAACCGCGTCAGAACCGCCCGTTCCTCCCACCATCCGTGACGTGTCAACCGGAGATTGGCGCGCGCGCACAAGCGGCGAAGCATGATGTGGTTTAAGGTCCAATTCAGAACCGACGCGGCAACCAAGCCCCAGACTCCGCCTCGCAGACCACCCCAATAAATGCCCAATACGGTCATCGGTATCCCGGTCAACCCGACCACCATATTGATCCATGCGGTTGTCCGAAACGCCTCCAACCCCGCCAAGGTACCCATTTGCATACCGTTGACCCCACCCCAAAACAACATCCAGGCGCCGATCCGTATCACGTCGCACAGATCCGGACGCGCCAGAATCCGGGCCGATAGCCAGGGGGCCGCCCCCGCCATCGCTCCGGCCATCAGCAGGCTCGTCCCCCACCCCGTCACAATACACAGGGTCAATATCCGGCCGGCACGCACGGGGTCCGTCAGCCGCAGTTGGGCAATATGTCGGGTGGAGGTTGCACCCAGGCCAAAACCTGCCAGCACGCCAAACATGCCAACGGTGCTTTGCACGATTCCCAGGGCACCGAAATCTTCACGCCCCAGCAAACGGGCAGCCAACACCGCACCCACCACACTCAGACATCGCGCACCTACCGCACCGATGGCGGTCCACAGGGTACCCGTAAACAGGCGACGCATGGCGGATTGCAGCTGAACGGGTTGAGGCATGGCAACTACCAAGGCGGGCAATTCGAAGGATTTATCCGGGCAATTCAGCGGAATCCCTGCAAAAGGCGATCCAAACCGGCGCCATTTCAATGAACCACCGAACTTTTTCCAGCAACTCACAATCCATGCATTGATGGGCTGCCCGGGCACCGCGTCGCTCGATGGCCAGGGTTCCACACACACTCCCCGAACACCGCAGGCCCATCGTCATGGTCCAGCAATCCGCCGACCGTTCGGGCGGATCGGGCTGATCATCCGTTACCGTCCTCGCCCATCGGTAATCCATCGCCGTCTTGCCGGTTCGCTGCGCCTGCAAACGCACCCGTGAAACCTGCATCGCTTCGAAACACGTGCAACAGGCCTCCCATAATTCCTGAAGGCTGGCAGCTTGCCGCATGCGCAAACCGGACTGCTCAATGGAGACCCGTAGAACGGTCCGGCGATCCCGTTCCTCCTGACCATCCAATAGACGTCCAACGACATCACGGAATCCAACCTGGCCAAAAACCCGCACCCCGACATACACCAGCATCAGCAGTGCCCCGATGATCAGCAACACCAACCGTCCGCGGTTCATCGTGACCATCAATGCGGCACCTCCCAGGATGACCGTCCCGCCATACAGGATCATGACCGCGCGGCGAGGGCTGTATCCCATGCCCACCAAGACATGGTGTACATGATGCCGGTCTGGGAACGAGATGGGCACATGATGATACCATCGCCTGACAACCGCCAGAAAGGCATCGAACAGGGGAATACCCAGTACAATGATCGGAGCCAGGATGGCAACTGCCGTTTCCGCCTTGCGTTGGGCGCCAACCAGCGATATGCCGGCCACCAGGAACCCCACCAGCATACTGCCGGAATCCCCCATGTAAATGCGAGCCGGGGGAAAATTGTATGGCAAAAACCCCATCAACGCACCACTCAAAACCGCCATGAAGAACATGCCGAACGTGTTCTGGAACAATACCCCGAGTACCAGCAAGGTCATACAGACGAACATGCTCACACCGGCCGCCAGGCCATCCAGGCCGTCCAGCAGGTTGATGGCATTCATGCAACCCACAAACCACAGGATGGTTACGGGTATCGCGAAGATCCCCAGCTCGATCGCCCCGCCCAGGGGATTGGTAATGACATCAATCCGCATGCCGGCCCAGCAGGCACAACCCCCCGCCAACGCCTGACCGGCCAATTTTCCAAGCGGGCGGACGCCGGCCCAATCGTCCCAAAGCCCCACCAGCAAAGCCACGAGCGATCCCATAAACAAGCCGGCAACCGCCCGGTGATGCCAAAACAGGACATCCGCCACGAGGGTCAGATCCGGGCGCCACAGGAGTATCAGGACGGGAATCCATACCGCGACAAAAAGGCCTAATCCACCCAGGCGCGGGATCGGGGACCGGTGCAGTTTTCTAAACCCGTCCGGCCGGTCCAGAATACCCCACCGGAACGCCACGACGATCGCCACCCGTGTCATGACCAGTGAAACGGCAAACGCCAGCAATAATCCTGCGATCAAGGTGTTCATGCCAAATTCCACCACCCGGCAGACTCTGTCCCCGTCACGTATGCACGCCCATACGATCCTGGTTTGCCTGCTGACACGTATTCATTCATCGACCTAGGGATTTGCGGTTTCGCCGAGCAGAAACACGCGGGCTCCCGGAGGGGCCAACCGCCGGGCCATCTGCAGGCTTGTATCCGCTTCATCCCATGCACCCATGACCGCCAAGGCACGCCCCACCCATACCCATGACAGGTAGTCCGTCGGCGCCGCCCGCACCGTCAATAATCCATGCTGTACTGCCAATTCCGCACATTCCATCCGCCGGGTGGCTGCCAGATTCGGCTGTAAGGCCATCCGGATGCAACGGGATGCAATATACCGGTGCTGTTCGGGCAACAGGGCCCGTTCAGTTGTATCGCGACCTGTCCGCACCAGTTGCTGCAGAACGACCGCGTACGTCGCCGGATCATTCACCCGATTCAAGACCTTTTCCTGATAGGTGAATTTTACGAAACATAGGGTGTCCAGAAAACGATTTACCTGCACCATCATCACCATCGACCACCCCGCCAGCAATACCACGGCCAGGATACTGCGCCGGGGCAATCGGGCGGCAACACCTTCACCCGCATCACCCGCTCCAATCACGGGAGGTGGAATATAATGACGGCTCAATTTGAAGACGGAAAAGCCCAAGCCCAGCAAAAAAGTTGCCAGGAGCGCGTTGGCTGGTTTCCGGATGCCATAGTCCACCAGGCTATGGAGGAAGACGATGCCCAACCCCATCGCCACACCCGCGCCCATGACCCGCACCCGTGTTTCCGGCGCCTGGATGGTGCGGCGCAGCATCCGCACGGACACCACCAACAGTCCCAGTACCGTCACGAGACCCACCCATCCGCCTTCAACGGCCAGGTGCAGGATCTCCATATGCGCATACGTCCATCGCCCGGCTGCCACCCCATGGTGCTGGTACATGGGAAACACATATTGAAAGGTTCCCCATCCGGTTCCCGTACACCAGACATCCCGCCACATGCCGACCAGGTCAGGCCAGATGACAAACCGCCCCAGTTCAATCGGTGAATCGCCCAGATACAGCAGGGTCGCCAACCGTGCAGCAATCGGCTTGACGCCCAGCCAGAGGATCATGACAAGGCAAAGCAGGCCCAGCATCACCCCGATGCGGCGCACGGTCCCACGATCCCCGGCACAACCTTTTCTTGTCAAGATGAACGCCGGGATCGCCATGATCGCCAGGCTGACCATGGCGGCCCGGGACAGGGAGAAAAACACACCCGCCACGAGAAACGCCACCGCCAGGCAGCGAAGCGGCACATCGCGCGCATAGTCCATGACAAAACGCAAGCCCGTCACATCTTCCATAGCCGCTGATGAACGGCATTTCGCCAGCAGGATCTGAACCACCGCCATACCCAACGCCAGCGACAACACCAGGTTCACGTACAAGGCAAAATGATTACGATTGGTAAAGGGACCGAGGATATCCCCCCAGATCAGTGGCTGATGGAACCACAACAACAAACCGGAACGCGACGCCCGGTGCAGAACCGCCACCAACACCAGCAGACACCCCGACATGGTCAACCCTGACACCATCCAGACAACCTGGCGCCAGGTTCGAACGGATTGCAACATGACGATCAATACGCAGACACAGGTTCCCAGGATGATCAGGCCATGCCGGGTTGCAACCGGCGCAACCGACCAACCCGTGCACGCCACACCCAGCGAAGCCGGCAACTGCATATCCGCCAAATCCAGCGCCGACAGCCAGGTTCCGGCATCCAGGCGAACGGCTTCAATGGCCGCTGCCTGTACCCGGGACCATGCAACCGGCAGACACAGCCCCTGCAACAAGCCCCACCCCGTCACCAGCAGTGCCGCCACCATCAAACCTCCGGCATGAACCCGGCGGCCGGGATCGCATACATATCCCAGGAGGCAGAACCACATGCCCCCCCCCGCCAGCAAGGCCAGCAGGAAATAGGCCCATGGTTCGGCGCCCCCAAACAACCAGGGAGCCACCAGCACGGCACTATAGGCCAATGCCAGCGCCGTGTTCCTGAAATATCGCAACGATACCGACATGCATTTTCTTTCCAGAAGCCAATTCGATCGGCACCAGATCCTATTTGGATTCCGGCTTCGATTGGCGCTTCTTCGCCAGGAGCTGCAATCGTTTCTCAAACTGCTGGTAGGACGACTCCATACCCGATAAACGTTCCTTTAAATCCGACACCTTCCCCGCAACGGATTCCATCACAAAAGCGGGACGAAGCGTGTCGTCCTTCACCGGCTTTTCCTCCACCACCGGCATCTCCTCTACCACTGGATTCTCCTCCAGCACTGGATTCTCCTCCAGCACTGGCTTCTCATCCACTGCCGGCCTCTCATCCTCCACCGGTATGGGGGTCGACTCAACCGGCGTTTCAACCGGCTGAACGGATGGCGCCTCCTGCACGGCGAAAATGATTTCCGAACGAACACCGTCCCCGGACGGAACCAACGGAACGGCTGGCTCAGTATCCTTGCGGTCAACCACCTCCACCGGAGGAACGGGAACCGGCTCAGCCAACGGACGCTCAGGCATAACATCCGGTTCCTTGACGGGTTCAACCGGAAGGTTCACCCCTTCATCGGCAGAAACCGGCAGGGGCGCAGCCGGCCCGGCATCACCCGACGGGTTCATCGGCACGGTTTCAGCACCATCGGCCACCGGTTGCTCAACCGGCGGCTGTACCACAACAGCCTCCGGCATAACCGGCGAAGGATCGACCGGCGCTGGTGGGACGAATGCTACGGGTTCCATGGCCATGCCTGCCGGCACGGAGGACTTGACCCGTCGGGTTGATTTCTGGGCGGAAGGATAATACGACTTGTGGTAATCCTTCGCGTACCGGGAATATCCGTGGTAGTAGTAATCCGAAAAATAACGCCCCATGCGGCTGACCACCACGCGATTCAGGATGGCACCCACGATCCGGATGTTCATCTGTTCCAGATGCTGGCGAAGGCGGTGCAAATGCGACCGGTTGTTGACCCCCACCCGCACCACAAGAACCACACCATCCGCCATGGCGCCCAGCACACACGTGTCGGAAACAAAAAACACCGGAGGGGTGTCGACAATTACCCAGTCATAAAGGGATCCGGCTTCCTGGATCAACGCTGCCATGGCGGACGATCCGATCAGTTCGCCGGGGTTTGGGCTGTCCGGACCACCCGTTACCACATGCAGGTTGGGGATAGGCCCCGTCGGCAACTCCACCTGGCACAGGGATTGTTCCAGCGTTGCGTCTCCCACCAGGATCGAGGTCAGGCCGGTCTCCCGTTCAAGGTTAAAGAGGTGATGCACGGCTGGACGATGAAGATCCGCGTCAATCAACAGGGTGCGCTTTCCGCTCAATGCCATGGCAACCGCGAGGTTGCCGGCCGTCGTGGTTTTCCCCTCGCCCGGACCGCAGGAAGTGAAGACCAACACCTTGGCATGCCCGGCCGGGATGGAATAGAACAGGCTGGTCCGGATCGAACGATAGGCCTCGGCAATGGAGGAAAGTGGTTCGGTGGCGGTCAGTACCCCCATCGACGCCCCTTCCGCCGGTATGCCCTTCATAAGGGGAACAAACCCAAGCAACGAAACCCCCAGTTTTTCGCGAAGATCTTCCGGGGTCTTGACTGTGTCATCAAGATGTTCCAGTACAAAGCCCAAGGCAAGACCCAGTATCAGCCCGAAAAATGCCGACATGGTCGCCATGCGGCTGCGGTTCGGGCGGATCGGCGCCTTGGGCAGCAGCGCCTCCTCCACAATCTCCACGTTGGTCCGCATGAAACCGGAGGTCACATCGATCTCCATCATGCGGGCCATCAGCGTATCGTAGATCTGGCGCTGCCGATCCACCTCGGCCTGTAGTCGACCGAACTCGAAGGCGTCCCGGGCCAGGGCTACCGCTTCGATACGCTGTGATTCCAACTGTGCGCTGATCTCGGACTCCTGGCCCCGCAACGTTTCAAGCCGGTTACCCAGCGACTGCACCGTGGCACGCAGCACCTGTTCCAATTCGTTGGAGACCCGTATCCGCTCCGCCCTGGCGGCCAACAGTTGCGGATGCTGCGCTCCGTACACGTTCTCGATCGCAGCCAATTGCTTGTCGACGGTCGCCAATCGGCCCAGGTTCTCCATGACGGCGGCATCTTCACGGATGAACGGTATCGCGATGATTGTCTGGATAAAATTGTTCTGGTTGCTGACGGACCCCTGCAACAGGTTCTCCACCACCATGCGCTTGGCTTCCAGGTCGATTCGCTGGAGTTGAACGGCGGTGAATTCATTGTTCAGCGTCTTCAGGCGTGCCAGCACCGGCTGGTTGTCAGCCGACTGGTCCAGCCCGATATTGCCGGACGATTCCCGGAACTTCTGCAGGGCTTCTCCCGCCTGGTTCAGGCTTTGTTCCGCCTGTTTTACCTCCTCCGAAAGGAACCCGAACGCATCATCACTGGCGGATTGCTTGCGATCCATGTAATAGCCCACATACGCCTGGGCGGTGGCATTTGCCAACAGCAGGGCGGTTCGGGCCGAACGTGATTCCGCACGGATCAACAGGAATTGCGTGTCATCCATATGCTCCGCGCGAACCAGGCCGCGCAACCGTTCCCACGGCTCGGGCACATGCTCGGGCACAACCCCCAGCAGGGCATGCAGGGAGTCCCGCACTTCGGAAAAACCACTGTCCAGATCCGCCGCTGCATCCGGGCTGTCCAGGAAGGCACGTACTTCCGGTCGTTCCAGAATGCGCGCCAGGATCGCCCGGCTGGCGATCAGTTCAACCTGGGTCTTGTAATAATCCGGATCCCAGCCGGAATATTCCTCGGACGCCTGTTGAAACACCGCCTGGGGAATCTGGGTCTTGACCATGACCTTCGCCACCGCCTGGTATACGGGCACCGCACGGTAGGCACGGACCAGGCCAATCACCAGCACCACCAGGAAGACGGAGGCCATGATCCAGATGCGGCGCCGGACAACATCCAGGTAGAACCGGAGCAGGGACGACTCCAGTTCAAACGTCACCCCTCCCGGCGTTTCGGGGGTCACGGTTCCTGATGGGTTTGACATCTGCTTCAACTCCTGGACCTAGGGCGCGCCGGGGGCATAACTCATGCCGGCCGATACACTGGGACGGATAAACTCGGACAATTTCGACAGCAAACTCGACCCCACCACCATGGTGTCTCCCGCCTCAAGCGTAAAGGGCGGCCGTGCACCGCGCATGATCTTGGTCAGATCAAAGGGGATCATGCGTTGTCCCTCGGCGGTCTGCCGGACCAGGAAACAGTTCTCGGCACGCGCGGCGGATGTCAAACCCGCCGCCATGGCCACATATTGCATGGGCCCCATCTTGATGTTCGGATCAAACGCATACGCACCTGGCCGCCCCACATAACCAAGCACATACACAAAATCCTTCTGCCGGGGCAACACCGTGATAAGGTCACCCCCCGTAATCGGCACGTTCAGGGAAAGATCCCCCTCGTCGATCAATTTCTTGATGCTGATAACCACCAGGTTTTCCGAAAGGTTGGTCGATCCGGCACCCGCAACTCCGTTCGTTTCATCCGCCTGCACAACGACATTGGTGGACGGCGCCGGCCGTTTTCGAATGATCATCAGTTCGTCACCGGCACTGGAACTGACACCATCCGCTTCCGCCAGGATTTCCAACAGGGTGCGCCGGTCCCGCGTCAGGTAATACATGCCGGGTTTCGCAACCGCTCCTGTCACCACGACCGGCGCACTGCGAAATTGCGAAACAACCAAAGTCACTTCCGGATTCTTCAGATATCGGCCATCGTAAGCCTGCCGGACCCGTGCTTCAGCTTCACGTGCCACCAGTCCCCCGACCACCAACGACCCGATCCAGGGCAGGGTGATCGAACCATCGGTGGCGATCGTACGCAACAACTTTCCGACCTGTCCGGGCTCGTTCAGCGATAGCACGCCGATATCGAGTATGTCATCAGGGCCAAGGTGGTAATCCGGCGTTTGCCCGGTACTCTCCATGCGCCAATCCGCCAGGGCCTTGGCGAGATTCCTTGACCGTTCCAGCGATTGTTCATCCTGGCGTTGCTGGACATACGCCTTGCCGGAATCCACCACATCGGTCAACGGACTCAGGACGGACCGCCCGAAATCCTGCTGACTGCAACCGGCAAAGAAAACAGTCACAAGGAGCAAAGCTCCGAACCCATACCGTAATTGAAAACGTACAAAACGGGACATCATGGGCTAACCACCGGAGGGTCGGGAAGCGGGTCGGGAAGCGGCGGTGGAATCGGAGGGGGATCAGGATTATCCGGAACCTCCGGAATCTGGGGCAGAATCGTCGGCCCCGACCCAAAGGAATCCGCCAAGGTCGCGCCAACCAGCGCCGGACTCAACAACACATCATACAGGCGTCCACCCGGCACCAACATGCCACGGGGAAGCACCATAACCATATCATGACGTTGAGCCACCGCAGCTCCCGCAGCCTTCAGGATTCTTAGATCCACCACCAACCGTCCAACGAACAACATAAAATCCCCTTCCACCTGACGTGGAATCTGGAATCGCCCCTGTTCATCGGTTTCTGAACGCACCAGTACGCGCTTCTGCTTTACATCCCATAACCGGACCGGAAGATCAGCAACCGGCGTCTGACCGTCAGGATACAAAACCATCCCGATTATTTGCTGCGGCAGGAACTGGACTTGCGCCCCACCTTCCTGGGCAAAAACCGAACCACCCAGAATCAACAGGCCGGATACTATATACCCGATTGTTTTCTTCATGATTTTCACTGAAACACCCTTTTTTATTATCGCAAACAGATCGCGCATCGTCAATACTCTTACCCATCAAACATCAGGGAGTTACACCTTATGACCAAAAGGCAGAACGGCATAATACGGATTCTCGTGTTAACCGGGTGGCTGATCGGACAATCACACTCCCAAGGGGCCGCTGATATCCTGGTTGAATTCTTCCCGGGATCCCTGGTCGCTCACGCCAGTGGCGACGACTTTAAGGTTTCCGACGGGCTGACCCGTGAAAGCATTGCCATGGTATCCACGATGCCAAACATCCGCATCGGAACTGCCATCGCCCAACCCGAGGGATATTTTGATTTTACCGTAGGAGCGGGAATCCTGCTCGGCAACCGCGTACGGTCAATCATCCTCTCCGCAGGCGCCGGCATGACCCTGGAATACCGGCCCAGTATCCTGATGGGACCGCATGTCAATCTGCTATACGGGATGTCCCCGGACTGGTGGGGTGATATTGACGTAAATCTTGATTCTTCAATAGGTTACGAATTTGGATTCCACATGGTGGCAGGCGATCGGATTGCCTATTTGTTCTCGCTGGATTACGTTTCACTGGCATTTGACGCCGAACCCGGCAGCCCCGGTGTGACCGTAAGCCAGGCTGAATTGGATCTGTCTGGAATTGCGATCCAATTTGGCGTCCGATCCCAATTCTGACACATCAATACGTCAGGGATTCCGGCAGGAAGAGTATAATCGATTTGGGCACCTGCTGCACGCCGACTTGAGCCAATTGCGGATCCTCAACCCTCAACTCCAGGTTTAATTTCCCCACATGTAACAGGTAGTCACCGACTTCCAGGTTTGGCAGGGTGAAATGACCCGCGGTGTCTGTGTGCGTCTGAAGAATACGGCCCTGACGTGCCGGATGAAGCACTTCAATCGCGACATTATCCGCTGAAACTACTTTTTTTTCACCTTCCTGGATCAAGAACACCTGACCTCGGATTTCCGTCTGTTTCATCACAACCAACAACCGCACAGCGTTGGTAGGAGTCTCCGGGACAACAGCATTCTGGGCCATAAGCTTCGTCCCAATAATCAACAGTCCCAAACCCAGCCACCTGCCGATCGGTGTACGCATGACGTTCTCCCGGTAGCGAGGTCCATGATGAGCCAAACCATTCAGACCCTTTGACACCAACGCACCCGCTCGGATAGTATCAACATGATACGGTAAATACCAGCATGATGCATGAAAAACCCATACCCGCCGAAGCATCTCCCGAGCTATGCCGGTCGCTGCTGCAAGACGGCTATTCCATCCGTCTTCCGGCAAAAGGCAACAGCATGCGCCCCTGGATACGTCCCGGCGACCACCTGACGGTTCAACCGATCCTCCCGGCAAAGCTACACATCGGCATGGTTATCCTCTACGAATTCCCTGAAACCGTCCTTACCGCTCACCGGGTTATCCGCATCAATCCCGTTGATTCCACCGTTGATACGCGCGGCGATGCAACGCTGGGCGCCGTGGAAACCATTCCTTTTTCATCGATACTGGGACAATGCAGCCGGATCGAACCACATCACATACGTTTCATGATCAACCCATGCAGCATCATATTTGGCAAAGCATGGCTGACGTTTCAGAATTTTCGACGCAAAATCCGAGGGATAACCGAAAACTCATCTTTCACGACTTGATGGAACGACCCGTTTGGAGTGCGGGCAAACGTTTCATATTTACCGCCAAACCAATCAAACTTGCAAGAAACGGGATTCGGTTGACGAGAGCGGGCGACGAGAACGGATAACGAGCAGGAATTTTTGAATCGTCCACCGCTCTCGTCGCCCGCTCTCGTGTTCCGATCCCCATAATGATTCCGCTACCGCTGTTTCAACCAATCCATCAATACCGGTGTCAATCCGGCATCCCGCTTGAACGTCAACTCCCCGCACCGCACCTTTTGCGTGAACCGCCCGCAGGTTGCCAGGATAGGGTCCATCATCACCGGGTCGTACCAGGGCACTGATACGACCGGCAACAACCTTAGAAAAGCTTGTGATGCAGTCACCGGATAAATTGCATGCGCATTGCCCTTGCGCAGAAAACACACACCGATTCCAGCCGCATCCGTGGCCTCCGCCAGATCCGCCTCCCCCAACCAGGGCGTACCATGGTACCGGAAACTACCGTCCGGCTGTTCATGCACGATCACCCGGTCATCCGACAAAACCCTCCACCCATCGGCCACCAACAGTCGGGCCAAGGTGCTCTTTCCGGATCCTGAAACCCCGGGGAACAAGACCGCCTTTCCATCCCGTACCGCCCCGCACCCGTGCACCACCAGTCCCCCGCGTGAGGCCAGCAGATACATCACCATGGCCACATCCACCGGATATAAAACGGGATGGTAAATCCTGCCTGACAGGGAACCATCAACCCGCCATGGCTGCCCGACCCAGCAATCCACCACAGAACCGGATGGATCGAATTGCATCTTGGTAAAACAGGGGCCGGACGGATCCGGCTGATAGATCAGACGACGCAACGCCCCCCGGCCCCACATCTGCCAGGTCTCTTCCGTATCGAATAAACGATTCCACCCCGCCATGGAAACGGCAAAGTCGTTCTCGATAATTCGTACGGTTATGGTTTCCTCCGTTCCGGAGTGTGCGGCTGAGAAAAATTCCTGATACCGCGTGTCCGGGCAAACGGGGAAACATGCATGCTCAGCTTGTATTCGGAACAACAATCCGCCCAGCAACAAGGAGGACGATTGTCCCGTGGCAAGGGTCGCAACTTTCACGAAGACTTTGGTTTGGCACAGTTTCCGCCGGGACACGTCGGGGAGCCAATATTGTTTCCGCCGGACGGCATCTTACAACCCACCGCCAACACCTCGGGTGCAGCCAGCTCAATGACCTTCAACCGTGGAGGATTATAGGGTTTGCGTGCAGGCATCTTGTCGGGTTGCTTGTTGGTGGCCATTGTTTCTTCCTGGTAGGGCGCGATCGCCGAGCGCGCCGTTCGCGATTTTCCGGACGCCTCGGCGAGGCGTCCCTACCTGAACGGATAAACCGAAATATACTCAGATTGTCGCATGAATCTTCTTCCAGCGCAAGTGACCGATTTCGCACATATAATCTACACGCCGGGTTGGATCTCCCGTTTCCACTTGGAAGTAGGCCGGACAATATCCGCAATAGGCCTGTTTATCACATCCTCTACACGGCATATCCGGCGGCATCCGTAATGCCTGCATGTGAGCAAGGGTCTCTTTCCATGCGCTAGCCAGAGGAACGCCATGCAAATTTACCCCGAAATCCCGCACCATCAGGCAGGGCCTGAACATTCCATCCGGATCAATATGGAAGGCCGTCGTACCGGCACCGCATTGATACAGCCTGTCATCAGTGTCATCCTCCGATTGTCCTTGTGCGAACCTGGACCATACGCCACATCGTTCCGGATCCAGGAATTCCAATTCCACAGCCTGTTCCGGCGGCACCCTTTGCTTCAAGGGGGACGGGTCTCCCCCCAATGTCGGGAACAAACAGGCATCGAAACGAAAGTTTGAACCATAGGCACGTGCCATCGACTCAATGGCCGTAAACTCGTGCTGGTTTTCTTTCATGAGTAACGTCTTGATATGTAACCGCACCTTGGCAGCAGCCAGCCTATCCAACCCGTGACACACACGTTCCCATGCATCAGACAGACCCGTCAGATTCCGGTAAGTGTCTTCCGAAGCCCCATATACTGAAACCTCAACCGTCGTCGGCGGATAGTCGGCAAAGACGGCCAGAACCTCATCCGAAACCGACAGTCCGGACGCAAACACCGTCACCAGCAGTCCCCTTGAACGCGCATGCTGGTAAATGCGGGGAAAGTCGGCTCGTATCATCGGGTCACCACCGGTCAACAACAGGTGCAGGCATCCGGCATCAACCGCCTCATCCAGCCAACGACACCAGGAGTCTGCGGAAGCTTCTGCACACGAAAGCTTTGCCCCGCGGCAGTAACAGAAACGGCATTGGAGCGCACACCGGTGAGTCAGCGCCATGCTGGCTGAAACCGGTATATGATCCTGTACAACGCGTTGTTGAAAACGCTGGAGAAACTCCACGGCCGAAGACATCGTTTGACTCGTACCGGCCACCTCAGGATTTCCTGTGAACCAGGCCGGCCGTTTCGAGCTCGTTCAGGAACACTTCGATATCCGGCGTCGGATTCGCCGGGCCCATGGCGTAGGTGGCGGCGATGGCTTGTTGCAGATCGGCCACCGTGCGGGCACCGTCCAATTGTTCCCAGACAAAATCGCCGACACCTTCCAGCACAAAAACACGCTGAAGGTCAGCCAGCGTCCCCTTGACCGGAACGAGGATCGTTTCTCCGGCAATCCGCCGCATCACAACATCGTCTGCACGGGCATAACAAGCGGGCATCACGGCGTTTCCTTTACCACCAATCGAACAAATCCCCGTCGTCGATTCACATCGGGTGCCTTGGCATAAATACGCACCGTTTCCGTCTGGCCATTGCCATCGTCCATCACCTGGGTATCCACAATATGGACGGGATCAGCGGTCCAGATCATAAGATCGTCCGAGACTTCGATCAACACCTGATAATCCTGCAACCCCCTGCGGCGTGTAAACACCAGGACCACGTCATAAGGCAGGGTCTCGTCCGGCATGACCTTTTCCAGATGCAGGGGCCGGAAATCATCCGCCACCAGCGGGTTCAATCCCAGCACGTATTCCAGGTGATTGACCAAGCCATCTTCATCAGGGTCTGCCGTCGGGTCCGAAACCATTGAATTGGTCAACGCCGCCAGCGTGAACACCGTTTGCGACCATCCTTCCAGGGTCAGCACCGGGGACCGGTACGGATAGCGGCCTTCAGCAATACCGGGCAACACCAGGGCTGGATCGCCCAGCAAGGTGTAAATATCCGTCAAATAACGGGTGGGGCGCTCATCGGCAAAACGGTACACGGATTCCTGGATGGCATTACCCAGCACCCGCTGTTCCCCTTCCCACACCGCGTTGTTCAAATGCCGCCCCAGGACTCCGGAGAGGGTATTCGCAGCCCAACCACTCGGGCCCCACACAGCCACGGCACCTCCACCCGGATTCAACAACAGCGATTCCCCCAGCGAATCATACCCCGGAACCGCAAAGTCGGCCGTGACACATCCCATCAAGGTAAATATCGAAAGCTGGTTGGAATTCAACATGAGGGGAACGTCCGTATCCTCCAACAGCCCGTCATTCGCCAGGAAGCCGAATCCGGCATGACCGAAATAGCTCACCCAACCAGCCCCGGCATTGATCGCCGCCAGGAGCCCGGACTTGCATTCCCCAAGCGATTGATCGTCCAGGAACAGCTCAACACGGGTGACATCAGCAGGCAGTCGCTGGACGGATTGGCGACTGGTGTGACGGAAATCACCTTCCCCATCCAACCGGTCGGCCGACAAGACCATCTGCCGGTTACCCGGATGACGGGTCATACCTTCGTACCGTCGGATCTTGTCGATTACCAGCTGCATTTCCGACGGATTCAGCACCGGCAGGCGGCCGATCGCCAGGTCCGCCAACCCGTCACCATCGATATCCGCATAGCGGTTGTCGGACGCAAACAGCCCATAGGGCGTCATGACCATCATCGGAGGGACCAGGCATCCTCCATAACCCGGCCGCTGCTTGTAGTCATAAGTTCCCTTGCCTGCCAGCACCACATAGTCAGGCGGTCGCATCCAATTTGAAACGGCATATCGAAGACCGGCCTGGATCGCATACGGGGAAGCAATTCCATGGTTAAACGCGTCATACCAGTCTTCCACCAGCGCAACGGCCGCCGGCAATCCCCGTTCGCGGCGGTAATCAGCCAGCGCATCGGCGGAAGCTGCCAACCCCGGCACGGTCAACACCAGGTACGCCACGCTATTGGATGGGCTTTTCCAGTTCGTGGGCGTGCGCACCTTGAGGTCGAACGGCGCCCAGCCGGCATACCCCGCCACATACCGGTCGGTTGGCGTGGCAGGCACAAAGCTCACCCGTCCTTTGCCCCCATCCAGGTCTAGCGTTGTATTGAGCACCCGCACCGGATGCACCGGATCCGTCACATCAAATACAAACGCATCATTGGTTGAAGACAAGCCCGACACCGTCACCACCGGATTCGTCTCACCGGCAAGGTGCAACTGGCCGCTTTCAGCGCCATAGCCCCGCCGATAGGCAAGATCCAGGCTGTCCAGGTAGACGACGCTGTAATCAATCCCGTCATTCAGGTAGGCAACACACGTGATCCAGTTGGTGCCATTGTGCAGGATCGACTGGTTGAACGACCCGCTCACCGCCTGCGAACGGACGCCCTGCCATTGCGCCGAACCAACCGGGACATCATTCACACGAACCTGCACATGATGCTCGTTGTCCACCCCCGTGGCAGAGGCGCCATAGACCTGCACCTGAATCCGGGCAACACCTCCCGTGGCACAATCCGACAACACGACACTCACCCGCTGTGTAACCGGGGATGGAGTCACAACAACCAGGGACGACCACATCCAGTAGTCGGAATCCGGGGCTCGGGCCAACCCCACCACCGGCACAAGATCCTGCTCAGCCTGCAGGGCTGACTCAAAGGTCATGCCCGGCAGTGGCGACGGGGCCAAACCATCACGCGTCACCATGTCGGAAGCCATACCCCAGTCAATCCAGTAGACATTGTCATCGGTAAACGGGCTGTCGATCGCCGCTCCATAGAACCAGAACGCCGACCCGTCGCCCAACCGGTAAACCGCCACGTCATTCCCGGCATGGCTGACGGCACATTGCCCGGCCATGATGGAATTCCGGACCGCAGATTCCATTACACCCAAGGATGCAGCCACCGATGAAGCCGTCACGCGGTACATGCCGTTTGAACGGACCAGCAGCTTGACCGGCGGGAAGGATGGTCCCCCGCCGCTTCCTCCTGCCGTCAGCACACGCAGACGGACCACGGGAGCGTCCAGCAACATATCCCCTGATCCCGACAACCGTTCAAGGGCGGAATCAGAGATGCGTGGCCGGGTCTGGTAACGGACCGAGGGGGCGCCGGGCCCCTCCCCGGCAACTTCCAACCAGACCCCATACGGGCCATACAGACGCCTGCGTCCCGACATTTCCAGTTCAACCAGCCGATACATATTGCTCCCCGCACGCGCGCCCGGATCATACAGCCGGTAAATTCCTCCCTGGGGAGACCCCGCCACGGCAGGAATCATCGCGGAACAAACCTTTTCAAAGCGGCCCGAAACATCCTGTCGTTCCACGTAAAACCCGACCGTCCCGGACTCCGCCACCGTCTCCCATTCAAGGTAGGGCCCCGTCGTATCCCAACCACCCTCAAAACGTTTCAGCACGACCAGGGTAATGACCGATATGGAATCGGTGTTGTTCGACGGGTTCGGATCGTACTGTTTCATGGCGGTAATGGTCGCCCGGTTGACGATATCCACCGCGCTGCTGACCTCCTTGAGCACTCCGGTAATCGTCAGCGTCACGGTCTCGTTGTTAGAAACCGAACCGATGGTCCACACATGATTCGTCATCACGGCCGTATCGTAGGACCCGCGACTCACCACGGCATTGCTGAGAATCACATGCGAATCAGGCCAGTATTCACGCAACACCACGTCCGTCGCCGTATTCCGTCCAAGGTTCCGCACCCGGATGGAATACGTCACCACCTCGTTGGTCCCGGGCGTGGTATCGTCCACATCCTTCAACACCTCCAAGTCGGCGTAATGCACATGGTCCGTCACCGTGGCATACCGGTCAAAGGTCATCTGGTCGCTGTGGACGGACACGCGGTTGGTGATTGCCAGGATTGTCGGGCTGGTCGGAAGTTTGACCTGGTAGGTGACACGGATATACTCATCCTCGCGCAACAATGGAAGATTGACCAGCGTCGAAGGTCCGTTGGTTGCCGCCGTGCGATAAAGCCGTTGGGCGGCATCGATTCGCACGTTGTCGACATACACGATTTCGTTGTTGCCGGAATGATACGACAGGAACCGCAGGGCGAAATTCGTCGTGAGATGGCTGGAAACATCGATATCGGTCACGGAATGCCAGTTGGCATCGGCCGAGGGGCCGGTAATGGCGGCCACATCGGTCCACGGTCCTGCCGTACCATTCGTTGAAACCGACACCGTTACGCCATCATCGGCTTCGAGGGCCGAAGTTTTATAATCGAAACTCAAGCGGGCGGAATAATATCCGAACAGGTTTGCTCCGCGCACGACGCCGAAGGCGGAACCATTGATCAGCAGCGTGTTCACGTTGGTTCCTTCGGCCGTCACCCGCACCTTACCAGCCGCGGCACCATCCGCCTCGTTGAGCTCCTGCCAGCCGCCACTCCAGCCCAGCGTCCCCTGATTGTTGGTGAAGGCGGCCGAAACGAAACGATCCAACAGATAACGGTTGGTCGTGTAAGGCGCCGTTACCTGGGCGCTTCCGGCCACGTAGGTGACGCCGGCCGGCAGGGGATCGGTTACCAACACGTTGTAGTGGGGCGGCACCCCGTCATTGGTGACCACGATCGTATAGGTGATGTTACTGCCCGGATACACGGATTCCCCGCCATTCGAAGTCTTGGTAATCTGCATATTGCTGATGCCGACCACCACTTCGGCGGTGTTGTTCGAGGATACCGGATCCGGCAGATCCTGCGCGGTAATCGCCGTCCGGTTGGAAATCCAGACAATCCCCATGCCCGGGCTGACCGTAACGGTGATCTGCAGCGTGGCGCTGCTGTTCACGCCCAGGCTCCCGATGTTCCAGTCGCCGCCCGGATAACTGTACGTTCCCTGGGTTGCGGTGTGCGACACATATCCCAATCCGTTGGTCAGCGGTTCGTTTGCGACAACCCCGGTGGTGGCATTGGGCCCCCGGTTGGAAACCACGAGGGTATAATGAATGGTGCTCCCGATGTTCGGCTGAAGGTTGTCGGATCGCTTGGAAATCGCAAGGTCCGCGCCGCGCACCACCACCGTCGCCGTGTCGGAATTGTTGCCCGGATCGGTATCCGCCTGATTGACACCGGCGATTCGCGACCGGTTCACAATAGTCAGCCCGCCCATCCCCGCACTCACGCTCGCGGTGACCTGCAGCATGGCCGTTTCATCCACGGCCAGCGTCCCCACCGACCAGACCTTGGTGGTCGAATCATAGGTTCCCTGGAAAGCGGTGTGACTCAGATAGGTCAATCCATTGGTTAAAGGTTCGGAAACCGTCACGCCGGTCGCCACCTTCGGGCCGTAATTGGTGATCACGATCGTATAGACGACATTACTGCCGGCATAAGGATTGGCATTATTCACCGACTTGCCCAGCCCCAGGTCAACCCCCGCCACCGCGACAAGCGCGTAGGCCGTATCGTTGGCGGCGTTCGTATCCACCTCGGCCAGATGGGTGATCGTAATCCGGTTGGTGATGGATTTTCCCACGGTCCCGCTGTGGACGGTCCCGGTCATGCTCATGGCCGCCGCCCCACCCACCGGAAGGGTGCCCACGGACCAGACACGGTTCGTCGGATTGAAGGTTCCGGTTCCGGGAACCGCCGCCACCAGCGTCAGATTGGTGGGCCAGGCATCGGTGAGCTGCACCGACCGTGCAATCGAGGGGCCTTGATTCGTGACCGTGATCGAGAAGACCACCGTGTCCCCGGGATCCGGCGACGCATTGTCCACGACCTTGGTCACCGCCAGATCCAGCACGCCGTAAAGGCCGGCATCCCAGCGATTGTCCGCGGTATTGGCGACAACCGTGAAGAGCGCCGTGAATCCGGTGTTCGTCGCCGGATCGCTGTCAACCGTATCGCCGGTCATGTCCGCCGGACTGAAATAATAATCGGCCGGTTTATCGAAGAACAGGCGATAGGAACCGGGGTCAATCCCGGCAAAATAATAATACCCTTCGATATCGGTGACCGTCTGGGCAACGAGGGTCGTCGAAGCGTTGTAAAGTCCGACGGTTATCCCCGCCAGGCCCGGCTCGCCGGGATCCTGGATTCCATCGCGGTTGCCGTCGAACCAGACAAGGTTCCCGACGGAGTTGGAATAGGTTGGACGGTAAAGCCCCATATCCCATTGCAGGTCCCTTTCACCGGGCAGGATCGAGGTGAAGACGGTCCGGTACGGCGCATTCGTCGCCACATCGCTGTCCGCGGCATCATCCCCGCCTTGATCGCGCGGACTGATCAGGTATCCCACGGGGAAAAATTCGATCAGATACGATCCGGGCGAAGCCAGGTCGAAACGGTAGGATCCGTCGGGTCCGGTCAAGGCGCTGGCGATCCAGTTGGTTCCACCGTCATACAACCTGACCACGATATTCGAAAGACCGTCCAGCGGCAATTCATCCTGGATGCCATCCATGTCTGCATCCTGCCAGGCAACCCCGCCGATGGCCATGGGGGCATAGCCGAAATCGACATCCGTCCGCACCTGGCCATTGGTGACCGCCACCGCGGCATGGTGCAGCGTGGCCAGCCCGTCCAGGTCATACGAAGCGACAAGGTAAAGCGGCAGGGTGTTGGTATCCACCCGCACGGTGTAGGTCCCCGCGCGCAAACCGCCGATCCCATAGCGTCCATTGACATCCGTCAAGGCCGACGGTTCCCACGCCTGGCATACGCCATCCCCGTCGAGATCCACAAAAAGGCGAACGCCGGATATCGGCGGTTCACCGGCATCCTGAACACCATCGGCATTCAGGTCCTTCCAGACATCATTGCCGATGGCTCCGAAGGTCCAGCGGTAATCCTCCACTTCCCCGTAGTCGCCGAGCCCCGCATACATGAACTGCGGGAACATCGGCGGGGTGGCAAAAACGCGGAACCGCGCATACAGGTGCGTGGCGTTCGTACCGGAGAAGGTGGCCTCAGGCACCGCGAACCGGTTCGTGTAAACGGCGCTTCCACCCGACCCGCTGACGGCTTGGTTTACCGTCATCTCGCCGGGATCCATGAAATCGCCGTCCTGGTTGAAATCCACGAACCCGACCACCCATCCACGGCCCCCGCCCACCGTGACCTGGACCTCCCCGGTTCCGCCGCTGGCCCAGGCGCCGACAGATGCGACGCCATCCTCATCCGCGCCGTCCCCCGCGGCATCCTCCGAAGGAACCCCATTGGCCTCGGTATCCACCGTTGCGCCGAGATAAACCGTCGGCGCCGACTTGACCGGATGACGGGCGCCCGACGGCGAATCCTGGAACCGGACGCCATAACCGGAGGGCAAATCCCCAAAATCGAAGTTCAACCGGTAACGGAACGCGAAATCCAGGTTCGTGATCGAAGCGGCCACCGGCACGATCTGCCGGGCCGACGACGTATTCCCCTGGCTGTCGCTGACTTCAATCACTTCGGTGGCGGGCGTATCCCCCGTTTGCGTGGTCAGTTCAAGATCGGATTCAGGCGCCGCCAGTGAAACGATGTACCGCGCATTGCCACTGCCGGTCGGCAGACCCGCAAATGAATAATCCCCGTTGGTTGAGGTCAGCGTCGAGCCGATCAGCCGGGTTTCGCCGGCTTCGATGAGATCGTCGCCGTCATCATCCCAGAACGTCAGGAAAACCGTCGCGCCTTCAAAAGCCACTTCATCGCCGCTGACTCCGGATATCCCGACTCCCATCACCCCGTTGGTCGGCGTACCATCCAATCCAATGGTTCCGCTCAACGCATTGTTGCCCGCATAGCGATATCCGAAATCGATCGTCAGGTCGGCATTGGTCTTCGACACCCCGTCGATGGAGGCAACGTGTCCGCCGGACATGACGACATCCGTCGCGCGGTTGTCGAGCGTGCCGTCGGGATCGTGAACCGGGGCGAGGTCCGGGGGGAAATCGGCGTCGTTGGTGGCCGTCACGATCTGCCACGTCCCGTCACCCACGTTGGCGAAGGTATAGTACCCGTCCCCATCGGTTTCGGTGGAGGCAATCAGCACCGCGTTGGAGTAAAGATTGACCGTAACGAACGGTATGCCGCTCTCGGTCTCGTCCCGGATTCCATTATCGTCCATGTCGATCCAGACCGTATCCCCGATAACACCCGGAGGAACGTAACCGAAATCGACGCCCATGAAACTGGCGCCCACGTTGACCCGCACCCCGTACTGGCCGTCGCACCCGACGGCCTCCGGATCGCTGGCCGGCAGGCCGTCCGCATCCGGATCGGCGGAAAGCGTCGCCGTGGCAATCGGTCCGGTCTTGGACACCACGACCACGTAACGGCCGGTCGTCAACCCGGTAAACAGGTAGTGCCCGTCGGCATCCGTCAACGCATTGGTGACCAGCACGTCCGTCCCGCTCTCATACAGGCGGTTCCCGTTAAGGTCCCGGTACAGGACGACCGTGACATTCGATATGCCCGGCTCCGTCCAGTCCTGGGTCCCGTTCTCGTTGGAATCCCAGAAGATGGTGTCGCCGATCGCCCCGAGCGCCGCAAAACCGAAGTCAGCCGTCAGATTGTTGCTCCCCCCGCTGATGGCGATCGAGCGGGTCGTGGCCGTGGTCGGCACATACCGGAATCCGAAGGCATCCAGCGGCAGATCCGCATCCGTCGCGTCCACCAGCGCCCGGTAGGGGGCATCCGACAGGTCCGCGAACAAGTACCGTCCGGCGGAATCCGTCACCTGCGTCCGGAGCAAGACATAGGCGCCGTCGCCGTTCATGTCCACATACAGGCGCACGGTGATGTTCGCCAAACCCGTCTCCTGGGAACCAGCCTGCAAACCATCGCCGTTGAGATCTTTCCAGACGGTATCGCCGATCGAACCGACGCCGTACGGCTGGTAGCCGAAATCCTGGTCATACCGGTTGGAGGTCGTGATGGACACGGCACTGCGGCCATCGTTGGCCCCCTGGGGATCGGCCGTCACCGCGTATCGCGGCGGCATGTCGGGATCGGAATGATCCACGATCACCTGGTAGTTTCCGGCGATCAATTCGGTAAACGTATAGGATCCGCCGGCGGCGCTTGCCGTCGTCCGGATCAACGCATCCACGCCGGAATCGATGCTCCCGTTGCCGTTCTCATCCTCGTACAGATAGACCGTGATCGCACCCACCCCCTCGTCCGCCGCGTCCTGCGCCTTGTTTCCGTTCCAATCGTAGAACAACAGGTCGCCGATGGTGTAAGTTCCCTTGCGCCGATAACTGAAATCGCCCCG
>Ga0208374_1000215_pt1 | contig 32767 bp, 25 predicted proteins | sample RifOxyC3_FD_184037 | JGI IMG/M metagenome (GOLD analysis project Ga0208374, IMG submission 184037) | Groundwater microbial communities from Rifle, Colorado - Rifle Oxygen_injection C3 (SPAdes) | ecosystem: Environmental > Aquatic > Deep subsurface > Groundwater | place: Rifle, Colorado, USA...
CCAACATCCGGGCGGCCAGCGCCGATGAAGCGATCCGGCTGACCCCGCCGATCATATTAACTCTGGAACAGGCGCTCGAATTCATCGATGACGACGAGCTGGTGGAGATCACCCCAAAAAACATCCGCCTGCGGAAAAAATACCTCACCGAGAACGAGCGGGACCGGAACCGTTAATTATGGAGCCGAGGGGGATCGAACCCCTGGCCTCTAGAATGCAAATCTAGCGCTCTCCCATCTGAGCTACGGCCCCAATTAGTCTACTTTAGGAACTTTTTTTAACGCTTCTTTGATCTTCTCCATCGGGTATTCATAATCTTCAAGCTTACCGGAAAGATAGGTGTCGTAGGCGGCCAGGTCAAAATGACCGTGCCCGCTCAAATTGAAAATGATCACTTCTCCCTCTTTCGCTTTTTTCGCTTCTTCGATCGCGCAATGGATGGCGTGCGAGCTCTCCGGCGCGGGGATGATCCCTTCGGTCCGGGCAAAAAGGACCGCGGAGGCAAAACACTCGGTCTGATGATACGCCTTGGCTTCAATAACTTTATCTTTGGCCAGGTTGCTGACGATCGGGGCCATTCCGTGGTAGCGCAACCCCCCCGCATGGATCCCTGGAGGCATAAAGTCGTGCCCCAGAGTGAACATTTTGACCAATGGGGTCAGCCCGGCGGTATCGCCGAAGTCGTACTCAAAAAGCCCTTTAGTTAAAGTTGGACACGACATCGGCTCAACGGCGATGACTCTTGGATTGGTCTTTCCTTTTAACTTGTCTTTCAGGAACGGGAAAGCGAGACCGGCAAAATTACTCCCGCCGCCGACACAGCCGATAATGACGTCGGGATCCTTTTCGCCGATCGACTTCAATTGTTCGATCGCTTCCAAGCCAATGACCGTCTGGTGAAGGAGGACGTGATTTAAGACCGAGCCGAGAGAGTACTTGGTGTCTTCCCGTTTGACCGCGTCTTCCACCGCTTCGGAAATCGCCAGTCCCAGGCTCCCCTTGTTTTGCGGGTCGCTCTTCAAAACGCTCCGGCCGTATTCGGTCAGCTCGCTCGGCGAAGCGACAACATTCCCCCCCCAAGCTTGCATCATCAGCTTCCGGTATGGTTTTTGATCAAAGCTGACCCGGACCATATAGACCTGGCATTCTAATTTAAACAAGGCGCAGGCAAAGGAAAGAGCTGATCCCCACTGCCCCGCCCCGGTCTCGGTCGCGATCCTTTTGACCCCTTCTTTTTTATTATAGTAAACCTGGGCCACGGCGGCTTGTGCGACCCGGCCGGGGAAACGCTTTCGTTCTTATAGTAGATCCTGGCTTTTGTTCCCAACGCTTTCTCCAGGCTCAAAGCCCGGACCAGCGGCGTCGGCCGCCAAAGCTTGAGAATGTCGAGAACTTCCTGAGGGATATCGATCCACGGGTCGATCGAAACCTCCTGCTTGATGATCTCCATCGGAAAAAGCGGGGCCAGGTCGGCCGGGCCAAGCGGCTTATGGGTCGCCGGATGGAGCGGCGGCGCCAGTGGTGTTTTTAGGTCGGGAGCGATGTTGTACCAGCGGGTCGGCATCTCTTTTTCACTTAACAGGATCTTTCTATCTGTCATAAGGGTTTCCTCCATATCCCGCGAATTCATTCACGGTTAAAAGCTATTTTAGCAAAATAATACCGGGAATGCTATTTTAACCGGCGAATTCATTCGCCGGATGTTTTATGATATAATTACAATCAATGGCGACACAAGAACAGTGCCAAGTCCTCGACCAAACCCAAGTTGGCCCTCGATATTTCAAGCTGACCCTCAAATCTCTTTACATTTCCACCAACGCCGAACCTGGGCAATTCGTCAACGTCAGGGTCGACAGCGGGACCGAGCCGCTACTGCGGCGCCCGATCAGTCTCCATAAGATCAACCGGGAAGACCAAACCTTTGAACTCCTCTACGAAGTACTCGGCCAGGGGACGGAACTTCTCTCCAAAGTCATTATTGGCAGTAAACTCGACGTCCTCGGACCGCTCGGCAGTGGTTTCAAGTTCGACCCGGAGAAAAAGATCGCCATCCTGGTCGGCGGCGGCATGGGGGTCGCCCCTCTTCTCCCCCTCGCGCAACAATTAAAAACCCTTGGCGGACGGGCGGTCTATGCCCTGGCCGGGGCGAGAGATAAAAGCTGTCTTCTCTGTGAAACGGACTTTGCTGAACTGGCCAATGAAAAGGTCGTCGCTACCGATGACGGGAGCCACGGCCGTCGGGGCTACGTCTCCGATCTTCTGCTCGACCTGCTAAATAACACGGTCGAAGCGCGCCACTACCCGCAAACCACCATTTACGCCTGCGGCCCCAAGGGGATGCTCAAAGCGGTTGCCGAGATCGCCCTGCAGAGACAAATTGACTGCCAGGTCTCGCTCGAAGAAAAAATGGCCTGCGGCGTCGGCGCCTGTCTCGGCTGCGCGGTCATGACCACCGGCGGCTATAAGACGGTATGCAAGGACGGGCCGGTCTTCAACGCCAGGGAGATATCATGGTAGAACTCGCCGGCATAAAGCTAAACAACCCGGTTCTGGTCGCTTCCGGGACTTTTGGCTACGGCAAAGAGTATGCCGACTTCTTTGATCTGAACAAGCTCGGCGGGATCATCACCAAAAGCGTCACCCTAATGGCCAAAGAAGGGAATCCCCCGCCACGGATCGTCGAAACCCCCTCCGGCATGATCAACTCGATCGGCCTGCAAAACGAAGGGTTGGAAGCTTTCTTAAAGACCGCGCTCCCCTTCCTGGCAAAACTCGAGATCCCGGCCATCGTCAACATCGCCGGCGACACCGTGGACGAATACGCCGAACTAGCTAAACAGTTAAGTAAAGAAAAAACAGTCAAGGGGATCGAAGTTAACATCTCCTGCCCCAACGTCAAAAAAGGGGGAATGGCTTTCGGGATCGATCCAGCTACGACCAAAGAAGTGATCGGCGCGGTCCGCAAGGCAACAACCCTGCCGGTCATCGCCAAACTCTCCCCTAACGTTACGGATATTACCCTGACCGCCAAAGCGGCCGAAAGCTCGGGGGCCAACGCCATTTCCCTGATAAACACCGTCGTCGCCATGGCAATTGACATCGAAACCCGGCGCTCCCGGATCGGCCGGAAGACCGGCGGGCTCTCCGGCCCGGCGATCCGTCCGATCGCAGTCCGAATGGTCCATGAAGCGAGCCGCGCGGTCAAGATCCCGATCATCGGCATCGGCGGGATCGTGACCGGCTCCGACGCGATCGAATTCTTCCTGGCGGGAGCCTCGGCAGTTGAAGTCGGGACCGCAAACTTTGTCGACACCGCCGCCCCCCTGCGAATCCTGGCGGAGATCAACGCTTATCTGGCCAAGCACGAGATTAGCGACTACGACGAACTGATCGGCGCGTTCAAAGAATAATGTTCATCGACACCCACGCTCACCTGACCTACCCGGAATTCGACCTTGACCTAAACGGTGTGATCGCCCGGGCGAAAGAAGCCCGGCTCGAAGCGATCGTTAACATCGCGCTTGACGAAGAGGCCAGACGAAAAGCCCGCTCGATTGCCGCCGAATATCCCGGCTATATTTTTACCGCGGTCGGGATCCATCCGCACGAAGCTTCGACCTGGACTAAACAGACCGAAGCCGACCTGCGCTTATTCATGAAAGAGAATAAAGTAGTCGGCCTGGGCGAAATGGGATTGGATTATCACTACAAGCTCTCCCCGCTCGAAAAACAGCAGGAGGTTTTCCGCCGCCAGCTCCAGATGGCGCAAGAGCTCGATCTGCCGGCAATCATCCACTCCCGGGAAGCGGCGGAAGATACGATCACTATTATCCGCGAAGAAAACAAAGGAGGGTTAAAAGGAGTATTGCACTGTTTCGCCGGCGACCCGCAACTGGAACAAGCCGCTCTTGAAGCCGGCCTCTACATATCTTACACGGCCAATATCACCTATCCGAAAGCGGAGATCATCAGGGAATCGGCGGTCCGGGTCCCGCTCGAGCGGACCCTGATCGAGACCGATTGCCCATTCCTGGCGCCGCAGGTTTTCCGCGGCCAGCGCAACGAACCAAGCTATGTCGTTAAGGTCGCCGAAAAGATCGCGGAAGTTAAGGGACTCCCGCTCGCCGACGTCGCCATAGCCACAACCAAAAACGCCAGACGATTGTTCGGTTTGCTTAGCTAAAGCTTATAACCAGCCTGGAGTTGGAGCTTCCCCGAATCGGCGACATCGATCCCGGCTTCGAAAAATAACCGGTTAATGTCAAAAGGTCGGTCAAAAATAAGCGAAACTGACGGGCCGAAATCGGCGTTACCGTCACCACCGGAATAGACAACCAGACCGAGGCCAAAGGAGAGTGGATAACGGCCGGAAATATTGGTCAGGTAGAATTTACCGCCAAAAAATAGAATAAGCGGTTTTTTCCCGGTGCAGGCCTCGGCCCCGAACCTTAAGCCGACCCGCGTCCCTACTTCCTCGTCCGCCATCATCCCCAAAGCCACTCCGCCCCGCACTCCGCCAATTACCGCCGGTGAAAGGGCCATGACGGAAGAAGAAAAAAACAGGCAAAAACAGATCAAGATGACGTTAATTTTCATTATTGATTCACCCCCCTATTCAAGAAAGCGGGGCCGATCGTTCGTCTGACCAGGCCCCCGCTTTTTTACAACAAGATAGGCTGAGAAACTGAGAACATAACGCCTTTAGACGTTACATTATTGGACCTGACGACACCCCAGCCAAGCTCAAGGCCGGTTTTGCCCAGACCAAAGCCGAAATCGACTTTGAATCCAACGCCGGCATCACCGCCGATCTTGCCGCTTGTCTTGCCGTTTCCGTAAACAACATAGTTCAGTCCGCCGACCAGGTAAGGCTCAACCCCTCCCATCATTGGCAGGGCGATGGTTCCTCCGGCATAAACCGGTATCCCCTTCAACCCCCCGCCGCCGCCGGCAACTACGCCAACGCCAAGCTTATATTTGATCGCCTTGGGGGAGAGCCCAAGCAGATTGTCCAACCCGGTAAAATCATCCAGGATGACCTCACCTTTGATGCCGCCTGTGCCACTGTAATTTCCTTTACCGGTGTTGATGTACAATCCGGTCAATGCCGTGGGCACCCCGATACCAAACAGACCGGGGGGCGGCGATGGAATATTCACAACCGGAGCAGGCGGATTAACAACAACAGGCGGTGGTGGAGTCGGTGTGACGACCGCCGGTTTTTCCATCAAATTTTTCAATTTGTACCAGCGCGCCAGAGTCGCCTGTTTTTCGGTCTGCAGAAGGCTAACTTTCCCTTTGTTGCCGGCTTTCCGGTAATTAATGATCTTTGTGTCGACAACTTTCAGGTAGGCCCTGACCGCGTCCCTTTCTTCATCCAGAGAACGCTGGGCCAGGACTAGGCCTGCGGCAGAGACGACAAACATCGCTGTAACTATAAATACTATTAATTTCTTCATTTATTTCACCTCCTTTGGCGGCAAGTTTAACATAATGCCCGAAAAATACAATCCTTTCATTCTTCCCGTTGCCAACAGAAAAACAGCCGCCTTATGTCAATAGTTATTGACATATAAGGCCGGCTGTGTTATCCTTTTTAAAATGAAAAGAAATTGCCCCTGCATCAACAAAGAGCTAAAACCAGTCGCGGCAACATTAAAAACGATCACGGAAGACAATCGCCTCCGCATCATCTGCCTCCTGCTAAAAAACGAACTTTGCGTCTGCGAATTGACCGAAGCACTCGGTCTGCCGCACAACCTCCTTCTTCATCATCTAAAAACCCTGACCGCGAGAGGCTTGATAAAAAAGAGAACGGCCGGTAAATACTCATACTACCGTTTGAATAAACTCGCTTTCGCTAAATTCAAAAAACAATTGGCAATGTTGTTTGAAGGAGAAAAATGAAAAAGCTCCCCTTTCTCGACCGTTTCCTGACCATCTGGATCTTTTTCGCTATGGCGATCGGCGTCATCTCCGGCTTCTTTCAACCAGGCCTCACTAAATTAGTCTCCGGCTGGCAGATCGGTTCGACCTCGATCCCCATCGCCATCGGCCTGATCCTGATGATGTACCCGTCGCTAGCCAAAGTAAAATACGAAGAACTATTCGATGTTTTCAAGGATACTAGAGTTTTACTCCTCTCCCTGGTCCAAAACTGGCTGATCGGCCCGTTCCTGATGTTCTTTCTCGCGCTGCTCTTCCTGCGGAGCTTTCCGGAATACATGATTGGGTTGATCCTGATCGGCTTGGCTCGTTGCATCGCCATGGTGATCGTCTGGAATGACCTGGCAGACGGGGACACCGAGTATGCCGCCGGCCTTGTCGCCTTCAACAGCCTCTTCCAGGTCTTTTTCTACAGTTTTTACGCCTGGGTCTTTATTACCTACCTCCCCCCTCTTTTTGGCCTTAAGGGGCTCGCCGTTGATATTTCGATCGTCTCGGTCGCGCAAAGCGTCTTTATTTATCTCGGTCTCCCCTTCCTGGCCGGGATCATCACCCGCCTCACGCTGGTTAAGATGAAAGGCGAAGCGTGGTATGACCAAAAATTCATTCCGCGGATCAGTCCGCTCACTTTGATCTCCCTGCTGTTCACCATCCTGATCATGTTCAGCTTAAAGGGGGAACTGATCATCCAAATCCCAAGGGATGTGGTCAGGATCGCCGTCCCGCTGGTCATTTACTTCGTGGCGATGTTCTTTATCAGTTTTTACTTAAGCCGGATGGTCGGCGCTACTTTGAAAAAATCGACCACCCTTTCTTTTACCGCGGCCAGCAACAACTTTGAATTGGCGATCGCCGTCGCCATCGCGGTCTTCGGCCTCAATTCGGGGCAGGCATTCGCGGCGGTCATCGGTCCCTTGGTTGAGGTCCCGGTCATGATCGGTCTGGTCAACGTCGCGCGGCGACTAAAAGGAGAAAAATGAAAGGCAATAAGATGGAAAAAAAAGCAAACGAGATCAAAAAAATAGTCAAAGAGGGTTACGCTAAAGTCGCCGGCCAAGGGACCTCCTGCTGTTCATCCGGGTCCTGCTGTCGCTCCGCCGGCTCGCCCCAAAATATTAGTAAAATCATCGGCTATAGCGAAGCGGAGATAAGCGCCGCTCCAGACGGCGCCAATCTGGGCCTCGGCTGCGGCAACCCGGTCGCCATCGCCTCGCTTAAAGAAGGCGACATTGTGCTTGATCTGGGAAGCGGCCCGGGCTTTGACGCTTTTCTCGCCGCCCGGCGGGTCGGTCGGACCGGACGCGTCATCGGCGTTGATATGACGCCGGAAATGCTGGCCAGAGCGAGGGCCAACGCCCAAAAAGGGGACTTTGGCAACGTGGAGTTCCGCCTTGGCGAAATAGAAAATTTGCCGGTCAAGGACGGCTCGATCGACGTGATCATTTCCAATTGCGTGATCAATCTCTCGCCCGACAAAGCAGCGGTGTTCAAAGAAGCTTTCCGGGTCTTAAAGCCGGGCGGCCGGCTTATGGTCTCCGACCTGGCGCTGGTCAGCGAACTGCCGGCCGCGGTTAAAGAGTCGATCGAGGCTTACGTCGGCTGTTTGGCCGGAGCGATCGAGGCGGACGCCTACCTGGAATTAATTGCCGCCGCCGGATTCCAGGAGGTTTCAATCGTCAGCCGGTCGGCTTATCCAACCGATGGACTGTCCGACGAATTAAAAGCGGCCGGCAACGCCGTAGCCAGTATCAAGGTCTCGGCCTTAAAACCTTAAAGGAGAAAAAAACATGGATAAAATTAAGCTCTTGTTTGTTTGCGTTGAAAATTCCTGCCGCTCACAAATGGCGGAGGGATTCGCCAAAAAATATGGGGGCGACAAGATCGAGGCGTATTCAGCCGGATCAAAGCCGTCCGGGACCGTTAATCCAGATGCCGTCAAAGTCATGGGCGAAATAGGTATTGATATTTCCGAACAAAACTCGAAAGGGTTCATGGACCTGCCTTATCAGGCCTTTGATTATATAGTAACCATGGGGTGCAAGGACACCTGTCCCTATTTCCCCGCCAGAGAAAAGATCGACTGGCAGATCGAGGACCCGAAAGAAAAAGGGCCGGATTTCTTTAGGAAAGTCAGGGACAAGATCGGGGAGAAGGTAAAAACAATAATTGATAAGCTGGAGGAGAAATAAATGTTAACGATCGAATGACAAAGGCTTGTCATCGACAAAGAGACCTGTCCAAACCTTAAAGCTCTGCGCGCTGTCGTTCTTTTCTCTAAAATCAGCTTTTTATTGTACTTTCTGGGGAATCCAACAATCGTATGGACGGGTTTTTTTCTGAAAAATAATTTAAAGACCATTCGGCGGTAAACAGTAGAACTCTGCGGCCCTGATCATCATGTGCCATGATCGATCCCTGCGGCAGAAGATTTACCAGCTTTTCGTTTTCAAGCGAAGATTCCACCCACCTTAAAACTTTCCATGGCATCATCTCCAGCCGGGAATTCGCCTTGTACTCGTCTTTCAAGCGGTATTGAAAAACCTCAAATTGCAAAGGACCTACCGCGCCCAAAAGCGGGGTAGTCTGCTGTGAATTATGAGGAAAAAATGCCTGGACAATGTCTTCGGCAAGCAGGTGGTCCAGCCCTTTGCGAAAAGGCTTATAAGCTGCGGCGGCATTGTTCTGTAAATACCCAAAACATTCCGGGGCAAAGCGAGGGATGGTTTCAAAAGCCAGCTTAGGGTCGGTGCTAATGGTGTCTCCAATGCGAAAGTTGTGTTTGGTGACAAAACCGATAATGTCTCCCGGATAAGCTTCATCGGCTGTTTCGCGGTCGCGGCCAAAAAGGTTGTACGAGTCGGACAGGGAGATGGTGCGGCCGGACCGGGCATGATAGGCTTTCATGTCGCGAATAAACTTGCCCGAACAAACCCGGGCAAAGACCACTCGATCGCGGTGCAGGGGATTCATGTTGATCTGGACCTTAAAAACAAAAGAGGAAAAATGCGGATAGTCTACTGCAATCTCTCCGTCTTTTGTCGTTCTGAGCCCCGGGCCTGGAGCGTATTTTACAAAATAATTTAAAAACGATTCTACGCCAAAATTATTGGCCGCACTGCCAAAAAAAACCGGCGTGGATCTCCCCTGTAAAATTTCCGTCAGGTCAAAGCCGGCGTGGGCGACATCGAGCATTTCCAGCTCTTCAACTACCTCGCGGTAAATATGTTCATTTAGAATGTTCTTTACTTGAGGATCGTTAAGATCGCGCACAAAAACCGGCGCGCGGTATGAGCCGCCCGGAACCCGCTCAAAAAGATGCACTTCTTTTTTCATGCGGTCATAAACGCCCTTAAAATCAGGACCGTTGCCCAGGGGCCAATTAACCGGATAAGCGTGCAGGTTAAGGACTTTCTCCAATTCGTCTATCAGGTCCAGCGGAGATTTTGCCGACCGATCGAGTTTGTTAATAAAGGTAAATATCGGCAGTCCGCGCTTGCGGCATATTTCAAAAAGCTTGCGGGTTTGGCTTTCAATGCCTTTGCCGGCATCAATTACCATAACAACCGAGTCAACAGCCATCAGCACCCGATAGGTATCTTCTGAAAAGTCTTTATGGCCCGGCGTATCCAGCAGATTTAAACGATGATCATCATATTCAAACTGTAAGACCGTAGAAGAAATGGAAATACCACGCTTTTTTTCCAGCTCCATCCAGTCCGAGGCGGTTTCCCGCTGTTTCTTTTTTGCGGTTACCGACCCGGCCAAATTAAGCGCTCCTCCGTAAAGCAGCAGCTTTTCGGTCAGGGTCGTTTTTCCAGCATCCGGGTGCGAAATGATCGCAAAGGTTTTTCGACGCGAGGATTCTCTTTTTATCTGATTGTCCATATTGCTTAATTAATCTATACTATCTACCGGGTTTCCTGTCAAGCTCTGTGATCGGCGGCATGCTGGCGGCGACACTGCTGACCCTGTTTGTGATCCCATCTGTCTATCTGATCTTTTATCCGCAAAAAGAGAGATCAATGGAGCATAAAAAATAAATGCAGATTCTTATCGCAATTACCGTAATTTGTATATTTCTTTCCCTGGCAGTTGACCAAAAAATAACTATTGAGGGAATAACACGAGGCTTGAAGATGTTCTTTGACCTCCTCCCTTCCCTGCTGACCGTCCTGGCCCTGGTGAGTGTTTTTCTTTACCTGGTCCCGGACGAAACGATCATTTTACTCCTGGGGAGCAAAAGCGGCGCGATGGGAATAGCTATCGCCGCGATGGTTGGGTCAATCGCTCTTATCCCCGCGTTTATCGCTTTTCCAATAGCTAAGATCCTTATGGTCAAGGGAGTTTCATACCCGGTAGTGGCGGTCTTTATTACCACTTTGATCATGGTCGGAGTTTTAACCCTCCCCATCGAAATAAAGTACTTCGGCAAAAAAGCGGCGCTCATGAGGAACGGCTTGAGCTTCTTTGGCGCCTTAATTGTCGGACTGCTGATCGGAATATTTTTATGATCGGCAAAAACCACCTAAAAGCTTATTTCTGGACAATATTGTTTGCCATTTTTATTATCGGCTCCCTGGCACTTAGTTTTGACCCGGGCCTCAAGATCTACGCTAATTTCAGCGAGTTCTTTCTGGAAATGATCACCTTCCTGCCGCTCATGTTTTTGCTGGTCGGCCTCTTTGACGTCTGGATCCCCAAGGAAAAAATTGAAAAGCATATCGGCCATGGATCGGGGATAGGAGGAACTTTGTGGGTGATCCTTTTAGCCACGCTTCAGGCCGGGCCGCTCTACGGCGCTTTCCCTGTGGCTTATATCCTTTCCCAAAAAGGGGCGAGCGTAAGGAACATTTTCATCTATCTTGGCGTTTTCAGCGCCATGAAGATCCCGATGCTCACCTTTGAGATCGGCTTTCTCGGCCTAAAGTTCTCCATCCTCCGCACTCTGTTCTCCCTGCCGATCTTTATCACTATCGGTTTTATAATGGAAAGGTACTTAGACAAAGATTATAAGGTTACGACTTGATTTTTTCCCCTCCCCTTTGCATAATATCGTTATATGGCTGAAGCGCGGCAAAAATGGGGGACCAAGCTCGGCATCATCCTGGCAGTGGCCGGATCGGCCGTAGGCTTGGGTAACTTTCTCCGTTTCCCGGTCCAGGCGGCGCAAAACGGGGGCGGCGCTTTTCTTATTCCCTACTTTATCTCTTTCGTCCTGCTCGGCATCCCGCTGATGTGGATCGAATGGGCGATCGGCCGGCACGGCGGCCTATTTGGCCACGGCAGTGCCCCACTGATACTGAACCGCTTGTGGAAAAACCGGCTGGCAAAATATCTTGGCGTGGTCGGGGTTTTTGGACCGATTGTCATTTTTCTTTATTACACTTACATCGAATCATGGCTTCTGGGCTACGCTTTTTTCTCCCTGACCGGCCAGCTTTTTAAAGCGATCACCCCTGAAGCGATGAAAGGCTTTCTTTCCGCCTATCAGGGACTGGCGCCGGGAAGCAACCTGGCCACCGCCTACCTCTTCTTTTTTGTCACTTTTCTGATCAATTTCTATTTTATCTACCGCGGGATCCAGGGAGGGATAGAATTACTCTGCAAGATCGCGATGCCGATCCTGTTTTTCTTCGGCTTTATCCTGGCGGCCAGAGTACTGATGATACCGAACATCATCGACGGGCTGGGTTTCCTTTGGAACCCTGATTTTTCGGTCCTGACCAGCGCCAAAGTCTGGATGGCGGCGGCCGGGCAGATCTTCTTTACCTTAAGCGTTGGGATCGGGGTGATCCTGACCTATGCCAGTTACCTTAAAAAGGGGGACGACGTCGCTCTATCCGGATTGACCGCCGCTTCGACCAACGAATTGGCCGAAGTTGTCTTAGGCGGGACGATCGTTATCCCAGCCGCTTTTGTCTTTTTTGGCGCGGCAGGAGCGACCGCGGCGGCCGCCAGCGGCGCCTTTAACCTCGGCTTCGTCACCATGCCGCTGATCTTCGGACAAATTGATTTTGGCGGTTTTTTCGCCTTATTGTGGTTCGCCCTCCTTTTTTTGGCCGGGATCACCTCTTCAGTTTCATTATTGGCCCCCGCCGTCGCTTTCTTTTCCGATGATTTCGGCCTGACCAGAAAAAAAGCGGTCCTCTGGCTGGGAGGGATCCTGTTCATCCTCTGCCAGTTCCCGGTCTTCTTCCTGGGGCGCGGCGTGGTCGATGAGCTTGATTTTTGGGGTGGGACCTTTTCTCTGGTCCTTTTCGGCACGATCGAGACGATCATTTTTGTCTGGTTCTTTGGGATCGAAAAAGCGTGGGACGAGATCCACAGCGGGGCGGAAATGCGGATCCCCGGGTTTTACAAACCGATCATTCGCTACGTTACCCCTGTCTTCTTGCTCCTGATTCTCGGCTTCTGGTTTTTTCAACAGGGACTTCCGGTCATCATGATGCAAGGAGTAGCCGAGGCGAATAAACCTTATGTATTGGCGACCAGGATCGGTCTTATCTTATTATTTATCTCGATAGCGCTGGCAGTCAGGATCGCTTATTATCGCAAAAAGCGGGCGGGAGAGTTGGAATGAACCTTTACGGCTGGATCTTTATGCTCGGTTCCTGGGGTGCGATCATTACCCTCTGCGCTTACTGTTTCTGGCGGGTCTTTAAGACACCGGAAAAAGATCTCTAAGCGAAAAGGATTATCAACCGTTCATCAATTTCCAACTTCGAAAAGCTGAATTTATCCTTGATCCACTCGAGTGCTTCGCGGCTGTAAAAAAACCGATGGGTCGGGTCATTCTTGTAAAACCATTCAGAAAAATTGATTGTTTCATCATATAGTCTGGTCAGGCAATAAAGGGCGCCGCCCGGGTTAAGCCGCGAACGGAGGAGCGAAAACTCCCTGGCCGGCGAGCGAAAATGCTCGATCACTTCGGAGCAGGCGATATAGTCGTAGCTTCGGCTCAAAAGTTCCCGGTTATCGTCAAAAAATGGGTCATACGAAGCCGCATCATAGCCTTTTTCCCGCAAAAGAGTTGAAACGATCGCGCCGGGACCGGAGCCAAAATCAAGTCCCCGGTCTCCCGGCTTAAAGCGCTCGGTTATTGCCGTTATTATCGGCGAGACATACTCGCGATAATCGGGGTCGGTCGGGTCGTTATGATGCAAATCATAGCGCTTTTTCTCTTCGGCTGGTGAGAGGTCATTCTCCGGATCACGAAAGACCGACCCACAGCTATTGCACCTATAAAAGATCGTCCCGCGATGTTCCTGGAAAAGATCGGCGGCAGAAGAACATAGGGGGCAAGTGATTTTCATACAATATTCTACTACTTTGATGGCTATTCGCCATCAATCGATACGAAGTTTTGTCTCCTTAGGCTTTTGGGCTATCCGCAACCATTGCTTAACCCCTTCTTGTTTGCTGGGTGTCCATTTTCTTTTTCTACAGCAAAAAAGAAAATGGACGAAAAGAAAACGCCGGCGCATTTCGATTTTTCTCAAGGTAAGCGAAATGCGCGCCCATCCGGAACTTCTATTCTAATCCAGTGCCATTATTAAAGTATTTGCCTCACATAACACTGGGACAAACCGCTCTTTAGGCGTTTAAAATCAAATATGGCCTTCAAGGGGTTTCTTTAGCGGGGGCATTCTGAAGGCCGGGATCCTTAAGGGGGACCCCCTTATGCAGTTTCCCTGCCGGCAGGCAGGTCGCGGGTTTCCTTTCTCTTTTAACCGCGCAATTCATTGCGCGTTTAGCATGGCTGGTTTAGCAGGCAACGGCGGACCGTGTCGTTGGTTATCCAAGTAGCTTATAGACCAGCATCGCCGGCCAGACCATCGCCTTTAGGATGCCGTAAACCCCGTTCCAGAAACTGGTCGAATGCTGAATGTAGTAGACCAAGGCGCCAAGAAAACCTAAACCGTAAATTCCCCCGCAATCTTTCATAATAATCCCTCCCGCTACTTAACGATGCACTTGGTCGGGCACTTGGCGATCGCCGGGGCTGGGTCAACCCCTTGAGCGGAATAATCGATAACCGCCAAATTATCAACCACTTTGTAAACCTCGGGGACCGCCTTTTCACATATTTTACAACCGATACAACCGACCGGACAGATCTTGCGGACCATCGCGCCCGGATCTTTTGACGAACAGGCGATCACCGCGCCAAAATCGTGCGGCACAATGGAGATGATCCGGCGCGGACAGGCGGCAACACATTTGCCGCAGGAAGTGCATTTATCAGGGTCGACCTTCGGCAGGCCGCCCTCCATGCTGATCGCGTCAAAGGGACAGACGCAGAAGCAGTCGCCAAAGCCTAAACAGCCAAAGCCGCAAGCCAGTCCCCCGCCCCGCAATTGATGAGCGGCCGAACACTTGGCCACCCCTTCATAGCGGGCGAGCTTTTTCCGGTCTTTGGTCGTGGCGCCGCAATGGACGGCGGCAATTTTCTTATGGTAATCGCTCGGTACTTCGACCCCCATGATCGAGCCGATCTTTTCGGCCACTTCCTTCCCGCCGACGACACAACCGCTGATCACGATCTCCCCAAGGGCGACCCGTTCCGCAAAATTATAACAACCGGCCGCGCCGCAGGCGCCACAGTTGGCCCCCGGCAGGATCGCCGCGATCGCTTCAACTTTTGGATCGACCTCGACCCTGAAATGATCGGCCGCCATCCCAAGCAGGGCAGCAAAAACAAAGCCGAGCAGGCCTAAAACCATGATCGAAGCTAAAAATATCATCATAACCCGAACATCCTCGTGAAGCCTAAAAAGGCGAGAGACATCAGCGCCGCGGTAATAAAGGCGATCGGATATCCCTGGAACCATTTGGGGATCGGCGCCAGCGCCGTCCGTTCCCTAACGTAAGCGAACAATATAATGGCCAATGAATATCCGCCGGAGACCCCAAGTGAATAAACCATCGATTGGATAAAATTGTATTTGTAATCGATCGCCAGAAAAGCAACCGCCAGAATAGCGCAATTGGTGGTAATAAGCGGCAGATAAATCCCCATTGCCCGATAGAGGGCTGGGATCGCTTTTTTAAGATAAAGCTCTTCTAGCTGTACCAGCGAAGCGATCGTCAAGATAAAGACCGCGGTCCGTAAAAATTCCAGGTGGAGGGGGGCAAGGACCGTATTGTAAGCGATCCATGAAATAGCGGAAGAGACGGTCATCACGAATATTACCGCCGAGCTCATCCCGATTGAAGTATCCAGCTTGGTCGAAACCCCAAAAAACGAGCAAAGCGCGATGAACCTGATCAATAAAATGTTATTGATCAAAAAAGCGGCAAAAAATATGCCTAATAATTCGCTCATTGGACCCGGTTCTCCACTTTATTGAGCAGAGCCATAAGAAAACCGATCGTAATAAAGGCTCCCGGCGGCAAGATCATGACGGTAGCGGCGGCCAGCTGGTTGAATAATGGGTAGCCAAAAAGAGAACCGGCCCCCAGGATTTCTCTGACTGAACCGATCGAGAGCAAAGCCATGGTAAACCCAAGGCTCATTCCGATCCCGTCAAAAACTGAATTTAGGACCGGGTTCTTGTAAGCAAACGCTTCCGCCCGGCCCAGGATAATGCAATTAACCACGATCAATGGGATGAAAACACCCAGCGACTTGTGAAGTTCCGGCGTGTATGCCTGCATCACATAATCAATGATCGTCACAAAAGTCGAGATGATAATGATAAAGATCGGGATCCTGATCTGGTCAGGGACAAATTTGCGAATCGCCGCCACTACCAGATTGGAAAATATCAAAACGAAAGAGGTCGCCGCTCCCATCCCGATGGCGTTGATCGCGCTGGTTGAAACCGCCAGCGCGGGACAAAGCCCGATCATCAACCGAAGTACCGGGTTTTCACCGACCAGCCCGCGGTTTAGTTCGGTTAAAAGTTTCATGGTTTTACCTTTCCAAATAGTTCAAGGGCCTGACGGACACCTTTGCAAACCCCGTTGCTCGAAATAGTCGCTCCGGTAACCGCGTCAATATCTTCTTTGGCCTTAATTTTATCGCCGACTGATTTACCGGAAAATTGCTTTAAAAACTTTGGGTTCAATATGTTTGTTCCCAATCCGGGGGTCTCTTTATTGCTTATGATCTTGACCGCGATGACCTTGCCCCCCTTATCTAAACTAACCATCATTTCGATCGCGCCGCCATAACCCGCGGGATTGACGGGAAAAACATAGCCGACCGTCTCTTTGCCTTTTCTAGCCAGATAACATCCCTGGGACCCGGGAGTAAAAGAATCGGCGGAAATGACTTCGCCCATCGAGCGTTTAAACGATAAAGCGGAATTCGCCGCGATCATCGGCCTGGTCAGGTTATAAACATAAGCAAGGGCTCCGGCGGAGATCAGGCAAAAGATGGTCAGGACCGCCGCCAATTTAAGATTTTTTAGCATTTTTTTCTCCGTATATCCGAGGCCGGCTGTATTTGTCGATCACCGGAGTCATAATGTTCATTAGTAAAATGGAGTAATTAACCCCTTCCGGAAAACCGCCAAAAAAGCGGATCAAGACCGTGATCAAGCCGCAGCCAAACCCAAAGATCAGCCGCCCTTTGGTCGTGACCGGGACGGTCACGTAATCAGTCACCATAAAGACCGCGCCAAAAATCACCCCGCCGGTCAGCAAATGAAAAAGTGGATCGTGCCCCAAAGTGAACGACAACAAAAAAACCGTGCCGATGAAGGCTACCGGAGCGGGCCAGTCGATCACTTTTTTCCAAACCAGGAAGGCGGCCGCCAGCAAGATCATCAGGATGGAGGTCTCGCCAAGAGAGCCGGCCCGATTTCCCAAAAAGAGATCAAGATAGCCGGGAACATTTTCGCCGATCCTGGCCAGATAAAGGGGGCTGGCGGTCGTCACCGAGTCGAACGGCCTGGTCCAAAGGGTCATGGCGACCGGCCAGGAAGCCATCAGAAAAGCCCTCCCTGCCAGAGCGGGATTAAAGATGTTAAAACCGAGCCCGCCAAAGAGGCATTTGACGACGACCACGGAAAAGACCGCCCCGACAGCCGCCATCCAGAGGGGAAAGGTCGGCGGCAGGACCAGGGCAAGTAAAACCCCGGTGATCAAAGCGCTACCGTCGTCGATCGTCACTTTTTGTTTGGCCAGCCGCTGGAAAGCGGCTTCGGCGGCGACCGCCGAGACGGCGGTCACGGCCACCAAAAGAAGGGCCTGGAAACCAAAAAAGAACGTCCCCGCGGCGACCGGAAAGATCAGCGAGACGGCAAACCAGCGCATCAGGCTTTTCGCGTCGGCCGCGTCGCGCAGGTGCGGCCCGTTCTGGATGATTAAATTGTTTTCGTTTATCGGCATACCGCTTTTTTCTCCGCTAGTTTTAATTCCCGGACGGCATTTTTGGCCAGTTTAAAATATTGGACCAGTGGGATCCGGCTCGGACAAACAAAGCCGCAACAGCCGCACTCAATGCAGTCGATCACATTGTAATCATAAGCCCCTTGCCAGTTGCCGGTCTTGGCGTATTCCGCTAAAAAGTTCGGGGTCAGACCGATCGGACAGGACCTGACGCACCGGCCGCAGCGGATACAATTCCCTTCGGGTTCAACCTTAACTTCCTGATCGGTCAGGAGCAAAATGGCGCTGGTCGCTTTGACGACCGGGACTTGAGCGGTCGGCACCGCGATCCCCATCATCGGCCCCCCCATGATCAATTTGACCACGTTCCCCACGGTTCCGCCGCACTGTTCGATCAGTTCGGCAAAGGGGGTCCCGATCTTAACCAATAAATTCTGCGGCTCCTTGATCCCCGGCCCGGTCACCGTCACTACCCGTTTGGTCAACGGAAGCCCATGGGTCACCGCTTCGGCCGCTGCGGCGGCGGTCGCCACGTTGCAAACCACCGCTCCGACATCGGACGGAAGTCCGCCGGAGGGGACCTCACGATCAAGCAGGGCTTTAATCAGCATCTTTTCCCCACCCTGGGGATATTTGGTTTTGACTTGAACGACCGAAACACCCCCTCTGACCTTGAGACCTTCAAAATTGACCGCTTTATAAGCATCAAGCTTGTTGCTTTCGATCCCGACCACGATCTTTTCGGCGCCAACCGCTTTGGCCAGCGCCCGCGCTCCCAAAATTATCGCGGCCGCTTTTTCCACCATCACCCGGTGGTCGGAGGTGATGAACGGTTCGCACTCACAGCCATTGACCACGACCGTGTCGACGGTTTTTCCCTTGGGGACTGCCAGCTTAACATGAGTTGGAAAGGCGGCGCCCCCCAAGCCGACCAGCCCCGCTTCTCTGATAATTTTTCTGATCTGCTCCGGAGCAAGCTCTTCCAGTGTCCAGCGGCTCCCGGGACGGGTCACTTTGTCGACCGCGTCGGTCGCCTCAATAACAATGGAAGGGATGTCGTAATCGCAGGCATTGGGATAATATTTGATCTCGGTCACTCGTCCGGAGATGGGGGCATGGATCGGGGCGGAGACAAACGCGGCTGAATCGGCGATCTTTTCCCCTTCGCTCACCTCATCCCCGACTTTGACCAGCGGTTCACACGGACAGCCTAAATTTTGCTGGAGGGGCAAGATAACCTTGCGGGGAGAGAGGGCTTCCTTGATTGGTTTGGCGGCTGATCGTTCCTTACTGTCTTGGGGATGGATCCCGCGGCTGAAAGATTTCATTTCAGCTATATTATCATTTTATTTTTTAACTTGTCAATTTCCGCGCCAGCCAAGAGATTAAGGGGTCGACCCCGCTATTTGTTTTGCAGGACAAGGGAAAGAGCGGGGCCCGCTCGTTCAATACCCTGACCCGGGAGGTAAAGGTCTCCAGGTCAAAATCGACCTGGCCCAGGAGATCGTTCTTGTTTATGACGATCGCGTCGGCGCTCTGAAAGACGGCCGGGTATTTTACCGGCTTGTCATCACCTTCAGGAACGCTCGCCACTACCAGCCGCAGGCTCTCTCCCAGGTCATACTCGACCGGACAAATTAAATTGCCGATGTTTTCAATAAAAACGATCCCGGGACCGGTTAGCGCCAATCGGTCTAAAGCTTGACCGATCATCGCGGCGGTCAGGTGGCACCCGCCATCGGTATTGATCTGGACCGCGGGAAAGCCGGCCGCTTTGATCTTTTCGGTATCGATCGACGAGGCGACATCCCCTTCGATCACGCCAACCTTCAGTTTTGGGGAAAGGGCATTTAGCAGTCGGAGGAGGAGACTGGTCTTTCCCGCACCCGGAGAAGCGAGCAGATTGACCGCGGCCAGCTCCAGCCCGGCCAGTTTTTTTCTGACCGCCGCCGCTGTTTGATCATTGGTCGCGAAGATCGATTTTTTTATTTGAATTTTCATTTACCAAATACCACCAAAGGATATCCTATGGACATTGGACCTTGATAATTCCTGGGAAACATAGCCGTAATCAACGATCACGTGACCGACCACGAAACCGACCCCAGCGGTCAGACCGCTGGCATTATACCCGGCCCTAAATGATAGTCCGCGATCGGACCACTCAAAGCCGGTCGCAACCTCCGGAGAATAATTTGATTTAACAGTTTGGCTGACATCAACCGCCACCCGGCTTTCGGACCAAGGAAACCAGCTCAAGCCCAGCCGCGCCTTGGGCGGAACGTTTTCGACTGTCCCGGTCCCCCACTGCTGGGTATTGACCAGCTCGTCGATCTTAAAACCAAGGGTAACAGGGTACGGTAGACGGGACACGGAAGAGGAATTGCCAAATCTAATCATTATCCCAGGGGTTAAAGAGTAGCCCCAGCCGCTCCCCCCACTGATCCCAAACATCTCGGAGCTTAGATATTTCGCCGTCAGACCAAAGGCAATATGGTCGTTAAGCTTTTTTCCGAAAGAAATGAGATAAGCGTTAGAAAAGTAACTAAACAGGCTGATATCCTGAACTTCGTTGTGAATATCAACCTCGCTAGATGTTTGGGCTATATTCCCCAGCCCAACCTGAATCCAGGAAAGACCGATTGTCCCACCCAGAGCCGGAGTCACATAACTAAGATAGTAATGATCGGCGTCGGTCGAGAGCCTGGTTTGACTGCAGGTGATCTCCTGGCTGGTAATAAACCCAAGACCGGCCGGGTTCCAGTAAGGAGCGTCGGCGTTATCGGCAATGGCGGTAAAGGCTCCTCCCATTGCCAGCGGACGAGCTCCGACGCCAGCATTGAGGACGGCGATGTCGGTACCGGATTGGCCAAGGGCGAGAACAGCTGTAAGCGATAAGCCGTAAGCAATGAGCAAGAGAAATACAACTTTCTTCATTTGAGCACCGCAATTTTGCCGCGTCCTCTGACGGTCCTATCCCCTATCCGCGCCGTGACCTCGAAGGGGTAAATTCCATTAACCACCAGATCGCCTCGACCATTCCGCCCATCCCAGGAAACATCGTTATACTTTTGCCAAACACTGGTTCCTTCGCCGTTGGTCGTCCCGTCAAGCTCGGTAACCAATGAACCAGTTAGGTCATAAATCCTGATCTTGACCTCATCGGCGTCAGACGAGAGCCGGTAGCGGATCTTGGTCTCTTCCCGGTTCGGGTTGAAGGGGTTTGGATAATTGGTCACTCCGACCAGGGTCAGTTCCGGCTGAACCCGGAAGCTCCAGCTCTCCGAAGTTGCCGCATTGGTCGGAAAAAGAGCGGTCACTCTCCAAAAGTAGTCAGTGTTCCGCTCCAGCCCCGGGTCAAATTCGTGGATCGCGTAGTTGTAGTAATAGAGTTCGCTATCTGCTTTATCCTGGGTCCCAGTCCCGGCCGCTTTACTGAAAGTCTGGTGGTCAATCGTAAAGCTATCGTTCTTGGCGACCTCAATCCGGTACTCGGTCGTCTCCGCCTTGTGATGCTGCCATTCAAAGACCGGTCGGATATTCTGTACGTTTTGCTGATCCCTGGCCGGGGCTATAAGGGAAGGAGATTCGAGGGTAGCGGCGGCCATTATTCCTTTCGTAATCGCGCTTGCTCCTAATTTTGTTCCGGTAATGGGGGCAAAATTTATCGGGATCTTCTGGAAAAACAACTCGTCAAATTGCCCAATATTTATTATCCAAGCAATATATGAACTATTATTATTTTCAGCACAAATAGCCACATCAGTCGCGTTTCCCCCGTTAAACACTTTTACCGGACCATAAATATCATTACCAACTATTCGCTTATAATATATATTGCCATTTGAAATCGAAACAATATGTCGATAATTGTCAATTGAATAATTAGCGCTCTTTGGAACGATCCCTGATCGAGGATTAACAGCCGCTGAAACAATCTTTGCCTGATATTCCTTCCCACATCCCTTTTCATAATAAGGGTTATTGTCAGGCCCATCATGCCATTGCAAGGTCATATAATCCTGGGTACTGATATCAAAGCCGGTTATCTCAACTAGGACATTGCTGTGTTGTAATAATCGCTGATCATCCAGCAAGTTAATATCAATATTCCTTGTTATTGCATTATTTCCAATATTATCAACGGCACCAATCTCGATCGAATAGCTCCCCTCGTTCTCATAGTCGCCGCTGTTATTCGTCCCGTCCCACGACACATAATAACCGCCGCTTCCGTTGCTATTAACCGTCAAGTTTTTAACTATAGCGCTTCCGAATCTAACAACCGAGGAGATATTGCCGATCGCGAAACCGGAGCTTGGAGCGCCATCGCTCGCCGTAAAATCGACCCGAGCGCCGCTGTCAACATAAGGGTTAAAAGTAATTGCCAACGTTTGAATGATATTGATTACCGGCGGAATGTTATCGATCTTTATCGTTATTTTTGTTTCCGCGTAGTTGCCAACTTCGTCGGTCGCGGAAAGTCTTATGTCGTAATCACCATCAACACCGGCAGTGTTCCAGGAAGTTATTGTCCCGCTTATCGGATAACTATCTTTTTTGATAACCGTCCAGGTATTTGACCCAAATGGCGCGTAGTCAACTTTATAAGCGCCAGGGTTAGTATCAGTCGCGCTGCCGGCAATAATGATCGATCCTTTAATCCATTCATTCGCGGCCGGCGCTGAAATATTTACGGCCGGCGGCGTTTTGTCAACTAATATCCGATAATAAGTATCCTCTCCACCCAATGGCTTATATGCACCATAGCCGGCTTTTCTGGAATCAAAGGAATTCCCGGCGGCGTCGGTCGCGGTATAGTAATAGTAGTAATAGCCATCATGTCCGGTCGGTTCCCACTCCTGATTGATAACCAGGTCACCGGTTTGCGGAGGAACTGCCGTCGCTCCAAAGGTCTTCACCAAACCGCCGCCGGCATTCACGATTTTGATCTGCCAATTGTTTATCCCCGAAATCGCGTCCGCGCCGCCATTGAAATCGGCCATGACCCCAAGTAAAGTAGTTGTCGGATTATTGACCGTAACCGGCGGGGGTTGAACGACCGACTTAATAACAGGGGCGGCGGAATCCAACACAATCTGGTCGGCAAAAAGAGCGGTCGAATAATTCCCCGCCCTGTCCATTAGTCTCACCCGCGCCGTCTTGGTCCCGTCTCCGGCCGAAAGCGTCCAACTTCTCCCCACCGCGTAAGCCTCCCAGGAGGACCAGTTGATACCATCAGGGCTGAAGCTCATCTGGTCGACCCCCGAGGTTGGATCGCTGGCGGAGACGAACACCTCAACGGTCAAAGAGCTGGTAAAATCAGGGTTACCCGCGTTGACGATCACGCTTCCATCAGGCGCTAAAGTATCAGCGACAACGCTGACCGTTTGAGCCGTTGAATTATTTCCAGCCTCATCGATCGCAATGATGTTAAAGTAATATTCTCCGTCGCCAAATCCGCTTCCATTTGCCGCGCCGACATAACCGGTCGCGCCGGAGCCGTCCCAGAGGGCGGAACAGCTTCCGCTCGTCCGCCAAACCTCTGAAGTCAGGCTCTTCACTAAATCGTTCCCTTTAAAAACCTCGACCGCGACTTTAGCCCGGCCGGAATTATCGCTCACTTCATAGGTACAAACAGTTGTTTTACCGGATGAGTTAGTTCCGCCGGGAGCAAAATAATATGGCGTTGCTAAAACATTTTTAACCTCGGGCAAGGAGTTGTCGACCGTCACCTCTCCGGTCAACGGAGGTAGGTGATTGCCGGCATAATCTTCAAGATCGATCGCGAGCCAATACTTCCCATTGGCGGCATAAGAACCGTTGTTATCCTTGCCATCCCAATCCTCCCAGGAGAGGGTCCCAGATTGGGCGACAGCGTCAGTCGTAATGGTCCGGACCAGGCTGGTCATGGCGCTATCGCCATAAACCTTAAGGGAATACTTGCCGACCGGCTTGGTGTCTATGGTCACCCCCATCGCCTCGATCCTCTCCGCCGCCGGAACCGTCGCCGGATTTAAAGAGAGATCGACCATAAAGTAGAATCGAGCCCGTTTTTGGAACTCTTGGCTGTTGCCGTTTGGCGAAATGACTTGTGGATCGGGATTATTTGTCACATCGGAAGCCTCAAACTGCTCCGGAGAGCGGAGAGTTAAAACATTGTTCTGGACCCAAACAGTTCCACCCCATTTTCGGAGAGTGGCGTTCCCCAGACTGTCTTCACCTTCGACAATAAAGGCGTATTTGCCGGGATCAACATAATCACCGCCAGCCATTTTCCCGTCCCAATTAACCTGGTACTGCTGACCACCGCTCTGCCATTGGCCGGCTATCAGCGTTGTCACTAAATTTGTGAAATCGGTTTTTTGCTTATTGGGATCGAGCCGATAAACTTTAACCGAGACCAGGGTGTCTTCAGTCAACATGTAATACAGAGTGGTAGCGCGCGGACGGTCGCTCCCATCAGGGTTGGCATTGGTCGAGAAGCTCCCCGGGTTGGCGATCATCCCCTCTTCACTGGAAATAATGACCATCGGGTTGGTGACATCGACCGCAAAATCCTTGGTCAACGAAGTGATCGTTCCCAATCGGTCTTGAATGGTAATTTTGGCGTAATACTTGCCGGTCGGAAGAAGCGAGCCGCTCGACAAGCCCGCGGCAGGATAATTGGTCCGGCCGTCGTAAACATAGGAGTAGCTCCCGGAAGAGCGTTCCAGTCCGGTTTCAAAAAGTATTTCGCCGTTTGCCGAAAGGACCGACAAAAGGACGCTCGGTTCTCCTTCGACAACGTAAAACGGTGGATAGATGACTGAATAATTGATCGTCATAGTTTCATTATTATCGTCGCCATTGGGAGAAAAGGCGGCTGGATTCAAAGTGAAATCAGGGGTGATCTTTCCACCCGCCGCTTCGAGCCTGCCGCTCGCCTCGACTTTTACCCCATCCGCGTCGGTCGCCGTTATTTGGTAGTGGTATTCGCCGTCCGGGACATATGTTTCAGCCGACGAAAGGACAATTGATTTTCCATCCCAATAGAATGAATAGCTCCCCGACGATTGTTCGTCATTTTCTGCCAGGCGTCGGATAGTGGTCCCAATGGCATTAACAACATCAACGTTAACAATGTAAGGCGGGGTTCCGCCGCTAAGTTGATAGGCAATCCGGATGGTATCGGTATGACCGTCGCCGTTCGGGGTAAAGATCGCCGGATCGGCAAGATGGTCCAAGATCGTGGCGGCCGCGAAAGCGAATTTCTCGGAGGCGGTCGCTTCATTTGAGGATCGATCGACCGCCCTGACCGTCACCGTCCCTCTGTAGCCGACTGCTTCCTCATCGAAAATCAGCTTATATTCCCCGGCGGTTTTAGCTTCGCAGGTCATAAGCGGGGCGGCTTTGCCATCATCGCAGGTAAGGGTGACATCGACGGTCGAGTCTTCGGGGACCATGAAGGTGACGGTCGCTTGTTTGCCGTCGATCTGGACCGGCCGGAGAATAACGGTCGGCGCGGTCCCGTCGACCCGGACAGTATTGCTTGCTTCCGCAGAAATTCCGTCCGAGCCAATAACAGCCAGTTTGATCAAATAAGAGCCGTCGCTGACTTTTTCCCCATCCCCTCCCCTGCCGGACCAGTAAACAGCATGTTCCCCTTTTCCCTGGGAGGCATCCTTTAGAAGAGTTGTGACGATTTGTTCACCGGTTATCGCCAAATTGACCTTAAGGTCGTCCCGGGAAAGATAGTATTTTATCGCGGCGCCGGACGCCGGAGAAAAAGGGTCCGGCTCGGCAAAAAGATATGAAATAAGAGTTGGCGCCCGGTCGACAACGATCGCTTTAATCTCGGAGGTAACGCTGTTGCCGACCCAGTCTTCGGCATAGATATAATATGAATAGTTTCCACCGAGAAGTTCATTGCTGTTCCCGCGGCCATCCCAGCTCCAGCTCCCGCTGGAGAATGACAAATGACCAATGTCAAATGACAAATTGGGATATTGAAATTTCTCGGTCTGACTTTCAGCATTCTTGAAGAGCTCGCCGTCTTCGCGATAAATCCCAAGCTTGACCGCGGAGGGTTCGCTCAATTTATACCAAAAATCGGTCGTATCTTTTACCCCATCATCGTTGGGGGTGAACGGGTTTGGCGCGGCGTTCAAACCCAAAACCTTTGGCGGAGTAAGGTCGATCACGGTCTTGACCATGACGTTCTCGGAAATATTCCCCGCCTCATCGATAGCGTAACCAACCACGGAGTATTCTCCGTCTATTAAATTTGCAGGATTTGGGACCTGGGAATAAAGGGCCCAAAGGCCGGTCGCGTCATCCCGGCGATACAGCTTAAACCCTTCATTTGACCAATTGACCTTAAGCTCTTTTCCCGCCGGAAGCGGCGCGTCGATATTGATCAGGTCGCTTGATTCCTTAACTCCCAGGTAGATCTTTCCTTTTTCATTGATCGTCATGAGGAAATCGACACTATCGTATTTTCCATCGCCGTTAGGGGAAAAAGCGTAGAGATTTGGAACAATACCAACCGTTGGCGGGGCGGTATCCTTCATGACCATGACATCGCCACAGGTTAAAACATCGGGATTCCCTTGGGGATGAGAAGTCACGTAAATGTAATTAGCTCCTTCCTGTAATAGGGGAACATTCTCAAAACGGAAATTGCCGTCCTCATCGGCCACCTCACCCTCATCCACCATCGCCTTCGGCGACGGTCCCCCTTCTCCCGCTGTGGCGGGAGAAGGCCGCACAATCAGATTTAAGACCGAGCCTGGCTCTGCCGTGCCGTAAATAGTCACGCTGTTTTTATTGGTAACATAACGATCAGCCAGGACGATCGGCGCGGAAAGCTTAAATTTGCCGGGAAGAAGAGCGTAGGTCGAAAAATGGTCGAGAGCTGCGTAAAAGACATATTGCTTTTCGCCGTTATTCTCTTCGATCGTCTGCTGGTTGTCGGAAATTATCTGCAGATCCCCCGCCTCCGTCACCTGGTGGATATTCCAGGGAAGATTTTTCGGCTCCCCTTCTCCGCTCCAGGCGCCAAGTTCTTTTAACTCGTCAAAGGTATAAATAAAACGGAGGGTCGGCCGGAGGTCAACCCCTTCGAGGGAACTGACCGTAAATTTCCAGGGCGAAGGTTTTATCTCCACGATCGGCCCGGAGGTCAAAATAATCGGCTTATTGCGGATCTTAATTTCTTTCATCGTCACCGGAGTAACCGTCGCCAGCTGGTCGCGATCGCCAAACGCGCGAGGGGGGAATTTGAGCTGGGCTCGTTTGTAGGCGCTCCAGGCGTCACCGCCCGTCTCTTTTTTGATCAGCGTACCGATTGAAACATTTTGGGTGGCGATAAAACTGCCGGAGCGGAGCAGGACCGTGTAATCGCCGCTTAAGCGGGAGACGTTCCACCAGGCCAGACGTCCGCTGGTCGGGGCTTCGTCAAACGATTGAGCGATCGACTGCCAGCTCTTGCCGTCGTAATATTGCAGTTCATATGGGCCGGGAGCCTGGCCGGTAATTTCCACGAAACGGGATTCGGAAGCATCAAGCTTTAGCTTGAGGGCGAGGGTATCGTCCAAACGCCTTTCTCCGGCAGTGATCCCTTCAAGAACAATATCTTTATTGATCGCGCCGCTTTTATCTTTTATTAATACATCCCAGCGATCGATCTCAAGATGAGGGTTATCGACCGGACTGTCAAAGTTGTCCGGCTCCCAGGGATCTCTTTTTAAGAAAGTCTGTTTTGCTGCGGCCGCCGACCGGTAATCATCGGCAACCTGGTAAGCGGAAGAGAGCTTAAGGAGGCGTCTCGACCGGAAAGCATCCGGATTGAACGCGAGAGGGAGGCTCCTAAGATAACCCCGGCTAGCGAGCAAATTTGTATCGTCGGCAGTCGTCCAGGGGAAGCCGCTTATATCCTGGTCCTCGGCGTTAACGACCGCGCTGGGGGCGGAAGATGACAGAGAAACCATGATCCCCGGTGTGTTGCTCTCGACCTGAAATAACTTGTCGTAGACATAATTGGGCAAAGGGAGGAGTTGATCGACCGCCTGGGAACTCCATTCTCCCCGTTTTGAAGTTTTATTGTAATAAACCTGTCCGGTAAAAACAGCGGAGTTATTTTGGTCGATCCGCCGCTGGTTGACCTGGGAGAGATCAAGTTTCCACCAGGTCCCGGCGATAGTCGGACCGGTATAATTTTGCGGCTCGCCGCCAAGCTCCTTGTCCAGCTTTCTTTGTTGAGCGGTCTGACTGGCAACAGCGGTGGCATATTCGCTTTCCCGCCACGGCCAGCTGAAGATAAAGGGAGATTGAGGGTTGCCGTCGTAGAGATAAACCAGGTCGGTGTGGGCGGTAACGATCGTGGAGCCATCGGAAAAATCAAGGCCTCCCCGGTTGCCGCCGGCCTGGTCCGGATAAGTGATCGGAATAAATTCAAAGTATTCTTCGGAGAGGTAGCTGTCGTAGCCGGCTGATGACGCGAGCGAATCTTTATAGCCCAAGAGGCTTGCCTGTTCGCTCATCTCTTTAAGTTTTGCGCTCCGGTCGCTCCAGGAAGTAAGTCCGGCAAACTCCGCTTCGATCTCGTTTTTCGGCTTGTAAGGGAGATCGGGTTTAGCGTCGGGATCGTCAAAAAACTTTTTCCCGGGGAAGCCCAAGCCCCGATTGATATCCGTTAAATACTCGGAAAAATCCTTCCGCTTCTCCTCATTAGCGTTAACAAAACCGAACCAGGGGACAAAACGGTTGGTGAGGCGGGAATAGGGAATTTCGCCATCCAGCGAAAGTCTAACAATTATTTTGGGTTTTGCATTATCTGTTTGTTTGTTTATCAACTTAATTTTAAATATCCCTTTTTGTGTAGAAAAAGTACTTAAATTCTTCTCAAGCACATTCCATTGCGCTCGTTGATAATCGTTCATTTTGTCAAGTAAAAACTCGCTTTCGGAATGGACTTCTACTAAGGCATCAACACCGGTTATTCCTTGCCAATCCCAATCGGCAGCATTGAGATTAAATGTTAGCTCATATACTGGGTTATCCTTAGATAATTCAAATATTTTAAAATCAGATTCGCTGTCAATAATCGTATAAGCTTGACCGTTATCTAAACCAAACATATCTTTTGACGGTCGATAACAATGCGATTTAAATTTAACCTTAATTTTCCCAAATACCCGATTAAACCCCCGATGCATCAGTCCGGCGAAAGGCACATATGGATAAGCGGTTATTTTTTGTTTGCCAAAGGCGGTCAAAGTATAGGTCAAATCCTTGACCGGATGATAACTGCCATAACCTTTGGCTTCAAAATAGAAGGGAGAGTCACCGTCCGCCAACCAAAGATTGCCGACCTGCCGGCCAATCGGGTCAAGCTTCACTTGGCTTTCGTTTCTTTCAAACGAAACGACTTTTATCCCGTCAATAACCTCCGTCTTGGTCCCCGACCCGTCTTTGGCGGCGGCGATCAAAACGATCTTGTAATTTCCACTGGTCACCACCTGGGTCGAGTCACTGTTGGGATAATTCCCGGTCCACACCAGTCCCTCTTTCCCTACGGCCAGGCCGGCGACAAAATCACCGTTTTCTTTTTGAACCCGCGCGGTTATAAGGGCGTCTTTGGAAACGTTATAGAAAACGGAAACCCGGTCAGGGACAGAGAGTGAACTAAACTCTTTATTGGTCGCCTCTTTAACCTTCAATTCGAACGGCGTGGTCACATTAACCACCGCCTCATCGGAGGCTAAGCCGCGGCCATCCGCCCCTTCCGCGATCACTCTGACAATATAGGCGCCGTTGTCGACATAAGCGCCGGTATCCAAGCGACCATCCCAGGAAGTAGTAAGGGATAAGTTGTAAGTAGTAAGAGAGGAATGGGAACCCATTTCTGTCAAATTAATCAGCCTTTGATTGGCGACGTCGATCACCAGCGGCAGGAATTGCTGGGTCTGTTTGGTTATCCCCAGGTAGACATTATCAGCGTAGATCGAAGGAGATGGGTCTTCGTCAAGTTTGGGGGTGATCATCAACTGGCCACCGTCAGCGGTAAAGTCAAAGCCTTTTTCTCCCCCGGCAATCGTTGAGTCCCAAGAGATCATGTTGTGGGCAACTCTCACCCCTATCCCCTCTCCCCCACCAGAGGCGGGCAGGCTCGGGAGAGGGGTAATGTTCCCTCCAATGGTGATAATATTTCCCGTGAACTTATGACTTGAACCATCGGCCGACCAACGAATATGATAACCGGCTTCATCGCTCCAGATAAAATAACCAAGATCGGTCCCCGGCTTATAATCGGGTTTGCCGACAAACGGCGCCCCGGCGATGTTGGGGAAGTATTTGAAGAAGACGACCTCACCCCCCTCACCCACCGTCCCGCCTGCGGCGGACGGTCCCCCCTCTCCCGCTGGGGCGGGAGAGGGCCAAGCCCTGGGTTTAATGATTTCGACATAGACATTGGCTGGTTTGACGCTATTGATGAAACCTATCGGCAGTTTTACTGAATCATCGGCTCGAAAATCAACGTTTGACGCAAGGGGGTTGAGGTTAACGTATGGGGAGGTCGCCATGGTTGAAGCGAATGAATTATTATTGACTTTGACGACCCTGGTCGCGGCGAGCGACTCGCCGTTCTCTTCATCAACCACCACCATGATGGTGTATTCCCCATTCTCCAGCCCATTGGTGTTGAAGTATGCCAGGGTCGCGTCATTTTGCAGAGGGCGCAAAGAAACATTGGAATTCCCGCTCGCCCGGTTGATAAGGGGGACTTCGAGGGCGGCGGTCGAAAGCACGGAAGCCTGCGACAAGATCGTCGCGGCTTCCTGTTTCCCCTTCATATAGAATACCCGATACTGCTTAAACGGTTTATCGTTTGACCAGTCGGGGTCCATGGCGGTGCCGCGGATGGCGATTAACCCAAATACTTCCGCTCCATTTTCCGCCGGGAAAGAAATGACTGGAGCAATCCCGTCTTTAACACATGAAGAATACGCGGTCGCGCTGTTGCCGACATCATCGGTCGCGGTGATCTGGAATTTGTAGGAGCCTTTGGGGAGAGGGATCGAGGCATCAAGGGATCGAGCGGCATTCCAGGCAAGTTTGTTTTCTTCACTGATCAAACCGGAAGCGTTCTCAAAAAAGTCAACCTCCTGTCCGGTATTAACATTAAATACTTTTACTTTCACCTTGATCCCTTGATCCCTTTTATTCCCTTCCGCGTCGTTATTTTCCGACAATTGGTAAAATAGTGTTGTTTTATAAGCATTGGCGCCGATGTTGGTCAAAACATAGGGATTGGCGATCTGGCCGTAAATAACCGGCGGGGTCCGATCGATCCGGATCGCTTCTAACGTGCGGGGAGGACTTTCGTTCCCGGCATCGTCACGGGCAATCACTTCGACCCGGTAGAGGCCGTCTTCGGGTCCGGGATTGAAAGAGTTATTGAAGGGCCAGGAGTAAGAAGCGGGAAAGCTGTAAGCATTAAGCGGGAAAGCATTTGCTTGCGTTAAGTACGCCGTTATCTTTTTGTTCGATAAATTGTTGAGCTTGATGATAACCTGCGCTTTTTCGCTGACGTTAGCGGTCAATTTCATTTCGGTGTTTATCGAGGTCGTCGGATTAGGGGTAATGGCTACCTCGCCAATAGTCGGTGGAGTGGAATCAACGACAAGCGGCGTTTCGGCAACGGCAGAGTTCCCCGCCAGGTCGAAAGCTTTTATTTTAACAATATATTTACCATCAGGAAGCGAGGCGCCAAGGTTTCCAGGCACCAAGGTGAAAAAGTTTTCACCTTTGGATAACGAATCAGCGGTAGCAATATTTGTAACAAATACTTGATTACTTGATTCCTCGATGCCTTGATACCTATACAAATCACAGCGGACGGAGCGGAGGATGGGAGAGACTTCGTCGGTGGCTGACCAGCGGATCGTTGCCGGGGCGCGGGGACTGTATGGCATAAGTGGTGAAACTGCCAGACTGGGAGCGCCGGTGTCGACGAAAAAGCCCCAGGCCGCCTGCGCGGTCCCAACATTGCTCTCGGCAACAACAAGTACCTGATGCATTCCGTCGCTTAAGGGATGGTCTCCTTTCACTCTGACTATTGCTTTGGGATGATACGGATCGTTGATTATCTCAACCTCATACTCTACCTCCATCCCATCAACCAACACTCTTATAATTTTTACCGACTCCACTTCAAAGCTCCCGCTATACTCCGCTTTGTTAAACTCAACCGAGATCTCCGGGTTAGGCGTCGCGACATAATATTCCGGCAGAGGCTTAAATTGGCTTGGTTGCATTGGGATGGTGTTAAGGATTACCTTGAGAAGCTGGTTGGATTCATACCCGACCTTGTTCTTGGCTCTAAAAGCAATGACATTCTGCCCTTCGGCGAGCTTTAAACCGTCTACCTCAAAATTCCCCCATTCATCCATTTTGGGTACAGGCTTCCAGGCGGCGAAGTTTTCTGAACACTGGAAATATTGCATCTTACTCGGCATAAAATCGCGCAAGACCCCGCTTATTTTTGTCGGGGCTTCCTTAACCGAAATCGACGTCACTTTTTGTTCCTGGCCATCGATCACAATTGGCACACTGGTGTTTGATCGGTTGTCATAGGAATATCCCTTGACCTCCACCGGGTGAAAAGCGCTTAAAGTTGTCACCTTACCGTCACTTTCTTTGGTTTGGTTGGTTGAGAGGATAAAGGGAATTTCTCGAAGGCTGGTCGTACTCGTGCTTCCAATATACGAAGAGTCAAAAATTGCTTCTTCAAGCATCGTCGCTCCGGTTAAATCCTCTTCAAATGAGACTTTTACCGGCGGATCGTTTGTTCCTATATTCGAAGTTGCCTCTGTTATCATTGGGTGTCTTATAATAACTTTATCTTTCATTGCGTTATGAGCCATTATATAATCGGTAGCATCTTCCATCGGCAAACACGCGAGGCCGGCTCCTACAGCAATCCATATTGACACATTTCCAGGCAGAAAATAGGTTGCCGCTAATACGCTGTCAATAACTGTCCCTAAAACAGCAATTGAAGAGCTTCTAAAGGTGTATTCATATCTTTTTGCTTCTCTTAAGCTTGCAATCCCTTCTCCTTTTTGGCTCGCAACCGAAGAAACAAGGTCGCCATCGTCAAAAAAAGGATAGCCGGACATTACCGTCAATCCAATGCTTGATATCTTTTCTTCATAATTTCCCATATCTTTTTTGGTCAAAGCATTAGATAGCGCAGCGGTGAAACGCGTGACTACCACGGAATTATATACAAGCCCTGTTCCATCAGACACCCTGGTTGGCGTCGGAACCCCTTTTCCGGCTATTAAACTATACGAAGGCGCTTCATATATTCCTGGGACTTCTGATAATAAATTTAATTCATTTAAAAATGGCCCGTTCGGTTTTTGCTCCTGAACTATTGGTTGGCGAGCGTGTCTATCCAGTCCGGTTAGGGCTCCTTCAGTTAAAGCAGTTG
>Ga0208374_1000217_pt1 | contig 32352 bp, 32 predicted proteins | sample RifOxyC3_FD_184037 | JGI IMG/M metagenome (GOLD analysis project Ga0208374, IMG submission 184037) | Groundwater microbial communities from Rifle, Colorado - Rifle Oxygen_injection C3 (SPAdes) | ecosystem: Environmental > Aquatic > Deep subsurface > Groundwater | place: Rifle, Colorado, USA...
CAACGATGATCGACGGGTACTTGAAGACCGGGCACAGTGTCATCGTTGAAAAAATGATGCGTAATGGCATGCATCTTGATCGAATGATCGAAATTGCTCAGGCAAACGGAGCTCACGCGACAGAAATCATTCTTTGGGCTCGTAAGGAGTTCGTGTTAGCACGAGCTGCGGAGAGGGGGTATCGGAAAGACAGTTTATTGACTCCTGAAAAATGCGAACGGTTTTGGCACGAAATTGATGATCTGAAGGCGGAACGACCGAATGCCATCGTCATCGATGTCGAATATCTGTCTCCGGATAAGGTCGTCGAAAAAATTCGGTCGGCAGTTAGCGATACGGATCGGGGGTTTTAAACCAAAACCTCCATATTTGATCTGCGGCAAACCATCTGGTCGAAAGGATTAAACAGAAAGTTGATCGACTGACGAAGATGATCTCAAGTCTCGGAGGACATGTGGCGACTGCGAAAGTCGCGGAGATTATGCCGGACATCGACGTGTATGCTTGCGCGAAGTACATCCTGAAAGAAGGGGCGAAGGAGGAGAAACGGGATCTAATCGGTCACATAAAGTCACAACTTCTCATCAAGGATGGGAAGGTCGCAGGACGCAAATAAAAAGATCTGCGCGAAAAAAACAATCTCATGATGATTCACGACTTCCGGTATGGTTCTGATAGAATGATGACAACAGCGAGCGCTTCACTATTTCTTCACCAGTCGGGGTATATCGTACTTACGCTATGAAAATTCTCGTCGTCGAAGACGAAACAAAATTAAATGAAAACATCGTGGAAGAATTGCGTGACCGCGGCTACGCGGTTGATTTTGGATTCGACGGTGAAGATGGAGAAAAGTTGGCGAGAATCAACGGCTACGATTTGATTATCTTGGACATCATGCTCCCCAAGCGTGATGGGTTGACGGTCTGCCAAAATCTTCGTGCCCACGGGATACAGACACCCGTCATTTTTCTTACTGCTCGCGATACCACAGAGGACAAGATCGCGGGACTCAACATCGGCGGAGATGATTATCTCGTAAAGCCTTTTTCTTTCGACGAGCTCCTTGCCCGCATGCGTACCGTGCTTCGACGAACGCCGCAGCTAACCGGAGACGTTCTTGAGCTCGATGACTTGCGTTTAGATACCCGTTCGCAGCAAGTCTGGATAAAAAAGAAAAAGCTTGATGTCACGCTTCGGGAATTCGGCTTGCTGGAACTTCTCCTGCGTAATCGTGGAGCTGTCGTCACGCGGGAAGATATCCTTTCCCACGTGTGGGACAGATTTCATGACGAATTCAGTAACGTCGTCAACGTCCATGTAAAGAATTTGCGTAAGAAATTACCAAAAGAATATGCGCAACGTATTGAAACCGTTTGGAGCAAAGGCTACCGACTCGTCTAGCCTCTTGTTCGTCAAAACAAGAATCGTCCTCACCATCGTGTATGTGGCGATTCTTGCGGGTATTTTGGCTTCTTCGAGCGGAATCAGTCGCTCTATTTTTTCGGAGCGTCTGCGTGCACGATTTGACGAGTCGACTTCGGGACAAGAAGTTACAGAACGCCTACCGCCACCGGGACCAGACATGCGCAACATTCAGGAGGATTTTCAAAGCACGATTTTCATGGTGAATGGCGTGCTGCTTATTGTCGCCGCGCTACTCAGTTACGGCCTTGCGGGGCTAACACTTCGCCCGATTCGGTCTGCCTATCAGCGTCAACGCCAATTTTTAGGCGATGCTTCGCACGAGCTTCGTACCCCATTGGCCATTTTGCAAACAGGACTGGAAAGCCAATTGCGAAGAAATAAAGACACGAAAGAAGAAAAGAAAATTAAAAGTCATCTTGAAGAGGTACACCGCATGACCCAACTTGTGGAGGACTTGCTGCAACTTTCCTATTTTGCGGAGCGCAACATCAACATTCAAAACAAAGAAAAGATCGAACTCGCATCGCTCCTTCGGGAAACCGCTGAACGATTTACAGAACTTGCGGCAAAAAACGACATCAATATCGATTGCTTCATGAACGCCGATGCTGGTGTCACCGTCTTTGGCGACAGGCAGATGCTCTCGCAGGCCATTGCCAATATTCTCAAGAACGCAGTTTGCTACAACAAATCCGGTGGGAGCATCGAATTTCGTCTTTCAAAAGAACAGTCACAAGCCATTATTGAAATCGAAGACACGGGCATTGGCATGAAACCTGAAGACATTGCGCATGTATTTGATCGTTTCTATCGAGCAGAAAAGAGTCGTTCTCGCGGAACTGGCGGCAGCGGGCTCGGCTTGTCGATTGCCAACGCTGTGATACGCGCCCACCGTGGCAAGATTGATATACAGAGCGTTCCTGACAAAGGAACGAGGGTCGTCATTACGCTTCCCATCTCCCGCGCTTCCTAGTTACATCGGGGAGTGTTCTTCCAAAAAACGCCCATGCGGGCGTTTTTTGGTAGCCGCTTCTTTACACTTTCTTCACTGGCGTTTTTTTATAGTGTTGCCACTCCTGAAGAAATCATATGCAACGTATTTATCAATTTCTCCGTCAGCGAAAGAAAACCGCAATACTGGCAGGCATTTTATTGTTAGGGGGAGGAATCCTCATCGTTCGAGCATTCAGCACCGATACCGCACAGGCGCGGTATGTTCTTGAAGTCGCAGAGAAAGGAACGCTTACGACGAATGTTTCTGGTACCGGACAGGTTCAAGGCGAAGCGGAAATCGAGGTGAAGCCGGAAGTGTCTGGCAAAGTCGTACAGCTCGTCGCAAAAAACGGGCAGCAGCTTGAGGAAGGTGACATCATTGCTGTTCTTGATGCCAAGGATGCCCAAAAGAGCGTACGCGACGCGAGAATCAGCCTTGAGAGCGCACAGATCGCTTACGAGAAGCTGATGGCAGATCCTGACACGCTCTCACTCCTTCAGGCGGAAAATGCTCTTGCACAAGCACAGAGAACGCTGAGCGATTTAGAAAACAGCCCTACCGACGATGAACTAGACGATGCGCAGGATGACATCGATAACGCGCAGCGTTCTTTGGAACAAGCCGAACGCAACTTAACCAAAGTACAGACCTCGGCGGAACAGGATCTCGAATCAGCTTCCGAGAACGGTTACAACGCCGTGGCTGAAGCGTTCGCGGACATTACAAGTCTCATGACAGATCTGTCGGACTTTATTGGCACGGAACAGAGCGAAGAGGAGTACATTGGGTATTACAACTTGATGGCCAGTTCTTCATATTCCGACGATGTGCTGAGCGATTACGACACGGCGCAGGATTCTTACGATGATGCGTGGTCTGCGTTTCAAAACTCATGCCGAGACAGCAGTACGGACGACAAAGCGGAGGTTATTACGCTTACGCTTCAGGTCGCCGAAGATATTTCCAATGCGCTCAACAGTGCTCAGATTCTTTTGAATCGCATCGAAGATAATGGCTACGAGAATTCTGCTATCGCCGACCACATCGATGAAATGATGACGACTATTCCTGCGGATGTCGTTACCACGAACGGCATTATCAGCTCGCTACAATCTTCAGCGAATACCATCGAGGAAACGGACTTGAGCGCGCCAAACTCAATTGCCGATGCCGAAGATACCGTTGAAGAAGCAGAGATCAGTCTCGTGACCGCACAAGAAAACTACGAGGACGTTGCCGATGGCGCGGATGAAGACGAGATTGCCGAAGCCAAGGAAACGGTCGCCGAACGAGAACAGCAGCTTGCGGATCTCTCGGTCGATACCGACAGTCTTGATGTTCGCTCCCAAGAATTGAGTCTTGAAAGTGCACAGAACAAATATAACGATGCGCTCGAGGACTTGGCGGAATATACGGTTCGCGCTCCGATTAGCGGAACGTTGGCGAGCGTCAGTTTGCACGTTGGTGAAACGGAATCTTCGGGCAGCGCGCTCGCAATCGTTGTGGCCGACCAGTTCACGGCACAGATGACCCTGAACGAAGTTGATGTGGCGAAAGTCGCGATCGACGACCGCGCGACGCTCACGTTCGATGCGATCGAGGATCTGACCACGACCGGAAAGGTCATCCAAATCGATACTATCGGCACCGTATCCCAAGGCGTCGTAAGCTACAACGTACTCATTGCCCTTGATACCGAAGACGAACGAGTACTCTCCGGCATGAGCGCAAATATCTCTATCATCACCGACATTCGACAAAACGTCGTCGTGGTTTCGAGTAGCGCAGTGAAGTCATACGGTGATTCCTCTTACGTCGAAGTTCTTGATGGTGCAACGGAAACCGGCGGAACGCGGGGTGTCACATCAGACACTCTGCCACGACAGGTAACGGTTGAAGTTGGTCTTTCCAACGATACACAAAGTGAAATCGTCTCCGGCTTGAACGCTGGCGAGTATGTCGTCACGAGAACCGTAACGGATACCGCGACCTCAACCTCCGCTTCATCTGCCCCAAGTTTGTTGAATAGTGGTGGCGGCCCCTCGGGTGGATTCAGTGGCTCGTTCCCTCGCTAAATGTATGATTGAAGTAAGGAACGTCACTAAAACGTACGTAACTGGCGCAGGATCCTTTGATGCTCTCAAAGGGGTGAGCTTCACTATCCGCGACGGGGAGTTTGTGGCAATCATGGGACCGTCTGGCTCAGGCAAAAGTACGCTCATGCATATTTTGGGCGCACTGGATACGCCGACGAGCGGAACCTACGTTCTCGACTGCAAAGACGTGTCCACGTTGTCCGAAGATGAGCTGGCGGACATTCGCCGCGAGCATATCGGGTTCGTCTTTCAGGCGTTCAACCTCTTGCCACGCGCAAGCGCTCTGCGCAATGTGACGCTCCCTCTCGTTTACAAACAAATTCCTAAAGAAGAGCGTGAAAAGGTCGCCAAGGCAGCCTTGAAATCAGCAGGACTCGACGAGCAATACTTCCATCATCTCTCCAACCAGCTCTCAGGTGGCCAGATTCAGCGCGTAGCAATCGCTCGTGCGCTCGTCAACCAGCCGTCGCTTATTCTCGCCGACGAACCGACGGGAAACCTTGATACCCAAACCGGACAAATCGTCCTTGAAACGTTCCGCAAACTTAACCGCGAAGAGAAGCGCACCATCATCCTCATCACGCACGAGCCAGATGTGGCGCAGCACGCCGACAGGATCATCTTCATTCGGGACGGAAAGATTGAAAGCGACAAACTCGTATGATTATTTCTGACTTGCTCGAAGAAACATTTCTCGCGCTTTCCAGTAACAAGGTGCGCTCGGGTTTAACGACCCTCGGCATCATCATTGGCATTAGCTCGGTGATCGCCATGGTGTCCATCGGGCAAGGATCGCAGGCGTCCATCCAGGCGAGCATTCAATCAATCGGAGCAAACCTCATCCAAGTTCAGCCGGGATCACAACGCTCATTCGGAGGCGTTGCCACGCAGCGCGGTTCGGCGAAGTCGTTGACCGCGGAAGATGCGCAGGCAATCGCGGATGAAATCTCGGTAGCTCAAGCCGTCGCGCCGGAAGTCAGCTCCCGCTATCAGGTGGCGGCCAAAGGAACCAATACGAATACGTCCATTGTCGGTACGACATCCAGTTACACGGGAGTACGAAACGTGCAGGTGGCCGAAGGGAGTTTTATTACCGATCAACAGCAAGCAAGTGTTGCCAAGGTGGCGGTGCTTGGTCCTACGGTTAGTACAGATCTCTTCGGAGAAGGTGTTAGCCCCGTTGGACAAACGATTCGTATCAACGGGAGCCAGTTTACCGTCGTTGGAGTGACCGTCGCGAAAGGTGGCAGCTCGTTCTCAAGCCAAGATGACATGATCTTCATCCCGCTTTCAACGGCACAGCGATATTTCTCTGGCGACGAGTACGTGACGAGCATCTCCGTACAGGCAACGAGCGAAAAAACGGTTGATGAATTGGAAACGGAAATCACGAATCTTTTGCTTAGCCGACATCACCTTGATGCGGCGTCGGCAGACTTTAGCATCTTGAACCAAGCCGACATCATCGCGACTGCCTCAAGCGTCACGGAAACGTTTACGACCCTTCTTGCGGCCGTTGCTGGGATCTCTCTTGTTGTGGGAGGCATCGGCATCATGAACATGATGCTCACGAGCGTCACGGAACGCACGAAAGAAATCGGCTTGCGCAAGGCGATCGGCGCCAAGCGCAAAGAGATTGAACAGCAGTTTCTCGTTGAATCCGTCATGTTGACGCTCGCGGGAGGAATCATCGGTATTGCGCTTGGTCTTGGCATTTCCTACGTCGTTTCGGCGCTGGGGATTGTCAGCACGAGCGTCTCATGGTCGTCGGTTCTCCTTGCGTTCGGTGTCTCGGCCGCCATCGGTATCATCTTCGGATACTACCCGGCACGACGCGCCGCCGGGCTGAACCCGATCGTGGCCTTACGTTATGAATAATTATTTATCAATGTTTCTATGAAAAAGATTCTTCTCAGTGTCATCGCTACGGCCGTTATCGTGGGTGGAGGCGCGTTCTTTGGTGGCATGCAATATGCCAAATCGCAGACCCCAGACATGAGTGACCTTGCATCGCGTTTCGGTGATTTCGATCCAAGCCAGCGATCCGGGATGTCCGGCGGAATGGGCGGCTTTGCACGAAGCCAAGCCGGTGGCGGGTTCGTAAGTGGTGAGATCCTCTCAGTGGATGCTGAAAGCATGACGATCAAGCTTCCTGACGGTGGCTCCAAGCTGGTCTTCTTCTCGGATGTATCCAAGATCAACGAAATGACGGAAGGCTCCTCAGCGGATCTTACAACGGGGACGACGATCACGGTCACGGGAACTAGTAACGATGATGGAAGCGTGACGGCGAGTACGATTCAGATTCTTCCAGAAGGATCTTCGCTTGGCACTCCTCCCACAACTCCGACAGCGGAATAACTTGTTCTTCGCCTACATTTTGCCTAGGATGGGGATCGAACCGAAAAAATAAGGCAAATTTGCAGTTTCGGACGTTTGAGGAAAATTCGATGATTTTGCGTCCCGGGTGCTTCGGCTTTCTGGGTGGACTACCAAGGGTCGTTATTTGCTCAAGCTTTAAACATGGTTCGACGAACTTGTCTCGACCTAGAATTCAGCAATAGTTGAGGGGTTATTTTAGGGTGAGAGTTTCATATTTCACCATCTTATTGTTATTTCCTATCCACACGTTCTAAAATTTCAAATCCATCTTTTACGGCATCACAGAGATAATCCTCCAGCTGGCTGCAATCGCCTATCGTTTGAGCTTTCTGGAGATAGGTATAATACAATCGCTTTTGTTCCTGACGAATGACGGCCGGAGCGAAATTGGCCGTAAGAAGCATCGCGTTCATGAGTAAACGCCCGACTCGGCCATTACCATCGGAAAATGGGTGGATTTGTTCGAATCGCGCATGAACAGTGGCTATAACCCCGACGATGTCACTCGTTTTTTGAGACTTCGCGACTTCTTTCATGACATCCGGAATCAAATCAGGGATGCGAAGATAATTGGCCGTCGGTACATTAGCGCCAACAATACGAACAGCATGAAGACGGTACAAACCTGCGTCCGGTCGTACGCCGTTCATGAGAATCCCGTGGATTTTTAGAACAAAGTCCTCATCAAGCTTCTTTTTTTTTTGAACGTGCTCAAACAAGTAATTTAGGGCTGTCTGATGATTTTTCGCCTCAAGATGCTCGGTCAAGGTTTTGTCAGGCAATGCAGCATTATCAAACAAAATCGCAGCCGTATCTGGTTCGGTTAGTGTGCTCCCTTCGATTCGGTTCGTGTGGTAGGTGAGCTTGAGGATGAATTGGTCACGAATGTCCGGATGGTCCAAAATTTCTCCGATGATGCTCTTGTGTGCGGCCGACTTTTGGCGCAGTTCCTTCTTTTTTGCGAGGAGCTGTTCATCAGAAATTAACTTCTCGCCAGTCACTTCCAAAAATAAATCTTCAATGGCGGCGAGCATCTTTTGGCGCGGAACGGATTTGCCGGTCCACCAACTGTTGAATGCCGCAAAAGACACACCGAATCTTTCGGCGAGTTTGGTTTGGGTTACCCCCAACGAAATTTTTATGACCTCAAGTTTTTGACGGGTCGTCATATGAATTCAGTTACCCGACGATTTTATCAAACTTTATAAAGTTAGTCAAAATATACACAACTCTATAAAGTTTCATTTGAAATTGATAAGCAAAAGTAAAACCGACCAAATTGCTCTGGTCGGCCCCACTTGGCTCCAGTTCTTACGTACTTACCGAACTATTGAGTATCTATCCGATGGTCAAAATGAGCATGGAGAAGTTCCAAAGTTTCAGTTTTCAATTAGCTACTAAGGCCTAAACCTACTCGATAAGCATAGTTCGCTCGGCGATCCTCTGCTTGAAGACATCAAGCAAGCGTCTTTCAGAATCGTCACCCCTGACTTTGTGTTCCGGCTTGTCGGGGTGAACGAAGATGTCGATCATCTCTTCCGTATAGGTCTTTTTGAGATTCCAATAGGTTTTTTCGAGTTCATTGGTCTCCTCCGCGGTAAGTACAGAGAGAAGCTTTTGAACCAAAAGGACTTTTCTTTGCCCGTACGACTTTACGAGTTCCTGCGCACTCAACCATTCACGTGTGCGAAGAAACTCCAAAATGGCAGCCGTAAAGATACGCTCATCGTTTCTTCCCGCCTCTATGATGCTTTCATGCGCTATCTCCCATAATTAATGTTACCGAACTCACACTGGATCTCCCATAATTCGGTTACTGTGGTTGCCATATATGACTATGGCAACAAAACACGATATTTTGTATACACATCTGGAATCCTGGATACAGGCCAGAGGCGACAAGAAAGCGAGATCTGAAATTACGAAACACGTGTGTTTTGTGACGGGTATGCATCCAAAATCCATTCCCCGAGCCTTCCGACGAGAGCAGCTCCGAGACAGCATTGGGAATAAGCGTGCCGGTCGTCCGGTGGTGTTTGGACCAGAAGTCACCGCGGCTCTGTACGACATTTGGGAGGCGGCGAACTACTGCTGTGGTGAACTTCTCCACTCGAACATTCCCGAGTTTGTCACCATCCTCAAACGTGACGGTCAGTGGAACCACACAAATGAAGCAACGGAGAAGCTCCTCCTCGTCAAAGAGCACACGGTTCGCAGACGAGTGAGCGCCCTGCGAACCAGACATCATGGAGACAAGGGATTATCTGGAACAAAACCCTCTGCACTGAAAACCATCATTCCTATCTTCAAGGGACCTTGGGATGATCTTCCACCCGGAAACGGTCAGCTCGACACGGTGGCACATTGTGGTTCCTCACTTGCCGGAGATTTTATTTGGAGCCTGAATTACACGGATATTGCAACATATTGGATTGTAACGAGAGCACAGTGGAACAAGGGGAAACGCGCAACGCTCGAGAACATGGAATTCGTGAAGGACACGCTGCCATTTCCATGGCTCATGGGACATCCGGATTCCGGAGGTGAGTTCATTAACTGGCTCGCGAAGGATTGGTTTGACCAAAACAATATTGCACTGACTCGCTCACAACCAAACAAGAAAAATGACAACATGTGCGTCGAGGAACGGAATGGCCATGTCGTCCGGAAGTATCTCGGATACATGAGACTCGACCACTATGATCTCGTTGATGATCTGAATGAATTCTACGCCACGCTCAATCTCTATCTCAACCATTTCATTGCTGTACGCAGAACAGAAGAGAAGAAACGTGTCGGTGCAAAGTATGTTCGAAAATATGAACGGAAACCGCAGACGCCGTACCGCAGAGTGCTGGCGCACTCTGCGGTCTCCAAAGAAGCGAAAGAGCGTCTCACAGCTATCCATGAAACGCTCAATCCACTGACTATGAAGCGACACCTTGATACAATGATTCTAAAGATATTTAAGCTCCAACGTGGCAGCTACGGAACTGAACGGGAGGATGGATTACGGTAACCGTTACTTATGGGCTAGAGGGGATAGCAACGAGCGCGGTGAGAATTGCCCAAAACCCCCATTTCTCGTATGCTTGTCGCATTATGGAACGAAACGACATGCCGAAGGCCTACGATGCCAAGCAATACGAGGACCGCATATATTCCGCCTGGGAAGAAAGCGGGTTTTTTAATCCCGACAATCTTCCCGGGGAACGTTCTGAGACGTTTTCAATGGTCCTGCCTCCCCCGAACGTTACCGGCACCCTTCACATGGGCCATGCCGTGATGCTTGCGATCGAAGACATCATGGTGCGCTTTGCGCGCATGCGGGGCAAGAAGACCTTGTGGGTTCCCGGAACCGACCACGCGGCGATTGCCACTTCCACGAAGGTGGAGAAGATCCTGTTCAAAACGGAAGGCAAAACGCGCCACGACATTGGTCGCGAGGCGTTTTTACGTCGCGTGGAAACGTTCGCGCAGGACAGTCACGACACGATCGTGAACCAGTGCAAAAAGATGGGCGCGTCGCTCGACTGGAGCCGCGAGGCCTACACGCTCGACGCGAAGCGCAATCACGCCGTGAACGTCGCGTTCAAGAAAATGTACGACGACGGCCTGATCTATCGGGGCAACCGCGTCATCAACTGGGACCCGATTGGCCAGACGACGATCTCCGACATCGAAATCGTCTACAAGGAAGTCGAGGCGACGTTGTACACGTTCCGCTATGCCAAGGATTTCCCGATCGCGATCTCGACGACGCGTCCAGAAACCAAGGTGGGCGATACGGCGGTTGCCGTGCATCCGGACGACGAGCGATATTCTTCGTTCGTCGGGAAGACGTTTGAGAATATTCCATTTGCCGGAACGACGATCACGATTACGGTCGTTGCTGACAAAGAGGTCGATCCGGCCTTCGGAACGGGCGCGCTCGGCGTGACACCGGCGCACAGCCTTGTGGACGCGGACATCGCCGCACGGCACGGACTCGCGATGAAGCAGGTGATTGGCGCGGACGGTCGGATGACCGAGGACGCTGGGCCGCTCGTGGCAGGGCAGACGACGGTCAATGCGCGCGAAACGGTCGCGTCGTGGCTGCGCGAGCAGGGACTCGTCGAGGGCGAGGAGAAGACCGCGCAGAATCTCGCCACCGCCGAGCGCTCCGGCGGAACGATCGAGCCGATTCCGATGCTGCAATGGTTCATGGCCGTGCGTAAGGAATTCGAGCGCCAAGGAAAAACGGTCACCATGTGTTCGCTCATGCGTGACGCCGTCGAGTCCGGAAAGACAAAAATTATCCCGGAGCGCTTTGAGAAGACTTATTTCCAGTGGACGGATACCCTGCGTGACTGGAACGTCAGTCGTCAGCTTTGGTACGGTCACCGCGTTCCGGTGTGGTATCGGAACGATGAGATATTCGTCGGGACCGAGGCGCCGGAGGGCGATGGTTGGACACAGGACCCAGATACGCTCGACACATGGTTTTCAGCTGGCATGTGGACGTTTACGACCCTTGGCTGGCCTGATTTGGATTCTGCGGACCTTCGAACGTATCACACAACCAGTGTCCTTGAGACCGGATATGACATCCTCTTCTTTTGGGTCGTCCGCATGATGCTCATGACCACGTATCTGATGGACGAGGTTCCGTTCAAGACCGTGTACCTCCACGGCCTGGTTCGCGACGAGCAGGGACGCAAAATGTCGAAGTCGCTTGATAACATCATCAACCCGCTCGACATGATCGCAAAGTATGGCGCGGATGCGACACGTCTCTCGCTTGTGATTGGTTCCACGCCTGGCAATGACACGAAGTTGTCGGAGGAGAAGATCGCCGGGTATCGGAATTTCACGAACAAATTGTGGAACATCTCGCGATTCGTGCTCACGTCGGTCGAGTCCGTTGGCGTGCCAGAGGTCATCGTGCCAAAGACCCTCGCGGACCGCTGGATCTTGTCGCGCCTCGACGCGACGCTTGCGAGCGTGACGAAGAAACTTGCGGCGTACGAATTCTCCGCGGCCGGGGAAGAGCTGCGCGACTTCACATGGAACGACTTCGCGGACTGGTACTTGGAGATCGCGAAGATTCAGGACCGAGCCGCGACCGATCCAATTTTGCTGCATATCCTTGAGGCCGTGATGAGAATGTGGCATCCGTTTATGCCGTTCGTGACGGAGCAGATCTGGTCGTCGTTCAAGGAAACGACGCTGATGATCGAGGCGTGGCCGGTGGCGGGAGGAATGCACGACGAGGCGGTCGAGCGCGAGTTCGCCGTCGTTCAGGAGGCCATTGTGACAATTCGTAACATTCGCGCGACGCAGAAGGTTGGGCCGGCCAAGAAAGTGAGCGTGACGGTATCCGAGGCGTCTTTGCTCGCGTACGCGGAGACCATCAAGTGGCTTGCGCGCGTCGAGGAACTCACGCTCGGCGACAAGCAGGGCATCCAGCTCGTGCTTGGCACGATGGACGTCGAGGCCGAGCACAAGCGTCTTACGGCCGAACGCGACCAGCTTTACGCGTACGTGACCGCAACGGAAGCCAGGCTTGCAAACGCGGAGTTCGCGGCGAAGGCGCCGGAGAAGGTGGTCGCCCAGATGAGATCAAGGCGCGACGAGGCGGCCGCGAAGCTTGCCGCGATCAAGGCCCAACTCGACGAGATCTAATATGCATGCGATCCAACAGGCAAAACAACAGGTTCTGACGGAGCTGAAGAAGGCGGTGGGCAAGGAATTTACGCCGTCGATCGAGGATCTCTCCTATCCGCCGGACGCAAAAATGGGCGACCTTTCATTCGCTTGTTTCGTACTGGCCAAGGGCTTGAAGAGAAACCCGTCGGAAATTGCCACGGAGATTGCCGCGAAGATTGGCCCGAAAGGGTTTGTGAAGTCCATCGTGGCGCTCGGGCCGTACGTGAACTTCACGCTCGACGGCGCGGCGTTCGGCGACTTGGTTGCGCGCGAGATTTCCGAGCAGGCCGGCGCATATGGCGCGTCGTCGGTCGGGGAGAATAAGAAGATTATGGTCGAGTACGCGCAGCCGAACACGCACAAGGAAATACACGTGGGACACCTGCGTAACTTCATGGTGGGACAGACGCTCGTGGACGTGCTGCGCACGAACGGATACGACGTCATTCCGACGTCCTACATCAATGACCTGGGCGCCAACGTGGCCCGTTGCGTCTGGGCCGTGAGGAACGTGGCGGGCGGCGTGGTGCCGGAAGGCGAGGACCCGATGTCTTTTTTGCAGCGCATGTACGTGGAAGCGACCGCGCGCGGCGAGGCGGATCAGAAGGTCAAGGAAGAGGTGTCGGCCATTCAACGGGACTTGGAGGACGGAAAGGGACCCCTTCTTTCCACTTGGAAAAAAACGTGGAAGTGGTCGGTGGCCTACATCAAGTCGGTGTTCAAGGAACTTGGGTTGCCCATCGACGTTTGGTATTTCGAGAGCGATCTGATCGGCGATGCCAAGCGCACGATCGAGGACTTGATCGAACGCGGTATCGTGACCTCGAGCCAAGGGGCATGGATCGTCGACCTGGAGTCGGAGGGCTTGGGCGCGAACTTGCTCGTGAAGTCGGACGGGACCCTTCTGTATAACGCGAAGGATATCGTACTGGCGCTCCGTAAGGAGGAGGACTATCACCCGGCGCGTTCCTTGTACGTGATCGACGCGCGACAATCGCTCGCCATGCAACAGCTGTTCGCCACGTTGAAACGCATGGGATTTTCAAAGGAATTGCAGCACGTCTCGTATGAGTTCGTGACGCTTAAGGAAGGAGCGATGTCGAGCCGAAAGGGGAACGTGATCCGGTACGAGACCTTTCGCGACGAAATGCTCGCGATCGCCGCGAAGGAAACGGCGAGCCGCCACGCGGAATGGGATCAAAAGAAAGTTTCGAAGGTCGCGCGAGCGGTCGCGTTTTCCGCGATTCGCTTCGGAATGCTCAAGCAGGATCTCGACAGGAAGATCGTCTTCGACCCGAAGGAGGCCATGTCGTTCGATGGATTCACCGGGCCCTATTTGCTGTACTCGTTCGCGCGTATGCAGAGCATCTTGAAAAAGGCGAAGGGAACGAAAAAAGGGAAGGAGGCGAGAAAGGCCATCGCGATGCTTCCCGTGGAGCGCCGATTGTTGCTTGCCTTGGCAAAGTATCCGGAGATCGTGTTCACGGCCGGTCAGACGCTTCGACTCTCTCCCGTTCCGCAGTATCTTTTTGAGCTTAGCAAGACCTTTTCCGAGTTCTATGACCAGGCCCCCGTGCTTTCCGCGGCTCCGGAACTGGCAGCGTTCCGGCTTCGGCTGGTTGTCTCGACTGCCCAGGTGCTCGAAAACGGCCTGAACCTCCTGGGGATCGAGCCCATCTTGGAAATGTAGGCTTTATTTGACCATGGGTTTTGGCGTGTTACAATCGCCCTGATATGTTTAACCGTCGTGACGAACAAATGCATATGGCTTCTTCTTCCGGCCAGGAAACAATTATTGCACAGGGGGTCAAGGTGGAGGGGGATTTTACGAGTTCAGGAGACGTGGTCATTGACGGCGAGGTGACCGGCTCCATCCAAACGGCCGCATCGCTGCGCGTCGGGGAAACGGCGCATATTCATGCCGATGTCTCAGCCTCCTCTGCGGTTGTCGCAGGAGAGATCCAGGGAAACGTGCGTATCGCAGAACGCCTTGAGTTGCTTGAAAGCTCCATCGTGCACGGCGACGTGGACTGTCAGACGCTTTCGGTGGCGCCCGGCGCAAAGATCAATGGTCGGCTGACCATGGGAGGGGAAGGGAAGGAATAAGGGATGTACCGCTACATTTACGATGAATTTACGCAGGACAAACGGTTTGAGAAGGATCTCCTCAACATTGAGAACCGTTTGACCGACCTTGGAATCGCCGGCAAGATCGTGCGCATGGCGTTATTTCGGAATGTCCAGGAAATGGTACGCGATGAAATTCGTCATGGGACGACCGGCGTCATCGCGGTTGGAAACGACGAGACCGTGCACAAGGTGATCGACGTCATCTCCGGAACGGACGTGGTGCTTGGCATTATTCCGCTTGGCGGGCCGAACGAGCTGGCGCGTATGCTCGGGGTGCCGGACGGGGTTGCGGCCTGTGACGTGCTGTCCGCGAGGATCATTGAGAAAATAGACGTCGGGATCGTGAACGGCAAGCGGTTTCTCACCAGCCTTTCCGTTTCGAAATTCTGCTCGGAACTCACGTGCGACGGGACGTATCGCGTCACGCCGGACGTCGAGGGCCATTTGGAGGTGCGGAATTTGGCTGGCGACGCTTCTCGTAACGAACGCATTTCCGACCCGACCGACGGTCGTCTCGAAACCGTGATTCGCGTAGGCGTGAAGCATGGGTGGTTTGGCCGACGGCGTATGTGTGAGAGCGTATTGCCGCTCACGCAGCTCGCCATACGCAGCGAAAAGCCAATCGCGATTACGGCTGATGGGGAAGAAATGATTGGGACCCGCTTCGACATCGGCATCGAGCCGAGCGTGATCAGGGTCATTTCTGGACGCGGTAGAAAGTTTTAGGTACGGACGCTTAGCTCAGCTGGTTAGAGCAACTCGTTTACATCGAGAAGGTCGCAGGTTCGAATCCTGCAGCGTCCACCAGGCTGTCTCTTGCCAAGATCTCAGCCATTCAGTATAGTTTCGGCACGCGAAATCCATAGGGTTGAGCGAAGTAAGCCGAAGCCGAACGTTGAGCGGACGTGGTGAAATTGGTATACACGCCAGCTTGAGGGGCTGGTCCTAGCAATAGGGTGGAGGTTCGAGTCCTCTCGTCCGCACCAAAAAATCCTCTGGGTTCCCAGAGGATTTTTTGTTATACTTGATTTCGTTATGTCCGATATTTATCGCATTCTGCTCGGGATCGCCGTGATGCTCATCGGGTTGTGGATGGTGATCAAGACCGAATTGCTTCTGGAGTGGTTCGGGGAAGTGGACTGGGCGGAAGAAAAAATGGGTTACGGCCAGTCGCGTCTTTTTTACAAGCTGCTTGGCACCGGCGTTTCTTTTCTTGGAATTCTCATTCTTACGAACATCATTTCGGACGTGCTTGCCGCCTTCGCCGGCATTTTTGTCCGACCATAGTCTATGCCCGTCCTCTCTTCCGGCCGAGCTCTCCTAGACGCCCCGGCCATTCTCGCACGCGCCGGGCTCGTTTCTGGAATGCACTACGCGGATTATGGATGTGGACCGCTCGGCCACTTTGTCTTTCCGGCATCGGAGATCGTCGGCCCAGAGGGGCACGTGTATGCGGTGGACATTTTGAAGAGTTCGCTTGCCGCCATTGAAAGCAGGATCAAAATTGAGGTGGTCAATAACATTTCGGTTATTTGGGGAGATTTCGAGCGCATGGGGGGCGTGGCAGTTTCGCCCGACTCCATGCACATGATTTCTGTCGTGAACATCGTTCCGGTTCTGATTCGTTCAAAGAATGCCATTGAGGAAATTCGTCGCGCGTTGCGAGCGGACGGGATGCTGCTTCTGGTCGACTGGAAGAAGGAAAAAACCGTGCTTGGGCCACCGATCGAGCATCGCGTAGATTCCACGGAAACGCAGCTTGTTCTTGCGCGGGGTGGATTTCAGCTCAAAAACGCGTTCGAAGCCGGGCCATATCATTGGGCGCAGGTATTTGTGCGCGTTTGACGAAATATTCCGGATCATGCAAAGTGCAAAAATGATTTTTGATCCCTGAATCCGTATGTCTTTCGATCTTCGACCATTGTTTTCTCCCTCATATTGGCTTACCTTCGATCCTCCGGCGGTTTGGGCTGGCGCGGGCCGATCGCTTCTTGTCATTTTCGTCGGCATGATCGTCGCGAGCGTCGTGGTACGCCGCGTGAAGATTCCCCGGGCGACGGATCGCCACCAGGCGACCATTTATCGCAAGGTCGTGAACCTCCTGTTTACCATGGGTTTCGTCGGAATCATCCTCTTTTTCTTCAGCTTTCAGGAAATCAGGTTGTTTGGCGCGCGATTTCTCTATTTGCTTTGGATCGCGGGAACGGTATGGTGGATCGTATCGATCGTTCGGTATGCGAAGAAGCAGGTGCCGGAGGCGCGTCGACGTGAAATCGAGCGCTTCGAGCTTGAGAAATACCTTCCGAAAAAGAAAAAATAACGACTGTCCGCGATCACTATGGATGCACGCAAGGCTTTCGGCGACGTTGGCGAGAACCTTGCGGCATCCTTTTTGGTACAATGGGGAATGCGGATTCTCGACCGGCAGGTTAGGACTCACCGCGGAGAGGTGGACCTCGTGTGCGAAGACGGCGACGAGATCGTGTTCGTGGAGGTCAAGACGCGGCAAAGCGACGAGTTCGGATTCCCGGAAGAAGCGATTACCCCGAGCAAATTTCGTCACATGCGCGCGTGCGCAGAGGCCATACTCTCCGAGCGCGGATGGGAAGCGCGACTTTGGCGGCTCGATGTGGTGGCGATCCGCGTTCTTCCCGGGAGGGATCCCGAGGTCGTTCATTTTAAGTCTGTTGACGGTCCATATGGTTCGTGATAGCCTTTTGTCATCAGATACCTGCCGCGAGACGGCAGGTTTCGTTGTATAGAATTATAAAAAGGTTCCAATATACTATGTCATCACCCATTGAACAGGCTATTCGTCAGATTTGTGAGGAAAAAGGTCTCGCCTATGAATCGGTTATCGACGCCATCGAGGCCGCGCTCGCCGCGGCGTATCGAAAAGATTTCGGGGACAAGAATCAAAACATTGAAGCGAAGTTTGACCCGGAAGACGGGGCCACGCGCGTGTTCGACGTGAAGACCGTCGTCGATGACATGGATCTCGAGGAGGTCGAGAAGGCCGAGGAGGATCGCCGAAAGAAGGCCGAGGAGTTTGCCTCCAAGATCGAGGAAGCGCGGGCGAAGGGGGAGGACATCGTTGGCATTGAAATGGAAGAGGTAGAAGGACCGGCGTTCAATCCGAAGACCGACATTATGGTTTCGGAGGCGAAGGTGCTCAAGTTCAGCTCGAAGGTCGGCGACGTGCTGCGCGTCGAGCTTCCGCAGCCCGGAGAGTTCGGTCGCATGGCCGCGATGACCGCCAAACAGGTCATCACGCAAAAGCTGCGCGAGGCGGAGCGCGAGGTCCTGTTCAACGAATACAAAGAGCATGAGGGCCAGGTGCTTAACGGCATCGTTCAGCGACAAGAAGGACGCATGGTTCTCATCGACCTCGGTCGTATCGCGGGTATTCTGCGCTCGGAGGACCAGGTCCCTACCGAGCGTTACAAGCCCGGAGATCGTATCAAGGTGTACGTGTCCCAGGTGACGCTCACCAGCAAGGGTCCGCAGATCGTGTTGTCCCGCGCGTCCGAAGAGTTCGTGCGCAAAATGTTCGAGATGGAGATTCCGGAGGTGGGGGAGGGGTCCGTGGAGATCATGGCCGTGGCGCGTGAGGCTGGCTCGCGTTCGAAGGTCGCGGTGACCACGAAGGATTCCCAGATCGACCCGATTGGCGCTTGCATCGGGCAGCGTGGCACGCGTATCCAGACCATTATTGCGGAATTGGGCGGCGAAAAGGTTGATATTATTGAGTGGAACGAGGACACCGCCTCGTTTATCGCACACGCGCTTTCCCCGGCAAAGGTGAACAGCGTCGAATTGAATGACGCGGATAAGAGTTGCGTGGTGCACGTGAATCCAGACCAGCTTTCGCTTGCCATTGGGAAGGGCGGGCAGAACGTGCGGCTTGCCGCGCGTCTGACCGGGTGGAAGATCAATATCGCGGAGATCGGCGACAAGCACCCGGACGTTCCAGCCGACGCGGGCGCTCCGGCCGAGGTCCCGGCCGCCGAAGAGTCCGTTGAAACGCCCAAAGCCGAGTAGTATATGAACGTTTTTCACGAAGCACTTTACCGTCCGTTGTTTAACCTGCTCATTTGGTTGTACGACGTCATTCCGGGAGCGGACATCGGATTCGCGATCATTGCGCTGACGGTTCTCGTTAAGCTCGCGCTTTGGCCGCTCACCAACGCGTCCCTGAAGTCGCAAAAGGCGCTCCAGGACCTTCAGCCGAAGCTTGACGCGTTAAAGGAGGAGCACAAGGACGACAAGGAGAAGCTCGCAAAGTCCATGATGGAGTTGTACTCGTCGGAGAAGGTGAACCCGCTTTCCTCGTGCTTGCCGATTCTCGTGCAGATCCCGATCCTTATCGCGCTTTACCGGGTGCTGTCCGATGGGTTGCACGTCGAGTCGCTTTCCGCGTTGTATTCCTTTGTCGCGAACCCGGGTGCCATCAACGAGATGTTTCTTGGCATCGTGAATCTTGGCGAACGCAGCGTTCCGCTGGCAGTCCTTGCCGGGCTCTTCCAGTTTTGGCAGACGCGGATGCTGCTCGCGCGCCGTCCCCCAAAGCAGGTGAGGGGCAAGCCTGGGGCGAAGGACGAGGAGATGCTCGCTTCCATGAACCAGTCCATGATGTATTTCATGCCAGTCATGACCGTGGTGATCGGCGCGTCGCTTCCCGGAGGTCTCACACTCTATTGGGTCGCCATCAACGTGGTGTCCATTGTCCAGCAGTACATGGTGTTTGGAAAAAAGGCAAAGTCCTAAGTAGTAAAGACTCCGGCGGTCGCCGGAGTCTTTCGTTTGAGGACAGTTGACATGCCATCGAAAAAATGTTATACACCGTGCTTCATCCGTAGTCTGGGTGATGAGAGACAGAACGACGAATTTACTGGGAGAAGAAGGCCATGAGCAAGAAAATCCAGATGGTTTCCTGTTCGTGCGGGAGGAAATACCCGTCTCAGGCACTGGTCGACCTGTGCGTCGCGGCAGACATCCTGGAAGCGGAGCGCGACGAGCTGGTCGTGAGGCTCGAGAGGCGTCGGGCGGACTTTGAGCGGGAGTGCGGGGAGCGAAGCGGGCGCATCGGCGAGCTGAAGCCTCAGCTCGCCGTCGATGCATGTCACACTGAGAGTGGGACCGTCTATGAGTGCTCCACCTGCGGGCACCACTACGATTCCGAGAGGAAGGCAGATCTGTGCGAGCAGGTCGATCGTCTCATGGCAGAAGATGGCGTTGCCAGGGAACGGGAGTACGAAGACTCTAAGAAGCCGGTTGCGAGGCTTCGTGCGTTGGGAGACGGGAAGGGCCGTATTTCCGAAGAGGGCGAATGCGCCAAGGCGCGCTTGGCCGTGTATCGTGCCTGCAAGCACGAGAGCTACGACAGCAAGCCTAATCCGAACGTGAGGCGATATACCTGGTACGACGAAATCCATACCTGCCAGTATTGCGGATACAGCTGGGGGGTGGGGTCAAACTACAGCGACGAGGCTCTTCGTGACATGATGAGCTGATCGTCTGGAATTCTTCCTGCCCTTTGTCTGGGCGGGTTTTTCTTTTGTGTTATTTCCGTGGAGACCCTTCGACCTTCCGGCTTCCCTTTGGTACCATGGGCGCATGATTGGCAATCTGGAACGATCGATCGTGAAGACCGTCGCCTGGTTCTCGCTTTTTGAGACCCCGGTGACCGTTTTTGAGATCTGGAAATGGATACTGGAGCCGGAGAGGGAGTATGCGCTTGAGGAGGTGTATGCCGCGCTCGAGGGGGAGGGCGTGCGCGAACGTCTCGTGGGGACGGACGGATTTTGGACGCTTCGGGGAATGGGAGGATCAGCGACTCCCACGGAACGCCGGGAGCGCTTTCTCGACGCGGCGCGCAAGTACGCGAAGTTGCGCCGCGCGGCGCGTTACTTCGCGCTGATCCCGTCGATTCAATCCGTTTCGGCCGCCAATACCCTTGCGTGGTGGAACACCCGCGCGGACTCGGACATCGACCTGTACATAACCGTGCGTCCGGGCACGATCTGGATGACGCGGCTTTTGGCGGTCGCGCCATTTGCCCTCCTTGGCAAGCGCCCGGGCGCGACCGAGCTGGATCCGTTTTGCTTTTCGTTTTTTGTGACCTCCGACGCGCCCGCGCTCTCCACGTTTGCCCTTCCGGGCGGCGACCCGTATCTCGACCTATGGATCCGCTCGCTCGTGCCGGTGTTTGCCTGCGGTTCCCCTGATCGTTCCGTGAGAAGGCATGGTGCATTTCGATTGTTCGAACCGCTCGCGCGCAAGCTTCAGATGCGGCGATTGCCTATGCGGATCAAGCGATCCATGAATGTGGATTCCCGCGTGGTTGTCACTGACCAGGCGCTCAAGTTCCATGAGAACGACCGAAGGGAAGAATACCGTGATCGTTGGAGACAAATGATAACGGGCATCTGATATGAAACGTGACGTTCTTGCCAACTACGTTGTCCTGCTAGCGCTCTTCCTCCTTCCGTGGCAGACGCGATGGATGTATCGCGACCTGATGATCGCGGGAGATTCGTGGGAGTACGGCCGGCTGAGCGTGTATGCGGTCGAGCTTTTGATTTTGCTTGCCGTATCCTTGCGCGGAGGGCTTCGACTTTCACCGCAATTACGGTCATTCGTGAAGCCCGTCGCGTTATTTTTGGGCGTGCTTCTCGTGTCCGCGTCATTCTCGCAGAACATTTCGGTCGCGCTTGGCGCGCTTCCTCACTTTGCGGCCGCGGTCGCGCTATTTTCGCTCATTGTCGATGAACGAACGGGTGTGCGACGCGCGGCATGGGCCTTCGTGGCGGGTCTCTTGGTCTCGTGCGGTCTCGCGTGGTACCAAGTGCTGACCGGCATATCGCCCGCGTTTTCCTTGCTCGGTCTCGCGTCGCACGATGCGATTCAGCTTGGGCAGTCGGTGGTCGAAACGGGAACGGGAAGGATTTTGCGCGGCTACGGGACGCTTCCGCATCCGAATATCCTCGGGGGGTATTTGTCCGTCAGTCTGATTATGCTTGGTTGGCTGTCGCATGGCTTGAAAAAGAAGTCCTCGCATGTGCTCATAGCCGCCCCGGTGACGGTTTTCGCCTCGACGCTGATCATCACATTCTCGCGCTCGGCCTGGCTTGCGGTCTCGATTGGGTTCGGATCCCTTGCCATTCTCGCCCTTGCGAAGCGCCGTGCGCTCCCACACCGCGTCATCCCGCTCATAACCCTCTCGTCCTTCGCCGTTCTCGTAACCCTTTTCGTTTTTCACTCCGCAGTTTTCATGCGGGTTTCCAGCCTGGTCGGATCCGGCTTTGTCGGACAACCCGCCGCGCGACTCGAGACGAAATCCATCGCGGAACGTGCGGGGGCGTACGCGCAGTTCGACGACGTCTTTTTCTCGAACGCGGTGATGGGCGTTGGTCCGGGGAACTATACCGTGGCGCTTGCGACGCTTTTTCCCGGCTCGCCGGCCTGGTCGTACCAGCCCATGCATAACGTATTTTTTCTGGCGCTCGGAGAAATCGGCCTCATTTTATTGTTTCCGGCCGTGATGTTCTTTCGGGCTTTGTACCGACTTGTCCGTGAGCACACTTCGACCGCCGAAGGTCTTTTCGCCCTCGCCCTCCTCGCGGCTCTCCTCCCGATCGCCCTTATCGACCACTACCTCTGGAGCCTGTGGCCCGGGCTGGCACTCGCTGCATTCTCGTTGGCTCTCGCGTTGAAATTCAAACCGTTCGCACATGGTTGACAGGAACCTGCCGCTGAGTAAAATGAATACGTTAGCACTCATGCCACATGACTGCTAACGTGTTTCATTACTAACAACCCTTATTTATTTACGCTATGCAACTCCGTCCTGTGGGCGATCATCTGATCGTCAAACCGCTTGCGAAGGAGGAAACGTCCGCGTCCGGCATCATCATCCCGGATACGGTGGACAAGGAACGTCCCGAGCGCGGCGAAGTGATTGCCGTCGGCCCGGGCCGCATGCTTGAGAACGGCCAGCGCTCCGTTATGGAAGCGAAGGTCGGCGACAAGGTGGTGTTTAAGAAGTACGCTCCCGACGAGTTCAAGCTCGACGGCGTCGAGTACCTTGTCATCAAGGGCGACGACGTGATGGCGGTAATCGAATAATCTTATGGCAAAGCAAATCGAATACGGAGATGCGGCCCGGCAAATGATGAAGCGGGGCGTGGACCAGCTCGCGAACGCCGTGAAGGTCACGCTCGGGCCGAAGGGTCGCAACGTGATGATCGACCGCGGCTATGGCGCGCCAACGGTAACCAAGGATGGCGTGACCGTGGCAAAGGAAATTGAGCTTGAGAACAAGTTTGAGAATCTTGGCGCGGAGCTCGTGAAGGAGGTGGCCTCGAAGACCAACGACGTGGCCGGCGACGGAACCACGACCGCGACCGTGCTTGCCCAGGCGCTTATCGCCGAAGGCTTGCGCAACGTGACGGCCGGCACCAACCCGCAGGCCATTCGCCGCGGCATGGAAAAGGGCGTGGAGGCCCTGGTCGCGGAAATCAAACGCATCGCCACCCCGATCAAGGGCGACGAAATCGAGAAGGTTGCCAGCATTTCCGCCAATGACAAGGAAATCGGTACCATGATCGCCGAGGCCATGAAAAAGGTCGGTGAGAATGGCGTGATTACGGTGGAGGAAGGACAGAGCTTTGGCATCGAGGTGGACGTGGTGGAGGGGATGCAGTTCGAGAAGGGCTACATCGCGCCGTACATGATCACGAATACCGAGCGCATGGAGGCCGAGTACCAGGACGCGCACATTCTTATTACGGATAAGAAGATTTCTTCCATTCAGGAGATCCTGCCGGTGCTCGAGAAGATCGCGGCGACCGGAAAGAAAGAGCTCGTGATCGTCGCGGAGGACGTGGACGGCGAGGCGCTCACCACGCTTATCGTGAACAAGTTGCGCGGCACGTTTTCGACGCTTGCCATCAAGGCGCCCGGGTTCGGCGATCGCCGCAAGGCCATGCTTGAGGACATCGCGATTCTGACCGGCGGAAAGGTGATCACCGAGGAGCTCGGGCTCAAGCTTGAGAACGCCGCCCTCGAGGATCTCGGTCGCGCCACCAAGGTCGTGTCGAACAAGGAAAACACCACCGTCGTCGGCGGCGCCGGAGACAAGAAGGCCATCGAGGACCGCGTGGCCGCGCTCAAGAAGCAAATCGAAACAACGGAGTCTGAGTTTGAGCGCGAAAAACTGCAGGAACGCATGGCAAAGCTCGCCGGCGGGGTGGCGGTTATCAAGGTGGGCGCCGCGACCGAGACCGAAATGAAGGAACGAAAGCACCGTATCGAGGACGCGGTCGCGGCAACCAAGGCAGCGGTCGAGGAGGGAATCGTCCCGGGCGGCGGCGTGGCGCTCGTGCGCGCGATCAGCTCGCTCGACGCCGTGTCGCTCGAGGGCGATGAGCGCGTGGGTCTCGACATCTTGCGCCGCGCGCTCGAGGAGCCGATGCGCATGATCGCGCAGAACGCGGGCAAGGACGGCGCGGTCGTCGTCGAACGCGTGAGGCACGAGCAGGGCGGCGTGGGGTACAACGCCGCGACCGACGTGTACGAGGATCTCGTGAAGGCGGGCGTGATCGATCCGGCGAAAGTGACGCGCTTCGCGCTTCAAAATGCCACGTCCATCGCGGTCATGATCATCACCACCGAGTGCGCGGTGACTGAGATCCCGAAGAAGGACGAACCGGAAGCGCCGCACGGCGGCGGCATGGGCGGCATGGGAGGGATGTACTAGTGGAGAAAATAAAAAGATACAAGAGACAAAAACTAGGATTTGTTTCTTGTATCTTTTAATTTTCCCTAACGTTTGCTATGCTTTCATTACTATGGACCAACAACCAACCAATCTTCAGGACGACAAGGTCATCGCGGCGCTCGGGTACATTGGCATCCTGTGCCTGCTCCCGTTGCTGCTTAAGAAAAACTCCCCGTTTGCGCAGCATCATGGCAAGCAGGGGCTCGTGCTTCTCATTGCCTGGTGCCTGCTCTGGGTCGGCAATATTATCCCGATTATTGGCCAGATCGTGTGGGCCGTGGGATCCGTCCTGCTTCTTATCCTCATGATTCTCGGGATCGTGAACGCCTGGGTAGGAAAGATGTGGGAAATGCCCGTGCTCGGCGAGTACGCGAAGCAGATTAAGATTTAGTGTGAAAGAACTTCTCACCCAAATTCAAGCCCTCCGCGAACGTGCCGTGCGTACGTGGGGGTTGCTTTGACCTTGATCGGGTTAAAACCGAGATCAAGGCGCGCGAGGAGGAAATGACCGCGCCGGATTTTTGGTCGCGCGGGGATGTCGCCAGGGTCGTTTCCAAGCGCGTGGCGGATTTGCAAAAGGAGGTTGCGCAATGGGAAGATTTTTTGGTGGAAACGGATGAGCTTGCGGAGCTCGAGGGAATGGCACGGTCGGAGGATGACGAAGCGACCATGTCGGAAGTCGCGGAGAAGTTGGACGCGCTCGAGAAGCAGTTTTCGCAAATGGAATTTACCACGCTGTTTTCCGGATCGTTCGACGCGGAGAATGCGATCGTATCGTTCCACGCGGGGCAGGGCGGCACGGAAGCGAACGACTGGACAGCCATGCTCATGCGCATGGTCATGCGGTTCTGCGAGGGAAAGGAATGGGACGTGCAGATCCTCGACGAGTCGCGCGGCGAGGAGGTGGGCTACAAGAGCCTGACCCTGCGCGTGACCGGGCGGTACGCGTACGGATATCTGAAAAGCGAGGCGGGCGTGCACCGGCTGGTGCGTATCTCGCCGTTTGACGCGGAGAAGATGAGACACACCACGTTCGCGCTCATCGAGGTTCTTCCGGAGCTCGAGGACGTGGATCAGGTCATTGAGATCAAGCCCGAGGACCTGCGCGTTGACACGTTTATGGCTGGTGGACATGGGGGACAAAGCGTTAACACCACGTACTCGGCCGTGCGCATCGTTCATTTGCCGACGAAAATTTCCGTGCAGTGTCAGAACGAGCGAAGCCAGCTGCAAAACAGGGAAACGGCCATGAAGATCCTGAGGGCCAAGCTGCTTGCGATCAAGGTGCAGGAACGTGCCAAGGAGCACTCGGAACTGCGCGGCGAGTATCAGAGCGCGGACTGGGGGAACCAGATTCGCAGCTATGTGCTCCAACCATATCAGCTCGTGAAGGACCATCGCACCAACCACGAGACCAGCGATACGCGCGGGGTGCTCGACGGTGACTTGGAACCGTTCATGGAAGCGTATCTGCGGGAACGTCTGAGCAAGAAAACATAACATATGGAGCGCGGGCGGGAGCGTCAATTCGTGGCAGAATCAGTCCGGGACCAAAAACCCGAGCGGTATTTTTGGGAACGTTTCTCACCAGACATCCAGGCATCCATGGGACGCTACCGTGCAAGAAAGGGAGAGGTTCCCATTTATATTTGGGACGAGTACTTTCTACCGGATGCAAAGAAAACGAACGCTGAAATTGATTTTTTTCAGACGTACGAGGTCTATCGGCGCGAGCGGATCGGAGGAGGAGAGTATCTTACGATGGTGACGGAAATCGCGGACGCGGCCGTTGAGAAAATCCGCAAGCTTGAAAGGATCCCCGACGTGATCGTTCTCATTCCGACCCGCAAGGAAGTTTCGACCGCACATGCCGTTGAGGTGATACAAGCCGATCTCGCTTCCGCGACGAACAAAGACTCCACTCCGTTTTTTCTGGTCTATCACAACGACGTGGAGGATCCCGGGGGAAACGTCTGGCATGACCTGGGTTCGATTCGCCAGAATCCGCGCGCGCTTGTCTTCGACAGAAAAGTGAGCGCTGACTATACTATCGGGGAGGTTCGCGCGACCCTCGCGGACGTTGCGTTCGAGATTGCCTATCGTCTCGGGCGTGAGATTCCGCTGCTCAGCTCCGATGCCGATATTATGGGCGTTAAGGGAGGAACGTATCCCAGCATGCTGGCGTCATATCGCGCACATCCCGACGCATGGTTTGTTTCGTCGGCATGGGAATTTGATCCGAGATCAATCGAGAACGACGTCACGGAGGTTCTAAAGGCGCGGGTTTCCTCTCGGTTCAATCGTCTTCTGGAATCCTTTATTTCCTTTGAGAAATGGGATTTCCCCCCGCAGATTAACGGAACGTGCTTCCTTGCGAGTCCGAGACGGCTCGTGGCGCTTGGAGGAATCCCGCGCGTGAGCTTGGGCGAGGATATCCTTCTTGGATATTCGACTGGCCACCCGTCCACAGGGAAGCGGCGCGTCATCCCGTTCAGCGAGGGAACCGTGTATATTTCCGGGGATCGCATGGTAAGAGATCGTAGGTTCCTTTCGGCTCAAGGCGTCGAATCCGGCGGGGCTCGCTATAAGGATTGGGAACGTCTTGCACGGCAGCCAAGGCTGGCCGTTGAAACGCACGACCTGGACGTTGAGGAAGCCGTTGTTTCCGTGAATGGGTTTATTAGGTACGCCATGCATTCGGCACCGCGGCAATTGGTCGATGCGGGCTGTGACATGGAGGCCATCATACGTTTCGCATCGGAAATACGATCGTCCTTGCTTGAGATTTGCGAGGAGTATGACCTGCCAATCGGTTCGGAGGATCACGAGGTTCACGTGGACATTCTTAAGGAGATCCCCGCGTCCATTCGCGACTATATGACTAATAGAAAGATATGAAACACAAAACGGCCCTCGTGACCGGCGGAGCGGGATTCATCGGATCCCACGTGGTGGACGCGCTCATTAAGCGACGCATAAAGGTGTACGTGATCGATGATTTGTCGACCGGGAAGAAGGCGAACCTCAACCCGAACGCGACATTTTTCAAGATGTCCGTGTTGCACCCGGGTCTCATGAGGCTCGTCGAAAAATTGAAGCCCGACGTCGTGTTTCACCTTGCGGCGCAAATCGACGTGCGCTGCTCGGTCGAGGATCCTCCCGGCGACGCGGAGATCAACGTGATGGGAACGCTGCGCATGGCTCATGCGTCGGCCAAGGCCGGCGTAAAAAAGTTTATTTTTACCTCAAGCGGCGGCGCGATGTTTTCCGACGACATCCGTCCTCCGTATTCCGAGTCGTTGTCCGCCGATCCGATCGCGCCGTACGGCATTGCCAAGCGCGCCGCGGAAATGTATCTGGCGTTCGAACACCGCATTCACGGGCTTCCATACGTCGTGTTGCGGCTTGCGAACGTGTATGGTCCGCGTCAGGCGCTTTCCGGCGGATACGCCGGGGTTATCTCGAAGTTTTCGCAAACCATGCTTGCGGGAAAGCAATGCATGATCACCGGGACGGGAAGGCAGACGCGCGATTACGTGTACGTCGGCGATGTCGTGCGCGCCCAAATGCTCGCCATGGAAAAGGGCGTGACAGGCCTGTTTCACATTGGCACCGGCGTGCAAACGAACGTGAACCATCTGTTCAAGAAGATTAACGCGCTGACCGGATCGAAACAGAAGGAAACCCACGTTGTCGCCTGTCAAGGCGAGGTGATGCGCTCGGCGCTCGACGCGCGCAAGGCCGGGAAGGAACTCGGGTGGAAAGCGGAGGTACCGCTTGACGACGGGTTGCGTCGCACCGTCGAATGGTTTGCCAAACATGCCTCCAAAAAATAAACAAATAGAGGCGGCCGTCAACGTTCTCAGGCAAGGGGGCGTTGTTGTCTTTCCGACTGAGACCGCATACGGCCTTGCCGCGGACGCGACCGATCCGCGCGCCGTGCGCCGCGTGTACCAGATCAAGGGACGCGAGCCGGGCAAGACCCCGCCGCTTATCGTCGCCGACCGGGCCATGGCCGAGGAATACGTGGAAATCCTCGAGGCACTCCATACGCTCGCGGACGCGCATTGGCCCGGTGCCCTGACGGTTGTCGGAAAAGTGGGGAAGGGCCTTGCGAGCGGAGTGGTACGCGCGGACGGAACCGTGGCAGTGCGCGTGTCGGCTCACCCGGTTGCGCGGGCGTTGTCAAAGGGGCTTGGCCTCCCAATCGTCGCGACCAGCGCGAACGTTTCCGGTCTCGCGCCCTGCTATTCGGTTCGGACGTTCCGGCGCCAGCTTCGCGCGGCCGGACATCCGGAACCGGACGCCGTGGTTGACGTCGGCCCGATCCCGCGTCGTAAGCCGTCGACGATCGTGACCGTGAAGCGCGGAAAGACGGTCATCCTGCGACAGGGAAGCGTGAAACTATGATGCCACGCGCAAAAAAAGCCTACGGTCAGAACTTTCTCGTCGATTCTGGCGTGGTTCGAAAGATTGTCGCGGCCGCGGGGATCGTTCCGGGCGAGGCAGTGCTTGAGGTGGGGCCTGGAACGGGCGTACTGACCGGAGCGCTCGTCGCGGCCGGGGCGCGCGTGACGGCGGTCGAGGCGGACCGCGACCTTATTCCCGCGCTGCGCGAGAAGTTCGGCTCCGCGATCACTCTCGTCGAAGGTGATATCCTTGCGTACCAATGCCGGGCATTGGCACCAATGCCCGGCATTGGTACGTTTGGGACGTTGTCGTACAAGCTCGTCGCGAATATTCCGTATAACATCACGTCGGCGTTGCTCCATCGGTTTTTGACGGAGCGAAATCCGCCGTCGCGCATGGTACTGATGGTGCAGCGCGAAGTCGCGGATCGCATCCTCGCGAAGCCGCCGGACATGTCGTTGCTTTCTGTCGTATGTCAGCTCTACGCCAAGACGGAGAAGGTGACGAACGTTCCTGCCGGGGCATTTCGACCCATTCCGAAGGTTGATTCCGCTGTTATTTGCCTGGATCCGCGCGTTCTCGATGGGGTCCATGATCCCGAACGGATCATACGGCTCGCCAAGGCCGCATTTTCCTCGCGCCGCAAACAGCTGCACCGCAATCTCTCAGACGCGGGGATTACTTCCACTCCATCCGCGAAGGCGGCATTGGCATCCCTTGGCCTTCCGGAAACCGCGCGCGCGGAAAATCTTACTGTCCACAATTGGATTCAGCTTGCTCGTCTGATATAATACGGGCGGACCCTATGGGCCTTCTTGAAAAGCTGACGCAAAAAGGGAACGAACTCACGAACGAGCAAAAAGTTGCGTTCGTGTTGCTTGTATTTCTCGGGTTGGGAGGACTGGTCATGGGTTATTTTTCCTTTGGTGCGAATATCCGCCGGCCGTTTGATATTCAGATCGCGGAGCGTGCTTCCGAGGAACCGTATCTCACGCTGACCCAAAAGGAAGAGAAGGAAAAAGAAGACCAAAAGACACGCGACACGGACTCCGACGGCCTTTCCGACTACGATGAGCTCTATGTGTTTCGTACGTCACCATACATCACGGACACGGACTCCGACGGGATCGACGACAAGACCGAGGTATACGCGGGACAAAACCCGAGCTGTCCAGAAGGGAAGACCTGCGGCACCGCGTCAGGCGACGCGTCCGGAGCGTCTACCGCAGCTTCCGACCTCGTGGGATCATTGTCTGATTCCCCATTCGCCCGGGATCTTTCGCAATACGATTTCCAGTCGGAGGAGGACATTCAGGCGTTCGTGAAGTCCATTACCGTCGACGAGATTCGCAAGGCGCTCGCCACCGCCGGCGTACCGCAGGATCAGCTTGACGCCATCGCCGACGATCAATTACAGACTTTGTTCGAACAAACGCTTTCGACCGCATCCGAATCCGGCGAGCTTGACGCGCTTGTCGGCGCAATGCAGGCGCAGGCCGGGGCCAGCGGTTCTGATGGTGAGATTCAGCAATAAGTATGCACCAAATACCCACTTACCAGCGAGTCATTTCCTTCTTCACGGCCTGTTCGCTCGTGGGAGTTTATGTCTTTTCAGCTTTGGTCATGCCAAGGCCCGCTTACGCCGAGGCTCCGTCTTCCAGTGCGGCCGCGGCCGTTTTGGTTTCCACGGCCGCTTGTCGTGGGGCGTCAACGGCCGTGACGCCGGATCCATGCGAAGGTGCCAACGAGGCCGCAAAGGCGGTGGACGGCGGAATTATCAGCGTGTCCATGCAGGTCGCGCTCCTGTCCGCGTTGTTGAACCTGGCAACGTTCGTGTTCGACCGGCTGGCCTACGAGGCTGCGATTTGGGTGGCGACCGGCGGTGAAGGAGAAACGCCGTTGTTTCACGCAAAAGGCGCTCGGGAAGCGTGGGCGGACTTTGGCCTTGATATTGCCGGCAGCGCCGTTGACGAACTTAATTCTACTTTGCTCGATGATCTCAACCTGGAATTTGACATCTGCGCTCCGGAGAATTCGTTATTCAAGCTGTCCATCCAGCTCGGTCTGACGCAGGCGTATAAGTACCAGAAGCCAAAGTGTGACTTTCAGGACATGCTGAAGAATTGGGACGCCTTTGTCACGTCTACGATTTTACAGGTAGCTAATCCGTCGCAGACGATTCTTAAGGCATTTGCGGAAGGATTTAAGCCCGGCCAAAATGAATTGTCCGCCACGGTCGGGTTGAACCTCAAGGTGCACCAGCGTGTGCTCGAGGCAAAGACCAACAGCTTGTTCGAACAGGTGAATTCTGGCGGTTTTCAGTCGGTTAAGGATATCGTGACCGGTCAGATCAAGACGCCTGCCTCCATCCTTCAAAGCGAATTCACGCGTCAGATCGGCGACTCGCAAAGCGAGCCGACCAAGTTGCAGATGCAGGCCGCCATCCAGAATTCTGATTTGCTCGGATCCATGTTTTTGCATGTGGCCAGCGTGTTTACCAACACGCTGCTGTCCACACTCATGAATAAGATCTTTACGGGTTTGTTCGACGTCCAGCCCACTGTCGACCCGTTTGACCAGGAGCTTGCCGGTATTTCGACCCGCGAGGACGCGGCGAACCGATTTTCGTCATTGATTACCGTGGCGCCCACGCAGTTGGAAAATTATAATGCCCTTGCCGAGTTCGTCGCGTGTCCGGTTGGCCCGATTACGGTTCGCAACCTGAACAACTGCGTGATGGACACGAACTTTGTTACGGCGGTTGCGCGTGCGGAATCCGGCGTGCCAATGACCGTGCAGGAAGCGATTGACGACGGATTCTTGAACGGCGATTGGCCGCTCATTCCGCACGAAGGGGCCGGTATCCCAAAAAATCAGGACCCGCTTTGTTATACCTATGGTTACTGTTACGGCAATATCGTGAAAATGCGCAAGGCGCGCATTCTTCCCGTCGGATGGGAAATCGCGGCAAGCCGGAACGATCCGTCCAACGCGGCGACCCTACAGGAAATCGTCGACGGGTTCGACGAGTGTGGCACGCAGGGCGGGGGAGCGGATGGAACGCACCGGTGGTGCCATCTGATCGACCCGGATTGGGTCCTCAAATATCCGGAAACGCAATGCCGCGCGTTCGTGAACGGCGAACTTCGCATTTCCAGTCTTTCTCCTGGGCGTGCCGGCGCGTGCGTTGATACGCCGAGCTGCATTTCCGAGTCAAACGACGGATCGTGCGATGGCGGCTACGGGTACTGCGTCCAAGAAAAGAACGTGTGGAGGTTCCGTGGCGACGAGTGTCCGGAGCAGTACGCGTCGTGCCTGTCGTTTCAAAACACGTTTACTTCGGAATCCGCGGATTTCCTGTTCAATACCGTTGATCAGAGCGTGTGTGACGCCAATAACGCCGGGTGCGAATGGTATCGCACGAACAAGTACTACGATGACGC
>Ga0208374_1000222_pt1 | contig 31316 bp, 34 predicted proteins | sample RifOxyC3_FD_184037 | JGI IMG/M metagenome (GOLD analysis project Ga0208374, IMG submission 184037) | Groundwater microbial communities from Rifle, Colorado - Rifle Oxygen_injection C3 (SPAdes) | ecosystem: Environmental > Aquatic > Deep subsurface > Groundwater | place: Rifle, Colorado, USA...
AAAATTGAACTGGACGACCTGGAAACCGTTCACGTGACGTCGTGGTCGCACGTGGTCGACTTCTAGCGCCGGCGGCGCGTCGGCAGATATGCCACGGCATCCTCCTCTCTCACCTGTTTTGCTTTCACGAGTTCCGTAATCGCCGACTCAAGCGAAACCATTCCCTCCGACCGTCCCGTTTGAATGACGGTCGGTATTTGTTCGACCTTGTTTTCTCGGATCAGGTTCGCGCACGCCGGCGTATTCATCAGAATCTCACGCGCGGCAACACGGCTTCCCTTTACGCGCGGCAGTAACACCTGTGCCACCACGCCGCGCAGCGTCAACGCAAGCTGGGCGCGTACCTGGTCCTGCCGGTGTTCCGCGAACGAATCAACAATGCGATGTACCGCCTGGGCGGCCGAATTCGTGTGCAGCGTCGAAAAAACGAGATGCCCCGTCTCCGCGAGGGTCAGCGCCGCGGCGATCGTTTCCGGGTCTCGCATTTCACCAACCATAATCACGTCCGGATCCTGGCGCAACGCGTGACGCAACCCCTCCGCGAACGACAGCGTGTCCGACCCGACCTCGCGCTGCTTCACGAGCCCCTTGGCGTTCGGAAAGACGAATTCGATCGGATCCTCGAGCGTCAGAATATGGACGGCGTCGTGCGCGTTGATGTCGGCGAGCAACGAGGCAAGCGTGGTTGATTTTCCCGCGCCGGACGGACCGGTCACGAGCACCAGCCCGTGGGGCGAACGAGCGAGGTCCACGACGCTTTCCGGCAAACCAATGTCCTTGAACGAAGGGATCGCAAGCGGAATCAGTCGGGCCGCGACCGCGACATTCCCGCGCTCGACATGAACGTTGAACCGAAAACGATATCCCCCCTCTTCGTATCCGAAATCCAATTCGAGCTTTTCCTGAAATATCTTCCACTGTCGGTCAGAGACGATCTCGCGCACCAGGGTCTCAATTGCGGATCCGGTCAGCGCACGGGCGTCCGTGGACCGCAGCGCGCCGTCAATGCGATGCGTGGGCGGATGCCCGTCGGCCAGATGAAGATCGGAAGCGCCTTCCGCGACGGCGGCCCTTAACAGCGAGGACATGGACATACGCGTTTCGAAAATATGGTTACCAGCCCTTCACCTTCAATCCGGCGGCTGCGGCCGCGACCTGCGCCTCCTGTTTGCTGGTTCCGGTTCCGACCGCGACCTGTTCTTTCTCAAGATAGATTCCAACCTGAAACACTTTCGCGTGGTCAGGACCCTCCTCGGAAAGCACGCGATAGCTCGGCGTAATCCCCAATTTTTCCTGTGAGGCCTCCTGGAACTGGCTCTTCGGATCAACGTACAGCCGCTCCTCGAGAATTTCCGGAAGCTTGGAAACGATGGTACGCAGAACGAACTGCTTGGACTCCTCCCATCCGAGGTCAAGATAGATCGCGCCGATCATCGCCTCAAATGCGTTCGCCAGGATATACCGGCGTGCCTTCGACTTGTTATCCTTTGATTCGCCGCGCGAAAGATACAGGTAATCGTCCACCCCGAGCGATTCGCAAACGCCCGCCATCATGTCCGCGTTCACGAGCGCCGCGCGCCAGTTGGTAAGATCGCCCTCCGGATTTTCATAGTTGTGGTAGAGGTGCTCGGTTACGACGAGCTCGACCACGGCATCGCCGAGAAATTCGAGCCGTTCGTTGTGGCCGAGTGAAAAATCCGGATGCTCGTTCAAATATGAGCGATGAACAAGCGCTTGGCGTAGCGTGTCTTTGTTGAGAAACGTCACGCCGAGGGCCTGTTCGAGCGTTTCAAGTTCAGGCATATGGTCGTTATGCGTTAGGTGTTGGTAATGATTCTGGCTCTGATTCCCTTTTCTTTGGGGGATTCTTGTCGATCTCCTTTGCTTCCCCTTTCGCGAGCATATCTTTGTACACGGCCCCAAGCACGCCATTTACGAATCTCCCGGATGCCTCGCCCCCGAAAGACTTGGCGAGCTCGATCGCCTCGTTGATGGCAACCTTGCTCGGGACGGACTCCGAGAACTTCAACTCGAAACAGCCAAGACGAAGGATGTTTCGGTCAATGATGGTAATGGTTTCAAGCGGCCAATCCGGCGCGAAATGGGTAATGATCTCATCGATCTCCTTGTGGTGCCGAAGCGTGCCGTCCACGAGATCCTGCACAAAGCCGCCGTCTTCGAAATCCGGGGCGAACTCGTCACGATTGAATGCGATAATTCTTGGAAGATCGACGTTCTCCTGTCCTAAAAAGTCCCATTGGTACAAGGACTGCATGGCAATGGTGCGGGCGAGATGACGGTTGCTCATAAAGGGCGAGTGTGGCTAAGGGGGCGAATGCCATCATGGTAACACGAAGGCGCAGCTTTCGCTACGCCTTTTTCTCGTTCTTGTGCTCGTGATCGTGCTCCTGGGGCGGAACAGGCGGCTTTTTGGCCGTAAGACGCTTGACCAGGCGGGCGGCGGCGCGAGCAGTGTCAACCACCGTGCGACCGCGATAAAATCCGCAGATCTTGCAGGCGCGATGCGGGAGCACCGGGGCCTTGCACTTCTGACACTCAGTCGCCGACGTCTTGGCGAGCGCAAAATGCGAGGCACGACGGCGCTTGTGGGAAGATGTACGGCGATGTCCAGGAAGACCCATATCGGTGGGGATCGAAATTAGTACGGCAGGACTATACCAAACGGATAAAAAACGGTCAAGATCGGGGAAAAAGACCGGCGTGGGTCAAGAGAGGGACAAGGTGAGCTATCATTGACGTCATGAACTGACCATGATTGACTGGCAGTACCCCGCTCGGTCGTTTCCAACGACTGACGTTCCTTCCCATAACGCGGATATGACACATGCAACACGGTCAGGAGAGCTCTCATGCACCAACCCCTCGACTGGAAGAGGGTCCATGCGGCTCTCTTCCGTGAAGCTAGGCAACGCGGCTTGCCGACTGAACGTCTCAGCCGCGTACAAGACATTCTGCCTGAACTCATTCACTCGTGCGGGGACTACTCGCACTCGCGCCGAATGGCGATCCGGATCGGATCTCGGCTGTTGGACGAAACCCCACGGATCATCGTCCCAACGTGCCCGGCATACCCAAATCGACGCGGAAAGTTCCTCCCAGTGACTACGCTGAAATCCGGCGTGTCGCTCGTAACCATCAGGCACATCCCGTTCCTACTCCGCGTCACCGAACTGATTCCAGAAGCGAGCGTAACCATTCTCGTCGCAAGCCACGAGGCAAATGATCCGGCCTTGCGTCGGGCAACGAGCCTGTCGCGAAAGGAATTCGAACACCGTATCCGCGGTACCATCCACGCGACCCGAAAACGCGTCGCGGAATACGGATGGAACGTCGAGGCGATCACGGACTTCTTTCCGTCGTTTCTCGCTTGCCGCGCCGCGACCATAAGATGGATCGGAAACGACCAATCACTCGCACGACACATAGACGCGGATACGCTCGCTCGCGAGCACTTCTATCAACTGTTCTGCGGCGCAGAAACGTATGAGGAAAAACGTGCGCGAACGACAAAAACCGCGGCGGAATACACCTGCCTTGGCCGACACGCCAAGGATCAGGCGTACCTCATCGTGAACCATACGACTACGAATCTGGCATGGTACATTCCCGTTGGCGTCGCTCTTCTCCACCATCACGTCAGCGTTTACTGACCGGAACCCAGTCCTCCGGTCTTTTTTTATTCGAAAACACGACGACTAAATCCTTCCCCACTGCGTACCGTCCATTCAAGCCGGTTCGTATGCCGTTCATATAAATCAAGCTGCGTGTCAATCCCATAAATCAAATACCGTGACTCGATCCAGTTTGAATGCCGAAGGTTAATCATGAACAGATGGACCCCTTTGTCGAACTCATCGAAGGAAATAGGCAAGCGTGCCCGATAGGCACGGAGGAATGCTCGTCCCAATTCGTAATTCTGTTCCGTGTCGCCGTCGTCAAAGCAATTGATAATGAGGCTGCGCGCAAGCTCATACGCGCGCGGCCCAATAACGGCCTTCTCAAAGTCGTAGACATGCGTGATCTCATGCGATGGAGTCACGAACATATTTGGGTAGATGAAATCTCCGTGCAACAAACAATCATACGGAAGCTGGATGTCCTGCAGGTCGACCGAATTATGACGAACGAGTTCTGCCTTTTTTTGAAGTGAGACCGCGATCTGCCGGTCAAGTTCAGACGGGGATGCAATGCGCGCAAGCTCATATTCGAGCTCGGCATATTCCATAAAAAACTTTCGCCGACTCCATAATCGAAGTGGCTGAAAATGTCGATCAGGAAACTTTAATCCAGCCTTATGAAAATGCGCCAGCATATCCCCCACGTGCTCCACTAACGTCATGTCAATCTCTCGAAGCGCTGGAACATATCCGTCGACAAACGGAAAGATACTTAGCCAATGATCGTCTACCCAAAATGCGCGCCGACCCGAACGATCCTCAATGGGCATGATGACAGGAAATCCCTGCGATGAAAAAAACTCCTCCGCATACTTTATCTCATGGACGATCGTGCTGATCTTATTGCGATACTGCTTCAAAAAGTATATGCCCTGATCCGTCGTCATCCGGTAGTTGTGGCACATGTAGCCGCCATAGATGAAAGACAGGTCCTGTACCTCGCCCAAGTCAAAAAAAACACGCACCCGGTCGGCAAGTTTGGCCTGGTCCACATGTGGGCGAAGCGGATGATCGATCGTCATAGGTTCAAAAACGCCGCAGCGTTCGCTGCGGCGTTTTTATCATACGATGGTCGACGTGGCAACCGTGTCGTTCTCCTTCTTGAACCGCATGATGCGCACACCCTGCGTGGCGCGACCAAGCACGGAGATCGAACCGATCGTGGAACGAATCACCTGTCCCGCCTCGGACACGACCAGGAGGTCACGGTCGTCCTTGGCATTCACGATGAACGCGGCCACGATCTGGCCTGTTTTTTTCGTGATGTTCGCGGTCTTGATGCCGGATCCTCCGCGACCCTGCACCTTGTATTCCATGAGATCCGAGCGTTTCCCATAGCCGTTGCGCATCACGATGAGCAGGTGGATCATGTTGGCCTTCTTGGCGGACCCTTCCTCAATGACGTCCATGCCAACGATCTGGTCGGATCCCTTCAGTTTCATCCCGCGCACGCCGGAAGCCGTGCGTCCCATTGGACGGACGTTTTTCTCGCTGAACCGAATTGCCTGCCCGGCCTCGGAAACGAGCACGATCTCATCCTTGCCCGTGGTTGGACGCACCCAGAGCAGGTTGTCATTGTCCTTGAGTTTGATGGAGATAAGTCCGTTGGAGCGCACATGGTCGAACTCGGACAACTCCGTCTTCTTGATGGTGCCCTTGGTGGTCACCATGATGAGGTGCTTGTACGACTCCATGTCCTCCATCGACAGGGTCGCCGTGACGTTTTCGCCAGGGGAAAGCGACAAGAAATTGACGAGTGCCTGGCCCTTGGCCGTGCGGCTCGATTCCGGCACGTCGTACGCCTTCATCTTGAACACGCGGCCGCGGCTCGTAAAGAACAACAGGTCCTTGTGCGTCGACGTGGTAAACACCTGGTCAATGACGTCCTCTTCCTTGGTGGTAATGCCGGCCACGCCCTTGCCGCCACGATGCTGCGTCTTGAACGTCTCGGGCGGAATGCGCTTGATGTACCCGTCGCGGGTAATCATGATGACGGTCGGCACGTCCGGAATGACGTCTTCCATGGAAAACTCCCTGACCCCGCTCGCGATGATCTGCGTCCGACGCGGCGTCGCGAACTTCTCCCGCAAATCCTTCACTTCCGTCGCGATCACGGCGAGCATTTTCTTTTCGGACTTCAGGATGGATTCAAGTTCCTTGATGATCTTCATCTTCTCGTCGTACTCCTGCTCGATCTTCAATCGCTCGAGGTTCGCGAGCTGTTGCAGGCGCATCTCGAGAATGGCCACGGCCTGGAGCTCGGATAGGCGGAACTGCTTGATAAGATTGACCCGCGCCTCGTCCTTGTCCTTCGACTTCTTGATGGTGGCGATGATCTTGTCAATGGATTCGAGCGCGATGCGGAGACCCTCGAGAATGTGCGCGCGGTCCTGCGCGCGGGTGAGATCGAACTGCGTGCGGCGCCGTACGACCTCGCGGCGATGCCTCACGTATTCCTCAAGCATCATCTTGAGGTTCAAAATGCGCGGCTGGATCACGTCCACGAGCGCCATCATGTTGAAATGGAAGCTTTCCTGCAGCTGCGTGGTCTGATATAGGCGGTTGAGCACCTTTTTCGGATACGCGTCCTTCTTGAGCTCGATCACGATGCGGACGCCTTCCTTGTTGGATTCGTCGCGCAAATCGCGAATGCCTTCGATTTTCTTGTCGCGCACATTGTCCGCGATGCGTTCGAGCAGCGTGGACTTGTTCACCAGGTAAGGAATCTCATGGACGATGATCATGAAGTTTCCCTTCTTGTCCTCCACGATTTCCGTTTTCGCGCGTACCACGATGCCGCCCTTGCCGGTCGCGTATGCCTGTTTCAAATCATTCGCCCCGTAAATGATGGCGCCGGTTGGAAAATCCGGACCCTTCACAAATGTCGTCAGGTCGTCGACCGATGCCTCCGGGTTGTCGATGAGATGTAAAACGGCGTCGCACACCTCGCCGAGGTTGTGCGGCGGGATGTTTGAGGCCATGCCGACCGCGATGCCGACGGTCCCGTTGATGAGAAGGTTCGGGAGTTTCGCCGGAAGCACCTTCGGCTCCTTGTGCGTCCCGTCGAAGTTCGGGACGAAGTCGACGGTCTCCTTTTCAATGTCAAACAAAAGTTCCTCGGAGATACCGGAAAGTTTCGCCTCGGTATAGCGGTAGGCGGCCGCGCGATCGCCGTCGAGCGAACCGAAGTTTCCCTGGCCTTTGACGAGCGGGTCGCGCAACGAAAAATCCTGCGCCATGCGCACGAGCGAATCATACACGGCGCTGTCGCCGTGCGGGTGATATTTCCCGAGCACGTCACCGACCACGGTGGCACATTTCTTGAACTTGGCCGTGGAACGCAACCCCGTCTGCCACATGGAGTACAGGATGCGCCGATGCACCGGCTTCAGGCCGTCGCGTACGTCCGGAAGCGCGCGGCCGACAATGACGGTCATCGCGTAATCGAGGTACGACGTGTTCATTTCCTCGACAATGGAGCGCGGCTCGATTTTGCCAAGCATCCGGTCATCCGGCTGCTCTTCGATTTTTTGTTCTTTTGCCATACCTATTCCTTAACTTCGGAATCATCAGCGACAACTGCGCCCGCCCCCTGCAAATCCTGCGCCAAGATCTCCGCAACCGCGTCAACCGCGTCCTGACGCTGTTCTCCCTCGGCGATCTTTTGATCGATCATCTCCTGAAATCCTGCTTTTACCGCCGAAAGCACTTCCGGATCCGGTTGGGTTTCGGCACGGACGTTGCCGGCGGTGTCGGCCACGGAAGCGACCATTTCCCTTGCTCCGGCCACTCCCTGCTCAACCGTCATCCGAACCGACCACCCCCACACCGCCACGATAATCGCGACGGCAAGCGATGTGAACGCGATAAACGCCATCCGGTCGCGTCTGCTGGGTTGCGTTCTCGGAATTGACATACGCTTATGTGCGGGCAAGTTCCATGATCAGCATGTCCTCTTCCGGAAGATCCTTGCGCGCGAACTTAAACTTGTTGGTTGCCTCGCGACGACAAGCGCCGATCGCCTTGCAAAAATCATCCGCGGTCGCGAGCGTTTCCTTCATGTTCGGGACCGCATGCGTCATGGGTACGACCACGCGCGGCTCAATCTGGGAGATAACCTCCGCGGCAAGCTTCGGCGTGAGGACGCGTCCGCCGCCAACCGGAACCATGAGCACGTCGACCGTGCCAAGCTCCTCCAACTCCTTGTTGGTGAGCACGCGGTTAAGCGCCCCAAGATGCGCGACGCGCATCCCCTCCGACTCAATGCGGAACAGAATCGTTCCCTCGGACTGGTTCGCGTACACGAACACATCTTTTATCTCAAATTCGCCCGGCATTTTCACGACGAACGGATCTCCGCCAACGGCGGAAAGGTTATTGGCATCCGATTCGTCATGCGAAACGCAGACGATATCGGCTTCGAGAGTGCGCGGAAAGCGCAGCCCGGTTTCATTTCCGTACGGATCCACGACCAGGGACACTTCGCCGGTCGTCGTGGAGGTTGTAATCTCAAAACAAGACAGTCCAAGCCAGGAAATCTGCATATTCAGTTCATGAATGACGCGAAGATCGTACCATGCCAACAAAGGAAAAACAAGCTTAAACCTCCTCCCCCATCGTCCCGTTCCAGTATTCGATTTCCTTTTCGACTTCGTCGAGATCCACGTCGGTTTCCGTGACCGAGAACCCCTCGCGGAAGCGCTTCACCTTCTCGACGATCTCGTCGTGCCACTTTGCGTCCTTGTCCTTTAACGCTTCCAGCTCGTCGATGTGTTTGAGAATCGCGTCCCGATGTTCCGTCCATTTCTTCACCAATGCCGCGTATTGCCTTTCGTCCGACGCCGCCTCCTTCCCAAATTCTTCCTTAATATGGATATCCGCGTCGAGCAGGGCGTCTTCCACCTGATGGCGCTCCTCCGGCGTGAATGCCGATTCAAACAACTGGCTGTTCGTGATCTCGGTCATCGACACGCCGGAATCCGTCAGTTTCTTCACTTTTTCGGCCACCTCCGGCTCGACGTGCTCCAAAACGATTTCCACGCGCCGGGCTTCGATTCCTCCCGCGGTCAAATCCTTGAACGCATGGCGGTGGGGATATTCGGCAATGCCGGTCTGAAACAGCGCGCCACGAATTTCATTTTCGGTCGCTTTCGAGTTGGCCAGCAGCTCGTCATGCGACTTCTGTGCCGTGATCTTCACTTCGGGCGGAACCGTCGGAACGAGGTTATCAATGGCAATTTGATATTCCTTGAGGAACATTTCGTGCGGGTGGGTCATATGCCAATAGGATAACGAACTATTGACGCTCGCACAACCAACTGGTATCCTCCGCCTCACGTTCGACGTCGAACGTACCTCCAAGCAGGAGCTCATGTGCCCAGAATGAACGCAGAGCCGATCCGCCGTACCACGCGACAGCGCAGGAGGCCCAACTCCGTTATCAACCTGTTCCAGGTTCTCTCCCGCAACTGCGGAAAGCCCTTGAGCCAGGTACGAACGATGATCGACCGCCACCACGGAATGAAGGACCCGCGTCTTCGCTCTGTGATCCGCGAACGTCTCGACGCCCTTCTCGCCCGCCGCCGGCGCGACGTCCGTGCCCATCACGTGTTCCGCGTGAACCGCGATGGAATCGTCGAACGGATTACCAACTAGGCTGCGGGCTAGCCACGCCCGAACCCACGCCCCTGACGGTTGAAAAACCGTCTTTTTTCATACGTGCGAGCGCGCTTCGCATTGGAATTACAACTGAGATCATAAAAAAAGCCCGAGAATGGGCTTATGCGACAATACATTCGAACTCGTCGAGCGCAGCAAGAAGCGTCGGGAACGGATTCGACCATGAGCATGGCGTCGATGGACCCACACCCGCCAGATGCATGTGGGATTCTACTTCCGAAGGAAAGCGAGGGATTCGAGCGAGTCGGATGCGATCACGACGTCGATCGAGGAGAAAAACGAAGGGTCCGCGAGCTGGCGCATGCGCCCCTCTGGTCGGTTCGGCTGCGGGTCGTGACGCGGTGCCACGAGGACGCCGACGTTGTCCGGATGCTTCATGCGCGCCAGCGTGCGCGGCGTATCCTCGAGCACGAGGACCTTCCGGGCGACGAGCCCGTGGCGGCGCGAGAAGTCCTCTCGCGCGAGCCCCTTGTTCGCCTCCGTGATTACCGTCGCGCGATCGCAGCCGACGAGGACAGGGTCATCAGACGTCCGGTCCCATCGCAAGTTGGCGGCGAAGACCTCCGTCAACCACAGCCTGTGAAAGACGGCCCACTCTTCTGCGTACGCGTCGACCCCATAGGTGACGACCGCGGAACGTCCGTGATACGACGCGAGCAGCTCGCGCGTCCCGGACCGTGGCGTCTGCCGGGCCGCGTCCTCGCGTACCTGGCTGAGGCGGAGACCAGAATCAACCAGACGACCGACGCCCCGCAGCAGGAATTCGACGTCGCCGTCATCCGTGCGTTCGCCGCGGAAATATGCGGCCGCTTCTTCTGCGTCCGCTTGCCGATGGGTATCCGACATGCGCAGCCGCAAGTCATCCCACTGGCTCCCCGCGATCACGGACCCGTCGTTGTCCGCCACGATCGCGCGCGTATCCCTGATCGCCCGGGCAAGCTGACCGCCATCCTGCCACTTCGCAGCGTTGTACAGCATGGTGTCGCGACCGTCCGTCAACGCGCGCGGAAGAAGCCCGATAAGCTCCTCCGTGGAACCGACGCCTAGCCACTGAAACGGGCAGCTCATTGTGTCCCTCCTGAGCGCCAAAACCATACGGAAATCCCCCTCCCTTGTCAATTGAGCCTCTTTCCTTTATAATCTCCGCACTTATCTATTCTTAGCCCCGACGGGCCGTCCGATGTCCATCGGACCGCCTACCGGAATATCCTTATGTCCGACCAGGACCAAACAGTCGCTTTGACGGAGTTTCAGAAATTAATGGAGGAGGGACAATACCTGAACGTCCCGGGCCTTGGCGACGCGGTAAAGGGAAAGATTATTTCCGCGGATCGCCGCGAGGTGCGCGTTGACATCGACGGGCTGACGACCGGCGTGATCCGCGGCCGCGAGATCTTCTCGGAATCCGCGCAGTACGACGACCTCAATGTCGGCGACGAGGTGGAAGCTACGGTCATCGACCTCGAAAACGAAAATGGCGAAATGGAACTCTCGTTCCGCTTCGCGGGTCAAAAGCGCGCCTGGGAAGAACTGCGCGAAATGTTCACGGCCGGTACCATCCTCGACGTGAAGATAACCGAGGCGAACAAGGGCGGCCTCATCGTGCGCGTCAACCACGTCACCGGTTTCCTTCCGGTGTCCCAGCTTTCACCGGACCATTATCCGCGCGTCACGGGCGGCGACAAAAATAAAATCTTCGAAAAGCTGAAGTCGTACGTCGGGGCCACCTTCCCCGTGAAGGTAATCGACGCGAACGAGCAGGAAGAAAAGCTTATCGTCTCCGAGAAGTCGGTGTGGGAAGAACGCCAGAAGAGCGTCATCGCGCAGTACCGCGTGGGCACCACCATCGAGGGAGAGGTAACCGCGCTCGCGGACTTTGGCGCGTTCGTGCGCTTCGGCTCGCTCGAGGGACTCGTGCACATCTCGGAAATTGCCTGGCAGCGCATCGACCACCCGCGCGACATCCTGAAGATCGGACAAAAGGTCGAGGCTGAGATTATCGGCATCGAGGGAAGCAAAATCTTCCTCTCCATGAAGAAGCTCATCAAGGACCCGTGGTCCGACATCCAGAAGCGCTATAAGGTCGGCGACGTCGTGGAAGGCACGGTGCTTAAGGTAAACCCGTTCGGCTTCTTCGTGGAGCTCGACCCGGAAATCCACGGCCTCGCTCACGTCTCGGAACTTTCCGACATCCCCGGGATCGACGTGAACACGCTCGCCAAGTCGGGAGACAAACTGAACTTCAAGATCATCTCCATCGAGCCGACGGAACACCGCCTCGGTCTATCGCTCAAGGCGGCCGGCGACAAGGAAGAAGTAAAACAAGAAGAAAAAATTGCCGAAGAGAAATAGGCTGAGGTGCCTATCAAAAATCCGCTTCCATCATGCGAAGCGGTTTTTTGATACGAGAAAATTGATAAGCGCGTTCTTACTCGGTAACCCTATCGGAAAACACGACCAAACGTTTCGTATATTGCCCGGCATCCCGGTCCCATATCCCCGTGCACGTCACCAAGTTAAGATGAGCCACGCCGTCTGTGGACACAAAGACGTCCGTGGCATCGTCACCAGATCCATACGCGCGGACCTCGCGGACGACGAACGAGATCTCGGATCCGTAGTCGTCCAGAATCACGACCGTGTCACCTGGTGCCAGGGTGTCCAGATCTGCGAATACCCCGGTCACTCCGCCATACCAGTCAACGTGTCCGGCGAGCACCGCGCTTCCGATCTGACCCGGCTTGGGGCCGAGGGAGTACCACGCGACATCGGTTGGGAGTGCCGGGACTCCCATGGAGCCATCCTCCGCCAAGGCAACCCGTTGCACGGCCGCGTTTACGTGGATGGCTAAAATTTTTATCCGCACGGGTGTTCCGTCTGGCAATACCTCATTGGTCGAAGATGATCCTCGAACTTCAGACGATCCGATACCTGGGGAATCCGCGGGGCCGGCCGCGGACGAAGATGCCAGAACGATCCTCCACGCATCCGCATCCGCGGTCACTCGGGCGATTTCGGGCGACGTGTTCGATTCAAATCGAATGAGGAAAGACACATACGCGACGGCGATTCCCAGCACGATTACCGCCATCGCGAATATCAGGTTATGAGCCCTAAACACAGATTCGCTAATTACCGGTTGCGTCTCTTGCCCGCAAGGCGAATGAGAAGCGTTGCCACGAATGCACCGGCAGCCGCGCCGAGAAATGCGACGAGTGCATTTTCCATCGGAATGACGCCTGTGTTCGGCAACGCGGGGACGGCCGATGCTACAACGACGGTCGCCATTGCAAAGTCACGCACCGTATAGCCGTTTGCCTCGCCGCTCACGCTTGCGACGTTGGTCGTTGTCTTCAATAAGCCCACGTCGCACGAATAGACCCAACTCTCCTCCGGTTCAAGCAGAGAGTTGCTGTTTGCATCGCCAAATTCGAACTGCATCGGCCCGCACTTATCATCAGAAAGAACGATACTGCGCAATGGGACGATCCCGGGATTGGTCACGGTTTCCGTATAAGTCACAGAGCCGCCTCCGGCCGGCAGCGTCAGCGAAGAGGGGGTTTTTGTCACATGGATCAACGGAGGAACGACGTCGGGAATACCTACCACGACCGTGGCGCTAGCCACGTCAACGGCACTCAATCCATTCGCCCATCCAGTCGCTACAACGGTATTTGTATGCGTTTCCGAGAGCGTAGTCGTGCAATCGTACACCCAGGTTTCGCTTGTTTGAAGCATGTTATCCCCATTCGTATCACCAGAATCGAATTGGATAGGCTCGCAGGAATCTCCAACCATCGTGATGTCGGCCACCGAAACCACCCCAACGTTTCGGAGCGTATATGTGTATTTTACCGACCCTGGCCCGTCCGGTAACGCCAGAGGACTCGGCACCTTCACGACATCGATGAGCGGAGGAACAGGAGGGACGACTACGGGAGTCCCGATGTCGTCGTTTGTAATGAAACAGAAAGCGTTTTGGGCCGGACTCAGATACAGACGTCCGCTCGAATCACAGTCTCCGGAAAAGGTTGCCGCGTATGCCGGATCTGCGGTCTCGCTCACCGTATATGGAATAGCATTGTTATAGAAGACATACGCGTTTGGTATTCCAGAAACAACTGAAATTCCATTGATAAAAAGCGAAAAATCCTCAATATCCTTATTACCGCCATTGTCATTCACGATCGTTTTTACGACGGTAATCGTTCCTGAGTAATAATTCGTGTTGCCGCCCGAAGAAACAGGGGCCGCGCAGGACGGACCGCTGATCGTGTCACTGATCATGGTTACATCGCCGCCGCGAGCGAGCGCACGGCCGTCCAAGGACACGTCAGAACCGAAATGAATGCCTGTTCCGGCAATGATCGTCCCGACAAACGAGCTGCCATTGATCGTTGCGAGCGTATCAACGTCCCAAAAAACGTTACATGCGGTCGCGCCATTGATTAAGTTAAGCGAACCGGAAGTCACGAAATCACTTGATGCCCGAAAGATATAAACACCATCCCCGTCCAGGGTGAGAATACCGCCAGTAAGCCTCCCGGCCCCAATGTCATACACACCCGGGGTGACAACCAGTCCGTCAAGGGCGGGGCCGATGCTCCCGTCCGAACTCTGTCCCATGATATTTCCATGCGCCGTCAGAACGTTCGCCTGTACGTTTGGTGAAATAATCGCGGCGGCGCCATCCGGCCCGGTCCCGGCCGTGTCATAAATCGTTCCGGCAACTTCGGCGGAGGTAAGCCCCGCGTAATTCGTCCCAGCGGCATTCAGTCCTACGTCTCCGGAAATCACAGAGGTTGGAACACTCGTGATTGCCGTGTTCGCAAGTACGGAGAAACTTGCAGCGGCACCGAGAGGCGGAAACGTGGCCGCCCGTGCGGTTGGCGCCAGCGTCCCAAGTATCCCGACGAAACTAAAGACAAATATGAAAGAGACTCCCCTTGCTAAAGACCAACTCGTATGTCTCATATGATTTGTTAGAGAGGACAAATTACGTGTTAAGCCCACGCGATTTTGTTAGTTATTCTGGGAAATAACCACAACTCTTCGAACAAATCAGCTGGATGCTTTGAAAAACTGACATTGTGTCGGCTCGTACACCCGACCCCAAATATGCACTGAGGACGCAAAGAATTAAAAATATCATATCACAATTCACAACATGTTACATGCGCGCCAACAATATTGACGTGCAACGATTGACGTGACGGCTCGATTTGTCTAGAATAACCCCGTTATGAAACCACTTTCCAAAAACGTCATTATCGCCCTCCTTGCCGTCATCGTGCTCGGGGTCGTTTTCTCCGCCTACTCAGTAAATGGCACCAAACCAACCGAGGTCTCCGTCGGCGAATTGGCCGGCCGCGTCCAAGCGGGCGACGTCGTTGCCATTGACGTTGAGGGTGACACGCTCACCGCGGAACTTACGGACGGAAACAAGATGAAAACCGCAACGCAAGGAAGCGGCACGGTCGAAGAGTTGCTCGTGAGCTACGGCGTGACGGCCGATGAACTCAAGTCTGCGGGCATCACCGTGAAAACCAACACGCTCGGCGGATACATCATTGGGTACATCCTTCCCTCGCTGCTTCCCATTGTGCTCCTCATGGTGCTGTTCTTCTTCATGCTCAAACAGATGCAAGGCGCCAACAACAAGGCAATGTCGTTCGGGCAAAGCGGCGCGCGCGAATTTTCGGAAAAGAAGCAGCAGGTGAAGTTCGCGGACGTCGCGGGCGCGCTTGAAGCGAAGGAGGAACTTTCCGAGATCGTCGAGTTTCTCAAAAACCCAAAGAAATTCTCGGACCTCGGTGCAAAAATCCCGAAGGGTGTGCTACTCATGGGCCCGCCAGGAACGGGCAAGACACTCCTGACTCGTGCCGTGGCCGGCGAGGCAGAGGTTCCTTTTTACTACATCTCCGGTTCCGAATTCGTAGAGATGTTCGTGGGTGTCGGTGCCAGCCGCGTGCGCGACCTGTTCGCCAAGGCGAAGAAGTCTGCGCCGTGCATCATCTTCATCGATGAAATCGATGCGGTCGGACGCCAGCGCGGCTCCGGCCTCGGCGGTTCGCACGATGAACGCGAGCAGACGCTCAACCAGATTCTGACAGAAATGGACGGTTTCGAGCCGAACCTCGGCGTCATCGTGATCGCCGCCACCAACCGTCCGGACGTGCTCGACCCCGCGCTCCTGCGCCCAGGCCGGTTTGACCGCCGCGTCACGCTCGACCTGCCGGACATCAACGAACGCGAGGCGATTCTCAAGGTACATGCCAAGGGCAAGCCGCTCACGCCCGATGTCGACCTTCGTCGGGTAGCCCAACGCACGGTCGGGTTCTCCGGCGCAGACCTCATGAACCTTCTAAACGAGGCCGCCATCCGCGCCGGACGGTCGAATGCAAAGGAAGTCACGGGCGACGATGTGCTCACCTCCATTGAGAAGGTCATGCTTGGACCGGAACGCAAAAGCTACGTCATGAACGAGGAAGAAAAGAAGGTAACGGCCTACCACGAGGCCGGACACGCTCTGGTCGCCAAAATGATGCCGGACGCGGACCCGGTGCACAAGGTATCCATCATCAGCCGCGGCAATGCCGGAGGATACACCATGAAGCTTCCGAGTGAGGACCGGCGCCTCCACCGCCGAAAACAATTCCTGGCCGACCTTGCGATGTCGCTCGGGGGATACGTGGCCGAACAAGAAACGTTCGGCGACCTCACGACCGGCGCGTCGAGCGACCTGAAGCATTGCAACCGCCTCGCGCGCGAACTGGTCGTTCGCTACGGCATGAGCGAACTCGGCCCACGCACGTTCGGTGAACGCGAGGAAATGATCTTCCTCGGCAAAGAAATGCACGAGACGCGCAACTACTCCGAGAAGACCGCGCAGGACATCGACGAACAGGTTACCAAGCTCGTCCATGGCGCGATGGAAACCGCGCGTGGTATCATTCAGGAAAAGAAACAGTACCTCGACAAGATCGCCAACACCTTGCTTGAAAAGGAAACGATCGAAAAAGATGACTTCGAGGCCCTGTTCGCATAAAGGAGGATTATGCCAACCAAATATCCCACGACGATTTACCGTTCCCTGTTTTCCGACGCCCTTCGCGTCGCCTGGGAACGCAAGGCGTTGTGGGTTTTTGGTTTGTTCGCGGCATTGCTGTCAACGGGCGGCGCGTGTGAGATGGCGGCAAAGGGATTCCGGGGGCTCCGCGCCACGCGCGACGTGTACGTCGGGATGGTACAAGGCACGTTTACCGGTGCGCATGCGTTCGGCATCCTGGTACAGGACATGCTTGGGTGGGATCCGTCGCGTCTCACCGTATTCGTGAGCCTGGTAGTCGCATTTGGCATTCTCGCGGTGATCGCGTCGGTCGTCAGTCAGGGGGCGCTCATCGAGGGAGCGGGGGGAAAAGCGATCTCGGACACTCAAGCGGCCGTCGCGGGACGGGCCTCATTCTGGCATTTGCTGGCGCTCAACGTTCTCCATAAGGCCGCGCAGCTCCTGCTCATCCTGCTTTCCCTGCTCCCTATGCTCGCGCTCGTGGCGCACGCGACCGGCGGTAGAACCTTGGCTGCGCTCATCGCCTACGCTATTGCGTTTCCGCTCACCATCGTTGTCTCCGTCGTCTTTCTCCTCGCTTCCGTCCATTCGGTCAAAACGGGTGACCACGCGTTCGATTCAGTCCATCATGCAGTCAATGTTTTCCGAGTTCATTGGCTGGCAGCGTTCGAAACGGGCGTCCTGCTGTTTGGCGCCGTGATTCTCGCGGCGTTCGGATTCGTCGCGGCCGTCACCATCGCGTCCATCCCGTTCATTGTCGTCGCGTCAATCTCCCTGCTCATCGGGGATGGAATCCTGTTCCTGATCGTCAACATGCTCGGAGCCACGATTCTTATTGTCTTTGTCTTCGCCTTCGCGGGCGCGACGACGACATTCCAATATGCCGTCTGGGTCAAATTCTACGAACACGCGGGGGTAAAAAATCGGATCATTTCAAAAGTACGCCGGATCTGGTCCGGAAAGTAAAATCCAAAGAACCAGGATCCAAAAATGAGCCGTTGGTCTTGGTTCTTTTGATTTTCAACCCATGATATACTGGCAGCGTTATGGCAAAGCTTACCCAATCCATCGAGGACCTCATCCAATCCGGCTCTGCCGGAAAGACGCCATCCAACGGCCCGGACGCGACGGTCCAGGAAAAATTCGAAGAAAAAATGAAGGAGGTACGCTTGCGCGAGCTCGAAGACGAAACGAAGCGCCAGGCCGCCGCCTCCGGAATCCAGTATGTGAGCCTGAAGGGGTTCCCGATCAATCCGGAAGCCATCAGTCAGATTCCAAAGGAACAGGCCGAGGAACTCAAAACCGTCTGTTTTCTCTACAGCGGGTCTGAATTTCGACTTGGCGCCGTCAATCCGGACGACCCGAAAATCAAGGAGCTTGTCTTTCAGATCGCGGAACGCCTTCAGGGCAACGGCGGCGTGTACAAAATTTCGGAAGAATCCCTGCGCGTCGCCATCAAAATGTACGACGTGCTCCCGAAGATCAAGCTGATCGTGAAGGGCGTGAAAGTGACGGACGACGAGCTCAACCGGTTCAAGAGCGAGCTCAAGACCTTCGCGGACATCCAACGCGTGCTCAACAACGCGTCCGTCACGGACATCATGACCATTGTCATGGCCGCGGCCATCCAGTTCAACACCTCCGACGTCCACGTCGAGGCGGAGGAACATCGGGTGGGGATCAGCTTCCGCGTGGACGGCGTGCTCCAGGACGTTGCCGAACTTCCGCATGACTTCTGGAAGCGCATCGTCTCACGCATCAAGCTGATCAGCGGACTGAAGATCAACATCACCGACCGCCCACAGGACGGTCGATTCACTATCTTTCTCAAAGACGGCGACACGGACGTGCGTGTATCGACGATTCCGACGAACTGGGGGGAATCCGTGGTCATGCGCATCCTGCGGCCTGGCTCCATTGCCGTGGAATTCGCGAGCCTTGGGCTGCGTCCAGTCGCGGAAAAAAAGCTGGTCCATGAAATCGACAAGCCGCACGGGATGATCATTACCACGGGTCCGACCGGTTCCGGAAAAACGACCACGTTGTACGCGGTCCTGCGCCGCTTGAACTCTCCGGACGTAAAGATCATCACGCTCGAGGATCCGATCGAATACAAACTTGAGGGAGTCAATCAATCGCAAATCGACCACTCGAAGCAATATACCTTCGCGTCCGGGCTGCGCTCTGTCCTTCGTCAGGATCCGGACATCGTGATGGTAGGCGAAATTCGCGACCTCGAAACGGCCGAGACGTCCATCAACGCCGCGCTCACCGGCCACCTGATGCTTTCCACCCTGCATACCAATGACGCGGCCGGCGCGCTTCCCCGTTTCATTTCCATGGGCGTAAAGCCGTTCTTGCTCGCTCCGGCGCTCAATGCCATTATCGGGCAACGCCTCACGCGCAAGATTCATCAGGACTGCAGGGAAGAGATCGTCCTCGACGCGGAAACGGCCGAACGCGTAAAAAAAATTCTTCTCGACGTCCCGCCGGCATCCGGCGAAACGGTCGCCCCTCCCACGGAATGGAAGTTCTACAATGGCAAGGGATGCGAGGCATGCAACCATTCTGGATACAAGGGACGCGTCGGTATCTACGAGATTCTGCTTATGACGGACGAAATCAGATCTGCCCTCTCCGAAAAGATCGACGAATATCAAGTGCGCCAACTCGCGAAAACGCAAGGCATGACCACCATGCAGCAGGACGGGATGCTCAAATGTCTCGACGGCCTGACGACGGTGGATGAAGTGTTGCGCGTTGCCGGCGAAGGAACATAACTCCTATGCCAAAGAACATCGAACAATTGCTTTCTCAGGTCGGCCTGCTGCCGAGCGAGTCAAAAGTGTACCTAGGCGCGCTCGAGCTTGGGCCGTCAACCGTCCAGCACATCGCCGCGAAGGCTCGCATTTCCCGAACGGCCGCCTATGAGGCGATCGAGCTCCTGCAAAAGCGCGGGCTCATGTCGTCTTCCCTTTCTGGAAAGAAACGCCTGTACATCGCCGAAGATCCGCACCGCATCGTGTCATATCTCAAGGGCGAGCAGCAGAAATTCGCGACAACGCTCGAGGACATTGAGCAAACCATTGGCACGCTGCATCTTATGTCCGGCGGAATCAAGCCGGCCGTGAAGGTATACGAGGGCGAGGAGGCCCTGCCCGCGTACTTCGACCAGCTCGCGAAGGCAAATCCGAGCGCCATGTACGAGATCTCAAACCTCGACGATGTGTACGCGCATCTCGAGACCGAAACGATTCAGGCGTCGCGCAAGGCCGTATCCTGGAAGGACATTAAAACTCTCCGGCTACTCCACCGCGGCGAAATCCGCCACCGCCGCGACGACGTGGAGTACGGGATGCTCGACGAGTCGTTCGGCGAGTTTCATGGAGACATCTCCATTTACGGCGACTTCGTCTCGATGATGACATTCATCGGACGGCCGGTGGTCGTGATACTGGAAAGCAAGTCAGTCGCGGACACCATGCGGGCGCTGTTCAACGCGGCATGGGACAGGACAAGGAGAGCATAACAAATGAGATGGCGCAAACGAAAACAGTCCGACGCACGTCGGACTGTTTTGCTTTCTCTGAGGACGTCCGGGGACATCCGCGGGGAGAGGATGCCGGACGACGAGAAGACGTCGCCGGCAGAGCCCCCACCGCTTACCACATGTGCACCTCCGTGGTTGGCGGCCGATCTCATGTCGCCTTTGCGCTTTGGCCGGCCAGAAAGCCTTGCCACGACGCGCTTTGGCGACAGCGACTCTCCATAAGGTGAGTCGCAGATCTTGTGCCGGGCGACATTGGCCCGGCAAATTTCATGATGATCGAACCACCTCCGCCACGGAAAAAGCCGTGTGTGCATGCGGGGGGTCTACTTCTTTTTTTCTTTTCAGGGCTAGAACACTTGGACCTCCTGGGTCCTTCGGGGGGGGAGAACGATCGGCCAAACCTTCGGCCAATCGCAGAGAGACTATATCATACAACCATTCACTTGTCAATCCTTCTACCATTATTTCCTCTTCGAGACGTTCTAAAATCCAAACAATGGATAATGTAATTGGGCTTAACGTGGCCAAATATTTATATTATGTACACCAAACCCTTGACAAACTTTTCAACCTGTGTTATCTTGTGCTTGTCAAGTTGAGAACGGCACTTGCAACGAGCCGCGACAAGACCGAGAGGAGAGAGTTTCAAGAGACAACAAAAGACCTGGGGCAAGCGAAACGGAAACGTTTTCGCCCCGGGTCTTTTGTTCCCAGGAACATGGCCGTCATGGCGTCCCCAGCGCTCTGATGACCAGTTTCCTGGGAACAAAGGCCCAGAACCGGAAGTCAGGCACGCGCAGATGCCTGGCAAAGAGGGGGATTCGCTCCCAGCTGGAAACCTTGCGAACGGTACCAACAGAGAGCCGCGCCGCCGCAAGGACCACGAATGCGACCGTGAAACCGTCCAGAGGAACAGTGCTTCTCCCCGAGTGTGGCCACACAAGGGGAGCGAAGACGCTCGACGGCGAATCGGAAGGAAATGCGGACGCGGGTGCCGTAGCCCCGCGAACGCAAATCCACTGCGATAGACCCGTAAGTTTCGGGTAGTGCGAAGGGAAATCATGGAGATGACGCACATCCGTCCATGCTCCCGCATATAAGTGCTTCTACGGTTTGACTGCCACCAGGTGGTAGGTCACCGTGAACCGCGAGGGCCGCCATGCCCTTGAGACGACCCGGCTCGCTACCGTGGAGTCATTGGCAAGAGCGAGACGATGCTTTGTGGCATGGGGCGGGGACCACGCACCCCCGCATGACCCACTCGCTCGCGGCCACGGTTGAAACAGACCAAGCCGCATCTGCTTCCATGAGGAGCGTCGAGTCGATTCGTCGATTCCGCTCCTCTCCCCCCTTCCCTTCGCGACGCGGTCGCGGACGGAAGGGGGGATATGCGCCTGATTCCTGGAGGACCACCAACCGCTCGCGGTCCGGTCCTCCTTCTTCTTTCGTGCACGACGCATGTCGCGTCGTACGCGGATTGGAACACACCGGAGGTACACCATGAGCGCAGAAACCAAACTCGACGTCGTACGCATGGAAAACGGCGAGTACTGGATCGTGATCCGTTCCACCGGCGACACGGAAATCGAGTGCAACGGGGCGTGCGGCCCTTTGCGCAAATGCGCGACCTACGAGGAGGCCGAGGGCGCTTTCGCCGCAATGAGCGATGAGGACTCGGAGGACTACGAATACACCGAGTACGGCGGCCGGATGCCGTCGCGCAAGGAACTCGAATCGGCTCCCCCGCGATTCCTGTGGAGCCAGGTCAAGGTTGGGTTCGGAACCCGCAAATGCGGGTGCCTGGACCACCGCGACATCGGCCGCCAGGAATGGTGGGTGCGGGAGTACACGAACGTGCCGTTCGATGAGGACCCCGAAGACCGCGCAAGGGTCATTGGGGAAAATCTCACGTACGCAGAGGCCGTCACGCTGGCCAGCACGTACGCCACCGAACAGCCTGGCGAATGTCAGGCCGTGCTCCCAACGCACTTCCGTGCGTTTCGGGACTACGACCGGCACGACTGCTGGGGACACGACAGCGACTACTGGCGCCTATGCCTGCCGAGGGCCGCCCCGCCGGATCCCGCCGATGGCGGTTTTGGCAGCTGAGGGCCGCCAAGTAAAACCTTCTGTCCAGCCCGCGCGTTGGACTCCTCCCTTTTCTCCACGACATAGGTCGCGGACGAAAGGGAGGCAACCGATGAACCGAACCGTACGCTTTGACCTTTCGATCGATCGTTTCATTCGCTCGCAGCTGTTCCGGCTTCTGTACCGCGTACCGAAGCGCGACCGGTGCCAGGCACTGTCCGACGTGTGGCTCATCCTCGAGGGCGACTATGGCGGGCAAATCTACCTGAGCGTACCGTGGCAATGCGTTGCTCGCACGGCGAGGATCGGCGAGTTGCTGCGCGGAATCGACGCGCTGTGCTGGGGATGCAACGCGCTCGCCGGCGCGTCCGCGCGGCTCGTTCGTCCGCGTTCAGCCGCAAAGATCGTTGCTGAGCTCACGCTCAACGGTGACGCACCCGCCGAGGTCGCCGCCGCGTTCGGATTCGAGAGCCTCGACGAATTCGTCGAGGCCAACCGAATGTTCGTATCGGGCGGCATGGGCGGAGGACAATTGCTTCAGAACCGCCTGTGGCTGCACGACGAACTGCGTGGGCGCGACATCGTGGTCGAAGGCGTCCAACCTCTCCTCGACGAGCTGCGTGGCGCGACCAACGGAGAGATCCGTGACATGGACTGGAACGGCCAAGCCATGCGGCTCCTCAGTCTCCAGACCGCGTGACGCCGATGGGTCCTCGGAGGGCGACCCGTCGACCCTTCTGTCCAACCCCGGCGTTGGACCCCTCCCTTTTTCCCGCGACTCATCGCTACCAATACCGGGCATTGGTACTAGGTCGTTGGCAGATCGCGTTTTTTCATTTCAGGATTGACAATTGAGCCAACGGGCCATAGGGTAATTGCGCGCCATCCTAATACGACGCGACCAGGAGCATTCCCCATGCCCGAACGAAGGACCCCGCTTGCCTTCACGATCGTCATTACTCCGAACAGTCGCGGTGGCTACGAGGTCGAGACCTCGCCGCGTCATCCTCTCATCGCGGAGGTCGTCGAGACGACTCTCCGTGGCCGCGTTACGCTTCGAAGGGATCAGCCGACAGTTATCACCGCGCCGACAAATCGAAGCATGCCCCCGATGGTCAACGGATTCATCGCGCCGAGGATTATTCTCAGGGGCCTCCTGCAACTCGCTGAGGTGGGCGCGGAAGACCTGCGTCAGGTCGAACTGATCGTCATCGGCTACCTGTACGACGCGGTCGTCGCGGCCGTGCTCGGCTCCTTGGAATCCAGGGGGTTCCCAACAAACGGACCGCCGACCATCGCGATTGACGACGGTCCAATCCCGCAAATCCGCACCGTCACGCGCTCCTGGTGGCGCGACGTGCGGCACGTGGTCATGGCACGCGACGAAGGGACCGTCATTCGTTTGCGCGGCATCCCGCGCGGGGAACCGTTCGCGAAATGTGGCAACGATCGCATCCTCGCAAGGTTCGCGACGCGTCTCGCCCACGAGCTTCGCGTCCCCGTAGAACGGATCGTAATCCAGGACTACCTGCAAGTCGCCTGACCCGTAGATTCTCGTCCGGGTCTTTTTTCTTTTCAAGCCATGAGTATCACTGGAATTCCCGAGAGATTCGGTCCTTTACCAAAAAATAGGTGACTGATACCATTCGAATGAACCAAACGAACCATATGTCTGAACAGAATCCTTCACCACGCCCGCCGGAAGGGTTGGACGGATCAACAGAAGACGTTTTGAAAGCCGTAAGGTATCTTGAGGATGCAGCCGAGGAAGCCGAACAAACAGTCCTCGAACACCTGAAGCGCGATGCGGCGGAAAAGCTCGCAAAACGCAACGAGCCGGGCGAGGCCTGAATCAAAATCTCCCCATGCCGGGGAGATTTTGATTTGCGTGGGTTGCAGGAACGCTGACTCGCCCGCAAGTTTTCTGTGCAGCGTGGATGCCCTCAGGGTCAGAAGGTCCGCACCCGACGACTTGATCTCATCGAGCCGTTCGCGCAGTCGGCGCTGGATGCCGACGAGCTGTTGCAACCGATGCGCCTGTTCCTGATCTCGAAATCCGGAATACATGTCTTCCCTGCTGAGCCCGTCCATGAGCTCGACCACGGACGAAGCGTCACGCGCGAACTTTGGATTTTCCCGCATGCGTTCCTTATAACGTTCGACGCTGGCCCGTAAGTTCTCGGACACGCGGGCTTCCCTCCCGATGACGTTGCCAACCAGCTGTGCGGAAAGCGAACGAACCTGCAGCTCGACCTGCCGAATGGCCTGTCGCAGGAGCAGGGAGCGAATGGGATGTTCGCGCATCTTTTCCGGGTCCCCCCCGGTTTCCTTGATGACGTTCCGAAGCGTTTCCCGATCGATCCCAAGAATGACCATTGGCTGGCCGCGCAACGATGTCTCATAAGGATTCTTCGTTGCGCGTGACGGGGAACGAAAGTATTTTACGTCGACCCCGCGTTCCACCTTTGATAACTTTTTCTCTAACAGAGAGTCGTTTTCCGAAACCGTAAAATCAATCGCCAAACGGAACGCATTTCGCGGGTCGTCAGACGGCCACTCGAACACGCCGTCGACGCCGTTCAAATAATCGTCATATTTCGTTGACCGGACGAATGCCGCCCCAAACCAATCCTGGCGGCCGAGCTCGACCTCCATGACATTTTCTAAAAAACCGCCGTAATCAACGCCGTTCTCGACGGGAGCCGGAGCGAATCTGCTCGCGACCGATCTTTGGTACGCGTAGTCCTTCTCTCGTCGGTTATCCGAAACGTGTCGAAATGAGCGGATGTCCACTGGCGCTTCGGCGTACTCGGCAAGCCGCTCGTATTTTTTTGCCACCACACGGATGTCTCTCGACGCTTCCAACGGGACGCGTTTCCGATCGCGTTGCACCAACGCTTCCGCGCGCGCAACCGTTTCTCTTCTGGGGTTCTTCGCGAGCGCTTCGATGTGCTGACGATATGTGTTCGCCTTGTCTCGTTCTCTTACTGTCGTTTCACTTAGCAAATCAGTCACGCGAGAAGCCAAATAATCTATGGCGCGAAACCAATCGTTTCCAGGTTTTGTTTTCTTTCCAAGGACGCGCGCCCGCGCGATGCGCTCTCGAAACTGCAAGAGCATGGCAATACGGGCCACGCGGAACCGCGGATCCTCAGGAGACAGCGCACGGAATGCCTCGGGCAACGCCTTGCTGCGCGGCGGAAGAATCTCAATATCAATATTCTCTCCTGTCGCCCCATGCCCCCAACGAACACGGTTGGCAAGCACCTCGACGTTCTTCGAACCCGCCTTGGTCAGCGCGGACGCGAGATCCGACTCGATCGTCGGGCGTTCGATGGTCCGTTCAATTTCCGCGAGAAATCGAGGTGCCTCCATTTCCATATGCGATGTTGATAGATCGCTCACCGGGCGAAATCGCGCTCAGCGAAACCACGTGCGATGGATTCCATTGTACACCATCGACCGCGCGTGGCCATTCAATAAGCGTGACCGTGTCGGGCGCGCCGAGATATTCCTCCAACCCGAGCGCGGCAATTTCGCGCGCGGACTTCAACCGGTACAGGTCGAGATGCACGACGCGAAACTTTCCGTGGTACACGTTCATGATCGCGAACGTCGGGCTTGTCACGGGGCCGGTGACGCCAAGCGCCTCGCACAGTCCTTGCGCGAACGTCGTTTTTCCCGCGCCAAGTTCGCCATCGAGCGCAACGACTTCGCCCCCGCGCAGCGTGGCGACAAATTCCGCCGCAATCTGTTTCGTTTGTTCCGGAGAGGAGGAAATCATACGAATCTCATGTTCGGATCCGCCTCAAGGTCAAGCGGATCCGAAAAATCCTTGCGCCGTGCGCGATAATAACCCGCGGCCGCGATCATGGCCGCATTGTCGCCCGTGAATGCGAGCTCCGGAACGAAAAACTCAGGCTGTGGATCGCGTGTCGCGAGTTGTCCCGCAAGCGTTTCACGAAGCGAATAATTCGCGGCGACGCCGCCCGCGAGAATCACGGACTTCGGCTGGTACGCATCAACCGCACGCAAAGTTTTCGCGACGAGCGTATCAATAGCCGCGGCTTGAAATGATGCGCACACGTCCTCGACGAGGTCACCGGGATGCGCGGCACGACGAACGGCTACCGCAGTCTTCAGGCCAGAAAATGAAAAATCAAAATCTCCGCTCTCAAGCATCGGGCGCGGAAAATCGACTGCGGACAAATTCCCCTGTTGCGCCATCTTCGAGACCGCCGGGCCGCCCGGATATCCGAGCCCGAGCAATTTTGCCACCTTGTCGAACGCCTCGCCCGCCGCGTCATCGCGCGTGCCCCCAATGCGCGCATACTCCCCATGGCCACGCATGAAGACAAGTTCGGTATGTCCCCCGGAAACAAGCAGCGCGAGCGCTGGGAATATCAAGGGACGGAAGGACGAATATAGGTGTCCCTCAAGATGGTTCACGGCCACGAGCGGCTTTTGCCAGGCCCACGCGAGCGTCTTCGCAAGCTCCACGCCAATCCTGAGCGCGGGCACGAGCCCAGGCCCCGCGGTCACGGCGACCACGTCCACGCCCGAGCCGTCATGTGCGACTCCCAACTCGAGAAGCAGTGGGAGGATTACGTCCACATGCTCGCGCGCGGCCACCTCCGGCACCACGCCGCCGTACTTGGCATGCAGCGCGGCCTGCGACGCCACCAGATTCTTCTCAATCAAAACGCGGTCGCCCTCGCCACGCACGAGAGCTACCGCGGTTTCGTCGCAACTCGATTCGATGCCAAGGATACGCATATCGCGTATACCCTACCGGATCTGTTCCTACCAATCAACCTTTTTCCGGCAGGCCTTCTTTCTCGCCTCGCGAAAATCCGAGTCCGCATTTTTTTTCTTGATACCTTTTGGAACATGCGTCTCCACGCGCTCCTCCGGCACCTGAATCGCCTCGTGCGCCTTTTGATGCAGCCGTTCGATGCAAGCGGCCTTGTTTTGCGACTGTGACCGCTCCTCGTCGCATTGCAAAATAATTTCGTCGTCCTTCGATACCTTAAGTTTTTCGCGAATCAGGGCCTTTTCCTCCGCGGAAAAGGATCCGGAACGGCCAACGTGCCAGTGCAGTTCGGCCTTTGAGCTTGTTTTGTTAACCTTCTGTCCGCCTGAACCGCCAGAACGAACGAAGGTAAGGGTCACCTCGTGTTCAGGAATGACACGACGGCCTTTTTTATCCAAAGTAAACTCTACGGATTGCTCGCGCGCGTTGACCGTACCCTTTTTTTCTTTCGTGGGATCAAACCCACCTCGAAACTCGGAAAAAGCCATATGATGATTGACAATTCGATGCATACATGATAACACAACGCCGGAGGTTCTCAATGGCAAACGTTCCCGAAGCCCAGCCGGAAATCCTTTCGGCCGACATCGTCGTCCTCTACAAAAGGAACGACAACACCTACGACATCCTGCTCATCCGTCGCGGTGGCGAGACCGAACGCGGCAAGCTGGCCCTGCCCGGTGGCAAGAAGAACGCCAAAGACGGCACCATCGCCGTGACCGCGCAGCGTGAGCTCTATGAGGAGGTGGGCATCCACGCCGAACTCGATGAGCTGAGCGTCTACGGCGTCCTCGACGGCCCGGGACGCGATCCGCGCGGCGACAATCGGACGTCGATCGTGCACATCCTCGACGCGTCCCCCGCCCAGGTGCGGGACGCAAGGGCCGGCGACGACGCGAGCGAGCTGGTCCGCATGCCGCTCGCGAATGTCCAGCCCAACCTGATGGCGTTCGATCATGCCAAGGTCATCGAGCGACTCCAGAGCGACTACGCCTGATCCCACCCGGGATCTTTTTTCATTCCTTTGCCGTTTCCATGGTTCGGCTAACGCTCCAGAGAAGCGTGAATAATTGTTCGTACGTTTCGCGGAGCATTTTGCTTTCTACGGTCCAGGCGAGCCCTTCCGCCTTGGTTGTGAAAAAGGCAACTGTGTTATCCCAAAACATAATAGAACAGCGAAACGTAAGCTCGCGCGGCAAAAATTTGGCCTCGCGTAGCTCGCGCACGTGCATTGCCTTCGAGTACTTTTTTATCTCGTGCGCCTCGACGCGCAGGCTGTTCAACCGCACGCCTTCATTTACGCGCCTGCGCGTAAAGTGAAACTTTTCCCCAAGCACGTCCTGTAGGTCCTCCGCGGAAACGATCTCGTGCACGAGCTTGTCCTTCGCGCCAAGCGCCGCGTGAAAGATGTCTGCCGCGCGTTCGCGCTCATACACGCGAATCTTCGGCGTCGTCACCGGCTCAGTCTTCATTTTTTGCAGCATCGGCACAATCACAGCCACTTCCTCCGACTGCCGCTCAAGGATACGGCGAAGCACGACCGGGTCGTCGGCCTCGAACGCGCTGCGTGACTTCCGCTTGGTCGCACTCACGATGCCAATATTCACCAAGCGCCTTACGACCGACTGGACCGTGGTAACGGGCAGGCCGGTTTGACGCGCAATCGGCGAAAGCGTGGTCGATCCCATCGACAGCATGGCCAGGTACACGCGCCGGTCCGTTTCCCGAAGACCGAAGCGTTCTAACACTTCTTGAATTTCCTTTTTCATAACTACGATTTATTTCGTAGTTATTACATTAGATTATTTTGCTTAGACAAGCAAGTTTCTATTCAGAAATTGATTTGCTTACGAATTTTTGTATCAAATATTTTGTGCGGACCGTATGCTGGCATTGTCAGCGTGGCGCTGGCGCGTTCCTTCCAACGGAGATCCCCATGCGACTTCTTGAAAAGGGTCCGGACCCCAAAGGATGCCGTGAACTTCGCTGCAAGGGCAACGGCGTCGGAAACACGGCCGGATGTGGCGCGCTGCTGCTCGTGTCACCACGCGACGTGAAGAGCTTCGTTTCCCACGATTACGGCGGCGGCTCGGACACGAACTATTACTTCGTGTGCCCGGTGTGTCACGCCGAGACGTACGTCTCGTACTCCACATTCTCTTCCTGTCGCTAGGAGCTTTCATGAAGGTCATCAAGGACGGCCGATGGAATGAGCCGTGGTCCATCGAGATCATCTGCATGAACACGGCCTGCGGGGCAACGCTCGAGGTGGATGAACACGATGTCGTCGCCACCAACCAGCAGGGTTCCCGATACGAATGCCGCTGCTGCGTGTGCGGCCGATCGACGCAAATTCCAGCCGACCGAATTCATCTGCGCGTTCGCGGCGTTTCCGACCAGCGTCGGCAATGGTGACACAAATGAAAAACGCGACCCGAATCGAGCCGCGCCTTCTCTCGCCCGTTGACCGCAACGGGCTTTTTCTTATGCCGCCTTGTTGTTTTCCAAAATGCCGGCCTTGTAAAGTTCCACCACCACGAGAAACGCGGCAAGAATCGTCGGACCGAGAATGAATCCGATGGGACCGAATGCCTCGAGCCCGCCAAGCATGGACACGAGAATGAGCAGCCCGTGCATGCGCGTGCGGCCGCCGACCACGTACGGTTTCAACATGTTGTCAACGGTCGCGACCAGCGCGAGCGACCAAATGAGCAGCCCGACCGCGGAGGCAGATTCTCCGACCACGAAAAGATATGCCACGCACGGCAGCATCACGATGCCCGTGCCGAGCATCGGCACCTGCGCGGCAATTACCACGAGCGCGGCCCACAGGAATGCGCCAGGCACGCCGAAGATGGTCAGCCCGATGCCAGCGAGAATTCCCTGCACCACGGCAATGATAAGCGACCCGAAAATCACCCCGCGTACGGTTCCCACCATGCGCACCGCGATCTCGTGATCCACACTGTCGCGCAACGGGGAAAGCGCCAACATCTCCTTGCTAATGCGCTCGCGATCAAGCAGGAAATAATAGAGCGATACGAAAAAGATAAAGGCATTCAGGATGAAAACCGTGGTGCCCTGTAAGAACGTGCCAAGGTTCGACGTCGCCCACTGCGCCACGCTGCGAAGTAACCCCACCACGTCGAGTGAGAGAATGCCGTGCCGGATGAACTCCGGAAGCAGCAGGAATCCGGCCTGTTCCTCCAGTCGGAAGCTCGCGACCCAATCCGGATTTGCGACCGTGGACGCCACAATGTCGAACGCCTGGTCGAGCATCACGGCGAGGAGCGCCGCGAGCGGACCAACCACGAGAAAAAACATAAACGCGACCATGATCACCGCCGACACGTGCGGATGTCGCACCAGGCGCCTTACCCGCTTTTCAAGCGGGGCAAGAACCACGGCCGCGATGGCAGCGGTCACAAGCGTGATGGCATACGGGGCGATCACCTTCCAAAACAGCGCCGCGACCGCGGTCGCGAGCAAAAGAAAAAACCACCGGGCTATGTGAGTGTGCGATTCGGAAATACGTGACATATGCGCTCAGTTTACCACAGGCAATCCGCGCAACAAAAAGCCCGTCACGTCAGGACGGGGCGTGGCCGTGCTTGGTGACGGCCTCGGCAAAGATCTCGGCCGCGCGTCCGGTGAGTGCGACCGAGCGGGTCTCGGCGCCCTCGGGCCAGGGCGTGACGAGCAAGATCTGGCGAAACTCCTCCGTGGCCTCGGGCGGCGCACTTATCGCGAACTCGGACAACTCCCTGCAGACTCGACCGCGCAGGTCGAGACTGTACGACGCCTCAATCGCAATGACGAACGCTCCCACCATCCGGCTGAGCCAGTGCTTCCGGATGAGAAAGGCCTGCGCCGCCTCGTACGGAAACGCGCCAGGGTCTTCCTCCATGAGGATGCAGCACGCTGGCTGCAGCCACATGCCAACGCGTAGGGCGCCAGGCTCGAACGGCCCGTTGATGGTGCCGTCGGGCCGCACCTCGAGAAAGAACATCCGGTCATCCGATTCGATCACCATGGCGCGTCCCGCGGCGATATTCACCCACGCAACGCGTTTGCTTTCTGCCATCTTTCCCTCCTGGGCAGGGACGAACCATACGCCAGATCACCGAATCCGTCAACGCCTTGACGACCCATCGAAAATTTTCTATCATGCCGCCACAAACATGGCCCCATCGTCTAATGGTTAGGACACGAGCTTTTCAAGCTTGTAACCCGGGTTCGACTCCCGGTGGGGTCACCATCGCCGAATCGGCGTCCAAACACAACTCCCTGAAAGGGGAGTTTTGTGTTATCTTAGTCACTTTTTTATCCTTCACGTAAAAGTTCGAATAGATTTTTCTGATGGTGCGGTCGAGTTTGGCCGCAGAGCTTCGTCCGCTTCACGGACGGTCGCCTTCTCTT
>Ga0208374_1000228_pt1 | contig 30186 bp, 27 predicted proteins | sample RifOxyC3_FD_184037 | JGI IMG/M metagenome (GOLD analysis project Ga0208374, IMG submission 184037) | Groundwater microbial communities from Rifle, Colorado - Rifle Oxygen_injection C3 (SPAdes) | ecosystem: Environmental > Aquatic > Deep subsurface > Groundwater | place: Rifle, Colorado, USA...
CGGGAAGCGGAACTCAAGCAACTTGAGCTGGAAGTTAAGTCGTTCCAGGAGAAGATTCTCAAGTTACGGCAACAACAGCTTGAACTTAAAACCAACAAGGAGTTCAAGGCTATTGAGACGGAGGTCGAAACCCTGAAGGGGAATATTTCAGGACTTGAGGATCGTCAGATAACGTTGATGGATGCCGTGGATGTGGAACGCAAGGCTGTGGATTTAGAGGCCAAGGCGCTTGTCGAACAGGAAGCACGGTTGCGTGCGGATGTCGAACAACTTGATGCCAGGATTAAAACACTAACAACCGATGTTGATGCACTGAATGCTCAGCGTACCGCCGTGGTGGCTGATGTACCCTCCGATTTCCTGACTCCCTACGAACGGGTGCGAAAGCACAAGGACCCGGCACTGGTGCCCCTTGACCATGGCGTTTGCGGTGGTTGCCATATGACGCTTCCTCCCGCCATTGCACATGACACGCGCCGACGAACCCAATTGGTTACTTGCGGCTACTGCGGTCGGTTGTTATATTGCCCGTGACGGTGTGAGCCGGGCGATTGGTCGCTTCGCTATTAAGTAGCGGAGAGGAAAGTCCGGACTCCATAGGGCAGGATGTCCCGTTTAACAACCGGGAAGCCCCGAGCGTGAGCAAGGGGAATGGAAAGTGCCACAGAAAATATACCGCCGGGGCAACCCGGTAAGGGTGAAAAGGTGGTGTAAGAGACCACCGGGTATTCCGGTAACGGATACCGCATGGCAAACCCCATCCGGAGCAAGATCGAATAGGGGACGTGTGGACGGCCCGTCCAATCCGGAACTTGGTTCCGTGACAGGTCCCGGGTAGATCGCGTAGATAAATGACCAATCCCTGAGAGGGGAAACAGAATCCGGCTTATGTCCTGGCTCCATCGTCATGCTGAATCTCTGTTTCGCAGTGCGCACGTGCTTTTGGTGGCGTCCTTACTGGCATCTTTTTTAGCTGGATGGAAGTTTTATACGTTCCGGCAGAAAATGGCTTCCGGCTTCATTCCGGCGGCCTTGCCAATCCCGTCACCCCTCGATGACCAGTCTACGCCACCCATCAACCCGAAGGTGTGGAACACTTTTCAGAACGAAACATCAACGGGGCTGCAATCAGGGCACAAGTCAAGAGTGACTGAATTTTACCGACTGGCAGGAACCTTTTTTGCACTTGGTCCTGAAGACCGGAGTGGCAGTCGTAAAGCCATTGTTCAGGATATTAAGCAGGGCACCCAGCAGATCATCAGTGAGAATGAAAACCTTGACAATTTGCATGTCGTCAAGGTTTATGGAGATCATGTTGTTGTGATCTTTGAAGATCAGGAGTCCGAGTTATGGTTGGCTTTTGCCAGGAATACAAAAGACGGATTTCCAAATAATTCGGAAAATCGTACCGGAGCAGGGGCTGATCAAAATGTGGACATTCTTGGTGGCCGCCAAGTTGGAACAAACTCATGGGTATTTTCGCGTGATAATGTCATGCAGTATTACCAGACTTTGTTGGATGAACCGGAACGACTGGTCAGGGTATTTGATTCATTAAAGCCATTATACGATGATGGAGGACGCATCACTGGGTATCGACTTGAAGTCGAAGGTGAGCAGCCGTTCTTTCAGTCCATTGGCTGGCAGGAAGGCGATGTCATCCGGTCGGTAAACTCGATCAACATGACCAATCGCCGCCGCGCAGAATATTTGATAACTGAATTTGTTAAGAACCGTGTAAACGTCTTCATGATTGATATTGAACGCAAGGGGCAGGCAACCCGGAACATCTATCAGATTCGTTAGTTAAGTTCATCAAATCCTGCTTGTACCAGTTTTATCGTTGTGGCCAGAGGGCTGGCAAATCCAGGCAAGTACTACCGGTTGTGCATCCTTACGCCAAACAGTAGACATAAGATATATTATGCGACATTGTAATTGCAGGGATATTTATTGGTATGGTTGTGAATTGAGATTTAAACGTTCAATACGAGGTCATTCTACGAAGCCGGATCTAGCGCGTGTATAAGGCCAATACACGATCCAAGCGGGTCCTACCAGATTGCTTTTCGGTACGGCACCCCAATAGCGGCTGTCCCGGCTGTTTTTCGTGTTATCACCCATGGCAAGATATTCGTCGGGACCCAACAGGATGCTGTCATTACGATTCTTCAGTATGGCGCTTTGGTCTTGGTAATGAATGGTGTGAACATTGAGAAAACCCGCATACCCGAGGTGCTGATCTTCCGCTACTCGCCGTATGGATTCTGGTTCCCTGACCTTGCTACCGTTGACCACAAGATCAGGTTCGATGATCGAGATGGTCTCCCCGGGTAATCCAACCATTCGTTTGATGTAAAAGGTTCCCTCAGGAAGTGTGGGAATATTCACCGTCTTGAAAACCATGATGTCCCCTCTCCTCGGACGCCTGAAATTCCAGCTGATCTTGTTGACGAATACATGATCTCCGCGCTTTTCAATCCCCGACCATATTCGTTGACCTTTGGCGACCATGGCCCCGGGTGGGACAAGAATTGTCGCATCTTTGGGAATCCGAACACGGTGGCGACCGATATTAAAAGTGAAGTGCGCCGGATCCCCTGACTGGTCATAGGTGGGTGAACTTAATGTGCCGTCCTGGGGTGCCCGTATATCCCTGTACCATTCCCCGAAAATAATCCATTTCACCAATTTAAATGGAAAACGATCCGACCAAGTCGATTCAGCACTCCAACTATGGATGCCATACAGGGTAGGTTGCATCGAACCGGTTGGAATCTGGAACGGCTGGATGACATAGGCGCGGAGTGCCATGGCAACTGAAATCGCGACCACCAGCACTTCCAGATTGTCACGAAAGGCACCCGCGCGACGGATTGGTGCAGCCTGCCGGATGGATTCTGATAAGCTGTCCATGTTCTCATCCAAACGGGATAAATTGACCGGGCGCAGGCTGTTCCGGACAGCTGCTATGCCAGCCTGAAGGCGATTCACCAGTCCTGCAGGCATGATGTCTTCCCGCATATTTAAAACAAGTGTGGCATGTTCAACGAGATGTTTTGCCTGTATGCGTGCCGTCCGATGATGATGCCAACGGAGGACCTTCTCAAAACCTCGCATGACAGGAAAAAAACTCATGTTCCCCCACCCTTGAGGACGGAAATAAACGCCTTCTGGGGAACATTGACCTGTCCGAACTCCTTCATCCGCTTCTTGCCTTCCTTCTGCTTGTCCAAAAGCTTACGCTTACGGGTGACATCGCCACCATAAAGTTTGGCCGTCACATCCTTACGGAATGGCCGTATGGTTTCGCGCGCAATGATCCGTTTTGATATGGCAGCTTGAACGGGTATGGCAAATTGGTGTGGCGGGATGGCGTCTCGCAGGGATGCACACATCTGGCGGCCCTTGGATTCCGCACGCTCCCTGTGAATGAGTACGGAAAAGGCATCGACGGGTTCGCTGTTGAGCAGGATATCCATGCGGACAATATCGCTCGCTCGGTAGCCATCATATTCGTAGTCCATGGAGGCATATCCATGGGTAACGCTCTTCAGGGCATCATGGAAGTCAGTCAGAACCTCATTCAAGGGTAGACTGGCCGTCAGCATGACCCGGCGTTTATCGATCGACTCGGTATGGGTGACCTGTCCACGACGTTCCATGATCAGGCGCATCATATCGCCGATATGCTCGTTCTGGCAGATCAAGGTGGCTTTGATGAAGGGTTCACATATGGTTTCGATACGTGTCGGATCTGGCAAATCGACAGGGTTGTCAATTTCCTTGGTTTCACCGTTTTTTAACGTTATCCGATAAATGACGGAAGGATGGGTGCTGATGATGTCCATGTCGAACTCGCGCCGCAACCGTTCCTGGATTACTTCCATATGCAGGAGTCCAAGGAATCCACACCGAAACCCGAAACCCAAGGCGACCGAGTTCTCGGGATGATAGGTAAACGAGGAATCGTTCAAGTGCAACTTCTCGATGTTCTGGCGAAAGCGTTCAAAGTCCGAGGTGTCGATCGGGTATAACCCGCTGAAAACCATCGGGGATATTTTTTTGAACCCCGGCAAAGCCGTGACGTTTACGGATTGCTGGTGCGTTACGGTGTCGCCAATCAAAATGTCACGTGGATCCTTTATGGTTCCAACCAGGTAGCCGACCTGTCCGGCGGTTAAGGAATCTACCGGAAGCGGTAACGGCGAGAATATGCCGATTTCCTTCAGGTCGGTAAGCGTGCCGCTGGCCAGCATACGGATTCGCTGTCCGGTCTCAAAAGTTCCGTGGATGATGCGCACATAACTGACCGCTCCGCGAAACGCGTCATACTTGGAATCAAAAATAAGTGCCCGGCATGGGTTTTGATCCGGTTCATCCGTAGGCGGTGGAACGCGCTCAATGATTGCTTCAAGCAACGCTTCGACACCGATTCCTGTTTTGGCGCTGACCTGGATAATCTCATTCCTCGGCAAGGCCAGGATTTCCTCGATCTGTCGAATGGCTTCGTCGACGTCGGCATTGGGATGATCAATCTTGTTAATGACGGGAATGATGGTCAGTCCGCGGTCCATGGCCAGGTAGGTATTGGCGACGGTCTGTGCTTCAACTCCCTGACCGGCGTCAACCAGCAGCACGGCTCCTTCACACGCGGCCATGCTTCTGGACACTTCATAGGCAAAATCGACGTGTCCGGGTGTATCAATCAGGTTCAGTTCCAGGGTCTTTCCAGACCGGGCCGTGTAGCGCATGTGGACGGGATGCGATTTGATGGTAATGCCGCGTTCACGTTCCAAGTCCATGGAGTCCAGCATCTGGTCGCGGAACTGCCGGTCATCCACGGTATGGGTCAGCTGCAGGATCCGATCAGCCAGCGTTGATTTCCCGTGATCAATGTGTGCAATGATGCAAAAATTGCGGATATTCGACAGGTCAGCCATGGTCGAGGCCCCATTCTCCTCCTGCATGTCGCACGGCATCACGCATGGTCCGTATCGCGGCTTTCATGTCGGGAACCCGATAGAGACTGGTCCCTGCCACGAAGGCGTTGGCGCCCTGCGATGCGCATTGTGTTGCCGTATCAATGTCGATGCCGCCGTCCACCATGATATCCAGGTTGGGATATCCGCATTGAATGGCCATTTCACGGATTTGCCGGATTTTCGGGAGAACCGAGGGGATGAACGCCTGTCCGCCATAACCGGGGTGAACGGTCATGCAAAGGACTTCACCGATATCGGCCAGGTACGGTACAAGGGTGTTAGCCGGGGTGTCGGGATTAAGTGTCAAGCCGGGTACCACCCCTCGCATGCGTATGGCCTTCAAGGCGGTGTGTAGATCACATGAAACCTCAACATGGATCAATAGGCGGGTGGAACCAGCCTCGATAAAGCGGTCCAGGTAGTGTTCGGGGTTGTCGAGCATGAGATGCACACTCAAGGGAATGGTGGCCTCACGACGGAACATGGCCACCGTGGCAGGTCCCATGCTCAGGTTGGGCACAAAATGTCCGTCCATGATGTCTACATGCAGGGCATCAGCCTCCGCCCATTCGGCCAGGCGGGCGCCATCGGCTAGACGGCCCATATCGGCGGCCAGCAAGGAAGGCAGTATGGATACTTTTAACATGGGCGGCATTCTTGCAAATCAATAATAGACGCGCCAGAGAAAAAGCCCCTGCGGGGGAGCCGTCGGGACCCGTGCGGTCCGGATACGGGATTTCAGGATTTCCGATGCAATCGCCGGGGGGACAGCACCCTCCCCCACCCGCATGAGCAACCCCACGATGCTTCGAACCATTTTGTAGAGAAACCCATCGGCGCGTAGGGTGATAAGAATCTCCGGACCGCGCCGCCGCACGGTTATCCGTGTGATCGTCCGCACGGTACTTTCGATCGGCCGGTTGGGGTTTGCTGAGAAAGCGGCAAAATCATGGGTTCCAATCAACGCGTTCGCGGCAGTTTGCATGTCGGATACATCCAGGGGGTGACGAATCCACGCCCGATAAAGGCGTTTATCGGGCGGCAGTATCTCCCCATTCCATATCCCGTACCGGTATTCCTTTCCCTCGGCATTGAAACGGGCATGGAACCGAAGGCTGACCTGGCGTGCAGCCATTGCGCGGATATCCGGTGGAAGACCGGCATTGACGGCACACAGAAATCGTTCCGGTTCCGGGGCTGTGTGAGGCAGGTCGACATGGATCGTCTGTCCGCGTGCATGAACCCCCTGGTCGGTTCGAGAACAGGCATGGATAACAGCCGGGACACCACGGATAACTGCTTCAATGGCCTGTTGAAGGGTCTCCTGTACGGTCACATGTCCCGGTTGTACCTGCCAGCCGGCATAGGCTGAACCGTCATAGGCGATGGTCATCCGATACCGTTTTGGACCGGAAAGCTGATTGGCGCTTGAGCTCATTGGTTAATCGCCAACCCGTCCAGGTGATTTTGAAGTATCATCTGGGCGGCCACGGTGTCCCGTAATACACGTCGACGGTCCCGACGCAGGTCGGCTTCAAGCAAGGCTTTTTCGGCAGATACCGTGGTCAGACGTTCATCCTGTAAAATCACGGTAAACCCAGTTGCCGTACGCAATTCTTCGGCCAACTGACGCACCACAGCAGCGTGGGTGCCATCTTTCCCGCTCATGTGCAGGGGTAACCCCAGTACGATGCTCGACACATCCCGCTCCTTACAGAGCGCATGCAAACGGCTGACCAGGGTTTCCCGCGGACGGTTCTCCATGAATCCTATGGGCGAAGCAAAGGTTCCGGTTGGATCCGAGACTGCCAACCCGATCCTGCGTTCACCATAATCCATCCCGAGTATTCTCATCGTGTAGTTACAGCAACCGCCGCAACGCTTCCTGTGCACCAACCTGTTGTACCAGCTTCTTGATGTCCTGAGCCCTGTCGATATGACAGACCATGGTAACGTCGTCCGCCTGCACCACCACAAGATTCTGCACACCCAGCAGGGCGGTTACCCGGGCTTTTGAAAACACAATGTTACGTTGACTATCCAGGAGTACCGCGTCCCCCACCACGACATTGTCAGCCGTATCATGTGGACGATGATGTGCCAGGGCGGGCCAGGACCCCACATCATCCCAGCCAAAGGCCCCGTGCGCCATCACGATGTTGTCAGCTTTTTCCATCAGGGCATAATCGATGGAAATTCGTTTCAGTTTGTCATAAGCAGTCGCCAGCACCTGCGTAAACGTGACGGTCCCAACAGCCGCTTCCAGCTCATCAATCAATCGTGCCAGTGATGGCGTATGCTGTCGAAAGGCGGTTTGAAGCGTTTTTGCGGACCAGATAAACATGCCGGAATTCCAGTAGAAATTGCCCGCATCCAGGTATGCTTGTGCGGTTTCCCGATTGGGTTTCTCCACAAAACGACGTGTCCGGAAAAAACGGGTTCCGCTGTTCCGGTCCAGCGAAACGCCTGCCTCGATATATCCGAATCCGGTGCTCGGTGTCAGCGGACGGATCCCGATGGTAATCAGGCAGTTTTCAGCTGCAGCCAGCGTAACGGCATCCCTGATGGTGCTGCGAAACACATCGAGATCCGTAATGCGGTGATCTGCCGTCAAGATACAGAACACCCCGTCCGGATCACGCGCTCTCACGAGTACGGAGGCCAGGGCACAAACGGCAGCCGTATCACGACCAACCGGCTCCCCGATGATCTGTTCGGAGGGAATCTGTGGAACTGCCGCTGCTATAGCGGGAACCAGATCCTGACTGGTAATAACGAAAATATGATCAGGCGGCACCACTCCCTGGAGGTAATCGACGGCCATGATGATCATGGGTCGGTCATCGATCAAGGGAAGCACCTGCTTGGGGTGACGGGCATTACTCAAAGGCCAGAAACGCTCGCCACGTCCTCCCGCCATGATCACGGCATACGGTGTTTTGGGCACAACGATCTCCCCGCCTTTCGGTTGTTCTGAAGAATCCATGCCAATCCATCAACGGTTAGATTATGATCGACCGTGCAGGGGATCGTCAATCCCCGGGCGCACCATGTCGCATAGCCACCGGTGAGCAAACAGGATGCGTTTTTTAAACCGGGTCGGGCATAGGCATGGGCTATTATTCCTGACAGGAGCCCCCGATATCCAACCGCAGCCCCGAGGTTCATGGCGTCTTTGGTCGAGCGTCCCCAGGATGGAAACCGCGTTGACAATGACAATCGTGGCAGGCAGGCGGTCCGTTCTGCCAGATAATCCAGCATGACGGCGGGCCCGGGCGCAATAATGCCGCCGTTGAATCTACCCTGCTGATTGACGGCATCCACGGTAACGGCCGTGCCGACATCAGCCACGATGACCGGACTCCCAAAGCGAGCGACTGCGCCTGCCAGATTGGCCAGACGATCAGCCCCCAACTGTTCGGGGTGTGGATAGTGGATTTGAATCCCAAGATTTAATTCCGGTGAAACAAGCAAGGGTGCCCGATTGCATAACTCACGCAAAACGTCGACCCAGGCAGTAGTTACCCCGGGGACTACGGAGGCTATGATGGCATCGTCAACCCGTCGGCGGAACAATAACCGTCCCAAAACCTGCCGGATGGTCTTAGAACTTGTCTGATTGGTCGGCAAACGCTGAATCCGCTTTTGCCGTTTTCCGAAATTACAGGCTACCGTGGTTGATGTGTTGCCAATATCGACCAGGATGAACGTCTCCATGTCAGGCAATCTCCAGCGATAAATCCACGGAAGGTACGGAATGGGTCAAGGCCCCGACGGAGACCGCATCAACACCGGTCGTCACGAACGATGAAAGGGTTGACAGATTGACACCACCGGAGACTTCCAGTTTGCATCGGCCGCGGGTGGTTTCAACGCAACGTCGCAACATTTCAGGCTGCATGTTGTCCAATAATATCCAGTCCGGTGCCCCGTCCAATGCATCCGTCAATTCCGCGATGCTTTCCACTTCAATTTCCACTTCCAGTGACGGGAACCGGTGACGGGCTTCACGGATTGCATCAGCCAGACGAATCTGACCGCCCGCGTGCCAGAGTGAACGGTGATTATCTTTGATCAAAACCCGGTCGTAGAGTCCCATCCGGTGGTTGGTGCCACCGCCGCACAACACGGCATATTTTTCGAACCTGCGCATGCCCGGCGTGGTTTTGCGGGTGTCAAGGATTGTAACCCCATGAGGTTTCGCAATCGCCACATATTGTCGGGTCAGTGTGGCAATGCCGGTCATACGCTGCATATAGTTCAAGGCGGTGCGTTCAGCTTCGAGAATGGCCTGTGCCCGGCCCTGCACCCTGAGGAGGGATGTACCGGGGGCAGCTTCGTTGCCGTCTGCCACACCGACGGTGATTTTCATTTGGGAGTCACGTAGCCGGAAACACGCTGCCGCAACGGTAGCACCTGAAACCGTGCAGGGCTGTCGGGTAAGGATATCAGCCGCTGTCAAACCGGTGGGATCAACCAAGGAAAGGGAGGTGCAGTCCCCTGCCCCGATATCTTCGTTCATAGCGGCCAGGATATGATTGCGTACGTCAGCGCATTGCAACAGGTCCGGTAACCGGTTCATGGTGAATGCTTCCATTGGCATGGCATGTAGCAAACGCCTTCAAAGGGGATATTGTTTTCGACGGTAAACGGCAATTGGTGGTCCAGACGGTGATAGTTCGTCCGATGATCGGCGGAATGACACGAACAGGAAACCAGGTACTGGCCGGCTGCCATCGGTAGATGTTCCACCGTCAAAGTTACCGTTCCCTCTCCGTAAATTTCAGGAATCGTATACCCGGCATTCTGGGTGTTATTACCGTAGATCAGCCGTCCGGATCCATCGGCAATGGAAAATCCGAATACCGGATGGACAATCCGTCCGGAAGCGGTGTAGTGCATGACCACCTGCAAAGCGGTCCCGGATTTAAAAACATGAGCCTCATGTCCGCAGGCATCCCGTAATGCAAGGTCCGCAAAACGGACCTCACCCGTCCCCCATTCCCGCCGCAGGCTCATCGTATTGCGGACCTGGGCAAGGTGTTCGTATTGATCCACCACGGATTCCGGTTCGCCGATCCCGTGTACCCGTCCCCCGTCAAGCAGAAGGATGCGATTGCTGACCGACTGGATGGTCTTCAAGTCATGTGAAATAATCAGGAGCGTTTTGCCCCGCTGCCGGAACTCGGAAATCTTATCCAGGCATTTCCGCTGGAAATAGGAATCGCCGACTGCCAGCACTTCGTCGATCAGGAGGATATCCGGATCCACTTCGACGGCTACCGAAAATCCAAGACGGACATACATGCCGGAGGAATAATGTTTGACTGGTTGATCAATAAAACGTTCAAGACCGGCAAATGCCACAATGCGGTCAAACCGTTCCCGCATCTGGCGGCGTGACAACCCCATGATGGCGCCGTACAGGAAGACATTCTCGCGGCCCGTGAGGTCCGGATGGAATCCGGCACCCAATTCCAGCAGGGATGACAGGTTCCCCACGGTGCGGATCGTTCCCTGAGTGGGCACCATGGTGCCGGTGATCAAAGAAAGTAAGGTACTCTTGCCGGCGCCATTTGCCCCGATGATTCCCAAGGTCTCACCCTGGTGGACCTGAAAGGTGACATCATCCAACGCTCGGAAGGTCGAGGTGGCGGCCTTTGAGCATAAACGGGCTAAAACAGCGCCTTTAAGACTGCCCGCCTGATGACCATGCAGGGTAAAGTCCTTGCATACATGCGCCACATCGATGGCAATGGGTTGCGTGGTCACAGCGTGTCTCCAAAACGGATTTGCAGACGTTGGAAGAGCCAGGCTCCAAACAACAGTAGAACCCAGGATATCCCCCCTGAAATAAACAAACCGAGCATCATCGGCAGCGGGTCGGATATAAGAATGAAGCGGTAGGAGGAAACGATACCGGTCATGGGATTAAGAAAGGGCATCCAATGGAGATATTCCGGGAGCATATCCAACTGGCGTCCCAAGGGATAGAAGACCGGCGTGAGGAAAAACCACGCCAGAACTCCCACGCCAAGGAGATGTTCCGTATCACGAAAGAATACGTTCAGTGATGAGAGAACAAGCGCCAGACCGAGGCACAAGGCGGTTTGAGTAAGGATCAGCAATGGCAACCAAAGGATGTGCTGCGCCGTTTGGCCGGCAAAGCACAAATAGGCAACCAACACCACCAGCGTGAGGAGGAAATTGAGCAGATTGGCGAAGGTCATAGCCATGGGAAGGATAATCCGGGGGAATGTGGTTTTTTTGATCAGATTGGCACTTCCTGCAATTGAATATAGGGAATCGTTCAGACAAAGCGACAGGTAATGCCATACAATCAACCCACTCACCAGAAACGGCAGATAGGCAGGATGACTTCCCTGGAAACGAAGGATATGTGCAAACACGGCATAGATCAGGATCATCAACAAGGGCCCCAGCAGGGACCAGAAGAATCCTAGTACGGAATGCTTGTAGCGAATGGTGAGGTTGCGGACCATCAACAGCCACAACAACTCACGCCGTGCAAAAATCGAACGCCAGAAGCAGGAAGTCATGCCGTATCATCCGGCGAGAAGGCCCGGCTGTCAATATCATGCCGCGTTAAAACGATCATGTTTTCCATACGCAATCCAACCCGCTGCAAACGTAGTGAGTGCGTGGAAAGCAATACGTAATCCGGACGAACTTGAAGCTGAAAATCAAGCCGTTCAGACAAGGAATGGGGTTAACCGATTACGCCGTCTTTTTCGTCAGACGGGCAGGACGTCGCAATAAGGTCCTGATTTCAGGCCCATTCATGCGCTTTGCCTTGGCAGGGTCGACGCCCAGATCTACCAAGCGGCGGCGTTGTGTGTCCTCACGCTGGCGGCGTTCACCCGGGCTTTTTTTCAGGCGCCGAAGATGTTTTCGATTATATTTCCACTCTGTTCCCATGATTGCCTCGACTATCAATATGCCAAACGCACAGTCTCCTTGATTCGGAGGAGCCGAAGTATCGAACATGCTGTCCTGATACACAAGCAAAAAACCCGGAAAGATTATGCGCCGTCATGTCCCACGCTTGCATCGTGAAGGTCCCGGCAGGTTGGTTCAACGCCTTGTTCGGCGTTTCCGGGGTACGGCGTCGTACTTGTCCGACCCGGACATTTCGAAATCGACCCGGCGGCTGTCGATGTCCACACCGACCACCCGGACCTTCACCCGTTGGCCGATGGCATAGGTCTGCCGGTCGGAACGCAACCGGTTTTGTTGGGGTTCATGGTGGACATAGGCATTCGACAGGGATCGGGCCTGCACCAACCCCTGAATTTGAAGGGACGGCACATCCACAAAGAATCCAAATCGCAGGACGTTGACGATTATCCCGTCCAGTTCAACCGGTGTTCCTGCTTTCCGTTGCTGGTCCAGATAACGGTAGACTTTGATCTCGTTGACGGTCCGTTCCGCTTCATCGGCAACGCGTTCCGTGTTGGAACAATGAAGTCCCACCCGGTCCAGTTCGGCAACCGGATAGTGGATCCCCCCCCTACCTTTGCGTGTACGGTCGCCAACTGTACGATCCAGCCAGTGTGCCAGTTGACGATGAATGACCAGATCCGGATAACGTCGGATAGGCGATGTGAAATGACAATAATGGGCCTTGGACAAGCCAAAATGACCATGAAATGAACCGGTATAAATCGCGCGTTTCAACCCACGTAGTACGGCCATTCGGGCATGATACGCCAAGGGGTCGTCGGCGAGGGAATGCAGAAACGAAGCCAATACCGGCGGATGCTTCAGATTGCCGGGGGTATATCCCCATTCGATCAACTGGGCCTGTAATTCATCCAGCTTGGCTTCGTCCGGTGGTCCATGATACCGGGAGAGTACCGGAATTCCGCTGCCTGCCAGAGCCGTGGCGACGGCTTCGTTGGCTCCCACCATGCATTCTTCAACCAACTGGTGTGATCGATCGTAGGGAACTGAACGGACACCGTTCATGGCCCCGGTCGAATCCATGAGGATTTCAATTTCCGGCAAATCAAGGTCAAGGGCAGCTGCGGACATGCGGATCCCCCTCCATTGCTGGGCCACCCGATCCAATTCATGCAGAAGTGTACCGGCGGCGGATGGAATCTTGTCCATTTTTGCCGGTTTTCCTTCCAACCATCGCATGGCCATTTCGTAATTCAAGCGCAAGCGGGAACGTATGATGGAGCGTGCGAATTCAGAAAAAAGAACGCGGCCATGGGCATCGACATGAATGAATACGGAAAAGGCCAGCCGATCCTCATCTGGACGCAGGCTGCAAATCCCGTTGGAAAGCTGTTCGGGTAACATGGGAATAACGCGATCCGGGAAATATATGCTGTTCCCTCGTTCCCTCGCCTCATGATCGAGGGCGGACCCGGGGGTGACAAAATGCGATACGTCGGCGATATGGACCCCAATCACGCGATTCCCTTGTGCATCCTTTTCCATGGACAAAGCATCGTCATAATCACGTGCCCGTACCGGATCAATGGTCAACACCCATTGGTCCCGCAGGTCCAGGCGTGGCCCCGGATCCGTGACCCGGGTGGACACGGTTTCTGCTTCCTGCCGGACAATGGCAGGAAATTCGGTTTTCAACCGGTAATGCCGAACAACCACTTCCGTATCGATGGATGGCTTGTCTTCGGGACCGATCACCTCGACAATGCTTCCTTCCGGGTCGCGGCTCGAATCCGTCCATCGCTCGACAGCCAGCAATACACGATCGCCATCCACCGCGCCTTTAAGGTCACGGACCCTGAAGGGTTTGGGGTAAACGGGATCGATGGGCACCACCCGTGTAGCCTGTCCCTGCATGCGCACTGTTCCCACCAGTTCTGCCCGTCCCGTCTCCAGTACCTGGATGACTTCAGCAGAGGGTTGTCGTTCTCCGGGAACCGCCATTTGGTTCGGCAGACGCACGGTCACCCGGTCTCCCGGGAGGGCGGTTTTAAGCGAGGCGGCATCCACGGGAATGCCGGCAGGATAATCCGGATGGCTGAGGAATCCCCGGCCTGACCGCACCACATGAATTTCGCCGGTGACCAGCTTGCCGGATGATGGCGCTCCGTAACGGTTGCCGGATTGCAGTTGGACGGCACCGGACTTGACCAGCGGATTCAACGCCTTCTGAATACGCCCCGCAACATTTCCATGCAAACGAAGTCGCTGTGCAATTTGCCGAAGGGTCAGGGACGTTTCAGGTGAAAGCGCTGCGAAGAGGGTTTCAAGTTCGCGTTTCAGATCTCGTGGTTTCATTGGTTACTCCTTACGGACCATCCCCTGACAGATTGTTTCCCATTTCTCGAAGGACCAGTGATGTGGAAACATCCGGCAGTGCATGGGCTTGATGTCATGGACACTACAGTGGTTGTCACGTTGCAGAAAGACACAACTGCCATCGGCCCGCTCGATCAAGGCCAGCCGTTTCCGATCCGGCAGCAGGCGAGTGAACCTGTCGGTAAAATATGTCGGATCAAGATTCAAAGCCAATGCCAGGCGTTGAATCTCGTTTGATTCAAGCGGCACGTAACCTTCCGCCCGGCAACAGGTCCCGCAACGGCGGCAGGAGAAAGAAGCGGTTTCCACTTTAACATCCTGCGTTCTGTTGCGTTACCAATGCGCGAACCGCATGGGTCTCTGCGGGCAGTACCACACAGCGCGTAGGACGGGACATCAAGTCCTCGAAGGGGGGTGGCAATGCAGGGACATGACCGGTGGCTGCCTGTACAGCATCCGGAAATTTTGAGGGGTGTGCAGTTGCCAGGCACATCAAGGGGACCTGTGGGATTGCCAGGCGTTGGCCAACCTCGATCCCAACGGCGGTGTGGGGATCAAGGCAATACCCATGATCACGATCGAAACGACGGATGACCTCCAGGGTTTGTGCCCGATCACAACGGCCACCGGTCCATCCAGGAACTGCAACGCCGTCTTCGGGAGGGATAACCAGGATTCCGGTCTCCCGAAATGACTGCATGGCGGTGGTTACTGCCACGGGATTCTCTTTCAAGCGGTAGAAGAGGTAACGCTCGAAATTGCTTGCCACCTGAATATCCATAGAGGGACTCAATGTGGCATGAACCGGCCCCTTTCCGTAGGTTCCACTCTGGAAGTAACGAGCCAGAATGTCGTTTTCATTGGTTGCAACAATCAACTGGCGGATGGGCAGACCCATGCGTGCTGCCACGTAGCCGGCAAACACGTCGCCGAAATTGCCGGTCGGTACCGCCACTTGGATCGACTCCGAATTTCGTCGTTCCATGACACGGAATGCCCCGTAGAAAAAATATACGATCTGAGCCAGGATGCGTGCCCAATTAATCGAGTTCACGGCACCAAGGCGGTAGCGATCCCGGAACTCAAGATCGTTGAAAAGGTCTTTCAGGATGTTCTGGCAATCATCGAAGGTTCCCCGGATGGCAAGGTTGAAAACATTGGCATCCAGTACCGTTGTCATTTGCCTTTCCTGTATCGGGCTGACCCTTCCGTGGGGGTGCATAACGAAGATCCTGATGCGTGACCGTCCCCGAACTCCGTCGATGGCAGCACTTCCGGTATCTCCGCTGGTGGCGGCGATAAGGTTGAGGGTCGAGTTGTTTTGAGTCAACAGATGTTCAAACAACGCACCCAGAAACTGGAGCGCCAAATCCTTGAACGCCAAGGTGGGGCCATGAAACAGTTCGAGTACATCGATATCCCCCAGGGAGCGAACCGGGGTGATGTCGGGATGGCGGAAACGGACCAATCCCTGATGAATCAAGTCCCTCAAAACGATGTCAGGCAAATCAGCGAATAGCCGGATGACCTCAAAGGCCAATTCCGGATAGCGAAGGGATTTCCAACGGTTCAAAAACGGTCGTGCATCCGGAATGCTGGCGGGAACCAGAAGGCCGCCATCACGGGCCAGTCCAGTCATCACGGCATGCGAAAACGAAACGGCTGAATCAGAACCTCTGGTACTGATGTATTGCATGGGGGTGAGCATAAGGATCACCTGGAAACGGATCAAGCGGAATAGCCGGGAAACCTGCCCTGGCAAACGCATGCTTGATTCCATGCCACGCTCCTGAATAGGATAAATATCAAGGGAGGTGTCATGCAACAACCGTCGGTCCGGATACTGGTCCCCATGCCGGAAGGTGTGGAGGAAATGGAAATCACCATCATCGTAGATGTCTTGCGCCGCGCCGGCCTTGGCGTGGTGACGGCGGGTTTACCCGGCAGACAGATACGGGCATCGCGGGGAATGGTTCTGGTGGCGGATACGGAATGGTCTGACGTAGATATCTCCTCGTTCGATGTATTGATCCTTCCCGGCGGGGCTCCCGGCACCCGTTTATTGATGCAGACCCCGGGTATACTCGCGGCCGTACGGCAGATGATACAGACAGACAAGTGGGTGGGTGCCATTTGCGCAGGACCGCTGGTACTGCAGGCGGCAGGTGTGTTAAAGGGCCGCCGGATAACCTGTCATCCTGCAGTGGCTGGGGACATACACGTTACCTGTCCCCTGTCCGATCCCGTGGTGGAAGACGGACGATTGATCACCAGTCGAGGCCCCGGGACGGCTTTCCGGTTTGCCTTGCAGTGGGTTACCGTCCTCCAAGGCAAGGCACTTGCCAACCGGTTGGCGGCTGAAATGGTCCTGTCAGCCGCTGAAGTCGGCTGACGACAATTTCCGGACGGTCAAGCGTGGCGGGAGTTGGAGCGGGCTTCGTTCACCATGATTTTGCGTCCACGGATATCCGCACCGTGCAAGGCGGCAACTGCGGATGTAGCATCCGCATCACCGGCAATTTCTACAAAGCCGAAGCCCTTGGATTTGTTGTTGAAATGGTTGCGGATGATGCGCGACGACACCACTTTTCCATGTTTCGAGAAGATCGATTCCAGCTCACGCTCATCCACCTCATAAGCCAGATTTCCAACGTACAGTTCAACAGCGCCGGGCGTTGTTTGAACCGGCTTGGATCGCGTTCGATTCCGGGACTGGCGCTGCGTCCCCGAGGCGGGTCGGCCGAATAGACGTCCAACGATGATGCCGGTAAGGAAAACGGCCATGACAAATGTTATTTCGAGAAGATTCAACTCTATCTGGTCCATACGGGGTCTGCTCCTTTTGAATGTGGGATCCTACTTCATTTCCAGGAATCCATCCAGCTTGCGCAGCCTGGTCGGATGACGCAACTTTCGCAGCGCCTTGGCTTCGATCTGCCGGATTCGTTCCCGCGTTACATTGAACTGCCTGCCAACTTCTTCGAGCGTTCTGGAATAACCATCGGTCAGGCCGAAACGGTAATCCAATACCGCACGTTCACGTTCGGTCAGTGTTTGCAATACATCCTTCAAGCGGTCCTTCAGCATGCTGTAGGCCGTCATTTCGGAAGGATTTTCGGCAGACTTATCCTCGATAAAGTCCCCGAAATGCGCATCATCACCATCTCCGACCGGACTTTGAAGGGAAATGGGCTGTTGCGCCATCTTGTAGACAGCCCGAACCCGTTCCACCGGCATTTCCATTTCCTCGGCCGCTTCTTCAGGGGTCGGTTCCCGTCCGAGTTCCTGTACCAGTTTCTTCTGGACACGCAGCAACTTGTTGATGGTTTCAATCATATGGACAGGAATACGGATCGTACGTGCCTGATCCGCGATGGCACGGGTGGCCGCCTGCCTGATCCACCAGGTTGCATAGGTGCTGAACTTATACCCGCGCCGGTACTCGAACTTTTCAACGGCCTTCATCAAACCGGTATTCCCTTCCTGGATGAGGTCCAGGAAAGACAACCCACGGTTCATGTATTTCTTGACGATACTGATTACCAGCCTCAGGTTGGCTTCCACCATTTCCGTTCGGGCCTGCTGCCCATGCCGAAGGGCTTCCCTTAATTCCGAGAATTGTTGCAATGCTTCAGCCTCGGAGAGGCAGAAGCCGTTCTGCTGTTCACGGATCACCCGTTTACACTCGCTCAATTTTTTTCGCTGGGTCGGATTCTTCCGGGATTTTTCAAGACGCGTACGTTGATTCAACAGCATGCGAAACGCGCGGAACTGGTCGTCACACCGGCCGGCCATGAATTCGATAATCTTCTGCTTAAAATGGAGGCGCTTCAACCATTCCGCCATGGTATTGCGCATCTGTTCCATTTTTTTCTGCCGATTCTGAAGTGCGGCCGCACCCAGATTGCCCCGCTCGATCTCATGATACAACACCATCATCTGCTTGTGGCGGGATTCAATCTCCCGTTTAAGTTTGGGCAAGGCGGCGAGATACTTGTCACGGCTGTCGACAAATTTATCGATCACGACCCGATCAAAGCGTTCCTCGGCGTTTTCCAGTTTATGTACCAGTCCGAGATATTCGGTTGCAGCAAAACCAAGGCGGTCGAAAACCTGACGGACAGCGATTTCGGCCTGTTCAATGCGCTTACAGATCTCAACCTCCTGCTCACGCGTCAACAACGGCACCTGTCCCATCTGATGGAGATACATGCGAATTGGATCGTCAAAGAAATCCAATTTAGCATTCTTCCCCTCTTCGTCGCTTTTTTCTGTTTTCTTGCGATGTTTGTCGACATCGGCTGCATCAACAATTTCAACATCCATATTTCGCAAGACGGCGAGGTACGCATCCACCTCATCTGCGCTAACCACGTTATCCGGAATGACCTCGTTGATATCCTCGAATGTCAGATAGCCCTGAACTTCGGCCAGCTTGATCAATTCCTTAAGCTTCTCGTTGCGCTGATCACGTACATTTGCAGTTGCCGGGTTGTTTTCAGCTTCAACGGGTACGCTTTTCGCTGCCGGTTCCACGGGCCCGGAATGTTTGGTTACAGGATTTTCTTGCGTTGCATCCGTGGCTTTTATGGTTTCCTGATGGCCCTTGGGTTCCACTTTTCGGCGTGATTTGGATTCTGCTATTGCCTGCTTATGACCTGAAACCTTCGATCCATTTTCAGCGACACCCGCTGATGTTTTTGACCGTTTGGCAGGTTGGGAGGAGGACGGTACCGATGGCTTTAATGCTTTCGTTTTAACCATATTCCAAAGGTCCTCAAAGTGATAATGGGCTGTGATGATGAAAAAGTAATTTGAGATGTTCGCACAGTAGCTTTCAAGAATCAAGTCGATTTCAATAAATGTCTTGATTCTTCCACCGATGACGCGCCCCTCCATGAGGTTTGGTAAAACGCTGCGGTGGTTTGGGTTACATGGTTAATCCCCGTAGTTATCATTCAAGAGACGTCGTGATTTCATTGTCAAAAGCTCGGTTTGCATTCGATTGACCATCTCCGATGACGCAACCATTCTTACCTTTGCGAACGATGCAAGCGCCGCTTCCAGATCTTCTTGCAACGTTTGAATGCGACAAGCTTGAAAATACCGGTGCATGGCCATTTCATTTTGTCCAGCCGCCTGAAAGTAATCACCTGTCTGCACCAGCAGAGCAGCCAACGCTGTGGGTTGGTCAAGATCGGCAACGGCCCGGGAAGCCTGATCCATCGCTATGGCTGCTGCCGATGCATGGTTGAGGCCTGCATATAGATGGGCTTTTTCGAAAGCGAACCGGTACCGGACGGCAGGATCACTCGCGGTGTCATCCATATAACGGCCAATCTTTTCGAGATGTTTGAGCGCCATCTTCATCTCAGGAATGGACCGTGTCGAACGTGCAAGCCGTGATTCAATGATGCGTCGAAGCATTGTATTGATCGGATCATCCCCGTCCAGTGATTGCAGCGAACGTACCCGCGCCTGCTCGACTGGCTTTCCTTGAGCGGTTTCCGTGAGGATTTCCACTCGACGTACGGAAGCTGGATATGCGGGAAGATTGTCGGCCTCACGTTTAATTTCCGACAGTAGGATCGAAGCGTCGTCGACACGATGTTCCGCAAGCATGCATTCGATTATCTGGGTTCCGGCTTCGATGATGGCAGCGCTATCATTTCGCAATCGTCCCTCCCGTAATTGGCCATTCAGATGGTTGGCGAGGGTCCTGCGATCGTGCTCCTGCAGCAATTCCCAGGGGATAACTCGGGTGGATTGGTGCGGTGGAATATACCGACGGATCAACCAGTGTTTTTGAACCCCTTGTATGAGTCGCGTGGTCTCCTGTACGGCGATACGGGTTTCACCAATCAGGGTTTGCATTTGACCGGCGCTGCTTCGCATGTTGTGCGCCAGTGTTTCATCCTTCAAGACCGAACCGACCATTCCTTTTCCGGACTGGATATCCCCGGTAATCCCCCTCACGCCATGCAGGATTTCCTGTATTTCAGTCAGCATGGGAACGCCTACTTCTTCCACTTTTGCGAGCAGTTTTTGAATAGTCTCGGTCACAACCTCGTCTTTGGCCGAAGTTATCGTGTCGCCATCCTCGATCACCGGTTCCTTGCCCATCTCGATTTCAACAAAGGAATCGCCAGCGACGCCAAACTTGCGTTTAACTCTGGCTAGGGAATCCGTACGGACAAAGGGTTGAAACCGAGACATCAGCCGGAAGGTGGTTAATAATCCACCTTCTTCCGTGGGACGAATGCGATGGACCCTTCCGGCTACGGTATTGCGAACCCGGACTTCGTCCCCTTCCTTGAGGCCGAACGACCCCTCGTCCGTCGAAAATACCGTGTGAACGGAAAACTCCCCCTCAAACCATCCACGTGCGCGGCCGGCAACGACAATGCCGCTCAACACCAGCAGACAGGCAACCAGAATAAAAGCCCCGACAATCTCATTCACATACCGAAAGCGAAATGGTTCTTTCACCTAGCCCCCCTTTTTACGACTGGTTGCAACCGGTATGGACGTCCAGTTCACCGACAAGGTCGGCAAAGCCCCGGCTTCCATGGCATTGATCCAGAGAACGACTCCTCCCCGTTCCAGGCAGGCATTCATACGGGGTACTGCAAAGGCAGGAAGTTTAAACCGATTATCACGGGACTGTTCAACCAGTAGGATCAACGGGTTCCCCAGCATGGCTCGTATCCATTGACAATCCCAGAGAATATGTTCGGCGGCCTGATGCGGCCTGACAGGGGGAATGTGCGACAAGCCAGCCTGATCCGCCATACGGGTGATCTCCTCCATTAATGCCGGCATGCTGCCTGGATAATTCCATTCGGCGGGCAGGAGGATGTTTTCCAACAGGGTTAGATTACTGATCCAGGCGGTACCGGAAAACACCCGTCGTATGCCGGCAAGCAAGTTGCCTTCGTTGTGGGACATCAGGTCGTTTTTGTTTCGGCCCTTGAGTTGTACATGACCGGATTCAGGCTTCAATAGCCCGGTCAGCACATCCGGGAACCATTCAACCAAGGATGGGGGAACCGTCATTTCCACGGCCATTCCCGGTTGCACGGTGAATGACAGGTCATAAACCCCGACCGGCAGGTCCGGTCGGGGCGACCCGGTCAGATGTTCAACGTCCAAGGATATGAAATCTGGAAAAGAATCATGCATAGGTGAAAAGTGAAACGACAGCAAACAGTATGAGAATGGCCGTAATGGAACGGACGACGGCACGCGTAGCCGCTTGCGGGACTTCCGTGACTACTCCCGATATCGCCATTCCTTCCATGCAGCAGATGGACCCCACAACAACCCCCGACAGCAGTGTTTTAAGAAGCATGTTCCAGATATCCGCCGGTTGAATGGCGGACAAAACGGAAACAAAGAACGATCCCATGCGGGGTGGCGTTATGCGCATCAACACCCCCACCCCGAATCCGCTTAGCAGGGCCGTTGCACATAACAGGGCATTCAATGCGAAAATAGACAATGCCATGCCGATAATTCGCGGCATCAGCAGATAAACCACCGGTTCTACTCCCTGGGCTTCAAGCACGCGTATTTCTCCGCCTACCCGCATGTTCCCGAGTTCAATCGCCATGGCGGTACCGCTTCTTCCAACCACCAGGAAATTGACCAGCAACGGCCCCAACTCCCTGATCAACACCCCGACAAGAAGGTGCCCGAGCATCTCGGACTGTCCAAGGCGAGACAACCATAATTGGGCTTGTAAAACCACTGACATGCCGGTCAGCACCGCAATCAAGATGATCAGGGTGGAGGCATCCACTCCGGTAAAAAGCATTTGACGGGCCAGAATGGTCCGGACGGAACGCGGCCATTGGTTGTGATGGAGCGATAACCAGATGATGGATGTCGCGAGGGATGCCAACCGGCATCCCTTGCGACATCCATCCACAACCCGTTGTCCAATCCCAGCTATCCACGACATGACGTGAAGGTAGGAATGAGTGGGGCTTGCATCAAGCCAAAAGCACGGGAGGCCAATTTATCCGATATTGACATTGCCCCCTGTAACGCCAGACGATATACCCCATGAATGACATGACGATATATGGTGCACGGGGGACCCTCCCGGCTCCCGGTGCGAGTTTTATAGGGTATGGTGGCAATACGACCTGTCTATGCATGGAAGGTAATGACGGATGGTTGATCATTGACGCCGGAACCGGTTTATCCAGTCTGAATAAACGGCTCCGGATAACACCCCGTCCACCCAAACTCGCTTTCATCTTCACGCATTTCCATATGGACCATTTGATCGGTTTGCCATCCTTCGAACCGTTATACAGGTCCCAATCCCATATCACGATGTTGGCTGACCCACGCCGTGCGCACGGTTGGCGGGATAGTCTCCGCACGTTTATCGGTACACCATTCTGGCCGGTAGGCCTTTATGAAGCCAATGCTGCAATGGAATTGCAGGATTTACCGGTCGAAAGAAAATCCTGGGAATGGTGTGGCATCAACGTGCGATGGCATTCTGTTCCCCATCCCCAGAGTTGTCTGGCGTTTCGCCTGGAAAGCTCCACGCAATCAGTCGTTGTCATGACGGATGCCGAATATGAAACCAACACGCTGGATGAATCCGTTGTCGATTTCTGCCGTGATGCCGATCATCTGTGCATGGATGCCCAGTTTACACCGGATGAATATCCGGCCTACCGTGGATGGGGGCACAGTACCTGGTTGACGGCGACGACGTTGGCCGAGCGGGCCAACGTTCGCAATCTGGTCTTGATTCATCATGCACCGGATCGCCCTGACTTCGAAGTGCGCCGGATACAGGACCAAGCACGTGAACGGTTTAGAAACACCACGGCTGCCCCGGAAGGCATGGTGTTGCGGCCCGACTGACTCACGTTCTGCCGGTTATCTCGGGAGGCAGATGGGCGGGGGTGATCTTCCCTTCACCGGCGTGTTTCATTGCAAAGTGGACAACCCGTTGCATTTCGGTTGCATTCCCGGGCCACGTATAGGTCTCCAGCGCCTCAACCACGTCGGGCGTAAGGATGGGTAATGCACCGCCCCCCTGATCGGAACGTTGGAGGAAATTCCGCATCAAAGGTAGTATGTCCTCCTTGCGTTCCCGCAAAGGAGGTATCCGTATCTGGATGATTCGCAACAACCGGTAAAGATCGGCGTTGAATTGCCCGTTGCGTGAAAACACTTCCAGATCCAGAATGGTGGAAGCAATCAGGCGAACATCAACAACCTCATTATTTCCGGGCGCCTTACGTTCCTGAAGCACCTTTTGCAGGAATGCCTGACTGGTCAACGAGAGACGATCAATATTGGCAAGAAACAGGGTTCCGTTCTGCGCCTGAAAAATAGCTGAAGTTTTCGCATCGCCATCCAATAATCGAGACACATCGCTGTCGGAGGCGCAATCCAGACGTAAGAAGGGTTTGTTCTTCCGTCGACTGTGTTCATGCAGGGTAGCGGCCAGCATACCTCTTCCGGTTCCAGGTTCCCCGACCAAAAGAACGGTTATATCGGTGGCTGAAACACGGCTTATCATGTCGCATGCGCTCTTCATGGCAGCACTTTCAGCCACCACATTTTCATACTGATAACGGGTTTCCAGTTGAAGGTTGAGGTTGACGTTCTCCTTGAGTGACTCATCGTAATCAACCGCCTTTTGTACGGTCGCAAGCAATTTGTCCACCTTCAGCGGTTTATCAACCTGGGCAAAGACCTTGAGGGGGGCCATGACGGCTACTTCCTTGGGGTCCCGGATGTCCACGATGGCCACGATCGGAATGCCGGCACGTAGTGCTTCCGCATCCTTCATCAACTCGATTCGGTCGGTTTGACCACCTGGACCGACATCGCAAACCATGAGGTTGAAGGTTTGGTTTTTCAGGAGATTACGGGCAACCGCTGAATCGGTCGCGATGGTAACCTTGTAACCTTCCGTCTTGAATAAACGGGATAAAATATTAAGGGTATTGGGTTCACGGTTTACCAGCAATATCTGTGACATGATTTCCTGCCGTTCCCTGCCTTGGTTGAGCCCCTAATCCTTGCTATTGCGTATGTATTGGCCAGCCCAGTTTGTCGGCGGTGTATTCAACTGATAATAACGTATTCGTTCCATTAAATTAAGACTTGGGCCGTCGTCTTTGTCAAGCTTCAAGGCGGCTGCAAGCGCTTCAAGGGCAACATCCCAACGACGATCCCAATGCAACCGAAGGGAGGTTTCATATAGCTGAATTACTTCCAACCGGGCGGGTGCGACGTTGCCCGTGACACCAACCAGTTCATATATGCCGACGGGTCGCGTCTTTCCCTTGACCACGATCCGGTCGAGTTGGCGCGTCACCACCTGTTCCTTCACAAGATTATAGGTCGATTCTCCGATGGTGATGAGCGTACCATAATCCTTGTTTACTGGTTCAAAGCGCGCGGCTTGATTAACGGCATCGCCCATCACGGTGTATTGGAATCGCTTGCTCGACCCCATGTTGCCGGCGGTTACGGTTCCAGAATTCAGCCCCATCCGAACCTGTATCACATGCCCAAAGCGCGTTGTCAGTTCCGGACGTATTTCGTCCAGTTTCGCCTGCTGTTCAAGGGCGGCCAGGCATGCCTGTAGGGCATGATCGGCCATGGCGTACGGGACCCCCCATTCCGCCATGATCAAGTCGCCTTCATATTTGTCCACATAGCCGCCCCGTCGCATGATGATTTCGGTCATGGGGCTTAAATAACAATTCAACAAATCCGACAATTTTTCCGGTGGTAAATTTTCTGAAATGGTTGTGAAACCGGCCACATCGGAAAAGAACATGGTGGCTTCGGCTTTTTTTCCGGATAAAGAGAAACTCCCCGGATGATTCTCAAGGTAATGCAAAACACTTTCAGAAACCATGGTGCCGAACATGCCTCGCACGTGCTGACGTTGGATTTCCTCCTGCCAGAATTTGATCATCGTCAGGACTGGATAAATGACGATTACCGACAAAATGACCCAGCCCGGCACGAAGACAAAACGGAATTCCCGCAACAAGAATATGCTGAATTGGACCGACAAAAGGATGAAGCCCACAACCACCAGGAAGGAAAGCCAGGATCGTCCGCGGGCAATCAGTGCCGTGAGACACAAACCGATGACAAGGATAACCAGGACTTCAACACCAATCATGAACCCGGGCTTCATCAAAACATCCCCTGCCAAGACGTTGTCCACGATGGTTGCATGGACTTCGACACCCGAAAAATGCTGGGTGATCGGGGTGGCCTTGATATCCTTGAGTCCAACAGCCGAGGCACCAATGAACACGATTTTTCCTTCAAGCTCATTACGCCCAACCCGGCCATTCAATACCTTCATGGCGGAGTAAGTGCTAAAGGATGATGAAAAGCCAGACGCGGAATCGTTCAATACTTTCCGGTAATTGACAACCACCCGGCCTTTTTCATCGGTGGGAATCGTGGTATTGCCCAGCGTGATGCGTTCCACCCCATTGTCTCCATACCAGACAATGCAGGGTTTCCCTGTATAAAGTCGCAAGGCTTGCAATGCAAGCGACAGGTAAACACGATCCGGTCCATTTCCCCATATGACGGGATTACTGCGAATGATGCTGTCAATATCCGGTATGGCGTTAAAAAATGCCAACTGTGCTGCTTCACTTAAAACCGGAATGGAGATGGTAATGCCGTCTGACTGCATCAGGAAATCACCCAGGCTGTTGGTCGTCGTGGACGGATGCCGGGGAATGACGACATCCGAAAAACCCTTATGATCCAGCAGGGGGATTTTCCGTACATCATCTATTTGTTTTACCAGCGGTTGCAGGTAACATCCCAGTATGGTTTGCCCCTGCTTTAAGGCGTTTGCAAACAAATGATCAAAGTCCCGGATCGTGTCCGGCAGGCCATCAAGCGACATCCGCTCGCCGAAATATTGTTCAATTACCTGTTGAATGCGATAGGGAGAGGTACGATCTGCCTCGGGAAACACCACGTCAAAGGCCACCACCGATGCGCCGGCATCAAGGATTCGACGTGTCAGGTCGGCCACCAGGAATCGTGACCACGGCCATTGACCATAATGGTTGAGACTCGGATCATCCAGATCGACGATCACAATAGCGCCGGACTTCTGATTCTCTGCTATATTTCGAATGAACGCATCATAGGTGAAATTCGAAATGGCTTGTACAAAGGCAGGGCCCTGCACATACAAATATAAACAGAGAAAAGTCAGTCCCCATCCGATTGGAATGATGGGCGATATGCGGATTATTTGTTTTCTCAATCGTTCAAACACAGCTGGCCTTGTTATCGGATCAAGGCACACCGAAATCTGCGCCAAAGACCCCGTTTACCTGAGCCGCCCCCGCATGATCAAAATTAAAGGTCCCCATTACACCCGTGATGGGATTTGCACCCGTTCCGGTCCCCAACAGATTCCCACCGAAAGATTCGGCGGAAATCTGTGTGTCAGAATATGACGATCCATTCACCAACAGATTATAACCCGGCTCAACAGAACCCGTCAGGTTGTTGCCGGCTTGGACGGTTCCAAGTGCGGAGAAATTCAACATATCACCATTTCCCGAGAGTCCGAATGTGCCGTTCCAAGTAGGAACGCTTCCATATCCGGGAATATCCACCCCGATCGAACACGATCCACTTACCAGGTTCTGATACGAACCTGCCGTCAGAATGGCACCCGCAGAGCCTGGCCCACTTAATGAATAGGCAATGGTTCCATCGACTAAACTTTGCAGGTTCACCGGAGAAATAATCGAGGCGCTACCAACCTCAATGCCACTCAAAACGCCATCGGTCTCCCATATCCCCCATTCCCAATCTATTCCAGTTCCTTGTTGAGTGTAGGCAGTATTTCCGGAAGTCGGTTGATCCGGGCCCGGATCTGAAGGTTCATCAGAAGCGGCATCGAGGGGTGTTTCAGGGTCTTCTGTGTTATCTTCCGGAATATAAACCTGTTCCTCGGTTGGCAATGGAGGGGGGGGCAACGATCCGCTACCATCGGTAACCATTGGATCGTCGACAAGGAGTGGTTCATCACCAACCAACGGATCGCCGAGATCGGTTCCGTCATCAAAACCACCGAGTTCGTCATCGACGGGATCCCCTTCAGGCACGGGATCTTCGACCAGCGACGGATCGTCCGACTCATCGTCGGTACCATTGGCTTCCCCTTCGTTGGATTCAGGGGCGTTTTCATCCTGATTGGCATCACTGTCACCGATTTCGTCACCCGGGGGCTGTTCCGAGGCATCTGGAGTCACTTCCTGTATCAACGCGACTAGTTCGTCCGGTGTTATGGAGCGTTGTTCAAGATCTCCTTCAGTCGTGATGCTTACAATCATTCCCGAATTGAGAACATTCAACAGTTTTTTAAGCGACTGTTCCTCTCCCCACTGCTGTTCCACCAATCCTTGCCATAATCCCGTGGCTTCCCCCCTGGTTTCAACCGTCGTAATAATGACATTTTCAACTCCGTGCAGTTGAATGATATACACATTCTCGCCCTGGGGTGTAACCCGGAATCCAAGGTCACAGCCACGTATTCCAATGGTGGCCATACGGGTCTTAACATTGAAGCGATCTGGATTCAATTTGGTGATTTTCCCGGTAACCACGCGAAATACACCCTTGACCAGGTTCATCGATGCAGCATTGTCGTCTTTCTGTTCCGGGGCATATACATACTGATCGATTACCATTTCTCCCTCCGGCCCCTGGGAGACGACCGAGTCATCATTGAACATGATCTGCAATTTTGCGTTTTCGGTTGTTTGAATACGGTCCATCATGTAAACAGGCGATTTGAGCGCCAAAGAACGTGTTTGTCCGTTCGCGTCCGTTGCCGATGCAACCCCTTCCACTGCGATAATAAGGCCCACGGAATCTGCCGCCAGGGATACGAAACACAACAAACAAACCGACGCCAGGATCAGGACAATCCGTTTCATCTAACACCTCCGGGATTTCAGAAATTCCAATAACCGCTCACGGTTAGAACATTTCGCTCGTATTGATATAAATCAAAAGTCGAGTTGTTTTCAGTTCGCTGAATGCTGGCGTCAATCCCCGTTCCTGCCCACAGGGTGCGTGCAAGTCCCAGCATTAACTGGTTCTGAACATCTTCACGTGGCAGGCGCATCAACACTTCCGGTTCGTCAAAATCACCCGATGTCCGCTTGATTTGTCCGTAGAAACGGCTTTTCCACGGCAACTTGTAGTCGACGCGGAACGTGAGGGAGAATCCTGTCTGTCGGTAGACGGGATCGTCCGGTTGATCGCGAAACAGACCGGCAGTGGCCGTCAGGTCACCACGCGGGTTGATCCGGTAACGCAACGTCTCAGAAAGCGAGTAATACCACCCATCGCGTGTTATAAGGCTATCATAATCCCGTTGTTCAATGGAGCCCATGGTCATCCATTTCAGATCCTTGCTGGTTGAAGAAGCCTGCATCCAGACGGGACTGATCCCCATCTGTTGCACCAGCGGATTGTGTCCATAGGCGGTATATCCACATTTCAGGGGAATCCGCAACATGCCGGAAGGGAAAATACGTCGAATACCCGCCGAGAGATTGATCGATTGGATCTCATAATCCGAGGCGTCAGACATCCAGTTCTGGAAATAGGAGACATCAAAACCACTCATCCAATATCCCTGAGCCCCCCAGTCATACAAAAGGCTTGCAACGCCGGAAACAAAATAACCGGCAGCATCGAGCGGTTGTGACTGTGGATTTACCGTCAACGTGTCAAGGGTGATAAACCCGAATGAGGTCGGAGCAATGGAAATGGTTGTCACCTCGGGACCGGCATTAACGTTGTCATCATGAAAAGCACCCGCCCCCATGCGGATCGACCAGGTGGCATGCTGAAGACCGCTCTGAACCAGCTTGAGATACTGGCGCACATGAAAGCGGACATCCCGGGGCAGTTCCGGATCTTCCAGTACGGTCAATAACTCCTTTTCCGCCTGAAGTAACTGTCCACTCGCCATGTAGCTTCGTGCCAGTTCTGAACGTGCCCGTGAATTGGACGGATTCCTGCTTAGCACGCGCTGAAAGGCCAACTGTGCCTTTCCGTGTTCATTCATGGCGGCATAAACCATACCCGCCGTGAAATTATAACGGCCGTTGGCAGGATCCTCCCGTATTAACTGTTCAAGCACAACAACGGCACGTGCGAGATCACCTTTTTCGTAAGCATCCCGGCCTTCATCAAACCGGGAGTCCATGAATGGCTCGCGATAACCGGCCGGAGTAAGACTCAAAAGAATCCGTGCGGCGGCATCGGCCCGATTATCCAAAGCGCACTGGAGGGGTGTTCTTCCCTCCTTGTCTTCGATTGATGGATCGGCTTTAAGGCCAAGCAGCAGATGAAGAAGATTAGTGGCATTGGCGGTGGCTGCATCATGCATCAGGGTTCCACCCGATGGAAGTTGACGCGATGCTACAGCCGGATTGGCCTTTACCAACGACTCAACCAGCGGCCAATCTCGGTTGCGTACGGCATCCAGAACAGGATCATCAGAGGCGTAACTGGAATGAAAAAGGCATGTAAAAATGGCGGCTAGAACCACTATCCATTGATACAAAAGTTTGATCTTCATCTTCTTAGGATAAAATTGAACAACTATTTCGTCAAGCAAAATGCAGCGTAATGAAGCAAAATGCAGCGTAATCTGTATTGCGTTGACACTTCGAAACAACCGTGTTTTGTGCTGCTAAACAGAGCCTGCATGGGGCACCAGCGGTTCCAAATAACGAAATTTTCGTATTGAACGGGAGGCTGTAAAGCGCGAGAGGAGCGGGAGGCTGGCGGTTTTCGCAGGCGTGAGAAGAAAAAGATTCTTCGGCACGTCTTTTTT
>Ga0208374_1000229_pt1 | contig 30161 bp, 24 predicted proteins | sample RifOxyC3_FD_184037 | JGI IMG/M metagenome (GOLD analysis project Ga0208374, IMG submission 184037) | Groundwater microbial communities from Rifle, Colorado - Rifle Oxygen_injection C3 (SPAdes) | ecosystem: Environmental > Aquatic > Deep subsurface > Groundwater | place: Rifle, Colorado, USA...
TGTCAGCACCTTGAAACGGTTGATACAGAGCGTTGAGGCGGACGGATTGCTGTCGGAAGATGAACTCCGGCGTCTGCATCAGCAGATCATGCATGACGGCGCTGTGACAGGAGCCGAACGTCACATTTTTGAAAAAGCTCTTAAGCGCCTGAAGCCATTGCCCCCTGCAAGGGCGAAAGATGCTTAAGGGTTACGCGGTAGGTGTCAACGGGTCGTTGCGGGGACTGGATAGTTGCCGGATGGTGTCCCGCAGATCGCGCTGGGTGATGGGTTTCCAGAGTATCCGGTCTACGCCGGGCGGCCATTCGTGATGGTTGGTGGTCTGACCGAATCCGGTCAACAAAATGACGCGGGTTTGGGGTTTTGATTGTTTAATTTTCTCGACCACCTCGGTGCCGCTCACGCCGGGCATGGCCCAGTCGGTGATCACCATGTCGAACGACTGTTGTTTGAACTGGCTCAAACCGGTCTCGCCGTTGTGTGCAAAGTGGACATCATGGCCGTCGGCCTTCAGAAAACGTCCAAACACCATCCGGGAAGAGACTTCATCGTCGATGACGAGAATCCGCAGGCATACCGGCAGTAAATTGCTGGATATGCCATGGGTCGTGGGTGTGCCGGTGGGAACTGCGATCTGGGGAAGTTTGATGGTTACCGTGGTTCCTGTTCCCGGTGAACTGGTGATCAGCAACGTGCCGTTGTGGCGCTTGATGATGCCTTGAACCAACGCGAGCCCCAGGCCGGTTCCCTGGTTGCCTTTGGTCGTGTAAAACGGTTCCATGCAATGCCGACGTTGTTCGTCGCTCATGCCCATGCCGTTATCGGAAACTTCGATGCAGGCGTGCGTGTCACCCGTCTGCGCCGACAGGCGGATGGTTCCGCCTTCCGGCATGGCATCCACCGCGTTGAGGATGAGGTTTACGAATGTCTGTCGAAGTTCCGTGTTGATTCCAGGGACATGGATGTCATCCGGTATGGTGGACTCGATGGCAATAGTCTTGTTGTGCGCCTGCATCTCCGCACTCCAGCGGGGACGGGTCGTCTCGACAGCCCGCCGGATCGTTTCAGCCAGATTGACCGGAGCGAAGACCTGTTCGCTGGTTTCACGGAAGGCATCCCGCATGTGGTGGATGACGTTACGTGCGCCACGTGCGGCTTCGGCAATTTCACGTATCATGTTCAGGGTTTCGGATTGGTTGTCGAGGAGGTGCGGCGTGTTGATGAGCAGATCGCTCAGCCCCAGAATGGGAACCAGCAGGTTGTTGAACTCGTGGGCGACCCCCAGGGCCATCTGTCCCAGGGCGTGGAGGCGTTCCTGCTGGATGATGGTTTGTTGTGTGTTCTTTAACTGGTCCACAACGCGGTTGAGTTCGCGGTTGGCGGTCCGCAACTCCTCGGCTTGTTTCTTGTGCGGGGTGATATCGGTAAAAACCGTTGCAAATTGTTCGGGACCGATCGGAACGACGGATATGAGAAACCAGATTTTCATCGGGTCGAAATACACTTCCATGGTCACGGGTTTCCCGGTGATGGTGACCCGGGTGAAGGATTCCAGGTAGGGGGGCGCCTTGGTTCCGTACAATTTCGAAGCCAGCGCCCCGGTGGCCTTATCCCGGGGAATTCCCGTGATGCGTTCATACTGGGGATTTACATCGATCAGCCGGTAATCAATGATCGTTCCGGTATTGTCGCGAACCACTTCGTGAAGGGCCACGCCTTCCTGCATGGAATTATACAACGACGTGAATCGCTCAAGCGTGGTACTCAGGGAGTCATGCACCTGTTTGCGGGATAGCGCGATACCGATGCTTTGGGCCATCACTTCCAGGGATTCCACCGATTCACGGGTGAAACGCTGGGATTGAACGTCGGCCATGTATAGCAATCCAATGATGGTCCCGTTTGAACGGAGGGGGATCAGAGCCATGGACTGAAAGCGTGATTGAAGACATTTCAACCGCATGACGCCAATATTGCTGAGTTTCGGGATCAAGGGGAGCAGTTGTTCCGAGCTGTCGATCCAGCAGCTGCCGCCTGCCGTGAATATCGGCAGGTCGGTAGGCGTCTGCCCGGAGATGACCATCCCGCAAAGGCCTTCAAGTTGTGGTTTTCTGTCGGAGCCCAGGCGCGGGGTTCCGTCCGGATTTCGTTGGCCGATGAAGCGTTCGGTTTTCAGGAGTTCCGGTGGTAAGCCCGCTGAAGCGACAAGCGGGTAATCGTCTCCTTCCCGCACGCGAATGCCTGCGGCCGTACACCCGATATGACGATGGATGCAATGCAATATGTCATCGATATGATTGGCATGGTGGTCGGATTGGTTCAGGAGGGTCAGGAGTTCTGCGGACAATGCCAGCATGCGTTCCGCACGGCGGTCATCGGTAATATCGAGGCCGGTGGCCAGTATGCCGGCCGGTTTCCCGTCGGGGTCGGTGAAAATCCGCGTCACCCAGGCGATGGTTCGTTTGATGCCGTCCTGCCGAATATGCCAGGATTCGAAATGTTCTGAATGGTTGGAAGATGAACCGGTTTTAAGATCCAGCTTTCTTCCGATTATGGTTGAACCAAAGAATTGAATGGCGGTTTGGTTGGCGAGGATGCACGTGCCGGCGAAGTTTGTTTCCACGACCAGATTCGGAACCTGTTCAAGCAGGGCTTCGTAACGGGTAGAGAGGTGATGCAAGGCTTCAATGGCCGTTCGGTTGTTCCGGCACTCCGTCTCACGCTCCCGTAGCGCGGCTTGCAGTGCTTCCAGATTGCGTTCTGACTCCCCGGGCCGTTGTTGGGTGTTCCCCATACATCGCCTCCCGACACGCCAGTACCTGAAAACAAACGTCCGACCGACTAGAGTATCAGGAAAACGGGCAACCTCTGCAAGTGTAAATACGGGGCTTGTAAAAATATAAAAAAACAGGACGTGGCCAGTGACCGCACAACGGTTGACGTGGTGCGGTGCTTGACATTTCCGAAGGGAACTTCAAAGGTTGTATGCGTTTGAGCCGTGTTTCAGGTGACCGTTCACTGAGGAGGACTTTTTATGGATATCTACGTTTCCCCCAACGGAAATGACCAATGGTCCGGGCGGTTTCCCGCTCCGAACCCTGAAAAGAACGACGGACCCCTGGCCAGCCTTTCCGAGGTCCAGAAACGTTTGAGAATCATGAAATCCGGGAGGAACTACCATCCGGATGTGCGATCGGTTAATCGTGTCTTGAGCGAGCCGGTAACCGTCTTTCTGCGTGGGGGTGATTATTTCTTGAAAGCCCCCCTCGTTTTCGGCCCGGAAGATTCCTGGCCCATAACTTTTCGGCCCTATAAAAAGGAAAAACCGGTTATTTCCGGCGGCGAACGCATCACGGAATGGAAAACCACGACGATCAACGGCCGAACGGCCTGGATGGCAACCTTGCCTGAAGTCGCCGCCGGTTCGTGGTATTTCCGGCAGTTGTTTGTCGGAGGCAGACGCGCGGAACGCCCGCGTTTACCCAAGAAGGGATTGTTCCGCATGCAGGATGTTCCGGGCATGACATTACCGGCCGGCTGGGGTGGGGGTGGCCAGACCGAATTCATCGCCAGGCCCGGTGATGTAAAACCTTTCCGGAATTTAACGGACGCCGAGATCGTTTACCTGCATTTCTGGGTTGAAGAACGGTCCCCCATATCCGGTTTTGATGCGCGCACCAACCGGGTAACTATGCAGCGTCCAAGTTGTACCGCCCTGGTCGGGAAGTGGGGAAAGGAACTGGCCGATTATTACGTGGATAACGTGTTTGAGGCGCTGACCGATCCCGGGGAATGGTATCTGGACCGCAAGGAAGGGCGCCTTTATTACCTGCCGCGAAAAGGGGAAACCCCCGCCAATACACCGGTCTATGCTCCGCGTATTCTGCAATTGTTGGTGTGTCTCGGCAAGCCGGAAGAAAAAGCCTACATCGAGCATCTGCGGTTTGAAGGCATCACCTTTGCCCATGCGGATTGGCGGCATCCGAATTCAACCGACGGGGCTTCCCTGATACGTTCGGAAGGGGGGGCGTCGCACAGTCGTCGACATGGGCGTGGCAATAAGGCGGCTGCTGCACAGGCGGCCTGTGATGTGCCGGGCGTGCTGGTGTTCGAAGGCGCACGCTTCTGTGCGGTTGAGAACTGCACGATCCAACATGCGGGATGGTACGGCGTCGAGATTGGAGATGCCTGTCATGGCATACGTCTGGTCGGGAATACCCTGCGTGATCTGGGGGCTGGCGGGGTTAAGATCAACGGTGCTGCGGCGCGTGATCCTTCCGTTGCGATCCGACAGACTGGTCATCATTGCATAACGGACAATGTGATAACACGGGCCGGCCGTGTGTTCCACAGTGCGGTCGGTGTGCTGTGCATGAACGCCCACAACGTGTCAATCTGCCATAATCATATTTATGACCTTTTTTACAGTGGTGTGTCGTGCGGGTGGGAGTGGGGATACCAGGAGAACGTCAGCCGTGACAACCTGATCGCCTTTAACCATATCCATGACATCGGACATAAACTTCTGTCGGATATGGGAGGCATTTATACCCTGGGCGTTCAACCCGGAACGGTTATCCGCAACAACCTCATCCATGACGTGACATCCGCCCATTACGGAGGCTGGTGTATTTATCCCGACGAAGGGTCCAGTCATCTGCTGATTGAGCACAATATATGTTATGATGCCGATCGGCAGCCGTTCCATCAGCATTATGGCCGTGAAAACATCGTGCGGAACAATATCTGGGTGTTCGGTGGTGAATCCGTGGCCATATACAGTCGCAAGGAACCCCATCGTGGTTTGCACTGGTTCCGCAATATCATGGTCAGCCGCGGGGAACCGATCTTTCGTTCGCATCATGCCGCGGAGGATGAGTCCGCACGGATTCACAGTGATTTGAACCTGTTCCATGCAACCCGTGGAACGGTGTTCTTTGATATCAAGGGGAAACGTTATTCGTTGAAACAATGGCAGAAGCTGGGGCGGGACCAACATTCCGTGGTTGCCGATCCGAAATTCCGGAATCTGGATAAGCGGGATTTCAAGTTGGCAAAGGATTCGCCGGCCTGGAAATTGGGATTTGAGCCCATCGACTTGAGCCGGGTAGGGCTCCGTCCCTGCTCAAAACGCGACTGACGCGGCGCGGCATGGGAAGCCATTAATACATTTTCATTCAACGTGTCATCTGGTAGTATGAATGCGTGTTTACGGTCTGTTTGCATTACGGGAGGTGCTTATGCGAAATATGACAAGCCTGTTGTTGGCCGGTGTTTTGATTCCCTGTGCGATGTGGGCCGCACCGGTTCGGGTGGCAATTCTCGATTTCCAGGATGACACCGGTGACCGCCCGGAAGCTGCATTGGGCGGACAAGTGCAAACGCGCATGCTGGCTCACAAGGGCGCCGATCTGCTGGCCAAGCAGTTGATCGGGCAGGCCGGGTTCACGCTGGTGGATCGGCGTGATTTTCTGGCCAAACTGGACCAGGTTACCCCGGTCCAGTTGGCGGACAAGATGCAGCGACCGGCGGTAATTCAGGCCGCCCAGTTGTTGCGGGTGGCCGCCGTGTTGAGCGGGAGCCTGTCCACCTTCTCAACTGCGCGTGAAACGGTCACGCAAGGGGGATATTCCGCCGACTTGGTTCGTTTGACGGTCCGGGTAACGGTGCGTGCCCTGGACTCCATCGATGGATCGGTGATCGCTGTAACCGATGCAACCGCTGAACGTGAAGTCCGGCAGACCGACGCTGTCAAGACGCAGATTGGTGAAGAGGATGTCATCAAGTTGATGGAACAGGCTTTGACCAAGGTGGTTCCGACGTTGGTTGAAGCGGTCGATCGCTGGCAAACGACAACCGAAAAGATCAAAGTCCGACTGGATGTCGATACCACCGACAATCCGGCGTTGGTGGAGATCGATGGAATCCTGGTTGGAACCACACCGTTTACCGGCATGGAAGTATATCGTGGCGATCATGCGTTGAGCATCAGCCGTCCGGGTTATGCGACCATTACGAAGCGCATACTTCTGGAAAACGATACGAAGGTCCGGGTCCCGCTTTTACGGACGGATCTTACCGCGGATGAGCGCAAGGCCATCCTCGAAAAAGTGGATATGAAAGTATTCCTCTCCAACGGTCAGCCGGATGTTCTGATTCAAACCATGGGAAATTGATCGTGGTTTCCGGTACGGACCATCCTGCCGGTCCCGGGATGATGTCGGGTGCGTTAAACCGTTAACCGTACGGGGCTATCACCATTTTTGCCGTACCGGGATGCCCGCTTGTGCGAGGTGTTGCTTGATGTCCGGTATGGTGTATTCCCCGGTATGGATCATGCCGGCGATGATGGCGGCATCAGCCCCGGCATCCCTGAATACGGAGACCAGGTGGTCGGGGGTGCCACCCCCTCCGGATGCAACCACCGGGATCGAAACATGCGAGGCAATCAAGCGTGTCAGGGAAATTTCAAAGCCCTGGCGTGTCCCGTCAGCATCGACAGAATTGACGACGATTTCGCCGGCGCCCAATTGTTCGGCACGTAACGCCCATTCCAGGGCATCCATGCCGGTCCGGTTTCGAAAGCCGTGCGAGGTGATCTCGTAGCCGCTTGGACATCGCGTTGTCGGGACCGCGAGCGGATCCATCCCCAGTACCACGCACTGGGATCCGAATGCACGTGCACCATCCCGTATAATGTCCGGGTTGCGGATGGCCAGCGAGTTAACCGACACCTTTTCCGCACCGGCCAGCAACACGCGGGACATGTCCGCGACATTTGAAAGTCCACCCCCGACCGCAAAGGGTATGCGGATGGCGCGTGCAACTTCCCGGACCATTTCAATGTCGATAGGGCGGCCTTCGGCCGAGGCCGTAATGTCATAAAAAACCAGTTCATCACAACCGGATTCATAGTAGCGGGCGGCCATTTCCACCGGATCGCCGAGATCGACGTTTCCTTGAAAACGGACACCCTTGGTCACCTTCCGGTTCCGGATGTCGAGGCAGGGAATGATTCGGCGGGTCAACATGTGGTTACTCCGGACGCCCGTTCCAGGTGAGGAAATTCTTCAGCAAGTGCAAACCAGTCCGCCCTGATTTTTCGGGGTGGAACTGGGTGGCGACAATATTCCCCCTTGCCACGGCGGATGCAAACCGGACACCGGCATAATCGGTCTCGCCAAGGATCGTTGCGGGATCGGCAGGGCATGGATAATAGCTGTGGACAAAATAGAATTCGCTTTGGTCATCAATCCCTTGAAACACCGGGTGATTGCGGAGCGGATGAACCTGGTTCCATCCAATCTGCGGCACTTTGTCGGCCCGGTTTGACGGTTGGAACCGGCGAACGGATCCGGGCAACAAACCGATTCCAGCGACACCGCCGTCTTCCTCGGAACGTTCGAAGATGATCTGTGTTCCCAGGCAGATGCCGAGAAAAGGGGTACCCTTTTGAACCACGGAGCGAATGGTTGGAACCAGCTTCAAGGCTTGCAGGTTTTGCATGGCGCTTCCGATGGCGCCTACCCCCGGGAAAATCACCCGTTCCGATTCCAGGATGCAGGCGGGATCATCGGTGATGACGGAATCGACCTGGAGTGATTCCAATGCCAGCCGGACACTGGTGAGGTTTCCTGCGCGATAATCAATAACGGCAATCATGTGATTGGATATTCCGGGTTTTTGATGGCGGGATGATTGCATGTTCATCCGGTGTCGTCAACAGGATGCATGACGGGCGCCGGGCAATGCGTGAATCATGTCTGCTGGACGGGTGGTGCTGAGCCGGCGGATTTTATCCATGCGGGAATCGGGCAATCCGGACAACCGGTCCCGTTTGAACTGCAACAGTCGTGATGAATCTGCAGCAACCCCTGCTGATGAAGTCCACTGGCAATGGCGCGGGAGGGCAGGTCCGGTCCCCATAGGGCGGACGACACATTACGAATGGGCGTGCCGGTTTGTTCGACCGGCAAAGCATCCAGCAGGTTGTGAATGGGCTTTCCGCTCGCGGCGATGAACGGAACGATCACATTGGTTATAATGGCTGAAACGCGATCCGGTCCCACGATTGCCACCGGTTTGCTTTGGTGTTGCCCCCCGGTCGATAAACGGGAATTCCAGTAATTCGAAGGGTCTTGAACCGTTATTCGTCCAGCGACGCGGTGCATCCATTCTTGCGCGTTGCGGGTGTCCAGGCTGACCAGATCGGTTCGAAGATGGTCTGGATGATCAAACCATGCCGGAATGACGGCTAATCGGCGTGCCGGATGATTCTGTGGGCGTTGGCCGGCTGTCTGCCAGATGTAGGGCGGGAGGTGTTGGTCCTCCCATGGGGATGACTGCTTCCACCAAATGTCCCAGAGTCGGCGTATCCAGCGCCGGGTCTCATCATCCCAGGTCGTGCGTTCTGGTTTGGGGAGAAGGCCGCCAACCCCCATCAGGATGGCGTAGGCGGCCTGTTGGTCGGTTCCGGCTGTTTGTGCCAGGCGGTTCAGCGGAACGGTTCGCGCCAGCAGACGGAAGGGGAGTGAATTCCATTTATACCCCAAAGCGGCCATCAACTCTTCATAGAGGACTTGATCGGGATCTTCGTGCTGCAAGCGAAGCTCGATCCGTTCGGTTTTCCGACGGATCCGTTCTGTCCCGGCAGCGTCGAGCAGGGATTGCATGCGGGACAGGGGGAGTGTGCGTTGCGCTTGCCGGCAGGGCGGTTCTTCAATCCTCAGGATGCGATGGGGGTAGGCATCGATGTCGATATCGGCGATGGCAAATGGGGGTGGGGAATTCCAGGCATCATGGAGCGAGATTTGCATGCACCCGGGAGGCAATTGGGAAGCCGGAACGGTTCCCGGATGATAGGTGACATGTGCAACCAGGTTGCGGTAACGGGGGTCATCCTGGTGGGCATGGCGCGTCCAGTCCCCGGGGTGGATATGTAATTCCACGTCGCCGTGGAGGATGCGATGGCCGGGGTCGACCCGCAGGGTGGCGTTCAGGAAGTCAGGGCCGGCTTCCTGGTTCCAGGTTCCCAGATTAATAATCTGCACGGTTTCACCGTGGTGGTTGACCAGCTTTTCCGGTCTCCAGCGTGAATCGAACCAGATGCATTGGAAATGGCGTTCGGTCCAGTGTCCGGGCCATGGGGTGCTTGATTCATGTATCAGGCGGATGGGAGGATGGTTCAGGGGGTAGGCCTTGGCGCGTTCAAAGGGGTCGATACCATCATCCGTGAGACGGCCGGGGATGCCATTATTACGTGCTGAAACGATTTTTGATTGCATGAAGCCCTTCCTTGACGGCTCTTAGCCACCGCCCATATTATCATCTACTGATGAATCGTCCAGATCCCGATAGTCCCATGGTTGAGGTGGTGCAGTTAGCCCGGTGTTATCCGGGGCTGGTTGCGCTGGATAAGATCTCCTTTACCGTCAACCGGGGGGAGATTGTCGGTTTCCTAGGGCCGAACGGAGCAGGCAAAACCACCACGCTCAGGATTCTGGCAGGATATCTGGCTCCAACCAGTGGAACCGCCAGGGTTGCCGGTCTGGACGTGGTGCGGGATTCTTTGCTGGTACGGTCAAGAATCGGTTATTTGCCGGAGAATGTCGCCCTGTATCCCGACATGCGGGTTATCGAGTATCTCCGGTTCAGGGGTGCGCTCAAAGGGGTATACGGCCGGGCGTTACGTGTCCGGCTTGACCAATTGATGGAATCCTGTGGTCTGGTGGATGTGCAACGCAAGATAATCGGCTTCCTCTCCAAAGGGTACCGCCAGCGTGTCGGATTGGCCGACAGTCTGTTAAATGAACCGGATCTGGTTATCCTGGATGAACCGACGATTGGGCTGGACCCGAATCAGATCCGCATGATCCGCAACCTGATTCGCAGCCTGGCTCCCCGGCATACGGTATTGTTGTCGAGTCATATCCTGCCGGAAGTGGAGACGGTTTGTGACCGGGTCATGATCATCAACCAGGGCCGGATAGTAGCTTCGGATACACCGGCCAATCTGACCGGTTTATTGAAGGGTAATCGCTGCATACGGGCGGAAATTCATGGACCGTTGGATGCAGTCCGTGCTGAATTGGCTTTGCTCCCCGGAGTGATTCGCGTTGAAGCTGGCAATCTGCCGGACGGTTGGGTGCGTTGGGTTTGTGAGAGTCCCAAGGATATGGATATCCGACCGGACATATACCGGATGGTGTCACGTCATCCCTGGGGGCTGCGTGAACTGGGGGTTGAGCGTGCCAACCTGGAAGATGTTTTTGTCCAGGTTACCCGCAATGATGCCGCGGATGATGCGCGGGATTTCCGCGCGGCAGGAGGCCCTTCGGCATGAGACGGTTTTTAACACTTTGGCGGCGTGAATGCATGGCCTGTTTCCTGTCACCGGTGGCCTATGTGACCATGGTGTTGTTCTACCTGGTTGCCTCCTTCACGTTTTTTGCGGCGGTTTTATATCATGAAGGCGAGGTGCAGTCGCTGAACATCCTGCTGTATTCCGCAATCCTTCTCTGGTCGCCGGTGCTGGTGACCGTGATTTGCATGCGATTATTTGCCGAGGAACGCCGTACCGGAACCCTGGAACCCCTGATGACGGCACCCGTGACGGAATGGGAAGTGGTGTTGGGCAAGTATGCGGGCGCCATGCTGTTTGTCCTGGTTGTGCTCTCTCCGGTTGCCGGCAATTTGTTTTTCCTGGCGTTGTTGAGTCCCGGAATTACCGTGGTTGATTGGGGGGCCTGGTTGGCGGGTGGGGTGGGGACCATCCTGATGACCGGATTGTTTGTAGCGGTTGGAACTCTGATTTCCCTGTTTACGCGCAACCAGATTGTAGCAGCCCTTTCGTGTTTTGCGGCGCTCTGGATGATGATACTGTTTGGTCACCTTCTGGAGCAGAGCCCGATCGCGCTGTTTTACCGGAACGCGGAATGGTTTGCGGTTGTGACGCACCTTGAACGTTTTGCCCGTGGACTGGTTGATACGCGCTTGATCGTGCAATACCTGTCCCTGACGGTCTTGATGTTGTTTGTTTCCGTGCGGGTCCTGGAAACCAGGAGGTGGTTGTGAGTGTGGGCCCCCGTCGTTCATTCCGGTTGCCGTCCATGAGCGGCGGCATGCGATTTGCCGTCTCGGTCAATGTCTTGCTGGCGGTTGTATTGGCCGGGATTTTGACTTTTCTTGTCAACCATCTCGCGCAACGCCATTATCACCGATGGGATTGGTCGGGTACGGACTATTACCGCCTTTCCGATAAGACGCGATCGTTACTGGCCTCCATCGAAGGTGAATTGACCGTACTGGTATTTTTCCGTAAAAATCATCCGTTAAGCGACGAGGTCCGGGCGGTGTTGTCCGAATATCAGTATGAAGCGGAAAAAATCCGGCCGCATGCTTTCCGTGTCGAGTGGATTGATCCGGAACGTGATCTGGCACGGACCCGTGACTTGCTCAAGCACTATGCGGTGGAGACGCCGAATGTCGTTGTCTTCGATTATGGTGGCCGGCGGAAATATGTGCCGGATCGGGCACTCGCTGATTTTGATTACCGACTGACCGAACACGGGCCCTCCCGTGAACGATTGAATTTCAAGGCGGAGCAGTCGTTTTCTTCCGCCATCCAAAGTGTCATGCTCATGAAGCGCCCCACCGTGTATTTCCTGGTGGGCCATGGCGAGCGCAATATCGATGATTATGACAGAAACACGGGTTACTCGGGTATTGTGAAGGTGCTTCAACAGGACAACGTTGATGTCAAGTTGTTGTCAATGGCGGTTCGGCAGGAAGTTCCCGATGATTGTGCTGCCTTGGTCGTGGCGGGTCCGGATCGCCGCTTGTCACGGGTTGAAACGGATTTAATTTCCGGGTATTTGAATCGCAGCGGACGGGTTTGTCTGATGCTGGATCCGGCTGTCACGACCGGGCTTGAAACGCTTCTGGAACGATGGGGCGTGGAGTTGGCGCGTGATGTTGTGGTCGATCCTTCCCAGACGCTCAGTGGGCGTGAGTTGTTTGTGACCGCCTATGGCGACCATCCCATCACGCGCCGGATGCAACGGGTTGCCACCATGTTCTATATGCCGCGTTCGATCAACCTCCGGTCGGATACGACAGCCGATTCAACGCCGGAAGCCGATAAACCGCAGATCGTGGTCCTGGCTGCTTCTTCGGCCAGTGGCTGGTCTGAAAATAACCTGGACCAGAGTCCTGCCCGGCTGGATGCGGGCGTTGACCGTCCCGGTCCGGTTCCGATTGCCGTCGCGATCGAACGGGGAACGATCAGCGGTATTGAAGTGCAGATACGACCGGCTCGTCTGGTGGTAATCGGCGATTCTTCCTTCATTTCCAATGGCGCGCTGGCAACCGGAGTCGGCGGGTCGGAGGACTTTTTCCTAAACGTTGTCAATTGGCTGGTGGATCGTGATGTCTTGCTGGCCATCTCGCCCAAGGAACCTCACCGGATCCGACTCGAAATGAACCGGAATCAACGCCGGCTTGCCGGACTGGTACTGGTGGGCTCCGGGCCCCTGGCCATGATTTTGCTGGGGCTCATGGTGTGGGCGCGGCGGCGCCGGTGATGCGTGTATGATGCGTTTAAGAACAACCTTGCGCTTGGTGCTTGCCGTACTCATCCTGGCCTTCTTGTCCTGGTGCTCGGAGCAGTGGTGGATGTCAACGGATGAACGTGCCGATACCGCGCAGCGTCTGGTCGGCATGCCGATGGAAACGGTCGGGTTTATCGAGATCCATAGGGATCAATTCCAGCTTGGCATGGTGCGTCAGGGAAATGCCCGATGGCAGATACGCACGCCCGTTGATACACCCGCGGATTCCGGGCACGTGGAGCGCATGCTCTCAATCCTGGCGACGTTGCGAAGGGAGGAGGTCGTTACCTCCGCACAGCGGCGTTTACGTGAGTTAGACGTGAGCCACTTCGGTTTGTCCAGCCCGCGTGCCCGGCTGGTCCTTGGAGATCCCTATTCACGCATGGAATTGGAAATTGGAATGGATGCTCCGCTGGCGGATCTGGTCTATGTCCGGGTGGTGGGTGAGTCCGATGTCATCGCAACGGGCCGGGACATCCTGGAAGTGTTACCGGACAGTCTGGATGCGATTCGTGACCGGTTCGTTTTGCGGGGGTCCGTGCCTGCCACCACCCGCCTGGAGGTCCACCGCCCGGATGGGGGGTTTGTGCAGTTGATGCAACGTGCCGGCCAATGGAACCTCCAGCAACCCGTGGTCGCGCGAGCGGATCGTAATCGCGTCAACACGATCCTGGAGGCTCTTTATCGGGCAACTGCGGTTTCCTTTGTATGGGATCCACCCCTGACCCCGTCCCTTGTGTCCGGGTTGCCGGTTGGGTTGGATGATCGGCCTGCCGTTAGTGTCGAGCCCTACGCCTTGACTCCCCAGACTGCGCAACTTCGCATTACGGTCTGGGCCGAGGACGATCCGGTGGGACGTGAAATACTTCTCGGTCGACCGACCGATGAGACGGGACGATGGGTCTATGCCTGTCGGCGTGACCATGGCACTGTTTTTACCCTGGAACGTGCCTTGCTTGACGTGTTTGCCGTTTCACCCGACGCGTTGCGTGACCGTCGGATTTTCCCCCTGCAACTTGAAGCGGTGATGCAGGGTGTGGTTGAAATCGGAGATCGGAAACTGTCGTTTGAACGCTCCGTGGTCCAGGGATGGATGTTGACGGAGCCCGTCCGGCGTCGCGCTGATGAAACCGCCTTGCAGACGCTGTTAATACAGCTGCTCAATATGCGTGTCCAAGAGTTTCCAGATCCCAACGAGGCACGGCAGTGGGCTCGTCTCGACCCGCCCGCCATGCGGCTTTCCCTGTCCGGCGATGGTGCGGGTTCTTCATTCAGTACGCGTGGGTTCCATGTTAAACTTTCCGGTCGACAGACCGGGATGCCCTGGTGGGGGTATATCGAACCGGATGATTGTTATGTACAGGTAGCCACCACTGGAATCGATCGTCTCACCCTGGATGGTTTGGACCCCCTTCTCTACCTCGATCGGACCATGCTGGCTTTGCAACCCGAACATATTCACCGGATAACCCGGATACGGGACGGAGTCGAGCATTCGGTACGCCGGGATGATACGGGGCAATGGGTGCCGGTTGTAACGGGACGCGTTGTCCATGCGCAGGCAGTCGGTGATCTGTTGTTTGCCCTTGCCCACTTGAAAGCCTCCCGGATTGAATCCTTGAACCCGGAACGTCTGGACCCTTATGGCGTGGAGCAACCCTATGCCAGTATCGCCGTCGGTTTGACGGGTGACCGTGGGATCATACGGCGCATTCAGGTCGGTTTTCTGGCTCCATCCGGGGGCCGTTATGCCATGATACAGGGGGATGACACGGTTTTTGTTTTGGATCGAGCAAGCGTTGATGTGTTAACCGCCGATATTGAGCAGGTATCGGATGCCGGGCCGGATTGATAACCCTTTTGTGAGTGAATTATTTCGTGAAACGCATCGTCCACAGGATTCTTGGCATTCTTGTGGCCATCCTGTTGGGGCTGGTATGGTACCTGACGGTTGCGGGCTTTCCTTCCTGGGCGGTTGAACGCCTGTTATCCCGCACGGAAGGTCGTTTCGTCATCCAGGCCGACGGGATCCGCCTTGATATCACGGAAGGATTGCATATCCGGAACCTGCGTTATTTCAGGAAAGGAATGGTGGGCCCCCCCGGAATTCACGTCAAGGAGGCGATTCTCGATATTCGGGTGCTGGCGGGGTTCATCGGACAGCCATGGATCCGGGGTGTTCGCCTGATCGACGGATATATCCGGCCTGAATTTCTGGCGGGTCCGCTGGAAGTTTCGTCCGCGGACACTGCTGCCCCGACTATGCTGGTTCGTGTGGAACTCGATCATTGTATCCTCTATGACCTTTATCTTGATCGCTTGTCCGCCTTGGTCAGGGTGCAGGAGTCCGGTGTGCAGGTGGAGGATCTGGTCGTCCAAATTAAACAAGCTGAAACGATGGGGCGCATCAATGGCGGGTTTGCCTATCTCTTCCAGGGCCGCTTGACAACCGGAGCGTTGGATATGGATCTGGATCCCCATCTGCTTCTGCCGCTGATGCAGGTGTTTGAGTTGCGAGGCGCCATGCAGGCCACGCGACGTTTTGATTTTCCAGGCGCCATCCCGAGATGGCGTATCCATTTCCGCCATGAAGGGATTCCGGAAGGGGCGCTGACCGTTGACGGCACGTATTGGATGGAAGATTTCCGGTACCGGGATGTGCCCTGTCGACGGGCGGATGGTCGATTCAGGTTGAGAAGGACGGAGTCGTCCTCAACCCTTGATATCAGCCCCTTGATGATCATCCGTCCGGAAGGAATGGCGGAAGGGGGCCTGTCGATCGATTTGCGTCGGCATCAACTTGCCTTCAACTTCGATTCGACGCTGCATCCGGATGCCGTTACGCATCTGGCCGGAGTCCTCGATGACGGGCAGCTGCACCGGTGGTCCTTCAAGGGGCCGGTTCGTTTAACCATACAGGGAACCAATGATTGGCGTGAAGAACACCTGAGCTATCGGGCGTCGATTGAGGGTCGGCGGGTGGGCTTTGGCCTGTTGCTGGCGGATGAACTTTCGTTTACGGTTTCCGGATCCAACCGGGTGCATCGGGCCGACGATTTGCAGGCGTCCCTTTATGGAGGCCGGATGTCCGGTTCCGTTCGTGTTGATTTGTCGGAGCATCCCCAATCGACCGTTGCTTATGCGGTTGATATCCAGTTGCATGAAGCTAATTTCGGGCGGGTCGTAGCGGCGTTTTCCGATACGACTGAACGCCATGCCGGCACGGTGATGCTCGATTTGCACCTGAATGGGGAGGTTGGTGATCAGGTTGCCCATTTGGTCAGGGGAGGTGGCCATCTCCGCATTTATGATGGCCGGGTGTTCTTGCTTCCCGTCTTTGGCGGATTTTCACGGGTTATGACCAAGCTGATTCCCGGCATGGATTTTGTCCTGCGTCAAACCGACGCCACCATGGATCTGAAGATCCGGGACGGCAAGGTGTATAGCGATAAAATTGCCGTACTGGGGGATGTGTTGGGAATCGAAGCAAAGGGAGCTTGTGACTTCGACGGGCGTCTGGATTATGCCGTGCGTGTCCAGTTGATGCGATCACCTTCATTGTTTGCCCGCCTGCTCCGTTCGATTACCTATCCATTGCGTAGACTCATGGAGTTCCGTTTGCGCGGTACAGCAAAAAACCCGGAATGGTACCCCATCAACTTTTCCCGGGAATTGCTTGAAAAGGTCGGTTTGCGTGATCGTCCACCATCAGATCCCTGAAGCCTCCCTATGATCTTCCACCTCCATACCTATGGCTGTCAGATGAATCAGCGCGATTCCGAGGCGCTGGCTGAGCAGCTCATAAAAGCCGGTTACCAACGTTCCATAACGGGCGAATCGGCGGACATCGTGATCGTCAATTCATGCAGTGTCCGCGGGAAGGCGGAGGACAAGGCGTTGGGGAAATTAGCCATGTTGGCAGCCAACCGGCGATCAACGGGGTCTCCCGTTTACCTTGGCGTCGTGGGGTGTATGGTCCAACGGATGCAGAAACAACTGTTCGACCGGGTGCCGGCATTGGATTTTGCGGTGGGCCCGCAACGAATCCACCGGTTGCCGGCGATACTGGATCAGGTAATTGCCGGTCAAGGGCCTGTCCTGGATGTTTCGTTGAGTGATAATCCCGAGATGTTGACCGGGCATCAGTCCGGTACGATCAGCGCCTTTGTTACCATTCTTTTGGGATGTAACCGGAGATGTGCCTACTGCATTGTGCCAACGGTCCGGGGACCGGAATGGAGCCGTCCGGCATCCGGGATTCTTGAGGAAATACGGATCTTGTCCGCCGCTGGTGTCCGGGAGGTGACCTTGTTGGGACAGAGCGTGATGTCCTATGGACGATCAAATCCGGTGTGGTCCGGTACGGACCAGTCCCCCCTGGGTTTCACCGAACCGTTGCCGCGCCTGTTGGAGGCTGTTTGCGGGATCCCGTCGATCGTGCGATTACGCTTCACCTCCGGACATCCGTCGGGGTGTACGGAAGAACTGGCACGGGTGATGGGGGCTTGTGCACCGCTATGCGAACATCTCCATCTGCCGGTACAATCAGGATCCGATGCCGTATTGCATCGCATGCGACGAGGCTACTCAAGCGATGATTACCGTCGGGCGGTTGAACGTTTAAGGAGGTCCGTTCCCGCCCTGTCGTTGACTACCGATGTCATTGTGGGTTTTCCGGGTGAAACCAATGACGATTTCGAACAAACACGAAGCTTCCTGGACGAGATCGGTTTTGACAATGCATTCATCTTCAAGTATTCACCCCGACCGGGAACCCCTGCGGCCAGCTGGGAGGATGACGTTCCTGAAACGGAAAAGAATCGGCGGAATCAGGTGCTTTTGGAAGATCAGGACCGTCGTGGGTTGCAACGTCATCAGAACAGGATAGGATGCGATATGGAAATATTAGTGGAAGGCCCAAGTTTGCGGGATCCGACCCGTTGGGCTGGACGAACACGGAGCAACATCGTGACAATATTTGATCCCCGTCCCGGGCTTTTTCCCGGATCCCTTGTTACGGTACGTATCGACAGGGTACGCCCCCAAACGCTATATGGAACCATACGATGAACCTACCCGGAGCTGCCTGGATTGCCGGGGGACTGGCGGTTGCCTCACTGGTGGCAGGCACCTTGGCCTTTGCCGTGCCCGTTCGCGTACAGGGATGGTTGCGGGCTTTTCCCCGCAGTAGGTCCGCAGGTGTGGTGTTAAGTCTTGCCGCCTTGCTGGGAGCCGCCGTGGAATTGCATCGAATGCCGATGGGAATGCTGGAATCCTGGAAACCATCATTGCTGGTGTTGATCCCGTTGGTTTTCATACTGGTGGTTGTTTTCATGGACGATCTACTGGCTCCCCGTGCTTTGGGCGGTATTCTGGCCTTGGCAGCCACCCCGATATTGGAAACCGTGCGTTGGCATCCTTCAAGTGGCCGATTGGTGCTGGTCGTGCTGGCTTACCTGATGGCAGGTATAGGCTGCTATTGGATGCTTAGTCCCTATGGTTTTAGGAAAATGGTTGAAAGCACCTGCAAAACAGCTGCCGCAATCCGATATTGGGGAATCGTTAAAATCTTTGCATCAATCGGCTTATTCATGCTGGGTTGGCACTTATCCATTTCTTTTTAGATTCGCCATTTACCTTCCCGTTCTCAATCCTGCAACCAGAATGCAGAAACAGGGTTGATTATCAGTGCATTTTTAAGTTGGCACGCATTCTGCTCGATTAATAAGCGCAGGAAGAAGTAAGGAGGGTGCGAAGATGTCAGTCTTGGCAAGAGTAATTGAAGAAAGACAACATTGGGTTGAACGCAATCACAATGCTGAGGCACAGCGCCAACGCGTTTGGCGTCTGATACGTTTTTCGTTCATGGCCACGGGAATCGTGCTTGGTTATACGTATCGGATTCAGCTGGTTGATGTTCTCATGCATTATCTGGTGAAATAACCGGGGGGTGGATTTTCAACTGGAGTCATGGATGACCGAGAAGATGATTACCATCCCATTGGTCAATACAAGTCTTCACAATTTGATTCCGTGACAATCCCTTTCCATGGACTTTGACGGGAAGATAGGTGTCGGTCCATCCTTCGGAAGTGTCCGGCACGGTATCAACCGATTCAATAAGCACGGGCAGGCATTGTCCAACATGTTGATGGGCGAAAGTATTGCGTTTGGTCTGACCACATTCGATTAAATGACGGGTACGATCGCGAATGGTCGCTTGTGGTACACGGTTATCCAGATCCCCGGCAACGGTTCCGGGCCGTTGACTGAATGGAAATACGTGCAGGTTACTGAAGGGCAGGGCATCGATAAGTCCGCAGGTAGCCTGAAAGGCAACTTCATCTTCACCCGGGAATCCTGTGATCAGGTCGGTGCCGAGGCCAAGTCCCGGGATGGCGGAAAGCGCGGTTTCTGCAATGGCCCGGTATTGTTCAACCGTATAGCGACGCCGCATGCGGGCTAGCATCCGGTTGTCGCCGCTTTGCAGGGGAAGGTGGATATATCGGCACGCATGATCCGATCGGGACATCCATTCGATCAGGGGTTTTTCGACGGTGCTTAATTCAATGGAACTGATCCGGATCCGTTCGATACCCGGCAGATCGTCCAGAACCATGAGCAGATCGATCAAGGTGTGATGCTCGTCCCGGTAGGTGCCGACATTCGTGCCGGTAATGACGATTTCCTTGAATCCCTGGTGGACGAGATGCCGGGCCTCGGCCAGAAGCTGCGGCATGGGGCGTGATCGGGGTGCCCCGCGTGTCGTCGGAACAATGCAGTAGGCGCATCGGAAGGCGCAGCCATCCTGGACCGGCAGCAGGGCCCGCGTGGTGAAAAAAACCGGGGCCGCTCGATCCGTTTGACCCGATGCCATCCCGAGTAACTCGGGTATCCGGAATTTATCCGGTTGGGGAACGACATGATCGATTCCGTGCAATGCGGTCGCCGGAACGATACCCGGGGTTGCCACACACCCTGCCAGGATAACCATAACTTCCGGATGCCGCCTTTTAAACCATCGGGCATATCGGATGGAGGAAGCTTCAGCATGCGCCGTGACGGCGCATGAATGGACAACGCAGATGTCACAGTCATGATCCGGCGGAACCACGGTACAACCTGCTGCAATGAAGCTGCCGGCAATCGTTGCGGTTTCGGCCTGGTTCATCCGGCAACCAAACGTTCGAAATGCCACCCTGGACGGACGATCCGGACCGGGCGTGCACGATCGTGGATGTGCACACGTTTCTGGCATGCCGGTGTCAGCTCATGATGGCGCCGGTGGATGCATTCTGAACATGGGCGGCATAGCGCTGGAGGTATCCGGTTCGAATCCGCGGTTCACGGGGTTTCCAAACGGCGCGTCGCCGTTGGATTTCATCCGTTGTCAGGACGGCCTCCAGACGGTGCTCCGGGATGTTGATGCGGATGCGATCGCCATCCTGTAAGAGGCCGATCAGCCCGCCTTCTGCTGCTTCCGGAGATATATGGCCGATACAGGCGCCGCGGGTGCCCCCCGAGAAACGTCCATCGGTAATCAAGGCAACGGACTCTCCGAGGCCGCGTCCCATGACGTAGGACGTGGGGGCCAGCATTTCCTGCATGCCTGGGCCGCCGCGTGGCCCTTCATACCGGATCACCACCACGTTGCCCGGTTGAACACGCCCCTTGAGAATGCCGTCACAGGCTTCTTCCTGGGAATCGAAAATGACCGCCGTTCCTTCAAATACGAGCATGGAATCTGCCACACCCGCTTTCTTGACCACGGCCCCTTGTTCCGCCAGATTGCCGCGCAGGATGGTCAGTCCGCCATCTTTTGAATAGGGATTGTCCAGTGGGCGTATGACGGTGTTGTTGGAGACCTTGGCCCGCCTGATGTTTTGACCCAAGGTTTTTCCGGTGACGGTAGGAAGGTCCGGTGTAACCAGCCCGGGAATTGATGCAATGCGTTGGAGAATGGCGCTTACACCACCGGCCTGGTCGACATCCTGCATGTGATAGGCGGATGAGGGGGCAACCTTGCAAATGTTGGGACATCGCATGGAGATGGTGTTGATGCGGTCCAGGTCGTAGGGAACGCCGGCTTCATGCGCAATGGCCAGGGCGTGCAGGACCGTGTTGGTGCTTCCGCCCATGGCCATATCCAGTGCAAAAGCGTTATCCAAGGATGCCTCCGTAACGATATCACGGGGCAGGGGACCCCCGCTATTCGCCATTTCAACGATCCGCTTGGCGGCCTGCCGATAGAGACGTCGGCGCCGGGGGTCCACGGCCAGGATGGTCCCGTTGCCCGGCAGGGCAATCCCGATGGCTTCGCACAGGCAGTTCATGGAATTGGCGGTGAACATGCCGGAGCATGACCCGCAGCCCGGACAGGCCCGTTCTTCAATATCGGTAAGCTGGGTGTCATTGATGGCGCCTTTCTGGTGGGCCGCAACACCCTCGAAGACGCTGATCAAATCAAGTGCCTTGCCGTCCGTATTGCATCCGGCCGCCATGGGACCGCCACTGATCATCAAGGTTGGCAGGTTAACCCGGAGGGCGCCCATAAGCATGCCCGGAACAATTTTGTCGCAATTGGGTATGCAAATCAAAGCATCAAAACAATGGGCGCGTACCATGGACTCGACGCTATCGGCAATGATTTCGCGGCTGGCCAGGGAATATTTCATTCCGCTGTGTCCCATGGCGATCCCGTCACATATACCGATCGTGTTGAATTCGAACGGGACGCCTCCCGCCTCGCGAATGGCCTTTTTGATGCGTCGTGAAACCTGATCAAGATGAACGTGGCCGGGGATGATTTCAACAAACGAGTTGCATACCCCGATGAAGGGTTTTCCGAAATCCTCACGGCCAACGCCCGTGGCCCGTAGCAGGCTCCGGTGTGGAGCACGTTCCCAACCAATCTTGATTGCGTCACTGTTCATAGGAATCCTTTCACGTCATGCCTCATGTATCCTGCATTCAGGGTATTTCAGGCAATCGTAAAGTTAAAACGACGTGCATTTATTTTCGGGACATGCTAGCGTCACGGTATGCGTATGACATGTTTATTATTGCTGGGGTTGCTGGCGGTCTCCTGTCGCCGCGAAGATATCCGCACGGTAACCATCCAGGTGCCGGGCATGAAGTCGCCGCGATGTATTGAACGGGTGGTGGATGCCGTTGCCCGGCAGCAGGGGGTGCAGCGGGACAAAATCATTCCGGATCCGGTCGCCCGGAACGTGGTCGTAACCTATGACAGTATGCAGCTGGCGGTCAAAAATATCGAACATGCGATTGCCGACACAGGGTTCCAGGCCAATGAGATACCCGCCAACGAGTCAGCACGCGAAGCGTTGCCCGAGGAATGCCGTTAAGGACGGATATCCGGCTTTTGCCGATCCAACCGAATGAATGCCCTGTTGGAGCAGTTTCTGAACTATGTATCATGGGAGCGTGGGCTCAGTGTTCATACCCGGTCTGCCTACCAGTCGGATCTCGAGCGGTTTACCACGTTTATGGGTGAACAGTCGGTTCCGTCGATGCAGGCAGTCACCCGTGCCCGCGTGGTTGATTTTCTCGAAGCCGAGCGGGCGCGAGGGTTGAGTGTGAATTCGGTTTCCCGCGCCTTGGTGGCCATCAAGGTTTTCTTCAAATTTCTTCAGCAGGAGGGGATGCTGGTCCGGAATGTAACGGAAGCCATGGAGTCCCCGCGTCTGTGGCGGATTCTTCCGGGAACCTTGTCCCCCCGTGAAGTGGAACGTTTGTTGGCGGCCCCCGAGGGAACTGGTGGTCGGGCCATGCGTGATCGGGCCTTGCTGGAACTGTTTTATGCAACCGGCATGCGGGTTTCTGAACTCGCCATGCTGACCCTGGAGGATTTGCATCTCGATTCGGATTATGTGCGCATTACGGGAAAAGGCAACAAGACGCGAATCGTTCCGGTCGGCAAACAGGCGCGGGAATCCATGGCTACCTACCTGAAGGATGTCCGGCCTAAGTTGAGCCGCCATGAGTCGGAGCAGCATGTGTTTTTGACGATACGCGGGCGTCCGTTTTCCCGTAAATCCCTCTGGAAGATGATCAAAACGTTTGCGCGCCGGGCGGATATAACCAAACCGGTGTCGCCGCATACGCTCCGCCACTCCTTTGCGACGCATCTCCTGGCCAATGGAGCCCCCCTCCGTGTGATCCAGGAAATGCTGGGACATGCCGATATCGCCACCACCCAGATCTATACCCATATTGACCAGGGGCGCCTCCAGTCAATCCATTCACGTTATCATCCCAGGGCTTGACGTTCATGCGACTTCGTTTCAGGAAAAGTGAACTGGAAAAGAAAATCGGATACCGTTTCCGCGATCAATCCCTGCTGGAACGGGCGATGATTCATCCCTCCTACCGGGCGGAACACCAGGATGTCGACGCTGACAATCAGCGCCTGGAGTACCTGGGCGATGCCGTGCTGGGGTTGTTGACCGCCACCACGCTTTTCCGTCAATTTATAAAGGAGCCGGAAGGAGTCCTGACGTCCTTGCGCAGCCAATTGACCAACGGTAAGACGCTGGCTGAAATGGCACAGACGCTGGGGTTGGGGGCGGAATTGAAGTTGGGACATGGTGAAACGGAGTCGGGGGGCCACCGACGCCCCGGGGCGATGGCGGATGCCCTGGAAGCCGTGATCGGTGCCGTCTACCTTGACGGTGGCATGCGAGCCGCTGAAGGGTTGTTCAAACGGCTGTTCGGCGGTCGGGTTGAAACCCTGTCGGCTGATGCCTGGGCGGGAAATCCCAAGGGACAACTCCAGGAATATACCCAACGGGTCTGGAAACAATCCCCGGATTATCGGCTGGTCGGCCGGGCGGGCCCCGCACATGCCCCGAGTTTTACCGTTCAGGTGGAATTGCCGGATGGTCGAGTGGCCGAAGGCAGGGCTTCCAGTCGCCGGTTGGCGGAAATCCATGCGGCAGCATCCATGCTGCAGCAGATCCTCTGATTCCGTAAAAACCGTACCGGCGCGATTTGTGTTTTGACAAGGATGCATGGCCTCTTCTATTGTAACCGTTTCCTGTGGGCCGTTAGCTCAGTTGGTAGAGCAGTACACTTTTAATGTACGGGTCGGCGGTTCGAGCCCGCCACGGCTCACCATGACACTATCCTTTAGATTGATCAGGTAATATTCCCCACGATGCAACTGCGCCGGACAGCGAGGGCGATTGTCGAAGCGGCCTTGATTCTTCCCGGCGCCCTCGTGATGGTCACGCTGCCACGGCCGGTTATTCTTTATTTGTCCCGCGTTGCAGGGGCCTTGGTTTACCGTTTTGCACATGGTCTTCGACGGGTCGGCGAAGCGAATCTCAATCTGGTGTTTGGCGATACCGTTTCCCGTGCCCAACGGGAAGCCTGGTTGCGGGAATCCTTCCAGACCTTTGCCCGTACCATGCTGGATCTGGTCTGGTTCCGACTGCGGACCCGTTCCCGCCTGCGGCGTTGGGTTGAAACGGACGATTCCCTCGACGTACTTGACCGGGGACCGGTCATCATCGTTACCGCCCATTTTGGCAACTGGGAATTAATCAGCCTGTTGAGCGGCCTGCGAGGACATCGTTGTCTGAGCGTGGCCGCCTCCACCTTTAATCCGGTGATCAATTACGTGCTTCGAAAGTTACGCATGGGAAGTGGTTCCGACACGGTACCCCGCCGGGGCGCGTTACGTGCTTTGATCCGGCGCGTGCGGGAAGGCGGGAATATCGGGATGGTGGCCGACCAGAATGTCCTTCCCCGTGATGGCGGGATATTTCAGCCGATTTTCGGGGTGCCGGCCCTGGTTACCAAGGCTCCCGCAACCCTGTCGACCCGTTGCAATCTGGCCGTGGTTCCGGTCTTTTGCCGCCCCTTGCCGGACGGTCGATATTGCATGTATGCGTCGGATCCCGTTTTGCCCGGTTCGGATCAGGATGCGATGACCCGGAAAATCGGGCTTTTGCTTGAACGGGAAATCCGGCATTATCCCGGCTTCTGGTTATGGAGCTATAAGCGTTGGCATTACCGCCTGCCGGACCATGATGCGGGTTGTTTCCCGTTTTACACACGGGAATTGCAACCAAACCAAATGGCTGGAGCGGGCAATACGGTTCACCCGGGAAGGGCTACAGGATGAATATCGGAGTAATTGGTGGAAGTGGTGTTTATACCCTTGAAGGAATGCGGACGCGTGAGCAAACCGTGGAGACCCCGTTTGGAAATCCGTCGGACAATTATTCGGTGTGTGAAATTGCCGATACCACGGTGATTTTCCTACCGCGCCATGGCCGTGGACACCGTCTGTTACCCTCGGAAATCAATCACCGGGCTAATATTTACGGGTTCAAACAACTCGGCGTCGAGCGGATCCTGTCGATTAGTGCCGTGGGGAGCCTGAAAGAGCACTTGCGTCCCCGGGATATTGTGTTGCCGGATCAATACTTTGACCGGACAAAGAATTCGGCCGGTCACACATTTTTCGGTAGAGGGATTGTCGCACATGTGCCGTTTGGTGATCCAACCTGCGCCGAACTCCGGGGGGTGGTGGCGGCTGCTGCCCGGCGTGTGATTGAACGGGAGGGACTTTCCGTACGGGTTAACGAATCCGGGACATATGTGAACATGGAAGGTCCTGCATTTTCAACCCGTGCTGAATCCCGTTTCTACCGGGTAGGCGGGTTCGATGTGATCGGGATGACCAGTTTGCCGGAAGCGAAATTATGCCGGGAAGCCGGCATCTGTTATCAACCGATGTCCATGGTTACCGACTATGACTGCTGGAAGGAATCCGAAGAGCCGGTTACCATTGACATGATCAGCGCGCATTTGAATGCGAATGCCAGAATGGCCAGGATGGTTCTGGTCGAGTGGTTGACCAGGAAACCGACGCCCCGGACCTGTTCGTGCGCTGATTCATTGAAGCATGCCATCATCACCCAACGCGAGTTGATCCCGCCTGCGACCAAACGTGAACTTGAAATCATTGTCGGCCACCACCCGGGTTGATTGCCGGAAAGCCGGTAATGCCCTTCTGGACTGGTTGTATCCACGGGAGTGTGCGGTTTGCGGTTCCCTGGCGGACCCGGACGGCGGACACCTGTGCTGGGAATGCCGGTGTCAATTACCGGTCATCCAATCGCCATATTGTTCCTGCTGCGGCGATCCGGCAGACGGCATGACGGTGGTGCACTACCGTTGTTCATCGTGTGTGGATCATCCGCCGGCTTTTGCCAGGGCCCGATCGGCATTTCGATACCGGGGCGGTGTCACTCATCTGGTTCAGGCACTCAAATACGGCCAGGCCACCTATCTGGGGGATGACCTGGCCATTGGCCTCGAGGCTGCATGGAAGGCTTGTGAGGCCGTTGAAAGGCCGGATCTGGTGACCTGTGTCCCTTTGCATCGGATTCGTTTCCGCGAACGGGGGTATAACCAGGCGGCCCTCCTGGCACAGGCGTTTTCCCGGCGGATCCGGTGTGACGTTGATCCCCATCGGTTGTTGCGCCGGATTTCAACCCCGACCCAAACCCGGTTGAATGCCGCCGCCCGAGCCTGTAATGTTAAGGGTGCGTTCATGGATCGCGGGGATGGTTGGACCCGTGGACGGCGAATTATCCTCGTGGATGATGTCATGACAACCGGTGCGACCATTCGTGAATGTGCGCGGGTGTTGCGGGAAGCCGGTGCGGTAACGGTATGGGCCATAACCGTGGCAAGGGGATGATCGGATGTCGGACTCGTTGACGAAACGGTTGGAGCGTTTTTATGCCCGGCAGCGATTCGGGATTAAACCCGGACTTGACCGGATATCCGCCTTGTTAAAACGATTGGGTAATCCGGAACGCGCGTTGACATGCATCCATGTCGCAGGCACCAATGGCAAGGGTTCGGTGTGTGCGATGTTGGCCGGGGTCATTCAGAAGGCGGGCCTGTCGACTGGTTTGTATACATCACCACACCTGGTCCGGTTTAATGAGCGTATCCGCTTGAATGGTGAAGATATTCCGGATGGCGAATTGGATCCCTTGGCGGTCGAAGTGGAACGGGCGGCCTTTTCCGTTGAAACGGACACCGGCGATTCGCCCACCTTCTTCGAAGTGTCGACGGCTCTGGCATTTGCCTATTTTGCCGACAAGAAGCCTGACCTGGTGATTCTGGAAACGGGTATGGGCGGGCGATTGGATGCAACCAACGTCGTTCAACCGGCCGTATCGGTGATCACCGGAATAAGCCTTGAACATGCCCAGTATCTGGGATCGACGATTGCAGAAATTGCGCGTGAAAAAGCAGGGATCATCAAGCCTTGCAAACCCGTCGTATGCGGACGGTTGCCACCCGAGGCGATGGTCGTTGTTGAAGCCATGGCGGCGGCCTTACATGCCAGGGTTTACCGGGCTGGCGAGTGGGTGTCGGTCTCACGTACGGGAAAAACCGTGCTTCCATTGAAGGTGCGCCTTGAAACCGGAAACGCCGCCTATGGTACGGTTACGTGTCCCCTGACGGGACTGCATCAGATTGAAAACTTACAGGTGGTGTTGACAACCCTGGAGTGTTTGCAGGAACAGGGCATTTTGAACCTGGATTCAACCACCCTGCGCCGGGGGCTGGAAATCGTACGCTGGCGTGGCCGGATGGAGATGCTGGCACAGAATCCTGTTTTGATGGTTGATGGCGCCCATAATCCCGAGGCGGCAGGTGCGTTGGTGAAGACGCTGCACGCCATCTTCGGTCGACAACCGGTGGGATTGGTGATGGGAATGTGCCAGGACAAGGATGCTCGAAGTTTTGCCGATACGATTCGATCGTGCGTGGGCGCTGTGTGGTTGGTGCCAATCTCCACGGAACGATCAACGGATCCGGAATCCCTGCGTGATCGGGTGGGAGTCTTCCCGGGGCCGGTTGCAATAGGACCTTTGATGGAGTCGCTTGAAGCGGCCCGGCAATGGGCTTTGAAAAACCAGGCGCCGGTTGTGGTTGCCGGATCGTTGTTCCTGGTAGGCGAAGTGATCAATGCTTGGGATCACGGATGTATCCCGTGGGGGAGGAAAACCCGGTAATGAAACGAACGGTAGAGGTTCTGGCACGGGGAGTCTGTTTGCTTAAGGGTTACTTGCTGCTATGTCACACCAAAGGGAAACACAACACGTATCTGCCCGGCGGACATGTCGAACACGGTGAATCTGCGGTTCATGCCCTGGTGAGGGAGGTCCGTGAAGAATTGGGTCAACCATCCCGTGTCCGGCGTTTCCTGGGCGCCATGGAACATGCATTTGGTGACGGGAAGGGGCGCGTGGCGGAAATTAATCTGATATTTGAATTGGATATCCCGAAAATTAACCCCTTGAAACCTGTCCAATCGCGGGAGGACTACATCGAGTTCATGTGGGTGCCGGTACGGGCATTGCATCAGTACCATCTTGAACCAGAACCCTTGCGTCGGTGTTTATGCCGCTGGATGTGCAAGCGTGGTGGTGCTCCATGGGCGAGCACCATAACTCCGTGAAAGGATCTGTGGTTTGAGATTGAACCCGACTGCGTCACGTGTTAAATAAAACCCGCTTCTTCGGCCGGGGTGGCGAAATGGCAGACGCACTGGACTCAAAATCCAGCGGTGGCAACACCATGAGGGTTCGACTCCCTCCCCCGGCACCATTCCTTCAACCGGCCCAAACCTTATGCGCCCTGCAGGGGGTAAGGCCACTGAAGGCATATATCTTCTTGTTGAGCGCCATTCTGCTTGACCCGAAAGACGGAAAGCCCGTTAATGTTCACGGAAATTATCCCATCGGGTAGGCCACGGTTCGGTTAATTCTTATGTCCAAACTGTATGATGGCTTCAAGCATCCGGATCAAGGTGCTGCTTCCTGGTATTTAAAGATCCGTGATGATCTGGTTTATGGGCCTTCCCCCTTGTCAACCTTGTGCGATTGGGCTGCCCAGGGGCGAATAGCGCCCGGCAATCTCATGTCGATGGATCAGGAGGTCTGGGTTGCCGCCGAAACCATTCCGGAACTCAAGATGGATTGGTTGGTATCACTGAAGAACGGGGAACAGTATGGGCCGTTCAGCTTGTTGGCTGCACCCAACCTGATTCAGCGCGGTGTGATTGAACCCGATGCCATTCTGCGCAACCGTCTGACGGGCAAGGAAGTTCCCGTACAATCCCTGTTCAAGCGCGATCATGTGAGTGGACGACCTGAAACAAATCCCGCACGGGCCCAGCCTCCATCCGAAAATCCGCCAGACAAAGTGGTTGCGGAACGATCGGTAAAACCACCTTCCCTGGATGGGAATGAAAATCCATCACGATCGGTTGATAATAAATCACCTGAACCACCGGTACCCCCCGCGCCGGTGCCCCAAAGGGACGCTCAATCGCCAGTCAGGACGGCTGATCCAGCGGTTGCTGATTCCGTACAACAACGACTACAGTCGAAAAAGGCGGAATATCAGAAATTACGGGATGAAAGTGAAGCCCGGCAACGCGACTTGAAAGCCCGCATGATTCAGCAGGATCAACCTGCCAAAGCTCCGCTTGTTGATAACCTTCTGCTGGAAAAATTTGAGGAACTGAAGCGAAAGTTGGCACAAGACCAAGACCGGTTCCATCAGCGTGAAGCGGAACTGGGTCATGTAATGGAGCGCTTGTCAAACGATCTTGCCGAGCGGGATCAACGCGTATCCTCGGTGTTGCGTGATCTTGATGAACGCCAGGATACGATTTTGACTCTAAAAGACAAAATCACCGGCCTCGAGCGAATGATTGAAACGCGGCAGCAAATGGTGGCGGAGCGAGTTGCAGAACCATTGCAGCGTGAAATTGAAATCCAGCGTCAGGCCATGACGGAACGAGAAGCAGACGTGAAGCGGCTGACGGCGGAACGCGATGCGATGGCTGGAGAGGTCAAGGCGTTTGCCGGCAAAGAGGAGCGTTTGCTGGAACAGGTTCGCCAGGCGGAGTTGCAGTCGGCAACACAAGCCACGCGGTTGAAGGACTATGAGGCGGAAGTTAGTCGCCTGGCACGTGAAATGGAAGCCGTGGAGTCCGGCCGAAGCGAGGAGCGGAATCGTTTTGAGGCGGAAAAGGCGGGATTGACCCAGCGTCTGAACGAGGTGGAGCAGGGACGGGTGGCGCTTGAGGCACGACTGGGTGAGGAAGGTAACGATCATCAGGCCCGGCAGGTTGCGCTGGAAAATGAGCGCGAGGAATTGCGCAAGGCGTTGGAAGGTCGTGAGAAGGAGCATCAGAAAGCGGTTTCAGCCTGGAAGAAGCATGAGGCTGATCTGGTTGCCAAGCTGGATGCATCGGCGAATGCCGTGAAGTTGCAGCATCAGGCGGTGACGGAACGAGAAGCAGACGTGAAACGGCTGACGGCGGAACGCGATGCGATGGCTGGAGAGGTCAAGGCGTTTGCCGGTAAAGAGGAGCGTTTGCTGGAACAGGTTCGCCAGGCGGAGTTGCAGTCGGCAACACAAGCCACGCGGTTGAAGGACTATGAGGCGGAAGTTAGTCGCCTGGCACATGAAATGGAAGCCGTGGAG
>Ga0208374_1000236_pt1 | contig 29684 bp, 24 predicted proteins | sample RifOxyC3_FD_184037 | JGI IMG/M metagenome (GOLD analysis project Ga0208374, IMG submission 184037) | Groundwater microbial communities from Rifle, Colorado - Rifle Oxygen_injection C3 (SPAdes) | ecosystem: Environmental > Aquatic > Deep subsurface > Groundwater | place: Rifle, Colorado, USA...
GGGTAGCAAATCCTTGATGCGCACCCACTGATCGTCGCGCAACGCATATCTTCTGGTCATGCGCCTTCATCTGGGTTCTCTCCCGCAGGCTTCAAGTCCAACCTTGTTGATTGATGACACGCCCTAGAAATCGTCCGAGTAGCTCGCCAGGCTCTCGAAGCGGGTCAGCATGTTCATGAAGGCGAGCTTGACGGTGCCGGTCGGGCCGTTACGCTGCTTGGCGATGATGATCTCGGCCACACCGGGCTCCTTGCAGGCCTCTTTCGTGTAGTACTCGTCGCGGTAGATGAACATGATGATGTCGGCATCCTGCTCGATCGCGCCCGATTCACGCAAGTCGGACATCATGGGCCGCTTGTCGGCGCGCTGCTCGACCGAGCGGTTCAGCTGCGACAGCGCGATCACCGGGCATTGCAGTTCCTTGGCCAGCATCTTGAGGCCGCGCGAGATCTCGCCGAGCTCGGTGGCGCGGTTGTCGTTGTCCGAGCTGCTGCCGCTCATGAGCTGCAGGTAGTCGACCACGATCAGGCCGAGCTTGCCGCACTGGCGCGCCAGCCGGCGGGCGTTGGCGCGCAGCTCGCTCGGCTTCAAGCCTGGCGTCTCGTCGATGTGCAGCGACACCGTGCGCAGGCGCTCGATCGCCTCGGTCAGGCGCGGCCACTCGTCATCGGTCAGCTTGCCGGTGCGCAAGTGGCCCTGGTTGATGCGGCCGATCGAGCCCACGATACGCACCGCGAGCTGGGCGGCGCCCATTTCCATCGAGAAGATCGCGACCGGCAGGCCTTCGTTCAAGGCCACATGCTCGGCGATGTTGACCGCGAAAGCGGTGTTGTGCGTGACGACATCGCCGTCGGTGATGTAGAGCCGGTCCGGGTGGCTGACCGAAATGCACTGACAATCTGCCTCGCGGCTGGGCATGATCGACTGAACAGTCAGCAGCTTGCGGCGCTGGCGCTGCTCGGGCAGGCGCGCGAGCTTGTCGGACAGCAGGAACAGCGACCGGGGTTGCGGATGCGCGATGTGGCAGACATAGGCCGGCAAGCCAGCGACCCGCATGCCGGCCAGGTTGCGGCAATGGGGCTGCTTTTCGTTGATCGAGCACCAGCCACCCAGCGAACGCACCAGCTCGGCCATGTCCTCGGCGAGTTGGCGGCTCGAAGTGGAAAAGCGCACGCTGCCCCAGCGCTCGACCCAGCCATCGGTGTCGAGCAGGCCGCGCAGCAGGTCCAGCCTTGCCTCGCGTCCGGCTTCCAGGTAGAGGCGCGGAATGAATTTCTCGTCGCTGGCCAGCCCGGACAGGCGCAAGCTGTCGAGCGCCGTGCGCAGCGGATTGGGCTGCGAGCCCTTGATCCCGGTCGGATGACCCCGGTCCTCGCGCACGATCCGGTAGTCGTAGCGGTCGGCATGGGTGATTTCCATGCCGGCGCCGACGCGCGCATCCAGCGTGGCCAGGATCTCGGTCGAGGCGGTGGCAAAGCGCACCGTTCCGGTCCCCGTCAGGTTGCCGTCGCCCAGCAAGGCGCCGAGCACCCAGGGGTCGATCGGCAACTCATCCTGGTGGCCGAACTGACCGTCATGCGGCTCGATCCAGAGCCGGTCCTGGTAGCGCTGGCGGGTCAGCAACTGACGGATCTCGGCCGTCGCAAGCACGCGCGGCGCCTCCCAGTGTCGGCAATTGACGCGCCAGAGATGCTCGTCGCAGCACTCGGCCGATCGCCCGTCGGACAAGGTCACGCGCCAGACCGCCTTGCGGCCCTGCGGAAAAATGCCGGTCACGATCGAGGGCCGGCCATCGACCGAGGCCAGCGCCATGCCGACCTCGAGTTCGCCCATGGTTTTCCAGCCCGTCAGCGTGCGAACCCGGGCATCGAGCGGCTGCGCCTTGCCCATCGAGGGCCTGGCCGCCAGCACCACCATGTCGCCGGCCTGCAGGCCCGAGGTCATGCGGTCGAGGTCGACGAAGCCGGTCGGCACTCCGGTGACATCGTTCGGGTTGTCGGCCATCTCGTTGACGCGGTCAAGCAGGTCGACCACCAGCGTGTCCATCGACTGGAAGCCCTGCTTCATGCGGGTGCCCTCCTCGCCGATGTTGAACACCTTCTGTTCAGCCTCGTCGAGGATCTCGGCGACCTTGGAGCCCTTGGGGTTGAAGGCGCGGGTCGCGATGTCGTCGCTGACCTTGATCAGCTTGCGCAGGATCGAGCGCTCGCGCACGATCTCGGCATAGCGTCGGATATTGGCCGCGCTCGGCACATACTGGGCCAGCTGGTTCAGGTAGCCCAGCCCCCCGATCTTGTCGGCCTGGCCCTCGCTCTCGAGCTGCTCGAACACCGTGATCACGTCGGCCGGCTTGTTGGCGTTGATCAGCTTGGCGATCGCGCCGTGGACCAGTTGGTGCTCGAAGCGGTAGTAGTCAGAGTTCTGCAGCAGATCGCCGACGCGGTCCCAGGCGCTGTTGTCGAGCAGCAAGCCGCCGAGCACACTGGACTCGGCTTCGATCGAGTGCGGCGGCACGCGCAGCTGGGCGACCTGTCGGTCCTCGGAGGGCGCAGACAGGAATGCATCGTCGGGCGGAAAAACGTCTGACACTTGGGGTCCTTTCGAGCCTGGATCTTAAGTCCTGCGCATGACGCAGACGAAGGCAGAAACAAAAACAGCCGGCATCAGCCGGCTGCTCTTGTTGCGCGAAGGCAGGTATCAGGCAGTTTCGCCCAGCACCGCAACGTTCACGTCAACGACCACATCGGTGTGCAGGCCAACGGAGACGGTGTACTCGCCGACGTTCTTCAGCAGGCCGTTGGGCATGCGGACTTGAGCCTTGGCGACAGCGAAGCCTTCCTTGTTCAGGGCGTCTGCGATGTCGTGGTTGGTCACGGAGCCGAACAGGCGACCGTCGACGCCGGCCTTCTGCGACAGCTTGACGGTGAAGCCAGCCAGCTTCTCGCCGACGGCTTGCGCCTCGGCCAGCTTGGCAGCGGCTGCCTTTTCGAGTTCGGCGCGGCGAGCTTCGAATTCGGCAATCGCGTTCTTGGTGGCGCGACGGGCGCGGCCGGACGGGATCAGGAAGTTACGGGCGTAACCGTCCTTGACCTTGACGATATCGCCCAGGCCACCCAGGTTGACAACTTTGTCGAGCAGAATGATTTGCATGGTATTCGCTCCTATCAGACGCGGTGCTGGTCGCTGTAGGGCAGCATGGCCAGGAAGCGCGAACGCTTGATGGCGGTGGTGACCTGACGCTGGTAGATCGCGCGGGTGCCAGTCAGGCGAGCCGGGATGATCTTGCCATTCTCGGAGATGAAGTCACGCAGGACATCGACGTCCTTGTAGTCGACTTCCTCGACGCCTGCCACGGTGAAGCGGCAGAACTTCTTGCGCTTGAACAGCAGCGATTGGGTGTTGCGCTTGGGGCGCTTGTCTTTGTTGAAACGCTTGGGTGCAGCCATGATGGTGCTTCCTTAACTGAGAGGTGTGAAATCCTGGATCTGGAGAACGACGCCTTTGCCGTTGCGCGAATTGACGAGGAACCCGGAGAACTCGAAACCCTTGCCCAGCGTTTGCCGGGCCAGTGACTCGGCTTGGTGACCGAAGGCGGTGGCCCTCAGCTCCAGCCTGACTTGGCGGGCTTGCCCCAGTTGCTCGGCCTGTGACTGGTGTTCGAGCACCATGTCCAAGGCGGGCAGTCCGACTGGCGTATGACGCAGGGGGTAGACCTGCGCGATGACGGCAGCCAGTACGAGGCGGTTCACTTCATCCTGTGCGCGCGGCAAAAATTAGGCGGCGTTTTCCTGCTGCTGGGACTTGCGAGCTTCTTCGCGCTCGACAGCCTTCATCATCGAAGACGGGCCGGTTTCAGCCTTCTTCTTCTGGATCGTCAGGTGACGCAGGACGGCGTCGTTGAACTTGAAGGCGTGCTCCAGCTCGGACATCACAGCCTGATCGGCTTCGATGTTCACGCACAGGTAATGTGCCTTGGACAGCTTGTTGATCTGGTAAGCCAGTTGACGGCGACCCCAGTCTTCCACGCGATGGATCTGACCGCCACCGGTGGTGATCATGCCCTTGTAGCGCTCCAGCATGGCCGGAACTTGTTCGCTTTGATCCGGATGGATCAGCAGAACGATTTCGTAGTGACGCATGGTCTCTCCTTTTGGTTGAAACAGCCGCCCCCAGCGTCAACAGGGGTACGGCAAGGCAAGCCTGCGATTATAAGCCGAAACCGGCGCTGTCGCAAAGGCTGGGGCACTGGTCAGGCCTGGCCCGGGCTGCGCAGGCGCTCGACCAGGGCCTGCGCCTCGGGCGGCGGCGGCGGGGTCAGCCAGCTCACCAGCAAGATGACGGCAAAGCCCAGCGGCACGCCGAAGACACCGGCCGAGATCGGCTCGATGCCCCACCAGAGCTGGACCGGCCCGTCCAGCCCGAACAGCGAGCGCAACCAGGGCTGGGTAGTCGCAACGTAGTAGACAGTCAGGCCCAGGCCGGCCAGCATGCCGGCGGCGGCGGCCGGACCGGTCGCGCGCTTCCAGAAGATGCCCAGCACCAGCGCCGGAAAGAAGGCCGAGGCCGCGAGCGAGAAGGCGGCCGAGACCAGGAACAGGATATCGGCCGGCTTGAGCGCGGCGATATAGGCCGCAATCAGCGCCATCATCAGCAGCACGACCTTGGTCAGCGTGACGCGGCGCGCGGTCGAGGCGCTCGGGTCCACCATCTTGAAATAGAGGTCATGGCTCAGCGCATTGGCCATGGTCAGCAGCAGCCCGTCGGCGGTCGAGAGCGCGGCGGCCAGCGCACCGGCGGCGACCAGGCCCGAGATCACGAACGGCAGGCCCGCGATCTCGGCCGAGGCCAGCATGATCACGTCGCTGCCCAGGCTGAGCTCGTTGAACTGCAGCAGGCCGTCGGCGTTGATGTCCTTGAAATGGATCAGGCCGGCATCGACCCGGCTCCAGGCCGAGACCCAGGCCGGCAGCTGGTCGATCCGGGTGCCGACCAGCTGATACAGGATCTCGTGCTTGACCAGCACGGCCAGCGCGGGTGCGGTGAAATAGACCAGCGCGATGAAGAACAGCGTCCAGGCGACCGAGTTGCGCGCAGCCTTGACGCTGGGCACGGTGTAGTAGCGCGCCAGCACATGCGGCAGGCTGGCCGTGCCGACCATCAGGCAGAACACCAGCGCCAGGAAGTTCAGGCGCGAGGACTGGAAATCCAGCTGCTGGGCGGCGCTACCGGTCGGATCGCCCGCATAGGGCTGCGCATGTGGCGGCATGCCGCCCAGCGGCAGCATCTTGGACTCGGCCTCCTCGAGCTCGCGGCTCCAGAGCCGGCGCGCCCCGGCCTCGTCGCGCGGCAGCTGATAGAGCGCGCGCTCGGCGGTCGCGATGTCCTCGGGTGTCGCTGGCAGCTGGCGCAGGTCGTCGAGCCAGAGCTGGGCCAGCGCGCGGTCCTGGGCCAGGGCCAGGGACGGGTTCTCGAGCTTGGAGCGCAGCAGGTCAGCCCGGTGGCGATACAGGCTCATGACCTCGCGCTCGCGCGGGTCGCGCGCCAGTTCGCGCTCGCGCTCGCTGACACGCTCGAGCTGCTGGCCGTAGACCAGCTGCGGCAGCGGCGAGCCGGTCTGCTTGACCGACAGCCAGGCCACCGGCAACAGGAAGGCCACCAGCATCACGAGGTACTGCGCGACCTGGGTCCAGGTGATGGCACGCATGCCGCCCAGGAAGGAGCAGATCAGCATGCCGCCCAGGCCGAGGAAGACGCCGAGCTCGAAGGCCAGGCCGGTCAGGCGCGAGGCGATCAGGCCGACCCCGTACAGCTGCGCCACCACATAGGTGAAGGAACACAGAACCGAGGCAAGCACGCCCATCATGCGCGGCCAGTGGCCGCCGTAACGCTCGCCCAGGAAGTCGGGAATCGTGAAGCCGCCAAAGCGGCGCAGATAGGGCGCCAGCAGCAGGCTGACCAGGCAATAGCCGCCGGTCCAGCCGAGCACGAAGGCCAGCCCGTTGTAGCCCTGCAGGTAGAGCGTGCCGGCCAGGCCGATGAAGGAGGCCGCCGACATCCAGTCGGCCGCGGTGGCCATGCCGTTGTAGAGCGCCGGTATACGGCGGCCGGCGACATAGTATTCGACCGGATCGGTGGTGCGGCTGATGATGCCGATGCCTGCATACAGCGCCACCGTCGAGAGCAGGAAGATCAGGCCGATGGCCTCGCGCGACAGGCCCAGGCTCTCCAACCAGGACAGGCTCAGGATGAAGACGACGAAGCAGGCCACATAGGCGCGGTAGACGCGATTGAGCTGGCGGCCGTAGCCCGGCTCACCAGCACCAGCCTGCTTCATGCTGGAGGCCGCCCGGGGGCATCGAGCTGGCGGTCATCGAGCCGGTTCATGATCCAGGCGTAGCCAGTCACGATCAGCAGATAGACCAGCAACGCGCCCTGGGCCGCGAGCCAGAAGTTGAAGCCCCAGCCCAGGAAGATGAAATCGAGCTCGCGCGCGAACCAGCCCAGGCCGAAAGTGACGACAAAGCCCAGCAACAGGCCAACGGCGATCAGCCAGCGGTTCAGGCGCCAGTAGCGTTCGGGGCTCAGGGGTGTTGACATCGGAGGGCGAATATAGCAGCAGCGTCAATCCCGACCGCGGGCACGACTGTCACGCTATTGTCGTGTGTACTTCCCTACGCGATCCTGACAGCAAGAAACAGCAGGAAAATGGTCCTGAATCAGATTTCACCCCCCATGCATTGATTCAGAAAACCATTCCCATCTGCTCGAATCGAGCGCCGTCAATCGCAGCGAAAGCCGCTGTTGCGCACGACCTCGGCCCAGCGCACGGTCTCGGCCTGCACCATCTTGCGCGCCTCGGCCTGGCTGCTGCCCGAGACGGTGAAGCCAGCCTCCTCCAACCTCTTGCGCGTCTCGGGGGTCTGCACGGCCTTGACCATCTCGCGCTGGACCAGGTCCATGACTGCCTGGCTAGTGCCAGCCGGCACGAAGATCACGAACCAGGCCGAGAAGTCCGCCTTGGGATAACCGCTTTCAGTGAAGGTCGGCACTTCGGGCAGCAGCGCTGAGCGCTTGGCGGCCGTGGTGGCGAGCGCGCGCATCTTGCCGCCCTTGACCTGGGCCATTGCCAGCGGGGTGGACATCAGGGCGCCTTGCACCTCGGCGCTGCCGAGCGCCGTGATCACGTCAGCGGTCTGGCGGTAGTGGATCACCTCCGTCTTGTAGCCGGCCATCTCGGCCAGCATCACGGCACCGAAATGGCCCGGAGTGCCGGCGCCGAAGGTGGCGAAGTTGACCTTGCCGCCCTGGGCCTTGGCCAGGCGGGCGAACTCGTCCATATTCCTGGCCGGCGAACTGGCCGGGACCACCAGCACAAAGTCGGTGCGGGCGATTTCCGTCACTGGAATCAGCTGCTTTTGCGGGTCGTAAGGCAGCTTGGAGAAGGCCGCGGGCGCGATGCTGATGGATGACAGGTCGGCCAGCAGCAGGTTGTAGCCGTCGGCCGGGCTCTTGGCTGTCGCGGCAGCGGCGATCTGGCCGCCAGCGCCGGAGCGGTTGTCGACCACGACCGACTGCTTGATCAGGTCGGCGAATTGCTGGCCGGCGGTGCGGGCCAGCAGGTCGGGGCCGGTGCCGGGCGCAAAGCCGACCGCCAGCTTGACCGGCTTGTCGGGATAGACCTGGGCCCAGGCCGTTGGCAGGGCGGAGCCCAGTGTCAAGGCGATGCTGCCGGCCAGCAGGTGGCGGCGGGTGACGTGGCTGTTCTTCATGGTGTCTCCTCTTTTTCTCTGTGGGTGATGAAATCAAACTGAGGCAGGTCTAGAGCGGCGGCATTCCGAGGCTTTGCGGCTCGATGCCCACCGAGCTGTCCCAGACCCGGGCGATGTCCTCGGCACTCCAGCCGCCTTCGCGGTAGGCCGAGCGCAGCTCCTGCGGGTGCGACCACAGGCTCAGCTTGTCGCCGCCCAGGCCGATGCACTGGCCCGTGATGTGGCGTGCCTGCTCCGAGGCCAGGAAGACCAGCAACGGAGCGACATCGGCGGTCGTGCCCAGGCCCATGCGCTGGCGCAGCTCGGTCGGCAGCGGCTCGCCGCGCGCCACCGCTTCGGCATAAGGCGCGAATGCCGGCATCGAGGCCACCATCTGGGTATAGGCTACCGGCACGATGGCGTTGACCGTGATGGCGGACTTGGCGCATTCCATGGCCCAGGTGCGCGCGAAGCCCGCGATGCCGGCCTTGGCCGCCGAGTAGCTGGTCTGGCCAAAGTTGCCACGCTGGCCGGCTGGCGAGGCGATCAGCAGCAAGCGCCCGCCTTGTCCCTGCTCGCGCATGCGGCGCACAGCCGAGCGGGCACAAGTGAAGGTGCCGCGCAGGTGGGTGTGGATGACGGCGTCGAAGTCCTCGTCGCTCATGTTCCACAGCACGCGGTCGCGCAGGATGCCGGCATTGGCGCACAGGATGTCGAGCCGGCCCCAGGTGTCGACGGCCTTGCTGACCAGGCGATCGGCCGCTTCGGCCGTGCCCACCGGCACGACCTCGTGCACCGCCTGGCCCCCCTCGGCCAGGATGGAGGCGACGGCGGCCTCGGCCGTGGCGGGATCGATGTCGTTGACCACGACGCGGGCTCCGGCGCGGGCCAGGGCCTGCGCGAAAGCCAGTCCCAGGCCGCGGCCACTGCCGGTGACGATGGCCACCTGGCCGCTCAGGCTGATGGGTTTCGATGGATGGTTCATGTCGTCCTTCAACGGCCGCGGTAATGCGGCGCACGCTTTTCCATGAAGGCGCGCGGTCCCTCGCGCGCGTCTTCGCTACCCAGCACGATGCGCTTGGTTTCGTCCTCCAGCGCGAAGCCCTCGGCCAGCGACCGGCCGCTGGCTTCGGTCACGGTCTGCTTGAGCCGGCGCACCGCCAGCGGACCGTTCTGTGCGATACGCTCGGCCAGTTGCAGGGCACGGGTCATCACCTCGGCGGCCGGCAGCACATGGTTGACCAGCCCGATGGCGAGTGCCTCACGGGCGTCGATCGGGTCGCCGGTCAGCATCAGCTCCATGGCCTTGGCATAGGGAATCTGCCGCGGCAGGCGCACCATCGAGCCGGCAAACGGCACGACGGCCCGCTTGACCTCGGGCAGGCAGAAGGTCGCATGCTCGGCGGCGATGCGGATGTCAGTCCCGAGCATGAGCTCGAAGCCGGCGGCAAAGCAGGCGCCGTTGATCGCGGCAATCACGGGCTTGTGCAAGGGATAGTCACGCAGCGAGGAGGCTCGCATGACCTCGGGGTCCTCGAGCACGCGGTGATCCCAGGGGTCGGCGGGCGCGCGCTCGCCGCTCATGAGCGGGAGGGTGCGAGCCAGGTCACCACCGGCGCAGAAAGCCTGCTCACCGGCCGCGCCAATCACCAGCACCTGCAAGCCGTCGTCACGCTCGAAATCGATCACGGCATCGGCCAGGCGGCAGAGCATCTCGGGCGTGAGCGCGTTGCGCGCGGCAGGACGGTTCAAGGTGAGCACGGCCACCGCGCCCTGGCGGCGGTACAACAAGGGGGAATCCATATAGGTCCTGTTCAGTCAAGAGATCGTTGCCAGCCCCGCTTCGATGCGGTAGCGCAGGGCAAAGGGCGCCATGATCCGGCGCACGGCCTCGGCCAAGGCCTGCGGGGAGGCATCCGGGGAAGCGTGTGGCTGCAGCATGAAGATCACCGTGGTGACGCCAGCCTCGTCGCGCACCTCGACCTGGACCTGGTCAGCCAGGCCCGCGCGCTCGAGGCGCTCGCGCAAGCCGCGGCCGATCGCGGCCTGGCGCAGTGCTGGCTTGTAGATCTTGCCGATGGCGGTCTGAGGCAGCGCGGCCACCCGCTCGATGCGCTTGGGACAGGCCGGGCGCTCCGGGATGTACTGCTGGGTGAACCGGAGCAGCTCGGCCGGTTCGATGTCGGCACCGTCCTTGAGCACCACATAGGCGACCGGCAGTTCGCCGGCGTATTCGTCGGGCTCACCGACGGCGGCGGCCATCAGCACGGCGGGGTGGCGCATCAGGGCATCCTCGATCAGGTGCGGATCGATGTTGTGGCCGCCGCGCACGATCACGTCCTTGGCCCGGCCGGTGATGAAAACCCGGCCGTCGTGGTCGACATGGCCGATATCGCCCGTGATCAGCCAGCCGTCGTGGAAGGTGCCGGCATTGCGTTCGGCCTCGGTGTAGCCCGGCCCGACCGCGGGCCCCTGGACGCACAGCACGCCGGTGGCGCCCGCTGGCAAGGGCTGGCCCTCGCCATCGATGGCGCGCACCCGGGCATAGGGCAATGGCAAGCCGCAGGACCCCGGAACGCGCACACCGGCCACTGGCTCGATCGAGATCACGCCTGCGCATTCGGTCATGCCCAGGATGTTGCGCACCGGGATCGAGAACTGGCGCTCGAAGCCGGCGGCCACTTCGTCCGGTAGCGGAGAGCCGCCGGTCAGCATGGCGCGCACCCGCGCGGCTTGGCCCGGCGCCGGCAGCGGCCCGGCCATCAGGCCGGACATCACGGTCGGCACCCCTGCCAGCAGCGTGATGCGGTGGCGCGCGACGAAGTCCCAGTAGCGCGCGACGAAGGCCTTGTTGCGCATGCCCAGCAGCGTCGGCAGCACCAGCTCGGCACCAGCCATCAGCGTGGACAGCCCATAGACGAAGGAGCCCGCGACATGGAACAGGGGAAAGCCGTTGAGCATCACGTCTTCATGGCCCATGCCGTACATCTGGGTCGCACCCAGGGCCACATGCAGCTGGTTGCCGTGCGTGTGCTGTGCCAGCTTGGGGCGGCCGGTCGTGCCGCCGGTGTGGAACAGCGCCGCCAGGCGGTCACGCTCCAACGGAGCCTCGAATTCGAGCCGGTCGCCGCGCATGCGGGCCAGCGCGGCGTCGAAGTCCTGTGCGCCGTCGGCAGCGCCCACCACCAGCACCTGCTTGAGCAGGGGGCAGCGCCGACTGATCTCGGTCACGCGCGACCAGATGTCGAGCTCGGGATGAGGGCCCAATGCGACCAGGATGTTGGCACCGGTGGCATGCACCAGCTCGGCCACATGCTCGGCGTCGAGCTGGTAGTTGACCGGACACAGCACGCCAGCGGTCTCGGCGCCGAGCAGAGTGAACCAGGCTTGCGGGATGTTGGGCAGCAGCGTCGCGACACGCGCGGGCTTGCCATCCGACAGCTGGCAAAACAGGTTGGCGGCGCGTCTGACCTCGGTCGCGAATTCCGCGTAGCTCCAGCGCCTGGCCGGCCGCTCAGGGTCGGGCGCTTCGATATAGGTCAGGGCCGTGCGCTCTGGCCAGTCACGGGTCGCCTGCTCCAGCGCCTCGAGAACGGAGCGATGGGGCTGATAGCTTTCATAGGCCTGGCTTTCCAGCCTGGCGATGTCGATCGGAGCGGCAATGGCGGCGGTCATGGACGGGGGTCTCCTCGGGTCATGGCCGGCGGTCCGGCCTCTTGTTCTGGACCGGATGGAGATTAGAATCTGCGCGCGCTTCTGTCTGTCCACCCAGAAGAGGACAGGGAAAACCCCTGAACCTCCTTACACCCCATGCAGCTCATCGAATTGCCCCGTTCCCACGGTCTCCAGGCGGGCGGCTTGTCGGCGCTGGCTGGGGTGATCGGCCATGTCGGCAACCCGCATTTCGGCCAGCAGGCACTGGCCGACCTCAACCGCTGGATGCCGCTGGCCTGGTGGTCGGTCTACACCCTGTACCAGGATGCACCGCCCAGCCTGCACGCCCACGGCAGCATCCAGGCCTTTCCCGATGGCACGGCGGCTTCCTGGCGGGTGTATCGCGACTCGCTCTACCGGCGCGATGCCACCTTTGCCATGGCGCGCGACCGGGTCGCGCCTGGCACGACGGCGATGGTGCACTGGAACGCCAGCGAGATTCCGATCGAGCACCGCTCGGCCATCTACAGCGCGCACGGCCTGCAGGAGCGCTTGTCGATCGTCACGCCCAGCGAGCGCCACGGGCTGCTCGCGATCAACTTCTACCGCCATGAGCATCAGCCGGTCTTCTGTGCCGACGCGATCGATGCGGTGGCCGACATGGCGCCGCCGCTGCTGGCCTGCGTGCAGCGCCATGTCACGCTGAATGCCAGCCTGCCCGCCCAGTCTGACGCGCTCGAGGGTCTGACCGCGCGCGAGCGCGATGTCTGCCAGCGCCTGCTCAAGGGCTGGACCCAGGATGGCATCGCGGCCGACCTGGGCTTGACCGCGCCCACCGTCAAGACCTATCGCGACCGCGCGTTCAACAAGCTGGGGATCCGCTATCGGCACGAGTTGTTCGCGCGCGTGGCAGCCGCCCCCCAGGAACGCTAGCCGCGTCCAGTCCAGTCCGGCAGGGCTGGCGCTGGCGCTGGCGAGTCTTGCCACAATAGGCCCATGACAACGAAACCCCCTGCCCGCCTCGACTGGAAACTGCTGCTGCGCATGACCCGGCCCGGCTTCCTGACCATCACCGCGGTCGCCTGCCTGCTGGGCATCGCATCGGCCGCCAGCAGCAACGGGTCGACCGACTGGCGGCTGGCCCTGCTGACGCTGGTGCTGGCCCTGGCAGCGCATGCCGGCGCCAATGTGCTCAACGACTACCACGATGCGCTCAACGGCGCCGATGCAGCCAACCAGGGCGGGCTGTTTCCGTTCACGGGCGGCTCGCGGCTGATCCAGCAGGGCCGTGTCACGCCGGAGCAGACCCGCGCGCTGGCCTGGGGGCTGCTGGCCGGCGTGGCGCTGGGCGGACTGCTGCTGGCCTGGGTCACGGGTGGCGGACTGCTGCTGCTCGGGCTGGCCGGGCTGGCACTGGGCTGGGCCTATTCGGCCCCGCCGCTCAAGCTGATGTCGCGCGGCCTGGGCGAGCTGGCCGTGGCGCTGGCCTGGGGGCTGATCGTGGTCGGCGCCGACCAGGTGCAGCGGCGCGACTGGCTGCTGCTGCCGGGAATCGCGGCATTCGGCTTTGCGCTGCTGATGGCCAATATCCTGCTGATCAACGGCTACCCCGACGCCGCCTCGGACGCGGCAGTCGGCAAGCGCACGCTGGTGGTCAGGCTCGGCGCTCGAGCCAGCGCCCGGCTCTATCTGCTGATGGCGCTGCTGGCGCATGGCTGGGTGGTGGGCGCGGCATGGCTGGGCTGGCTGCCGGCCCCGGCGCTCGCGGGTCTGGCCTCACTGCCGCTTTCGCTAGCGGCCAGCGGGCTGCTGTGGCAGCGCGCCGATCGGCCCTCAACGCTGCAACCGGCCATCCTGCTGACGATCGCGGCCGGAACGGTGCACGGGCTGGGGCTGGCAGCGGGACTGGCCTGGGTCGCCGGCTGAAGACCGGGCCAAGCCGGGACAGGCGGTCTGGGCGGTCTGGGCCAAGACAGGATAGAGCAGGACAGGCCACGGATCAGTACGCCGGCCGGCTGCAGCAATAATCTCAGTCAATGAAGATCCTGCACACCTCCGACTGGCACCTGGGGCAGACGCTGCACCAGTACGAGCGCGGCTACGAACACGCCCGCTTCCTGGACTGGCTGCTCGAGCAGCTGGAGGCCGAACAGGTCGATGCGCTGCTGATCGCGGGCGACCTGTTCGACCACACCAACCCCTCGGCGGCCTCGCAGCGCCAGCTCTACGATTTCCTGACCCGGGCGCGCGCGCGGGTGCCGCAGCTGGCGATCGTGATGATCGCGGGCAACCACGATTCGCCGGGCCGGATCGAGGCGCCCGGGCCGCTGCTGTCGCTGTTCGACGCCAGCGCGATCGGTGCAGTCGGCAGACCGGCTGACGGCGCTGGCGACGCGAACGACGAGGATTCGGCCGCCCAGCTGGACCGGCTGATCCTGCCGCTCAAGGACCGCAGCGGCGCCGTCGCGGCCTGGTGCATCGCGATGCCCTTCCTGCGTCCGGCCGATCTGCCGCGCCTCGCCGCCAGCGAGACAGAAGCGCTCGACAGCTACCAGGCCGGCATGGCGCAGCTGTATCGCCAGGCCTGGCAGCGGGTGCAGGCCCGGCGCCAGCCCGGCCAGGCCGTGGTCGCGATGGGACACTGCCACATGCGCGGCGGCCAGGTGTCCGAGGAATCCGAGCGCCGGCTCGTGATCGGCGGCGCCGAGGCCTTGCCCAGCGCGCTGTTCGATCCTGGCATCGCCTATGTGGCGCTCGGACACCTGCATCTGGCGCAGCGCGTCGGCGGCGACCCGACGCGGCGCTATTGCGGCAGCCCGCTGCCGCTGTCCTTTTCCGAGGTCGACTACCCGCATCAGGTGCTGCTGGTCGAACTGGCCGGCGAGGCAGTGACCGAGGTCAGGGAGCTGCGCATCCCGCGCGCGGTCGAGCTGCTGCGCCTGCCGCGGCAGCCGGCGCCACTCGAGCAGGTGCTGAAACAGCTCGAAGCGCTCGAGCTGCCGCAGCGCCCCGAGGCCGAGCAGCCCTATCTGCTGGTGCGGGTGCAGCTGGAACAGCCCGAGCCCGGACTGCGCGCCAGCATCGAGGCCGCGTTGGCCGGCAAGCCGGTGCGGCTGGTGCGGATCGAGACCAGCCATGTCCGGGCGGCCGAACTGTCCGAGGCCAACCCAGCGCCCAAGGTCTCGGTCGAGGAACTCGCCTCCCTGGAGCCAGCCGACTTCTTTGGCCGGCTCTACCGGCACCGCTTCGGCGCCGAGCCGGCACATGAGCTGCGGCAGGCCTTCGATGAACTGCTGCTCCAGGCGCAGGAGGCCCGATGAAGATACTCGCGATCCGGGGCCGGAATCTGGCCTCGCTGTCGAGCGAATTCGCGCTCGACTTCACGGTCGAACCGCTGGCATCGGCCGGCCTGTTCGCCATCACGGGCCCGACTGGCGCGGGCAAGAGCACCCTGCTCGATGCCCTGTGCCTGGCGCTCTACGAGCGCACGCCGCGGCTGGCACGCGCGACTTCGCGCAGCGAGAGCGTGCCCGATGTCGGCGCCCATGCCGTCGGCAGCGCCGACCCGCGCAACCTGCTGCGGCGCGGCGCGGCCGAGGGCTGGGCCGAGGTCGACTTCATCGGCAGCGACGGCACCGGCTACCGCTCGCGCTGGAGCGTGCGGCGCGCGCACGGCAAGCACAGCGGCAAGCTGCAGGCCAGCGAGATCCGCTTCAGCCGGATCGCAGGCGACCAGGTGCTGGGCGACCACCGCAAGACCGAGACGCTGCGCCAGATCGAGGCCGTGATCGGACTGAACTTCGAGCAGTTCACGCGCGCGGTGCTGCTGGCGCAGAACGACTTCGCGACCTTCCTGAAGGCCAGCGACGACGAGCGCGCCGAGCTGCTGCAGACCCTGACCGGGACCGAGACCTTCTCGCGCCTGTCGACCCTGGCCTACGAACGCATGAAGTCCGAGAAGACGGCACTCGAACGGCTGCAACTGCAATTGCAGGACTGCCAGCCACTGGAGCCGGCCGAGCGGACGCACCAGGAAACCGAGCTGCTGGAGGTCAAGCGCCAGCTCGAAGCATTGGAGCGGGACCGATCGGCGCTGGCCGAGCGCCAGCGCTGGCAGCTGCAGCTTGAGCAACTGCAAGACCAGCAGGCCGAGGCCGAGCGACTGCTGGCGCATGACCAGGCGGCCTGCGAAGCGGCACGGCCACGCCGCGCCCACCTGCAGCGCGTCGAGCGGGTCGAGGCAGCGCGACCGCTGCTGGTCGAGCTCGATCGCGTCGGGCAGGCGCTGGCCGGAGAACAGGCGCTGCTGGCAGACAGCCAGCTCAAGGCCGGACAGCTCGGGCACGAGGTCGAACAACTGACGGCAGCGCATGAGCAGGCCGGACTGGCACTGCAGGTGCTAGAGCGCGAACAGGCCGCCGCACAGCCGCTGCTCGAGCAGGCCCGAGCGCTGGACGGGCGCATCGCCCTGACCCGGCCGCGCCTGGAGTCGGCGCGGCAGTCGCACCAGCAAGCGGCCGACGAGCTGGCACAGGCGCTGACGCGCCAGCAGCAGGCCCAGGCACGCCAGCAGCGCGAAGCCGCCGAACGGCAGCACCTGCTGGCCTGGCTCGAACAGCACGAGGGCTGGCGTGCGCTGGCACAGGGCTGGCCGCGCTGGGAAGCCCTGCTGGCCCAGGCCGGTGGCTTGCGCGAACAGCAGCAAGACCTGCTGGCCGAAGAAGCCGAACGGGAACGGCAGGCCAGGCAGATCGCAGACGCATTGGCCCAGGCCAGCAGCCGGCAAGCCGATGCGGTAGCCGCCAGCGCGGCCGCAGCGGCCAGCCTGCAGGCGGCCGTCCAGGCCTGCGCGGCATTCGATCCGGAGCAGCTGGCGCGTGACAAGACCGCCTGGCAGGCCCGGCGCGAGTCGCTGCAAGCGCTGGCGCAGCTCTGGAGCCGGCGCCAGGAACTCGAGGCGCGCGCCGCCAGCCTGGCCGCGCAGCAGGCGCAACAGGCGCAGGCCTTGAGCCAGGCCCGGGAAGCGCTGGCTGCCAGCGCCAACGGACGGGTGCTGGCCGAAGCTGAACTGCGCTCGGCCGAACAGGCCTGGCAGGCGGCCAGCCTGGCCGCGAGCGACAGCGCCGAGGCACTGCGCGCCAGCCTGCAGCCGGGCCAGCCCTGCCCGGTCTGCGGCGCCACCGAGCATCCGCAGAGCTCGCCGGTGGCCGATGCGGTGCTCGAGGCGCTGCGCGCCCATGCGCAAAGTCGCCGACTGGCGCTCGACGGACTGCTGCAGCGCCAGGCCGGCGCGCAAGCCGAACAGACGCTGGCCGAACAGGCGCTGCAGCAGATCGATACCGAGCGCTCGACGCTGGCGAGCCAGCAGCAGGTGCTACAGACCGATTGGAATGCACATCCGCTCCATGCAGAATGCTCAAGCCAGCCAGCCGAAACCATTCCAGGCTGGCTGGAGCAAAGCCAGGCCGAGACGCTCGCAGCCCTGCAGCACGCCAACGAACAAGAAGCCGGCCAGCGCGAAGCCTTGCGCGCCAGCGAACAGGCGCGGCTGGCGTTTGATGCCGCCAAGGCGCGCCAGGATCAGACGCGGCACAGCCAGCAACAGCTCGAGCAACAAGCCGCCCAGCTGGCACAGCAGGGACAGTCCCGCCAGCAACAGCTGGCACGGCTCGAACAAGCGCTCGAATCGGTGCTGGCCCAGCTCGATCAGGCCTTCACCCGATCGGCCTGGCGCGAGCAATGGCTGGCCGACCCCGAGGGCCATGGTGCCCGCCTGCGGCAATCGGCGCAGGACTGGTCCGGCGCCAGCGCGCAAGCCGAGGCGCTGCAGGCCAGCCTGCAGCTGCTGGCACAGGAAGCCGACAGCCGGCAGGAGGCCAGCGCCCTCGCGCAGCGCCAGCAGCAAAGCCAGGCCGAGGCACTGCAGCAGATTGAAAACGAACTGGCGGACTGCGAGTCCGGGCGCGCCGCACTGTTCGACGGCCAGGCGGTGCAGGCCATTGACGCCGCGATGACGGCGGCGCTGGAGCAGGCCAGGACCAGGCTGGCCGGGCAGCTGGAGGCATTGAACCAGCTCCGCCAGCAACAGGCCCGGCTGCAAGAAGCGCTGCATCAGGCCGGATTCAGGCGCCAGCGCGAGCAGGACGCGCAGCGACAGGCGCAGCAGGCGCTGCAGGACTGGCTGGCCGGCTTCAACCGGGAAGCCCGGGAATCGAAACCATCCCAGCCGCCCGAGCAGGCTGAGCAGGCTGAGCAAGCTGAGCAAGCTGAGCAAGCTGAGCAAGCTGAGCAGGCCGATGCTGCCGCGCTGACGCTCGAAGGCCTGCAGCAGCTGCTGGCCACGCCCGCCGCCTGGCTGGCGCGCGAGCGCGATCAGCTGCAGCAACTCGAACGGGCGGTGCAACAGGCGCAAGCCGTGCTGCAGGACCGCCGCGAGACGCTGGCGCGGCACGAGGCCAGCCGCCCCATGCCTGAATCGACCGATCAGGCAGATCAGGCAGATCAGGCAGATCAGGCCGGGAAGATAGCGCAGGAGCCGCAGGCAGCCGACCTGGCGCTGGTCGATCTCGAGCGACAGCGGCTGACACTGGATCAGGCCTGTGACGCGGCGACGGCGCTGCAAGCCGGGCTCAGGCTCGCGCTCGCGCAGGACGATCAGCGGCTGGCGCAATCGGCCGGACTGCGCCAGCAGATCGAGACCCAGTCGGTGCGCACCCGGACCTGGGAGCAGCTCGGCGAGCTGATCGGCTCGGCCGACGGCAAGAAGTTCCGCAACTTCGCACAGCAGCTCACGCTCGACTTGCTGCTGGACTATGCCAACGCGCACCTGCAGGGGCTCACGCGCCGCTACCGGATCGAACGGCAGCGCGACAGCCTCGGGCTGCTGGTGGTGGACCAGGACATGGGCGACGAGCTGCGTTCGGTACATTCGCTCTCGGGTGGCGAATCCTTCCTGGTCTCGCTGGCACTCGCGCTCGGGCTGGCCTCGCTGTCGTCGCACCGGGTCAAGGTCGAGTCGCTCTTCATCGACGAAGGCTTCGGCAGCCTGGACGCCGAATCGCTCAATGTCGCGCTCGACGCGCTCGATCGGCTGCAGGCGCTCGGGCGCAAGGTCGGCGTGATCTCGCATGTGCAGGAGATGACCGAGCGCATCGGCACCCGGGTCCGGGTCAGCCGCCTCAATGGCGGCGCCAGCCGGGTCGCGGTCGAAGGCATAGACGGCCGCTGATCAGTCAGCCAGCAGCCGCAGCCCCGGCGGCAGCGCCTCGCCATAGCTCAGGCGCTGTTCGGCCGCGTCGGGTTCGACCCGCTCGCGCAGCATGCGGCACCAGAGCTCGGGCGCCTTGATTTCGACCAGGCGCTGCAATACACGATCGCGCCATTCGGGCGCCAGGTCGCGCGCGCGGTCGCCACTGACGCGTGTGATCTGCACCGCGGCAAAGGCAGCCGGCTCGACCCGGCGCCAATCCAGCGCCAGCAGCGCCTGCAGCCAGGCGGTCGCGACCTCGGGCGAAACCAGGTTCTGCGCCTGGCCGTAGAGCGAGACCCGCGCCCCCAGCCGGCCGACCACCCACCAGGCGCTGGCTGGCTCGGTCGGCTTGCCGCCCGATTTAGCTCCCGCCTTCCCTTCACGGGCCGAAGCGCCGGCAGCGCTGGCGCCACTGGCCTGGACCGTTTTCTGCAGCCGTCCGACCAGCCACTGGCCCAGTTCGGCACGATAGGCCTGCGGCACCCGCTCAAGCGCGGCCACCAGCCGCAGCATGTCGTCATAGCTGCCCTTGAGCGGATGGGAGGCCTGGCGGCTGGTGACGATCTGCTCCAGCGTCGCCCCGACGGTCTGCAGCAGCTCGAGCTGTTGCGCCTCGCCCAGGCCGCCAGCGGCCCGGCGCCAGAGCGTCCACCATTCGGACCAGTTGTTGCTCTCGGCACCGAACTGCAGGCCTTGCGGATAGAGTTCCCACAGCTGGGCCACGCGCCAGTCATCGAGCGGCGCGCCGGTTCCCGGGCGCAGGCAGTAGCCGGCCAGGTTCAGCCAGGCGCGCTCATGCTCGGCCGAACGGCGCCGGCGCCGGGCCCGCGCCAGCAGCGCATCGAACAGCGCGCGCAGCAGCGCCAGCTCCCAAGCCTCGCGCGGCCCCAGCAGTCGTTCCAGACCGGCGCGCAGCTGGCGCACCTCCTTGGCCTCGACCCGCTGCGAGCCCTCGCCAAAGACGCGCTCGAGCAACGCCAGCGCCTCGGCCAGCCGGGGATGCGCAGTCGGCCCGGTATCGGTCTGATCGGTCCCATCAACCCCGTCAGTGGCATCAGCCGCGTCCGATTCGGCAGCACCGGCGCCGCGCAGCTGGAACGCCAGCTGCCAGCGCTGGGTCGGGTCATCGCAGGCGACGCAATGCACCTTGAGCGTGCCGACCTCGGTCATGCGGGTCAGCAGCTCGACCGTGACCTCGGCGCGGCGCTGCCCCTGCCCCTGCCCTTGCACCGGCGCCAGCACCGCCGCCAGCGCAGGCAGGCGAACGAAGCGCTCGGCATCGAGTTCGACCAGCTCGCCGGCCTGCCAGGCGCCGTCACCCGAGGCCGATGCCAGATGAAAGCGCACCGCCTGGCCCAGGCGCAGCGCGAAGCGCCGGCCCGGCAAGGCCAGCTCGCTGCCCTCTGGCGTGCCGCGCGGCAGCAGGCACAGGCCCTGGGTGCGGCCCTGCTGCTCGAGCAGCAGGAAATAACTGCGCGCCGCGCCGCCGCCAATACTTGGGCCCAGTCCGGGCAGGCGGCTGGCGCGCAGCAGCGCCTGCGCCACCGCACCGCGCGCGACCGCGAGATCGGGGTCGGCGTTGTGCAGCAGGCGCAGCGGCTGGCCGCGCCAGGATTCGAGCAGCTGGCACAGCCGGCGCGCCAGTGCCGGGGCGCGGAACACGCCGCCGTTGAGCAGCAGCGTGTCGGGCAGCGGAAAACCGCCAACGCCATCCGGCACGCCAGGCCCCAAGGCCTCGCGCGCGGCGGCGGCATGGCGCTGCAGGAATTCAGCCAGATGATGCGTGATCGCCGGGTCAGCCGGATAAGGCAAGCCGAACTCGACCAGGCCGGCACGCCGCTTGCGCGGACGCTCGGAGGCCGGCGCTAGCGGCAGGAAGCCATCGACCACCAGCCGCTCGACCTCGTCGCGCGCCAGATCGACCGAACGCGCGCTGCCGACCAGGCGCGAACCGCTGCCCAGCAACGTGACCGACACCGATTCGGGCGCCTGGTCCGACAACAGCAGCTCCTTGGCGGCGCGGCAGCGCTGGACCAGCTGCGACAGGCCGGCCGCCGGCAGCGGCGCGCTGCCAGCCAGGCGACGCTCGACCTGATGCGCCAGCGCCAGGTCCATGTTGTCGCCCCCGAGCATCAGGTGGTCGCCGACACCGACGCGAGTCAGCCGCGGCGGGCCACCCGCGGCATCGGGCTCGACCCGCACCAGCGTCAGGTCGGTGGTGCCACCGCCGACATCGACCACCAGCACCAGCCGGGAGTCCGCCAGCTCAGAGACCAGCCGCTCGCGATGGCGCAGCAGCCAGTCATGAAAGGCCGCCTGCGGCTCCTCGAGCAAGCGCAGCGCACCGAGTCCGGCCAGCCGCGCGGCTTCGAGCGTGAGCGCGCGCGCGCCCTCGTCGAACGAGGCCGGCACCGTCAGCGTGAGCGCCTGTTGTTCGAGCGGATGGTCGGGAAAGCGCGCCTGCCAGGCCGTGCGCACATGGGCCAGATAGCTCGCGCTGGCCGCGACCGGCGAGACCTTGGCCACCTCGTCGCCAGCGCCCCAGGGCAGGATGGCCGCGCTGCGGTCGACGCCCGGGTGCGACAGCCAGCTCTTGGCGCTCGCCACCAGCCGCCCCGGCCGCTGCGCGCCGAGCTGCTGGGCCCAGCGCCCGATCACCGCTGGCGGCCACTGGACAGCAGCTTCGGCATCGGCATCATCGTCGTGCCCGATCAAGGCCGAAGCCGAGGCCAAGGCGGGATCAGGCCAGGGCAGCTGCAAGTCGGACTCGGCCAGCTCGCCCGGCGCCGGGTGGTAGCGCAGCGAAGGCAGCAGCGCCAGCGCCGCGACCTGGCCCGGCGCGACCAGCTGCTCGATCTCGAGCAGCCGGACCTCGGGCTGGTCCGCCGCCAGATCGGCCCAGGCCACCACCACATGGCTGGTGCCCAGGTCGATGCCGACCGCGTAGCGCGGGCTCAACTCGGGGCCTGCCACCTCAGGCCGGCACCTGGGCCAACGCCTCGGCTCGCACGTCGAGCTCGACCTTCCAGCGCTCATGACCGCCGACCGGCAGCGCCTCGAGCTCGATGGTGCCGGTCTCGGTCACGCGCGCCTGCAGCCGCACCGCGACCACCTCGCCCGCAGCGCGGCCCTCGGCCGGCAGGCTGACCTCGATCTCCTGCAGCTCCTGCAGCTCGTCCGGGCTCCAGAAGTCGAGCAGCGCGCCGACCGGGTCCTGGCGCCGCACGCTCGAGCCGAAGAAACGAAAACGCACCGGCTCGCCGACCACCAGGCCGAACTGCTGCTCGGGCAACGGCGCCTCGGTCCCCTCCTCCATGCCGAACGGCGCCAGGCACAGCGCCTGCAGCGGCGGCTCGAAGCCCGGGATCGCCGGCATCGATGACTCGACGCCGACGTAATAGGACTGGGCCGTGCCGCCACGAATGCGCACGCCACGGCCGCGCCGCACATAGCCGTAGTAGGCCGCGCCGCGCGCGACCGCCAGGTCGAGGTCGGCGCCCGGCAGCAAGCGTGCCGGCGGCGCACCGTCGGCAACCAGCCAGCCGTTGAGCGTCTCGAGCAGGCGCTCGGCGATCAGCCCCGACTTGAGCACGCCGCCGTTGAACAGCACCGCGGTCGGGTGCAGGAAGGTCGCGGCAGCGGGCTGCGGCACGCCAAAGCCTTCCAGCGACTCGGTCGCGCCGAGCTGGCGGCTCAGGAAGGCCGCCAGGTGGCGGGTGACCGCCGCATCCTGCGCGTAAGGCAGGCCGAGCTGGGTCAGGCCGGCGCGCGCGCGGCTGACCGGCTGGTCGCTGGCCTGTGCCGGCGGGAAGAAGCCTTCGAGCAGCAATTTGCTGAGCTCGGCGCGCGTGACCTCGGTCCGGATGCTGCCGCCAATCAGTTTCGAGCCGCGGCTCGGCACCACCACCGGCACCGACTCCAGCGTCGCGTCATTGAGCAGCGCCTCCTTGGCACCGCGGCAGGCATGGGCCAGCGCTCGCGTCTGCCAGGCGTCGAGCCGGCTGCCCTGCTGCGCCAGCTTGGCCGTGACGCCATAGGCCAGCGCCAGGTCCATGTTGTCGCCGCCGAGCAGGATATGCTCGCCGACCGCGACCCGGTGCAGCTCGAGCTCGCCGTCGCGCTCGAGCACCGCGATCAACGACAGGTCGGTGGTGCCGCCGCCGACGTCGACCACCAGGATCAGGTCGCCGCGCCGCACCGACTGGCGCCAGCCGCCCGCGCTCTGCTGAATCCAGCTGTAAAGCGCAGCCTGCGGCTCCTCGAGCAGGGTCAGCGGTTGGAAGCCCGCCGCCTGCGCCGCCTCGGCGGTGAGCTCGCGCGCGACCGGATCAAACGAGGCCGGAATCGTGACCGTGACCTGCTGCTGCTCGAAAGGCGCTTCCGGATGCGCCTGGTTCCAGGCCGCCTTCAGGTGCGACAGATAGCGCACCGAGGCTTCCAGCGGCGAGACCCGCTCGACCTCGGCCGGCGCCTCGGCCGGCAGGATAGTCCCGCGCCGGTCCACGCCCGGGTGGCAGAGCCAGCTCTTGGCGCTCGCGACCAGCCGGATCGGCGTGGCCGCGCCGCGCGTGCGGGCAAATTCGCCCACCGCGTAAGCCTGGCCAGCCGCCCAGGGCAGGCCCAGGTCACCCGGCGCCAGTTCGCTCTCGTGCGGCAGATAGAGGAAGGACGGCAGCAGCGGCTTGTCCTCGACCGAGCCAGGGCCGGTCAGCTGCGGGATCGGCAGCACGCCCTGGACCACCTTTTCTCCGTCGCTGGCCTCGGTATCGACCCAGGACAGCGCGCAATGCGTGGTGCCCAGGTCGATCCCGAGGCTGTAGCGCGGCTGCGCGGCTGGCTGATCCGCTGCGGGATTCTGATTCGGAGTCTGGTTCACAGCTCGACCTCCGCTTGCGCCAGCACGCTCGCATCATGGCCCTGGCCCAGCTTGGGCAGATGAGTCTCGGTCGCGCGCCAACCACGGTGGCCCAGCGTGCCGGTGAAGGGCGGCTGGCCGACCACATGGCCCGTGACGCGCACGGCAGCGGCATCGAAGCCGGGCTGCAACGTCAGGCGGCTGCCCTCGGCCTCGGCGCGCACCGGCTCGAAAGTGAAATGCTCGCGCAGCACCTTGCGGCAGCCCTCGTGCACGACGCGGGCGGCGGCGCCGATCTCGGCGTCGCCATAGGCCTGGACATCTTCCTGCACGAAATCGATGAAGCGGGCCTCGCGTTGCAGCAGGCCCAGCAGTTGCAGCGCGGCAGTCTCGGGCGCGAGCTGGGGCTGCGGAACCGGCGCAGGCGGCGCTGCCACCGGCGCGACAGGCGCCACAGGGGAAACAGGAGCCACGGGCGCGACCACCGGAGCCGCTGCGACCGGAGCGGCCGGAGCAGGCCAGCCTTCGCGGCGCAGGCGCTCGACATCGGCGGCGAAGCCGGGCCGTGACAGGATGGAGAAGAAGCTGGCCAAGGCCAGCGACAGGCGGCTCAGCAGATTGGGGCTGTGGGTGCTCATGAAAGAATAAGTCCGGTTCGAGATAGTGGGGCCAGCCCAGCAAGGCGGCCCTTGGCGGTGACCTGTCTGGTGCAGGCCCTCTGGCTCTGGGTGGCTGCGATATTACTAAATGGTGACTGGCGCGCTAACATGAAACATTTTTGACCCAGGTCCGGGCATCGGACCCGATCTCAGGCATAATAGAGCCTCTGACGCGCGGTGGAGCAGCCTGGTAGCTCGTTGGGCTCATAACCCAAAGGTCGCAAGTTCAAATCTTGCCCGCGCAACCAAACATCATACGCCCAGCAGTTTCGACTGCTGGGCGTTTTGGTTTTTGTCGCCCCAGCCCGGCTATAGTCGGTCCATGTCGTCAGATCCCGGCCCAGGGCAGTTCCAGTTCACCCCGATGGCGGGCGCAGCCTGCCTGCGGCTGAGCGGCGACTGGACCCTGGCCCACCATGGCGCGCTGGCGCAGCAGCTGCAGACCCTGCAGCCGCCGCCGGCAGCAGACTGCCAGATCGACTGCAGCGAACTCGGCGCGCTCGACACCGCCGGCGCCAGCCTGCTGCTGCAACTGCTCGGCAGCGAACGGCTGCAGCAACTGAGCCAGGACGCCAGCGCCTTGACACCCGAACGACGCGCCCTGCTCGGCGCGGTCGCGCGCGCCATGCAGGCGACGCAGGCCCAAGCAGCGCCAGCGCCGGCAGGCAGCGCAATCGGCGACCTGCTCGAGCAGGCCGGCCGGGCGATGCAGGGCTTCTGGCGCCACGGCGTGGGCCTGTCGGGCTTCATCGGACTCACGCTCGAAACCGGACTGCGCCTGCTGCCGCGCCCGCGGCGCTGGCGCCTGACCGCCTTCGCGGCCCAGCTCGAAAGCACCGGACTCGACGCGGTGCCGATCGTCGCACTGCTGACCTTCCTGGTCGGCGCGGTGGTCGCCTTCCTGGGCGCGACCGTGCTGCAGACCTTTGGCGCCAGCCTCTATACGGTGCACCTGGTCGCGTTCGCCTTCCTGCGCGAGCTCGGCGTGCTGCTGGCCGCGATCCTGGTCGCGGGCCGCACCGCCAGCGCCTTCGCGGCCCAGATCGGCTCGATGCGCGCCGACGAGGAGATCGACGCGCTGCGCGTGATGGGGCTCGACCCGGTCGAGCTGCTGGTGCTGCCGCGCGTGCTGGCGCTGCTGGTCGCGCTGCCGATCCTGGGGCTGGTTGCGATGGCCTCGGGCGTCGCCGGCGGCATGCTGGTCTGCGCGCTGCAGCTCGACATCTCGCCGGCGATGTTCCTGTCGGTGATCGAACAGCAGATCGGCCTGCGGCACTTCGTCGTCGGCCTCAGCAAGGCGCCGGTGTTCGCCTTCCTGATCGCCGTGATCGGCTGCCTGGAAGGCTTCAAGGTCGCGGGCAGCGCGCAATCGGTCGGCGAGCACACCACCTCGGCCGTGGTGCAGTCGATCTTCGTCGTGATCGTGGTCGATGCGGTCGCCGCGCTGTTCTTCATGGAGATGGGCTGGTGAGCGCCGTGATCGAGGTGCGCGGGCTGCGCAACCAGTTCGGCCGCCAGGTCGTGCACGAGAACCTGGAGCTCGATCTGCTGCGCGGCGAGATCCTGGGCGTGGTCGGAGGCTCCGGGACCGGCAAGTCGGTGTTGCTGCGCACCCTGGTCGGGCTGAACCGGCCCCAGGCCGGCAGCGTGCACCTGTTCGGCCAGGACCTGCTGACGCTGGCCGGCGGACCACGCCTGGCGCTGGCGCGGCGCCTGGGCGTGCTGTTCCAACAGGGCGCGCTGTTCTCCTCGCTGACGGTGAGCGAGAACATCGCGCTGCCGCTGATCGAGCACGCCGGCCTGTCGCGCCGCGATGCCAGCCGGCTGGCCGCACTCAAGATCGCGCTCGTTGGCCTGCCGGCAGGCGCCGGCGCCAAATACCCGTCCGAACTCTCGGGCGGCATGATCAAGCGCGCGGCCTTGGCGCGCGCGCTCGCGCTCGACCCCGCGATCCTGCTGCTCGACGAACCCACCGCCGGGCTCGATCCAATCAGCGCGGCGGCGTTCGACGCACTGATCCTGACCCTGCGCGACGCGCTCGGGCTCACGGTCTTCATGGTCACGCACGACCTGGACACCCTGCACGCGATCAGCGACCGGATCGCGGTGCTGGCCGGCCGGCGCGTCCTGGTCAGCGGCACGCTGGCACAGGTCGCCGCGACCGATGACCCCTGGGTGCGAGACTATTTTCACGGCCTACGCGGGCGCGCTGCCGCCAGCGGCCAGCCGCCGCCACGAACCCACCCGACTTGAATGCCATGGAAACCCGAGCCCACCATATATTGATCGGCCTGTTCACGCTGCTGGCCGCCGTCGCCCTGCTGGCGATTACGCTCTGGCTCGGCAAGGCCGGCGGCGAGCGTGCCAGCGACCTGTACGACATCTGGTTCGAGGAAGCCGTCTCCGGCCTGTCGCGCGGCAGCAAGGTCGAGTTCAACGGCATCCGCATCGGCGAGGTCTCGGACCTGCGGCTCGACCCCAAGGACCCCCAGCGCGTCTACGCCCGCGTCAGCGTCGAGCACAGCGCCCCGATCCGCAGCGACACCCACGCGCGGCTGGTGCTCGCCGGCGTGACCGGCACCTCCTTCATCCGCCTGAGCAGCGGCAGCGATCCGGACAGTCGCCCACTGCAGCCACAGGGCGGACAGGTGCCCGTCATCGTCGCGACACCGTCCCAGATCAGCAAGCTGATGGACCAGGGCGAGGACGCGGCGCTCAACGTCAACGAGCTGCTGATCCAGGCGCGGGCCATCGTCTCGGCCGAGAACGCCAACAGCCTGCGCCTGACCTTGAAGCATGTCGAGCAGGCCAGCGCCACGGTGGCCGAACAGCGCGAGGAACTGGCGCGGGCCATGCGCGCGCTGGCCCAGGCCAGCGAACGCGCCAACGCCGCGCTCGAACAGGCAACCCGACTGCTGGCGACCAGCAACCGGCTGCTCGACGAACAGGGCAGCCAGACCCTGCAGGGTGCCCAGCGTTCGCTGGCAGCGGTCGAACAGAGCATGACGGCGGTCAAGCAGCTGGTCGCCGACAACCGCGGCTCGCTCGACAGCGGCGCGCGCGGACTCAGCGAAATCGGTCCGGCGCTGGCCGAGCTGCGCGCCACCCTGGCCTCGCTGCGCCAGATCAGCCGCCAACTCGAAGACAGGCCCGCCGATTTCCTGCTGGGCCTGGAACCGATCAAGGAGTTCCAGCCGTGATGCCGACCCACCCCTCCCCCATGAACACCAGTCAGCACCAGACGGGGCATGCGCAACGGCGCCCTCACCTCATCTGGGCCTGGTCGGCACCGCTGCTGGGACTGCTGCTGACGGGCTGCTCATTGCTGCCCAAGTCGGCACCGGTCGACCTCTACCAGCTGCCTTCGGCGCTGCTGCAACTGGCGCATAACACGGGCCGCACCGCGCCGCAGCCGGAATCGCTGCGCGTGACACGGCCGACCGCCGGCACCCTGCTGGCCGGCCAGCGCATCATCGTGCTGCCCGAAGGCGACCGGGTCAGCTATTACAAGGGCGCGCAGTGGAGCGAACCGGCGCCGCTGCTGCTGCGCAACCGCCTGCTCGATGCGCTGCGCCACGACGGGCGCCTCACAACACTCAGCAGCGACGACCGCATGCTGCAGGCCGATTTCGAGCTCGACGGCGAGCTGCGCGCCTTCCAGAGCATCTATCAGGACGGCTCGCCGCAGGTGCTGCTGCAACTGGACCTGCGACTGGTGCAGCCCGCCACGCAGCGCATCGTCGCCAGCCGCCGCTTCGAGCAGCGGCAGCCAGCCTCGGATAGTGCGCTGCCCGCGGTGGTCAGTGCCTTCGGCCAGGCCAGCGACCGGCTCGCGCTGCAGGTCGTGGACTGGAGCGTCGAGCAGATCGCCCAGGTACCGCACTCAGGCGACCGGCCCGCAGCGGGCACGGCAGTCGAATAAAAATAAACACCACCGGGTACAGAAAAGCTTTGCCAGACTCGGCCGGTCCCCTTAGAATGAGCTCATGTTGCAGTGCAACATAAATAATCGCACTTCCCTTCTACTACCGCTACCAAAGGCCCGAGTCATGCTGAACAACGAACAATTCTTCGCCAACTACAAGAACACCATCGAGCAAATGCTCGCCAGCAACCCGGCCGCTCCCGAAAGCGTCAAGAAGCTGGTCGAACTGAACCTGCAGACGGCCGAATCCGCCGTTGAAGATGCCAGCAAGCTGGCCCAGGCCATGACCGGCGCCAAGAACCCGCAAGAAGTGATGGACCTGCAGACTTCGATGCTGAAGTCGGTCACCGAGCGCACCATGTCCTACAGCCAGAAGCTGGTCGAGATCGTCTCGAGCACCGCGGCTGACGTCAACCTGGGCAAGTTCGCCCAGGGCTTCGCCGGCAACGGCCAGCAGCCCTTCATGGCTGCCTTCGAGAACATGACCAAGTCGGCACCGGCCGGCACCGAGCCGATGGTCGCCGCCATGAAGAACGCCATGTCCGCCGCCACCAGCGCGATGGAATCGATGCAGAAGGCCATGACCCAGGCCAGCTCGCAAGCTCAAGCCAGCTTCGGCGCCATGACCGGTGCTGCCAAGGGCGGCAAGAACGCCTGAGGCCTGACCAGGCCCGCGCGCCGCGACAGCCGCGCTAGCTTCTGCTGCGCGGCCTGTCACAGGCGCCAACAAAAAACCCCGCCCAGCGAGCCTGGTGCGGGGTTTTTTGTTGACGCTGCCGACTCCGGGCACCCAGTTCCGGGCGCATGAACCCGCCCGCGCCTCGCTGCTGTTGCCTTTCTTGTTGGACGACTGCGTTGATGGGTGCAGAATAGCTTCAATCTACGACAGCATGCCTTGGGCAAGGAGCAGGATGAACAAGAAGATCGGGACATGGCGCTGGCGCGCTGCGGCTGTGGCAGCCATGGCGGGCACAGCGCTGCTGCTGGGCGGCTGTGCGCTGGAGTTCGGCAATTCCAAGCCCGCGCGGGCAGTGGCGCGCTGGTTGCAGCCCACCGGATCGGTCTACAGCGGCTGGCGGGTCTATCAGAGCCGCTGCGCGAGCTGCCATGGCACGGCCGCTACCGGCACCGAGCTCGGTCCCGACCTGATGCCGCTGATGCGCACCATGGGACCGCGCCGCTTCGTCGGACTGGTGCTGCAGCGCTACGACTGGGCCCGTCCCGTGGGCCAGAGCCCGGAGAGCTGGATCGACCAGGCGGTGCAGCGGCGCGAACCCCCGGTCGCGATGCCGGCCTGGCAGGAAGAGCCGGCCGTCAACGCCCACATCATGGACCTCTATGCCTACCTGTCGGCACGCGCCGACGGCAGACAGAACGGCGACCGGCCGACGCCCTGAAACCGGCCCGCCATCAGCCGCCCTGCACTGCAGAGCGGCCTGGTGCTCGCCGACCGTCAGATGGCGCGGCGGATCATGAGTTCCTTGATCTTGCCGATGGCCTTGGTGGGGTTCAGGCTCTTGGGGCAGACGTCGACACAGTTCATGATCGTGTGGCAACGGAACAGACGATACGGGTCCTCGAGGTTGTCGAGGCG
>Ga0208374_1000240_pt1 | contig 29508 bp, 21 predicted proteins | sample RifOxyC3_FD_184037 | JGI IMG/M metagenome (GOLD analysis project Ga0208374, IMG submission 184037) | Groundwater microbial communities from Rifle, Colorado - Rifle Oxygen_injection C3 (SPAdes) | ecosystem: Environmental > Aquatic > Deep subsurface > Groundwater | place: Rifle, Colorado, USA...
AACTAGTGGCTGCCCCATTATCGTAGAAAGCATTCCAATCGGTTTTTCTAGTTCCAGTAATCGGGATAGCAAAATTTGTCTGACCTGGAAGTCCAATCATTCTGTAACTACTGGACTGAGTAACGTTTGTAAATCCGAATGATTTATTAATTGCAATTGTTGAGGGATAAGTAGCTCCAGTATATACCTGAATTAAATCCAATCCAATATAATCTGCATTAGTTTGGGCATCAAAAAGATAGTATCGGATAGCAACTCTGATTGTCGCATTAATCTCAGAAATCCAATAAAACTGTTGCCAACCATTTTTTGAAACTAAAAATCGACCAAGTGAAATAAAATCAGATGGCGTAGTACCTGCATTTGTAGCGAGTAAAACAAATATTGAATCATCGAATGAAGATGAATCTGGCGATCTTGCCAAGAAAGATAAACTGTCTCCCACGTTAATATTAAGGATAGGAGATATTAACCATTGATCTACAACATCATTTGTATTTGCACCATTGAAGTTAGAAGCTACGTATCCACTATCAGGTCCCTCGAAGCTAGTAAAAACTGAAACCCTCCCTTGGAACCATGGTGCACTAGAACCTCCACCATCTTCATTCAAGATTACCCAACCTCTTGCCTGCAAGCCCGCAACCGAATTATCGCCATTCATTCTATCTTCCCATTTAATTGTTTGAGCTAAAGTTGCAAATGAATAAAATAAAAACATTACTATAGTTGAAATGGTAATCTTATTTTTCATTTAAATTTCCTTTTTTTATTCCACTATTTCAATTAAAATTCATTAATCCATCGCGTCTTAGTTCTCATAATAATCTTCATCTGCCAGAGGCTGACAGGTCTTAATCTTCATTCCGCTCTCTCCTAATAAAAATAAATTGTCCCCCTTCATCATTTGCATCTCTTATGACTTGAAGCATTGGTGTCTGCTCGGAATTATTAGTTACTGCAATTCTGAACTCGCTGAAAAGCTGATTAGCATCAAAATATTTTTTGTCATTCTCTTTGAGCGCTTTAATTAAATAATAAGTGAAGATAGAATGATCATCCTTTCCAGCATCGCTGACTTCTTCAACTCCACCAGAGGTTAATGCTAAACGCGATTGCTTACGATAAACTTCTCTGTAGTACTTTTCCATATTATTTGGATCAAATTTTATGCTTTCGGTTTTTTTTCCTCTGAAAATATCACCTGCAAAACATGCATCAGTAATGAGCAGAGTATGTTTTGAAGGAATGCCTCCGAGAAAAGTTTTTACATCGTTATTCGATATATAATCTGCAACCGAATTTGTTTGGGCATCAACCGGAACCCAATAACCTTTATTTAATGCTTTGTTGAATTGCCCATGACCCGCATAAAAAATTAAAACGTTATCATCTTTAGTTGTATTATCAGCAAGCCATTCAAATTTTTGAATTATGCTCCTTCTCGTTGCTTGTTCATCGAGCAGAGTATGCACTTCATCAAACTGATATTCATCGCGAAGAATATTTGCAAAGCCTTCAGCGTCATTTACCGCATTTTTAAGAGGGCGCCAATAACCATCGTAGGAATTTATTCCGATAACTACTGCAATATATTTCCCAACCGAAATAACCTCTTCCAGCTTACGTGTAATAAAAAATGTATCAATGGTCGAATTGAATTTATTGTCCACTGCTTTAATGATAATAGGATTGTCCCCTACTTGTAAATACAAGCTGGTTGTAAACTCACCTTTAGTTGTAAGCTTTGCTTTTTGATGGTTTACAAAAACTTCCAAAACTCCGTTAGGATCAGTTGCTTTACCTTTAATATTTACTAATTCTGTTTTCCTAATTATCTTAATTCCCCTTTGCACTTGCGGTTCGATAATGGTAATCTTTGGACCAGCTTGGTCAATATCGGTAGTGACTCTAAAAGTAACTTCAGAGGAAATATCCCTTAGATTGGTGGCTTTGACAATCACAATATTTGTCCCGCTGTTAAGCAGTACATTTGCAAAAAATAAATTGTCTTTAAGAATGGTGGCTTCATAACCATTGACAATTATTTCCTTGACTCCCTTCGCATCAAAAACTTTTCCCCGTACCGTGATGCTGCTCTCTTTGTGTTTTACCTCTCTTGACTTAGGAATCACGGGATCCAATATCGTTATTTGAGGAGCCAGTATTACTTCCTCTTTTTCTTTAGGCGGAGTAACAATTTCCTTTTTTGGTTCTTCTTTTTTAGGAATTAGTCTGCCGGGTTTTGTTGATCCGCTGATCTGAGTAAAAGCAGTTTGATATAAAATCAAGCACGATAAAAATATTAATATCTTTTTCATATTATTTATTCCTCAAAAAAAATTATGGCCTAACTGGGGGCGTTGGAAATCCATCCGACGATGGGGGCGTAGTTGTTCCGTCACTATCCTTTTTGCCTAATAATAATATAGCAGCCGTTCCGCCGGCTAATGCTGCTCCACCTGCGAAAACATACCATGGAATTCCACCACCCGGTTCTATTTCAAGAGCAGTTACATCAAAATAAAAATCTTCTCCTTCCAATTGTGCTTCTTCATCAGGACTTAGTTCCCAGATAATTTTATTTTTTCTGCCAGCAAATTTCCCCTCTCCAATATCTCCGGTAAGTTTATCGGGAATTATCAAGAAATCAGAATCACTAATTCGTTTAAGCTTTATATCAACTTCGTAATCTTTAGTTTTATCCCCTTGAAATTCATAAAAGATAAAAATCTTACCGTCCGAATAATCAAAAGTTACTTGAATTTTTCCTTGAGAGAAAACTTTTTGATTTATAATCATAAAAGTGAAAAAGACCATAACAGTAAAAAAGATTCTTTTCATAATTCATTCTCCTAAATTTTCGAAAACTTTTTACATGTGATTTATTTCAATTAAAATTGGAACGACTGATTTCCCTTTACTTCGTGCTTTGAAGTTTATCACTTCTGATGATTCAAAATCAATATTTTTGGTGCTGATCATCTTTTCTCCCAAAACTTTTTTGATCCGTTGCCAGAACGATCCTTTTGCTGATTCAACTTTTTTCATAATATCTTTTATGTCAAGACTTTCCTTTGAATAAAGAAAACAGTAATAAGATATTCCTGGAGTTTCATCAAGCATATTAAAACTTTCTTCATCGGGAATAGCAACATTATTTTGGCGGTATGGAAGATAAGCGACCATTCTATCGTCAAAAGGAAAAATGCGATACGTTTTAAATGTTAGGTCTGAACTAAAAGCATATACGTACGCCGGTTCATTATTAGAGATTCTCAATTCAAACAGAGTCCCGGAATAATGTGGTTTCTCCATCGAAAAGAATTCACCATTGAATTTCGTTTTCATATCATAGCCATTGCTCTCACGAAATTGAAGAGTTCCTGAGAGATCTGGAATATTCGGATCGGGTAAGGATTTATCAATCATCTCAAAAGCATACTTACAGAAGAATTCAAAGTCGGAATAACGAACCCAAGCAAAGCCGTCTTTTCCCCAGTATGTTCCCCAGCTATTTATCAGCTCGAAAGCACCGCCAAATTTATTATCGTCATAACCAACGACAGTAATGCCATGTCCTCTTCCCCAATTTTTATATTCATCCTCTTTCGGATTCCAGAATTCTCCGGCATAACTGAATGAAGGCGGGCAATCAATAGCAATTACAACCGGTCTTCCTTCAGCTATACTTTTTTTTACAAATTTAGTTTTCTCTTCTGTTCTTGCTGATGCAACCTCTCTATACTCAATAATTCTGTAATTAACTGCTTTGACTTTATCAAGAGCAGTAACTTCACGATCGCAGTCATAACCAAAATCATTAAGCTTAGCCGCACCTTGATTTCGTACAACATCCAGTGCTTCAACTAAGGATGTACCACCATCACAACCCTTTGTAACTCTAATTTGGTTATAAACAAATGAGGGAGAAAATGTATTTTGATTTACAGTGCTGCCGCTCCAATTATTTCTAATCGCTTCAAGAATTGTCCTTCCAGAATAAGCTGTTGACCACCCGGCACATGTACCATACGGACCTTGATTTCCTGGGGTTGGAGCATTCTTCTTAAGTGAGGCTGAAATAGGAAGATCGTCATAATCGCCTCGCATTAACGGCGCCGCAGTAGGGCTATTGGCGTATAAGCTATCGTCAAGCAGCAAGCCCATTCCAAATTCCTGCGCATAGTTATTAATAAAATAAAAAAATACGACGAGGAAAATTTTTGTTTTCATAGGCCACTCATCATTCAATTATTATTTCATCTAATAGTTTTGATGCTTTGAAATATAATTTATTTTTCAATAGAAATTTAAGGAACATCTTTTTATATGCTTCAGAATCCGGAGCCAATAACAACGCTTTACTGTATTGGTTTAATGCTTCTAAATTCAAATTTTTATTTTCATAAAAAGCTCCCAACGAAAGAATGTTTAACGGAGTTTCATTTAATTTGATTTCTTCCTTAAGAAGCTGAACCGTATCTAGAATTAATTTCTTATTCCGGTCCGAAAGTACAAGTACTAAATTTGTATCAGAGACTATTTGGGGATTGTCTGCATCAAAGACATACCATTTATATTCTGTTTCTTTGTTAAGCTTTATTTTTTCGATATCCAAAGTATAAGAAGTATCTTCTACAAGCTCCATAAATATTGAAGCGTTTTCAGAGCTTAGAATGCCAAAAACATATTTTTGAGCTGAAGGATAACTGTACCATGAAAAATCTATAACCGGATCTAGAAATGAAGTGAAGCTCGGAATTGCAGATTCGATATGATTCGGTTTAACTCGAACAACAGCAGCCAATTCCTTCATTGTTTTGCCTTTTGATTTATCAATAATAATCTCCTCGGCAATAAAATTTGCAAATTTTTGAGTTACCGACATTTTGGAATTTTTAATATTCCGTTCAAGCTCTTTGATATTAAAAATTCCCTCATTCATCATTTCCATCGTTCTGCCATCGTTGTACAGCAAGGCAGCGTAGCTGTTTTTATCGAGCCTTAATTCGCTGTCACCTTCCAAATTTTCACCGGTCTGCACCTTCTTCCAGGTTTCAGTTATTGAAGCACGATGATCAACTTTACCAAAGAATGTTAATAATTTAAACGAATACTGCTGTGCCGGAAGATCAGAATATATAATAAAGCAGAGTGGGAATAAGATACACACTTTAACGAATATTTTTTCCATTTCCTTAAAATTTACCTCGTGAATATTTTAATAAGATATTTATTAAAAAGTAATGTTAAATTATTTACCAGTAGATAAAAAAATTCTACCTATAAAATTATTATAAAGATCTAATATTGTACCAGTAAGAAAAACAACGGCAATTGCCAATGTAAGGTTAATCCGATAATTAAAATGATGTAATACCATAACCCCGATATATAAATTCAGTAAAGATACAGTTAGCATGTATAGCTTTGTAAAAGTTCCGAACCAATCCTTATGCTTTCTTTTAAAGCTGTAAATAATATAAGCGCTTACATAGCTCAATATTACTGCCAATATAATGCTTAGCCACTGCGGCATTATATTAATAAATTTTTTATTTAAGATCATTGAAACGATGTTCGCATGAATAACTACGCCATACATATCGGGAAAAGATTTTCCGGCATATCGTTCATTAAGCGGTGTAAAAAAAATATCCTCAAGAGTTTTTTCATTTAACCTTATTCCCATAAATCCTATCAACACAATTTTATCCTTTATAAAGCTTAGATCATTTTCGCCTGATAGGACTTGATATGAATCGATGTAGTAAAATTTATTGAAGTTCCCTATATAATTAATTTTTTCAGTGGCTTCATTTCGATTCATCAAGAATTGCACTGATTGCTGGTTAGAAATTTCCACAATCTTTGTTGCAAACGCCGGTATTGTCCTACCATTTATTTTCGAAAACGGTCTGAACTCCCTCATTGTTCGAAAGCTTACTTTACTATCATTAGGGAGATTTGCGAAACCAGTCCCGGCAAATTTGCTAAAGATATTGCTTGAACTCAAAAGTGTATCATAGCTGCCTGTTGAATCGTTGTATTTGTCCAATTTACTCGCCAATACTAAATTCGTACATTTAGAGAATGCATCGGCTAGTAATGAATCGGAATAAGGATCTTTTTTCTCCTGAAAAATTGCATCTACAGCTATTACTTTAGGATTGAAAGAATTCACAACATTTATTTGATGAGCAATTTGCAATCTTGAAAGATTACTTAAATTCACAAGCACTATATTTGTATCTGCTTGAGGTTCTTCTCTTATTCTTGAATAGACAATATCATAAACATCAAAATCACTAACAGCTTTTGCAATTGGATCAAGGAACAAACAGTTAAACGGTATGAACGTAAATAACCAAATGATTATGAACATCATGAATGTCATTATTACAAATCTCTTGTGGAAAAACCCGGCCATTTTCTAAAAAGGTTTTTGTATTATCAGATAAAAAATTAAATTAATCATGGAATGATCATAAAAAAATTTTATAGCTTTTGGGGAGGGAACATCCGGCATACAGGAGAAGCAGAAAAATGTCTTCATCTAAATACCTCTCTTTTATTGATGTAAAACTTAGTTAAGATTTTTACTGAAGTCAACATTTTATATGGAGTAAAAAACTGGAATGTGATGTTTAGTAAGTCCATTAATCTCAACTCCGATATAGGAAGTTAAAAAAGTCTCAGGTTTTTCGATAAATAGGGATTATCTTTGTGAAATAAAAATCACCGAATAGGTGAAAAATAAAAACACAACAACAAAGAGGAAAAATTGCTGCCATTAAAACCCTTCAAAGTAACTAGAAGCAAAGAGAAAATAACCAACAGAATAGGATTACCGCTAATAGAGCAATTAGCAGAAAGATTAAGACTGCGAGAGCAGACAGATAAATTATTTCCAAGACCAGGTAGTAATCGAGGAATAAAAGCGAGTGATTACATAATGACAATAGTTCACATGATAATAGATGGAGCAGTACATTTGGAAGATGTAAACCACTTGTTGGAAGATGAAGGATTTCAAGAATTACTAAAAGAAATGGACATACCGACATCAGATGCAATAGGAGATTGGCTGCGAAGACATGGAGGGAAGCAATCAGAGAAATGGATATGGGAAATAAACAAAACGGTGTTAAAGGTAATAAACAAGGAAGGTCAGACCTTGGATATAGATACAACAATAATAGAGGCAGAAAAAGGAGATGCGAAGAAGACATATAAAGGAACATATGGCTATCAGCCGCTTATAGGAATAATATCAGAGAACGGGATGGTAGTTGGAAGTGATTTCAGAGAAGGAAATGTTTCACCGCAGAGCGGGCTGGTGGAGTTTATAAAAAGTTGCAGAGAGAACTATGGTAAGCCAATAAAGTTGATAAGAAGCGATTCAGCCGGCTGGCAGAAAGCCGTAGTAGATTATTGTAAGAAAGAGCAGATAGAATTCACAATAACAACAGACCAGACTGAACCAGTATTAGAGGCAATAAGAGCAATACCGGAAGACAAATGGCAAAGAGGGATTGATAAAGAAAAAATAAAAGAAGATTATGAAATAGCAGAGACAACATACTTCTTTGGAGCAAAGAAACGAAAAGTAAGATTAGTAGCCAAACGAGTAAGACTGAAAAAGCAATACGATTTGTTCTCATCATATAGTTATTGGATAGTAGCCACAAACCTCAGTGAAAAAGAATATGATGCTCAAGAGGTTCTACATACGCATCAAGCAAGAGGAAGCATGGAAAAAAGAATAGGAGAGTTGAAACATCAATTAAATATAAAACATCTTCCATGTGGGCAATTTAATGCCAACTGTCTATACTTCAGCATAGGACTATTAGCCTACAATTTACTTCAGTTGTTTAAATTGATAGGTTTGCCGAAAGAATACCACAACAAAACAGTTAAGACACTTAGATACCAGTTAATTAAATTAGCTGGCAAAGTCATTACACATGCAAAATATAAGATACTTCAGATAGCCGCTCCGATAAAAAACATCATATTATATTCAGATGCATATTATCGGATACGATTGAATCCACTTTAACAAATCACTTCTGACTAAAAAATAGCAAATAAATTTTCTTAGGGTAAACTCTGTCCAATTACTAGGAAAAGTATATGTTCAGACTAAATTTTTCACATGTACGATAAGAAAAAATCAGTCAAAAGCACTTCGTGACAAATCACCTATTAAAAACACAGAAATATTTTCTTTTCACCTCTCTATATCGGATTTAAGGCATAAAGAACAAGCAGAATCTGTCTTTTATATGATAATATTTTAAATTAGTTTAAGTTTTAAGAGGTAATTAATTATTAAAATCGTTTTAATTCATTGATTTCTATAGAAAAGTTACAGCTAAACTAATTTTTTACATGGACAATTCAACTACAGCAATACCTCAATATAAAAAAGCCCTTGGAGTTTGCATTGGAGCGTCCACCGTCTCTTCTGTCCTGGTTTCCGAACTCAATGGTTATATCAATATCGAAAAACATTCCAGTTTACCTCACCATGGAAGCCCCAAAAGAATTATTGAAGAAATTTTTAGGAACGGCATTCCGGGTAAAGTAGTTGTTACCGGAAGAAAATTTAAAGAGCTTTTAAACGCCACTTCTATATCAGAATCTGAAGCAATTGAAAATGCAATCTCTTATCTTGGCCTATCACCTGACCTTGTAATCAGTGCCGGCGGCGAAAACTTCATTCTCTATGTACTTGATAAGAATGGGAAAATATCAAAAGCCATAACAGGAAATAAATGTGCTTCCGGTACCGGAGAATTTTTTCTTCAGCAAATTAAACGAATGAATTTATCGGTTGATGAAGCAATAAGTTTAGGAACTCATGGCGAGCCATACAATATCTCCGGAAGGTGCTCGGTATTTTGTAAATCTGACTGTACTCATGCGTTAAACAAAGGTGTGGAGAAAGAAAATGTTGTAGCCGGTCTATCACGTATGATGGCTCAGAAGATAATTGAATTAACATCACGAGTAAAATATTGGAAAGTTGCTTTAATTGGCGGTGCGTCACGGAATAAAGCGATGAGAAGATTTTTAGAGCAACATTTTGATGAATTAACTATTCCCCCCGGTTCAACATATTTTGAAGCACTTGGGACTGCAGTTTTTGCCTTAAATAATCCTACCTTGACAATTGATAAAAGTAATTTATTCATAAGTAATCATTCTTCATTTACTTTTCATGATGATCTTAAAAAACATCTTGATAAAGTAAAATTCGAAAAGTCAAGTCGGGGAACAGCACAATGTAATGATGAGTGCATTTTAGGATTAGATGTCGGCTCAACCACAACCAAAGCAGTATTACTAAGAAAAAAAGATAATCTAATTCTTGCATCAGAATATTTGAGAACCAACGGCGATCCGATTAACGCTTCAATCGAGTGCTACAAAAGTCTAAGTAATCAAATTTATGTTCCAATTCAAATTTCGGGGCTTGGAGTTACAGGCTCAGGAAGGCACATTTCCGGGCTTCATGCATTAACCAAAGGCGTAATTAACGAGATTATCGCACATGCAACAGCAACAGTTTTTTTCGATCCTGAAGTCGATACAATTTTTGAAATCGGTGGTCAAGATGCAAAATACACTTACATAACATCAGGTGTTCCATCCGATTATGCAATGAATGAAGCATGTTCAGCAGGAACAGGTTCCTTCCTTGAAGAGGCAGCTCGAGAATCTCTTGATGTTGACTATATGCAGATTGGCGATATTGCCATTAAAGCAAACACCCCACCAAATTTTAATGATCAATGTTCCGCATTTATCAGCAGCGATATTAAAAATGCATTACAGGAAGGTTTATCTAAGGACGAAGTTGTTGCCGGATTGGTTTATTCAATTTGCTTGAATTACATCAATCGGGTTAAAGGAAACAGGCCAACCGGAAATAAAATTTTCATGCAAGGCGGAGTTTGCTACAACAAAGCGGTTCCTGTTGCAATGGCAGCTTTGACAGGTAAAGAAATTATTGTTCCTCCCGATCCGGGTTTGATGGGTGCGTTCGGTGTTGCTCTTGAAATTAAAAAAAGAATTGAACTTAATTTGATGGAAGAGCAGACATTTAATCTTGAAGAGTTGATAAATAGAAAAGTAGATTACGGAAAATCGTTTACCTGTGCCGGCGGTGCAGAAAAATGCGATCGTAAATGCAGCGTATCACTAATTCACATCAACGGAAAGAAATATCCATTTGGCGGCGCTTGCAATAAGTATTACAATCTCCAGGAAGAATATCATAATGACATAAAGAATAACAACCTTATAAACCTTCGACAAGATCTTGTATTTGGTAAGTATCTTTACCCGGCAGATCTTCCTCGGCATGCAAAAACTATTGGAATTCCAAAGTCATTCCTCACTAATACACTTTTCCCGCTTTACTATAATTTTTTTACGCAGCTTGAGTACAAAGTAGTATTAGGCGATAATGTGAAGCAGCTTGGCATTGAAAAGAAAGAATCCGCTTTTTGTTTTCCTGTTGAATTGGCGCATGGATTTTTCCAGGATCTAATCGATAGAAAAGTAGATTACATTTTTCTCCCACATGTTCTGGAAGTTTATAATCGCGATAGTAAATTTTTTGACAGAACTTGCGTGCTTCTTCAATCTGAAACTTATTATTTAAAAGCAACATTCAAGGAAGATTTGGGTGAAATAAAAATACTTTCACCAATTATTAGTTTTGCAGATGGGTATGAAAATGCAAAAGTGAAATTTCTCGAACTTGCAAAAGAGCTTGGGAAAGACAAATCGTTAGCCTCAGCAGCTTATGATTATGCAACTGAGACTCAAAAAGATATGCTGAATGAATTTAAGCTGATAGGACGGACGGTTATTGAAGAGCTTGAAAACAATCCGGATAAATTTGCAATAGTACTTTTCGGCAGATCATATAATTCGTTTGCTAAAGAAGCGAATCTTGGAATACCGCAAAAATTTGCATCGAGAAATATGATGATTATCCCGCATGATTTTCTGCCAAGCGAAGCACTCGAGAGTTACCGCCACATGTATTGGGGTTTGGGAAAGCAAATCCTTCAATCAGCAAGATATGTCAAAGATCATCCACAATTATTCGGAACTTACATTACAAATTTTAGCTGCGGTCCTGATTCAATGATCATTACCTATTTCCGAAATATTATGGGAAACAAACCTTCCCTTACGCTTGAGCTCGACAGCCATTCTGCAGATGCCGGAATCAACACAAGAATTGAAGCAGCACTGGACATTATTAAAAGCTATAGAGAACTCGATAAAAAAGGAATGATCTCCGAAATCAAAAAATATTTTAGACCACTTAAAGTTAAAAACGCCTGGACTATCACTGATTCAGATGGAGAAGAAATTCCATTAACTGATAGCCGAGTAAAAGTTTTAATCCCAAATATGGGCAATTATGCAGCGGAAGTATTTTCAGCAGTATTCAGATCTATGGGTATTAACTCTGAACCATTACCTGTATCAACATTTAAAACACTTACAAGCGGAAGAGGAATAACATCATGTAAAGAATGTCTTCCACTAATTCTTAATGCCGGTGCAATGCTCGATTATTATCACGAAAGAAAACCCGAAAACGAAAAAACACTTTTCTTCATGGCGGAAGGTACGGGTCCATGTCGATTTGGTCAGTATCATGTGTATCTCGAAGAGATAATCCGTAAGAAAGAGTTGAAGGATTACGGAGTTTATACATTATCCGATGAGGATTCTTATGGCGGCTTGGGTGATGAATTTTTCAAGCGTGGGTGGATTGGAACTACAACCGTTGATGTAATTCAAAATATGTTTCATGCAATAAATGTTATTGCAGAAAACAAAAAGAAAGCACTAAGTGTTCTTACAGAGGAGTGGAAAAAGATTTTAGAAATAATTGAAAAAGAAGACATAAGTAAAATTTATAAACAGCTTGAAGTATTGGCGGAAAAACTTTCAAACCAAAAAAAGAAAATTTCCTATGACGATGCAATGAAAGTTGCGCTCATTGGTGAAATTTATGTCCGCCATGATGAATTCTCACGCATGGATTTGATTGAACGGCTTGCTGAGAAAAATATTGTCGTAAAGGTTGCACCGATCGGTGAGTACATTTATTATTCAAACTACCTCGCACTTCGAAACGATGGTCATCGTAAACCAGGTCTGAAAGAACTTGCAAAGCTTAAAATCAAAAATAAATTTCAGGAGAACATTGAAAGGAAGATAAAGAATATATTAGCCCGATCAGGATTTTGTGACAATGAACTTGTACAGGTTAATAAAGTCGCAAAAAAAGCAGCACATCTAATCAGCCCGGAATTAGCCGGGGAAGCAATTCTTACTGTTGGTTCAGGATTGCGTGAAATTCTTGATCATGTTTCGGGAGTGATATCAATTGGTCCTTTCGGATGCATGCCGTCGCGCGTTGCAGAATCAATTCTTAATTCTGAACTGAATATTGAGGGAAAAGCTGCGGCAGAAAAAATAGAAAGAAAGAACTATAGTTCTGAGATAGAGAATCTGCCCTTCTTAGCAATTGAAACGGATGGAAATTCCTTTCCGCAAATCATTCAATCAAAAATAGAAATATTTATTCTACAAACTCAACGATTATATAAAATAATAAGCGAAGGCAATTTACTAATCAAGCAAAGTTACGGACAGAAATTTTACGATTATATTCTTGATCAGTACAACAAACGATTTCAAGGAAACAGTACGGAAAAATATTTACCGGATATTGCCGGCTTATCATCTCAAGAAAGTGATTAAGTTCAAAAAGGAAATTTTATATTCCTAGTGCGCTTAACGCTTTATCATATTCATCGGGTCTTAAATAAACCAGGTATCCAAAAGTTCCCTTTCCGGTAGTAACACAATTGGCAGAATAAACATTTATATCTGCGGCGTAAAGTTTCTCGTGAATTTCTGCCAGCACACCAATCTTATCATCACCTTGAATTAATAATGCGGGGTTTGGACCTTCAAGCGGAATGCCTGCTTGTTTTGCTATACTTGTCAGCAATGATGGATCTTCAGGGAAAAGACTCATCTGAGCACCAGCAGCTCCTAATGGTATTGCATTAAAGGCAAGAAGATTTACACCCAAATCGGCTAATGCCGAAAGAAGCTTATATGCTTCACCGGGCTGATCTTTGACTGTTGTGTAAAAATAATCTACTCTGTTGATTTTGTAATACATGATTTGACCTCGCTTGTTTGTAGAGTGTTATTTTAACCGATGGAATAATAAAAATTAAAATGAAATGATGCAACGACTTAAATCACACTTGGCAATATTATTTTTAAATCAATTTGAAAAAAAAATTTAAAATGAAAAACCCTCCACGAATATGAAGGGTTAAGTCATTAAATGAGATCAAATTACCAGCTTCTTCTTCCGCCGCTGCCGCCGCGATTTCCACCACCGCTGCCGCCTTTTCTTCCGCCACCACCGCGATGTCCACCGCCACGACGTCTGTCATCATCTCTTGGACGAGCTTCGTTCACCACAATTTTTTTTCCTTTAACGTCTCTTGTATTCAATTCTGTGATTGCTTTTTGAGCTTCAGCTGCTCCGGGCATTTCAATGAATGCGAATCCTTTGGATTCTCCAGAAAAAAGATCTTTGATAATTTTTACGCTTCGCACATTACCGCACTCAGCGAATAAAGTCTGCAAATCCTGCTCGGTAACTTCCTTTGCTAAATTACCTACGAAAATGTTCATTATGTAGTTCCTTCTTTTTATTTATTGATATTTCAGAATACTTAAGGGATTTACCGATGAAGTAAACTGTAGGTTAAAAAATTAATTACAATGTGCAAATCGCGTTTTTGGAACGTAATAGTCTTTAATGGTTGAAAATATTGATGAATGAGTGAACCTTCCAATAAAAAATAGAATTAAAAAACTTGCGGGGCCGACGAGACTTCCAGAATTTTATTCGGGACGACCTCCTGCGTATTTCAATTTTTCAATGTAGTTGCGACTCTTCTTGTTTTTTATTTCCTTCTCTCTCATAAGAGCTTCGGATTTAGAGCTAAATGTTTCATAATATACTAAATCCCAGGGTATTCCTCTTTTAGTAAAGCTACCCCATCCAAGATTATGCCGCTCAAGTCGCCATTCAATGTTTTCTGTTACCCCTACATAATATTTATCAATAGTTGTAGAATATATGATGTAGGTAAACCACATTTATGACAAGAAGTAATTCAATATAAAATAACATGCGGGGCCGACGAGACTTCCCGAATTTTATTCGGGACGACCTCCTGCGTATTTAAAAATTTGTTTACTGCGGGGCCGACGAGACTCGAACTCGCGACCTCCTGCGTGACAGGCAGGCGTTCTAACCAGCTGAACTACGACCCCGTTAAAATGTCAATTTGAAAGGAGTTATATCCGCTATCAGCAGGAACCCCGATTCATACACAGCAAATTTAAAGTATGGAGAAATGAAAACCAAATGTTATAGAAAAAATAAAAATTCTCGCGCTTTTTTAGAGCAATGACGAAGGTATTGAAAATAATTCTACTCGATTTGGAATGAGGAGAAATTTTTGAGGTAAAAAGTTAATTTACTTCAACAACATATCTAAGAATTCTTTTTTAACGAACCGATGTGTATCCTTCTTGAACTCCATGTTTTGAGAAAACGATTTGCCACAAATGATTTCTTCTTGCACGAAATGCTCCTGATTGACTGAGAAGAAAATATTTCCACATCCTGTAAAATCTTTCATCATAATTTTCAGATTTAATTTTCTCCCAATTCCTGTTAAAATTTTCGAACCAGGCCTTTGTCGTTTTAGAATAATCAATTCCGAAGTTATGCCAATCTTCCATTACAAACAGACCTTCTGCCGCTTTAGCTATACGCTGTGCAGTGGGAAGTTCTCCACCGGGGAAAATATATTTGTTTGTCCATGGATCAGCATTTGCAGTTTTGGGATTTAAGGTTCCAATGGTGTGAAGTAAAAATAGTCCGTCATCCTTAAGACAGTTGTTTATAATCTTAAAAAAAGTTTTATAATTTTTTGAACCAACATGTTCAATCATTCCAACTGATACGACCCGATCATATTCCCCCTTGATATCCCGATAATCCTTGATTTGAATATCTATGGGGAGATCTTCACAAAGTTTACTCCCTAGTTCCACCTGATCTTGTGAAAGAGTAATCCCGGTGCATTTTGTCCCGTAATTTTGTGCGGCATATTTCATTAAACTTCCCCATCCGCAGCCAACATCAAGCAGCGTCATTCCCGATTTTAAATAAATCTTATCACAAATTAATTTTAGCTTAGCTTCTTGTGCCTGATCAAGCGTATTTGCGTTTTTCCAATAAGCACAGGAATATGTCATATGCTTATCAAGCATATTCTGAAAAAGTATGTTACCAAGATTATAGTGATATCCAACATCACGTGAAGATCTTTTTTTGCTTTGGAGATTTAATAGTTTTGACTTGAATACCATATAAAGAAGTTTTAGCGGAATAATTTTATGTTCGAGCTCTGCTTTAAGTATTTTGAAGAAGAGTTCATCAAGGTCATCACACTCCCACCATCCATCCATATAAGATTCACCTAGGCCAAGCGATCCTTGAGCTAACACTTTTCTGTAAAAGTTATCATTCTTTACTTTTATATCCCAAGCGTTGTTGCCATTGATTTTGATATCTGCTAGAGCCAGGATATCTTTCAAAAATATTTCATCTTTTCTCATAATTGAATTCCTCTAATAAAAGTTCATTAAAAACTTTATTGAGTTTTAATAAATGGAGCTATAAATCCTATTTCCTATTAGAATAGAATATATCTGCTTCCGGAGAGTATTGTTGGCGTGATGTAACAGTAATACTCACACGGAGTAGAACTATTTTTTATATTTCAAAACTTGCTATAAATTTTAATGAAAGTCAAAAATTCCTGGCGAAGTACAATGCAGAGATTCCATCTTTGGGGTACAAAGATGAATGATCGTTCGATTTTTATTCCATGAATATATGAGCAATAGCAATCTACTAATTGATGATCTTGCTGAATCGATCAGTGTTTTCGTAGTAGATATCACATCAAAACCCGATCAAATCTTAAATGATTGGTTTTTTACTCAGGCTAAAATATTTCTCCTTCCAAACCATTTAGTTTTGGTATACCGAGATGTTTTAAAATTGTAGGTGCTAAATCTATAATGTGCTTATTTTCTATTGCAGAACCGGCTGCATAATTTTTTCCTTTGGCAATTAAAAATCCTTCTGGCCGATGGTTGCCGCTTCTGCCATCCGGATTCAAACCAGGCATGGGCCATTCTAATTCGCCAAATTCAGTTGACACTATTTTCCTATAGCTTGCTGCCGGTTTGGATTTCCATTTTATTAATAAGTCAGGCAGATTATTGAATCCATTTCCTTTATTGAAAAGCTGATCTTTCCGATTTATACTATCAACAATCGTTTCATTAGTATCCACATCTTTAAAAGTTTTTAGTCCTTCACTAATTTTATTACAAAGCTGGTTATATTCATCGCCTTCACCAACTATTCCTTCTTTCTCTCTGCCTGCCAAATTAATTCTGATATATCCCTGAAGATCTGCGACTAAACTAAACACTTTTGTTGCAGACCAGTCTATTTTGCCCATGCGCCAATAAGCAGTCATTTTATCCTGAAGCCAATATGGCAGGAGCTTTCTTAAGTTTGATCTCAATTCCAATGGAATTAGGTTTCTTAATTTTTTTATGTAACTATTATTTTCTTTACTAGCTGTCTCCTTTTTACCGGTCATAATGTTTGAGATCATCTGCGGTAGCATTTTGTCCGATAAATTTATATTTGCACCCATTCCATGCAGAGAAAAAACTAGAACCGTAGTATCATCGCTTACGCATTCCATAATTTTGCCAATAGCTTCATCGCATGACTGATAGATATCTTTTAAAGAATTTTTGAATTGGAGCTTTTGGTTTTCAGAAAATTCACCTTTTACATTTGTTATGTCCTGGTTTTCATCAGGAAGAGTCCAAAATTTGTGTCCGCCTCTATGAGTAGAAGTAAAGCAGCACAGAAATAAATCCCATTCCTCATTTTTAATTAATGATGTAATAAGCTCAGTTTCTTTTTGATTTGCATTGATTAACTCATCCTTTAATTTTAATAGCTCACTCATTTCTTGAAGCCCGCCTACTTCATCGCTTATAGGCGGTTTACCGAAATTCTTTATGACCCAACCAATTTTTTCTTTTGGAAATGAAGATGTTGGATAAATTCTATCGTGTGAAGCCCATCCTGAAATTTCTATTCCATTAAAAGGCGTAGGAGGAAAAGTTAAAGGAATATCTACCGCAATAACTTTACAGCTATCACCAAGCTCGCGCCAAAAAGGAATTGCGGAAATCCATTTAGGGTTAGGTCGATCATAATCCATTTTATCATTCCTCCACTGAAGGTAATGGTAAAATCCATGATTACCGGGAAGGGTTCCAGTATAGAATGTCGGCCATGTTGAACCAACTAACCAATCGGCTGACGATGATAATGTTCCGTATGCACCTTGGGAACGAAGTGCGGCTAAGTTTTTCAGATATCCTTCAGCCATCCATTTTTCAATTAAACTTGGTTCAGCGGCATCTAATCCTATTGCAATTACTTTTTTACTTGATTCCATTTAAATAAATCTCCTTTCCATTTATATTTATTGACTCACGAGCTGTTAGTACCGCTTGTATAGCGGATATCCCATCCTCGATACCTGGTTCAGCATGCTTGCTTGATCCGATGAAATTGAAAAAATTGTTTAGCTGCATTTCATAAGACATTTTAATTGGAGAAGTTTTTAACAGCAGCTTTCTTTTAACCCTGTCACTTAAATCAAGAAATTTTCTTTTAGTCCCTGGAATTGGGAGAATCCTGGTCGAACCTAGAAATACGCAATAGTTCACTTCTTCGGAATTTACATTTATAGATTTTATTGTTTTATCAGAATGTGCAAGATGGCAATCGATGAAAGTATTTCCTGCTATTCTAATTTTCATTTTAATGCTGTTCTCGTTTATGGCTGTAGCTGAAATTGAATTAATGTCTTTACTAAAAATGAATCTTACCAGATCAAATAAATGAGGACCTAAATCATTCAATGGATCACTAATAAATGAGATGGGGTTCCAATTACTATAATTGCCTGTAAAAATAATTTCTGCTGAACTTACTTTTGAGTTCCTTGAGAGCATTTCCTTAAGTTCAATTAGCGGCTGCCAATGTCTATGATTAAAACCCATCATAAGTGAAGCTGTTGACAATGATTCAATTTCAATCAAATCGTTGATCTCATCCATAGATAATGCCAAGGGTTTCTCAACTAACACATATTTATTATTTTCTAACAATAGAGAAGCTAGTGCAACATGTGTATCCGGAGGAGTACTAATAATTGCCGCATCAATTCGCTCTACAAAATTTGTTTCAACAGAATTATACAGGCGGCAATCATTAAATTTTGCAGAAAGTAATTCCCTTCTTTCTTTAATGGGGTCTACTACCCCCACAACTTCAACATTAGAAAATTTATCTAGGGCAGGTAAATAAATTAATTCAGAAGCTCTTCCGCAACCTACTAATCCAATTTTTATTTTAGAACTCAATTTTGTCTTTCTAATAATTTTTGATTTCCCTTCCAAAATCCGCGTACCCATGCGGATAAACCTAAAATTAAGATGGGAAAGTAAAAAATAATCCTAATCAAACTCACCGGATTCCATTGCAATGTGCGCAATGAAATATAAGCAAGTCTCCTAAGTCCAAATAGATATGAATATAGAAATGTAGATTGAAATTTATTTCGTCTTGAAGAAATTTTTAATTTTAAATATGATCTGTGAAATCCAAGATTTTCATTATGTTTTATAAATTGATAGAGATTTTTTCTGCCACTATGCTTGACTTCTAACCGGGAATTAAAAAATAATTTACTGCTACAATTTCTTATTGCCGATTCGCTAAACTTTACATCCTCACCGGTTACAATATCTTCCGGAAATCCTCCTGCTTTATTAAATAACTCTCTAGTTATTCCCAAATTGCATGCGGGGAAATGACTAATATTAGTCGATGATCGATGTTTCTGGAAATCAGGAAATTGTAACAAATTATCAACTGACGCAATCGGATGAAAAGGATATAAATTGGTTATGGGTCCTATAACAATTTCAAAACCATTTTTCAGTGTTGAATAAATTTCAGAAAGCCAATTAGACTGCGATACACAATCTGCATCTATAAAAGCTAAATAATTTGTTTTCGAATCTGACACACCAAGATTTCTTGCTTTCCCTGGAAACATCATTGAAGAAGAAGAAATTAAAACTGCATTTGGAATTGAGTTAACTAATTGTTTCACGTCATGACTATTTCCGCTTTCAACTATAATTATTTCAAATGGGCTATTAAAATTTTGTTTCTGTATTCCTTGTAAACAATTACGTAAGTCCTTTATGTCTTCATAAAAAGGAATTATAACAGAAATTAATGGAGAAAAAATTTGCGATTGATCTTTTGAATTAACTTTTAAATTCATCTTATTTGATTAAGCTTAAAATACCGCGAAACTGAGCTGATATAGTTTTAAATTCTCCTCTCAATAATTCTTTAGTAATTATTAGCAAAACTTTAACCGGTAAAACCATACTCAGGGTTAAAAGCTGAAAAATGTTTGCATGTTTTCTTATCAAATAGAAATAATTTTTTGATTTCGAAAATTCGTATTCAGTAATGGCTTTACCTCTTCCCCTTTTACCACCTTTGTGATAAACAGCTGCTTTATGGTTATAGAAAATCTTAAAACCTTTTGCTCTTGCTCTTAATGATAGGTCAACATCTTCCCAGCCATAAGGATTAAACTTTTCATCAAAGATTCCTACATCATTAATAAGATTACCGCTAACCAGGCACAAGCCTCCCGAAGATGTGATAAATTTAGATTTGTTAAATTGCCCTTCATCTTTTTTACCGTTTCCTATATCGGATATTTTACCTGTGAATAAGTTAACAGACATACCCCCCGCATATCCAATTACTCCTGGAACATTCGTCATAAAACATTTTGGTGTAACTATTCCGATCTTTCCATTTGCGTTAAAAGAGCTGACCATTTCCGAAAGCGCACTTTCATCAATAGTTATATCATCATCTAGAAAAAGTAGAAATTTATATTTCAGATTTTCATTTGCATATCGTATACCAATATTTCGTCCTCCGGCAACTCCTAAATTTGTTTTATTCTCTACTAAGTGAACATCAGGATACCTGCATTTTATAGCTTTCACCGAATCATCGGTAGAACCGTTATCAACAACAATTACCTCAAACTCACCGTAATCCATCTTGAATATGCTCTCAAGACATTCAAGAATATCATTTTTTTTATTATGATTTAAAACAATGATGGCAACTAAATCATTATTATTCATGACGGGTTCATTCCCCAAAAGTTCCATTAAATTAATTTTTAAAATAAAGTTGTTTAATTATCCTCAATTATTTCTCCCGATTCTTTTTCTTTTTTCTTATTTGTGAAAGCAAAATTTTTAAATTCAAATAAACCACCGACTAAAGAGGTCAGGATATTTCGAAAGAAGAACAAAAAAGAAAGTGCCATTGAATCGTTTGGCATCACTCCATATTGACCGAATAAAAAAAACAATGTTCCCTCTCTAACTCCCAATCCAGCAAATGAGAACGGGAACATGATTGCAATGGACATGGCTGAACGAATCCAGCCAATTACCCAGATACTCACTTCGATATTCAGAGATCTTGCGAAACAATAAAAAGAAATAATTCCAATTCCATGATACAGTAACATCAATCCAATAATTTCAAAGTGGTTCCTTAAACTTAAATTCCGGAATTGGTGCATTGCATCCAATATTTTATGAACCTTCTTCTTGAACATGGAAGAGTTTCTGAGTAAAGGTAATCTTAAGACAGTCTTTTCTACTAGATTTAATGCTGTTTTATTTAACAAAAAATAATAGAGTGCAATCATGAAAAAAAATATCAATACCCAAAAGGCAATCAGTGTTTTATTTTGTAAAGCATAAAGTGAAGGAAGTGAGAAAAATATTCCCAATAGAATTATTATTAGAATTTCCAGAAAACGATTGAAGACAACCACTGCTGCAGCGGAGGATTTTGAACCATGTTTTGAAAATTTATACCATTTTATAGCTCCTCCTGACAACGTTCCCGGAAGAAAGATTCCATAGAAGTTTGTAGCAAGATGTATTTTTAAGATTTCGAATACAGATATACTCATGCCCTGTATTTTTGTTAGATATTGAGTTTCAAAAGCAGAAAGGTAGCTGATAGGAGTTGCGAGGAGTATCCCAATCAAAATAAAAATTATATCTGCCGATTGAATTGCCAGCCAAATTTTTTGAATTGGAATAATGCTGAATAGATAGCCGAGGATAATTATTGAAAAAATAATCTTTAATGCTAGATTGCTATGCTTACCCATGCAGATCGATTCGAGAACTCCTTTCGGAAATTTTTTCTAGCTCTTCGTGAGTAAAATTTGGTGCCGAAATTGCTTTTATATTTTCTTGCAAATAAATTCTATTATTAAAACCTATTAGTGTAACCGACACTTCATTAAGCTGAAGTAAAAATTTCAATGCGCTTTGAGCCATTGTTCTATTTTCTTTCACAAGAAATTTAAACATTTCTGCCTTATTCTTTCTCTCCTCGAATAACTCCCAATCATAAGCCCATCTTTCAGCTTTTGTATTTGAACTTTGATCTGTTAACAATCCTTTAGCAAGTGGGAGGCGTGCTATGATTCCTATTTTATATTTAAATGCTATTGGAAGCACTTTTGTAATTGCTTCCTGATCCAATATATTCAGTTCAATTTGAATAGCGGAAACTCCGCTGAGTTTCAAACTAATTTGAGCATGTTCAATTGAATCGCACGAAACTCCGTAGAATCTTATTTTACCTTGAGATTTCAGTAACTCAAACGATTCACAAAAATCTCCGGATTCTAAAATTTGGTTTGTTGGATGGTGAAGTAAAAGCAGATCAAGATAATCTGTTTGGAGGCGCTTAAGACTGCCTTCAACTGTTTTTATGATAAATTCTTTTGAAAAATCATTCTGTCGCTGTGTCCGATATAAATTTGGCAATTTTGATTGTGCTGGTCCCAACAATGTTTTTACGGGGTTTAAAAAAGGTTTTACGGATTTTGCGATTTTTCCAACCGTTGTAAATTTTATGCCTGCTTTGCTGGCAATAATTATTTTATCTCGGTTATTTTTTAATGCTTTACCAATAAGCCGCTCACTATCTCCATTAGAGTAATTTGGTGCCGTATCATAAAAATTAATCCCGGCTTCAAATGCCTCGCGTAAAGTCTCGATTGATTCCTTGTCATTTCTATGATGAAGACTTTTTCCAATGCCTGAACAACCCATTCCTATGGCAGATACTTTTAAATCAGTATTTCCAAAAATTCTATAAATCATAATAATTATTTGATACTAATTAGATTTTCAATCGAATGAATTTTATTTAATTCATCTTCAGTTAATTCAGGAGAATTTAATGTATCGAGATTTTCCTTGAGTTGGGTACGATTAACTGCTCGCGGAATAGTAGTAGAAATTCCTTGCAAGCTTAAAACATACCGAAGTGCGGCTTGCGTTAAAGTGCGGTTTGAATTTACTAGAAATTTATATTTCGCTGCTTTTTCTTTTTTCAATTCGAATTCATTCTTGTTCTTAGCATATGTTTCTGCCATAATATCACCTAATTCATCAGTCAAATGGCCATGAGCACGAGGATTACGGGCAATGATTCCTACACCTTTTTCAGTTGCAAGATTTAATATTTCCTTTGCCCACTTTTTGTCGAGAAGATTTATCATCACTTGAATAGAAGATATTTGCTGATATTTAAAACAAATTAATGCATGTTCATTTTCAGCAGTTGAAATACCATGATATCTAATTTTACCTTCCTGCTTAAGCTTTTCCAATGGTTCAATAAAATCCCCTCGTTCTAAAATTTCTTTAGATGGTTTATGCAGCTGAAAAAGATCAATGTAATCAGTTTTTAGTCTTCTTAAACTTTTTTCAACAGCCTGGATTAAGTAATTAAAAGAGAAGTCGAATCTTTTTTGTTTGGCACGCATTAAATGAAAGGATATTTTCATTGGCTGCAAAAACTTACTTATGGGTCTAAGTAGCAGGCGAAGCTTAAGTATAACAGATCCTGATGGTGTGTATAATGTTCCGGCTTTTGTTCCAATAATTATTTTATCTCGTTTACCTTTGAATGCTTTCCCGATTAACTTTTCACTTTCACCCTGACTGTAATGATCGGAAGTATCAAAAAAATTTACTCCCAAATCAAATGCTTCAAGCAGAGTTTTTAATGACTCTCTATCATTTTTATAATAAAGCCCACCGCCGATTGATTGGCAGCCAAAACCAATTTCGGAAACCATTAAGTCTGTATTGCCAAGTTTTCTATAATTCATCAAATATATCCGACGCTATTATAACCCTATCATATAGTTGTATTAAAAAGATTAAATACTATTAATATGGTTGTAAAATCTTTCATTGTTAGAATTTCTAAAATTAACTTTCAGTATCCAATAGATCGGTAAATACCTGCCCCTCTAAATCTGTTGGAATTTCTTGGTTTAATAAATAAAGCCAGGTTGGTGTCATATCAATTATTCTTGCTCCATCAACTTTTTTATTTTTTGTAATTTCAGGTCCTTTAGCTAAAAGCATTCCATTAATTCTATGGCTTCCCGAAGTTGGCCAATTCATATTTGCTCTCCATCTCTCTACAAAGACGGAATCTTTATCTTTATCACTTTCGGTTGGCATATAGGCACTATCAATCCACTCAATTAATAAATCGGGCGCAAATTCAATAAAAGGCCCAGAGTACAGTTCTTCCCTTTTATAAACTTTATTAACTGCTTTTTTCCCGGTTGAAGGATCAATCAATACTGATAATTTTTCAATAATATCGTCTCTTATTTTTTCGTACTGTTCCTGTCCTACAATTCCATTTGGATCTCTTCCTTTAAGATTGATAAAAATATCGCCTTCTTTTCCCCTCGAAAATGCATAAGTTTTATTCCAATTAATATCGGAGCCAGCAAGAAATGTTTGGATCCAGCTTTTCAACCAATGCAGATTTCTATTAGCAAAGAAGAACAAAGATTTGGGAATAGAACCCTGAACATTTTTTCTAAAGCTGGCAACTTTTGAACGTATAAAAGATTTTTCTGTTGATTTTTTAGCCGTTCCTTCGGAAGAAACTCGATTTGATTTTTTAAAAGAAAGAAAACCTGCTTTCTGCAGCCATGTGTTTATTTGTACTCCTGAAATCAACGGACCTGCCCCGCACTCAGAAATAATAAATACATTTGTGTCCTCACCCGCAGCTTTAACTAAACGATCAATTGCAGCATCCAAAGATTTGTATGCAGTTTTAATTACATCTTTATATTCATTATTCCCCTGCTTCATATCTTTCCAAAAATAATGCTGGGTAATGGCAGTAGCGCTGTAAAAAGTTAAAAAGAAATCCCAATTTTTTGTGGAGATTAAATAAGCTAAAACTTCAGTTTGTTTCTCAATATCTTCTTTCACTAAGGTCAGATAATCTTCCTTTTTTCTGCCACCCGGAAAAATATCTTTTAACCGATACCTGCCGAATTTTTCTACAATCTCCTTATAAATTTTACTCGGATAAGCAATTGAAGGATGAGCACCCGGTGCATCTTCGCCCGAAATCATAAAACCATTTATTTTTTGAGGTGGATATGTAAATGGAACATTAACGATTCCTGAGTTTAGACCGTTTTCGCTTAAAATCTTCCAGATAGGTTTTACTTTTACCTGCAAGCCATTTATTTCTTTAAATCTGCCTTCATTTCCTCTTTGCCAAAAATCAAATAATCCATGATACCCTGGATTTTTTCCTGTAACTATATCTCCCCACATTTGAGGTGTTATCATAGGGATAGATGATTTAAGATTTCCCACAGATCCTTCCTCAAAAAATTTTTGAAAAGTAGGTAATTCACCTTCATTCATCCATGGAACGATTAAATCAAAAGTTGCCTCGCCGAGTGCGATTACAAGAAGTCGTTTTTTAGTTATTGATGACATGTTAGTTATTGAAATTGTTTAATAAATTTTTATAAATTTTAATGTGCTGATCAATAGATCTGTGTAACTCATAATTTTCTTTTACGTAGTTTTGTCCCTGTTCACCTTTCATTCGCCAATTATCATTATCCAATAATTTTTTCAACCCCCCTATGAAGTTACCATCCTTAACATAATACCCGAAACGTTCGGTAACATCTTCAGGATTCAATGAGCTTAATATGGCACATTTATGGGCCAATGCCTCCAAAAAAGCGTTTGGTAATCCTTCTCTTGTTGCAGCATTAATTATTATCCAGCTTGTATCTAAAATTTTAGATATTTCATCAGTTTCAAACTGATTAATGAAACCTGTCATTGTCAGGTTATTTAAATTGGAATACCTCTTCCTTAAGTAATTATCAAAATTAATATTGCGCCCCTTACCAACTGCAATAAATTTCACTTCGGGAAAGGATTTTGCTAATTCAAAAAACAATTCCGGCCTTTTTCTTTTATCCCATCTCGCCAGATAGCATACTGTAGGGAACTCAGATTTTACAATTTCTTTTTGCGGCACTTCAACAGGAGTTGGCAGGAACCCAACTTCGTTTTTTAATGAATATTTTTTTGCGACTTTACCATTAAGAAATTTTGCAGCACAAAAAACTTTGTTTGCATTTTGCACAGACTGCTTTACCAGGAAATTATCTTCATATAAATAATTAGCTATTACCTGAAATTTATTATATGAGGGATGAATATATTCTCTGACCCAATCATTAAAGAATTTCGTATCCCGCGATGTTACTAAATGAATTTTATGCGGCATTGCCTTCATTGCAAGATAAGTTCCGAATGAAGGTTCCTCCGAATGATAAATATCAGCATTGATGTTATTAAACATTCTTTTTGCAAGGAATGGATTATATTTGGGAAAACTAAACACTTTTATACCATCGAGAATTTCAAATTCTTTTTGGTTCTTTCTTCTGGGAACGACAGCAAATACTTCAATTCCATTTTTAACCAACTCTCTTCCGATCATTCGAGTAGCTTTGCCAAAACCTCCATACTTATTCCAAGCAAAAATTTCCATGCATATAAAACAAACTTTCATACTTCACTTTACTTTTGTCTGATCATTGAAAATCAACCATAAAATTAAATTTGACTTTTTGAATCTGCATAACAAATTAGATTGATTTTGAATTTCATTAATTATGTAAATTATTTTGGCAGAATTGGGAGTAAAGATGAATATATTTCTTCGCAACAGTTTCCCAACTGAATAAATCTTCCGCTCTTTTCCTGGCAATTTTTCCTAATTTAGTGCAAAGATCAGGGTTATTAATTAATTTTAGCAACGCTTCCTTAATTGCTATCGAGTTTTTGGAATTTACTAGAACCGCCCCATCGCCTACCACTTCAGCACATCCGGTATCGTTCGTTGTAATTATTGCTAAACCTGCAATCATTGCCTCTAAAAGTACTACAGGAAAATTTTCTGCCTCGGATGTGAATACAAAAATTTTCGAGGTTTCATACAGCCCGCGTAATTCTTTTGATTCATTATCAAGGTTTCCCACAAAATTAATATTTAATTTTGATTCCGCTGCAAGCACTTTCAGCGTTTTTAAATATGGTCCTTCTCCTACAATATTAACTTTTAAATTATGATTGAACCCCAAAAGCGCTTGAATAAAATATTGCACTCCTTTTCTTTCGAACATTCTTGTAACAACAAGTATTTTATTTTCCCTTTTCATATTAGGGGAGAATTTATTAAGATCGATCCCATTAGGAATTATAGTGGTACGATTATTCTTAGATACTTTTTTCACTAATTGGTTAAGATTTTCACTAGGAATTATTATTAGTTCTGCATTTGATGTTATTAGACGCCATAACGGAATTAACAGCTTGTGGAGAATTTTAAACCTATCAGGGTTGTAACCAGGAACATCCGAACCATGTGCAGTAATTATATAAGGTATTTTATAAAATTTTTTTAAAAAATATGCTAAGACTCCGTCGGGAAAAATAAAATGAGTATGGTTAATACAATAATTATTCTGCTTACAAAGCTTTATTAAAACAGGTATTGACGAGAGTATATAGGTTATCATTTCAGGCCATGTGCAGATTGTTTTCCTTAATCGCGCACTCTTTACCCTGAATACGCTAAGAGTATTTTTATGCTCAAAACTTGGAAGATCTTTAAAGCCCATTGTAACTAAATCGACTTCTAGTTCGTGACTTATAAGTTCACGGGTAAGTCCGTCTACTACTTTTGAACCTCCACCTCCAAGAGGAGGATATTCATAGCATAACATTAAAATCTTGATTGTATGTCCTCCATCGGTGAGTTTAAAAATTATCAGAAATGATATACTTTATAGGGTAAGATAGTGAATAATGATTGATAAATAAAGGATGCAGATCACATTATTATAGTAAAATGAAGAATTTGATTTGACAATTCTGGAAGCTAAATAACATCACAAATTGCTTTTATAAAGAATGAAAAAAGGCGAAATAGAATCTCAACCTGATACGACAGTGATGATGTTAATCCTTAAGACATAGATTCGCAATTTTTAATTGATCATTGAATACTAATTCTCATTTCTGTATTCGCATGTATAATCGATCGATTTTTTTGAAGTGATATGAACAAATATAAATGCCAAACTAGTCTGAACTACTCATTCACTCTTCTTCCAATAAGGCAGTCTGCCCGGAGTGTAAGGCGCGTTAAATCTTTCAAGTGTAACTTCAACCTGCTTTATGTTGTCATCTATATTTTTTATCGAGCTTTTTAGTTCATCAAATTTTTCTGCTGCTGCATCATAAGATTTTATGAATGTTGTGGTTGGTGCTGCAGTCGTACTCCATAAAGCGCCGGTTATTAATTCAACTCTTTCCTTAACCGAGGTTGGTGCCGCTCCTTCATAACGAGTTCTAAGTTGATCGCCATTTATTTTTCTATCAAGCGATTTCAAATCTAACCCGATGTTTAAGATAGTTTGATATGTTTCAGCAGGAATATCCGCAGATTCGATGACTGCTTTTTTCAAGTAAGAAAGTTTATTAACCAATTCTTTACGATAAGCATCTAAACCAGTAATTGCTCTTGTAAGTTCAGATACTTTTTGGTTGAAAGCATTTAATGCTATTTTATCTTCTGCAGGGAGTGAGACAATATTCAATGGCTTGCAAACAAACTCCATCGGTTTAACAAGCTCTGTAAATTTTCCATCCTCAAATTTGGATAGTGAAACAAAGTATTTCCCCGGAACAGCCATGTATCCTTTACCCGGTTCATTCCATGGAACTGAATCATCAACCGGTTCCAATGAAATCGGTGTTGGAATACTGTATCTGAAATCCCAGACAATTCTGTTCACTCCTTTTTTAGCATCTGTTTTTATTTTACGTACTGCATTTCCCTGCTCATCGGTAATTGTAAAAAGTAAATATGCAGAGGGTTGATCTGCCTCTTGTCTCAAAGTTTTGTACGGAGGATACTTTACATCTTCACCTTTTTTCTGTTTCTCTTTTTCTTCATCTCTTCTTTTTTGCTTCAACGATTTATACTCGTCTCTTACATAATAAGTGAACACCGCTCCGACCTCAGGATTTGGCGCAGAATAAAAGCTCGCACCTTGAAATGATATTCCTCTGAAGCCAAATGGATTAGAAGGAATGAACATCAGCCCATCTTTAATAGGAAAGATTTCCGCATCCTTCTTTAGAGTTTCTTTTGATAAATAATGCAGCGGAGAATAGTCATCAAGAATATAAACTCCTCTTCCAAAAGTTGAGACAACAAGATCATTTTCTCTTCGTTGAATATCCAAATCCATAACACATGCTGGAGGAATTCCATTCTTGAGTGGAATCCATTCATCGCCGCCATCATTCGTGAAGTAAACTCCAAATTGGGTTCCTAAGAAAAGTAAATTTTTATCAGTATGATCTTCTGCAATTGTATAAGTACTTCCCTTCGATGGAAGATTTGCATTGATCAAAAACCACGATTTACCCCCGTTATTAGTTTTGTAGATGTAGGGCTTGTAATCTCCACCGACCATATTCTGGCAAGCAGCATAAGCAACTTGCTTATCAAAATTTGAAGCGACGACGTGATGAACTCGTGCATATTCGGGTAAACCGGGAACTGAGGATTTATTCCAATTCAATCCGCCATCAGTTGTAAAGTGAATTAAGCCATCACCAGAACCAACGAAAAGAATATTTTCATCTAAAGGCGATTCGGCAATAGTT
>Ga0208374_1000252_pt1 | contig 28661 bp, 32 predicted proteins | sample RifOxyC3_FD_184037 | JGI IMG/M metagenome (GOLD analysis project Ga0208374, IMG submission 184037) | Groundwater microbial communities from Rifle, Colorado - Rifle Oxygen_injection C3 (SPAdes) | ecosystem: Environmental > Aquatic > Deep subsurface > Groundwater | place: Rifle, Colorado, USA...
CATAAGTTCTATGGGGAGCTTAATATAAGTAAGTGTACTCTAAGTGCACCGAACCATAGACAGACACGAATCACCCTGCGGGGTGATTTTAAATTTGCCCAAATTTGGCATAAGGAAATCTTATTCTATGCCTATAATTAGTGTCATTTATATTGTAAAGATGTATTTTATTATAATTATATTTTGCAAAAATAGCATTTGCAACAACATCTACTAGTTGAACTCCTTTAGAATTTTTTGAATCCATCAAAACTACTTCAATATCATAATTGAAATTCCACTTGGTTCTAGCTTCTATGAGAATATGATCTCTCAATGAATTTAAGGATTTGACTTTTATAGTATGATTATCCAATATAACTTTTATAGGTTCTTGATAATTCTTGACAATTTTTTTTACAAGTTGAGTGACTAAATAGTTATAACAAATATTTTTTTCTTTAAAAAGTTCTGGATTAAGATGTACTTTATCTGTAACAATATAATCAAGCCGAAAACAAGCAAGATTATTTAGACTTTGTAATATATCTTGTTTAATAGGTAAATCTAATTTACTAGCGTGTAATTCATTTATTTTATTAGGTAAACAATGTTTTACATATAACTTTCTATATAAATTTTTAAGTTTTTTCCAATTTTTCTCTGTCTCAATCACTAAAGCACCTATCACAAAATATCTTTGTCTTTTTATATTATTCAAAGCACCAGATTCGTCTAAATATATTACAATCATAATTTTTATTTAAATAATTTGTTTATATTATACTAGAATAAATATACCATGACAAATAATAAAATTATTTACTTCAATACGTTTTATGATATACTATAGAAAATTAATTAATCAAAATAAAGTATGACAAAAAACAAAACTACACTAATGATTTTTATTTTCTTATTTTTGTTTTTTCCTACACAAGCAAAAACAATTATACCTCCAAGACCAGCCCATACCTACTATTTTACACAAATAGAAATGCTTTCTAAAGACAGTAACAAAGCTACTGTATTTATGAAACAATCTAACTTTGGAGCAGATGATTATAATGAACCAGGCATAATAAATTTGAGTGCTGGTTACAGCATAAAACAATATAGTAATCTTAGTTCTTTGTCTGCGATACCAATGTTATCTTTTGAATATAACCCAGAAATCTGGACATTATATGAAGACGAAAAAGAAAATCAAATTTTAAAAAATAAAAAAGATCCTACAAAAGAAATATTAATTTTTGGGGAGAAAAATAATATGTGGTTAAATCATTTAAATCTAACCTCATTAGTAAAAAATAATACTGTAGAAATAAATGATTACTCACAGTACGGTGACTATACTTATGTCTTCGGACAAAGTAAAGATAATAACTTCGAATATTATTATACTTTTACACCAGAAAAAATAATTTTGAAATCAACTTCTTCAATTAGTGAAAATGATAAACTAGAATTCAAAAATATAATTGAAACAATGAATTTTAGTAAACAAGAATTAGGCACTCTAGCTTATAATACTTATGTCTACCCACAAGGTGACTACCCCCGTCTATTTTATAGTATTGACGACGTAATAAGCTGGGAAGAATATAAGCATAAAATTATTAAATATGATAATTGCGAATTCCAATGGCCCGATTATATAGAATATTTCAATAATAACAAATGTCTACCTACAGTTGCAGGAGGAGTAAATCAAATTGAATGCTACGACGCCACAGGCCTATCTGAACCTAAAATACAACTAAACACATTTTATGGCAGTGAAATAAACAATGCAGAAGAATATTTAAAACAATATTCTTGCAACCAAAAAGCAGAATTCTTTTTCAATCTTGCCCCAAGACAGACGATTGTTGAAAAAAATGACCCAAATATTTCTCCTATAGTCAAAGATTTTGAGCAGGCAATATCCCAATGTTTAAAAACAAATTTTGACATATACAGCAATATAAATGAAAATATACAAGTATATACACTACACTCTTTGCTAAATATAGTTCCCGAAGACCAGTCAACCGAACCAAAAAAAGGTTACCCTACAGTATTTCATTTATCCGAGTTACAACCTGACAAAACTACTGAAAAAGGTAAAAATAGCAATTTTTTACTATACCCTTATTCACGTATCTATACCATAAAATTTGATAATTCTGAGAATTATTTGAAATCGATAAATCCTTGTCTTAATATGTACTACCATAACAATTGGATCTACATAGGAAACTTGGATGATTATGCTATTCTAGCAGAATATATTCCAGATAAAAACGAAAAAATTAATAATTATTTAAAAGATTATTTAAGCCAAAGCTTGAATGAAATTTATTTTGAAGATACTAAATACAAACCTTTTGATAACTGTTCCATTTATTCTGCCAAAATGGAATGTGCAAACATAAAAAGTAATTGGTATGAAACAATAACAAATTTCGATAGTAATTATCAACACAATAATTTTGATAAAATACCAGACAAAGAAATTTATCCTCCGGAAGCAAAATATTATACAAAATATTTTACTGAAATACCAAAAGATGTAATTGCAACGATTGACAATCACTTTGACACCCCGCCAAACTACCAAAAAGAAAATGATATTTTTTTTGTTGGACAAAATGATGATTGTGAAAAAAATGAAGATAGATGTATTGATAAAGGAAGCCCTTGGGATAGAGATCGTGCAATTAGCGATACAGCAAAAGATAAAACTCCTATATTAATGTTCATCCTTTTTTGTTTTCTTCTATTTAGTATACCTGCATATATATTTATAATAAATATTAAAAAATTTAAAAATAAACAAAACATAAGTAAATAAACAAACTATTACAAAACGTATCCCCTCCCGATACGTTTTATGATATAATAAAGCAACCTAAAATCTAAACCAAAACATATCAAAAGAACAACAAAACAAACAAAATCAGAAGAATCCTCTACTTTCAAGACTTTTTTCAAAAAAGCTACCAGGAAAAGACGCGAAAGCCAAAAATTTGCCAGTATTGAAGCCCCAGACGACTTTGACCTGAATAAAGAGAAAAGAGAAATCATCGACCTGCTCGAAAACAGTGATAGAAACATTTTTCTTACAGGCAAAGCCGGCACTGGTAAATCTCACTTCCTCAAACACTTCCGTGCGACCACCAAGAAAAATGTGGTTGTTCTTGCTTTTACCGGCGTCGCCGCTATCAACGTCCAGGGTCAGACTATCCACTCTTTCTTCCGCTTTCACCCACAGACTACTCTCGACAGTATCCGCAGATTGTCTGACGACCGAGAAAATATTTACAAAAAAATAAACACAATTATCATCGACGAAATTTCTATGGTTCGTGCCGATCTGCTCGACCTCATCGACAAATTCATGCGCCTAAATGGCAACAGTCCAGGATTACCTTTTGGTGGTGTACAAATTTTTGCGATTGGTGATTTGTTTCAGCTTCCACCTATTGTCACTTCAGAAGAAGAAATGTTTTTCAAAATAAATTATGAAAGTCCTTATTTCTTCGATTCACGCGTGTTTGCTGAGGCTAATTTTGTCAAAAAAGAATTGACCAAGATGTATCGTCAGGACAGCAAAAAACAAAATGCTTTTATCAAAGCTCTTGATAATATTCGCACCTGTACTTTTGATAAAAAAGATCTTGATCTTATCAATTCTCGCTTCGTGCCAAATTATAAGAAACCAGACAAAGAATTTGTCTTATCACTCGTCCCGACCAACAGCACGGCGGACTCTATCAACAGAGTAGAAATGGACAAACTAAAAGACAAACCAGTGACTTACGAAGGTACTATCTCGGGAGAATTTCGAGAAAAAGATTTGCCAACTGACAAAAATCTCACTTTGAAAGTCGGCTCACAAGTCATGCTTCTCAACAATGATCCACTCGGTCGTTGGGTCAATGGTGATATTGTAAAAATAATCAAGACTGACAAAGAATCTGTCCGCGTACTTTTTGATGACAACACTTTCGAAGATATCACAACAAACACTCGCGATTCTATCCGCTTTGTCTTTGACAAAGAAAGTGGTAAAATTCAACCAGAAGTAGCTGGCAGTTTCACCCAGCTTCCGATAAAACTTTCTTGGGCTGTGACTATTCACAAAGGACAAGGCAAGACTTTTGACAAAGTACATATTGATTTTGGACGTGGCACTTTTGTCCACGGGCAAGCTTATGTCGCACTTAGTCGCTGTCGTACACTCGAAGGCATGACGCTCACCACTCCAGTACAAGGTCGCTATATTTTTATCGATGAGAGAGTAAAACAGTTTATGGATTTGAATTAACTTGACATATATATTATAAATAGCATAATAAAGACATTATTCAAATAACAAACATTATGCCAAAAAATATCCCAAAGACAACGCTTTATCTACTTACGTCACTAGACGGCAAGATATCTAGTGGCGATACTGACAGTCGCGACTTTGATCAAGATTTACCAAAAATAAAAGGTATCAAAGAAGGCTTGTATCAATATTATGAAATTGAAAAAACCACAGATATCAACTCTTTCAACACTGGACGAGTAATGGCAAAAATTGGTGTGAATACTAGAAAAGATGCCAAACAAAAAATATCTTGTAATTTCATAATCGTAGACAATAAACCACACTTGAATGAAAAAGGTATTATTTACTTGACCAACTGGGTAAAAAAATTGTATTTAGTTACCACCAACAAAAATCATCCATCTTTCAAAATGAAAAATATTGAAAATCTAGAAATAATTTATCAAGCAAAGAAACTAAACTTAGAAAATCTTTTTGTAGAACTAAAAGAAAAATACAAAATGAAAAGAATTACTATCCAATCTGGTGGAGAGATGAATGCCGAACTAATTCGAAATGGTTTGATAGATAGAGTTTCTATCGTCATCGCACCTTGTCTAGTTGGCGGTAGAAATACTTCTACACTAGTCGATGGAGTATCTCTCAAAACAGACAAAGATTTGCAAAATATCAAAGCTCTGAATTTGCAAAAAGTAAATAAACTAAAAAATTCTTATTTGCAATTGATTTATAAAGTTTTAAATTAGAAATTATGACTACACCAGAACAAATGAGGGAATTAGAAATTGAGATAGTAAAAAAGTTTAGTGAAAAGATACAAAAAGTACTTTTTGAATTTTTAGGATTTGAACTTTATTCAAATATAGACATAGAAAATATAATAATTAAATATTTAGTAATAAACAATAAATCTCCACATGAATTGAATAAACAAGATCAAAGAAATATTTTTGCGGATGCTTTGATTACAGCATTAGATCACTTAAAAACTTTATATAAAGCAACAGAAGAACCAACAAAAATTCCAAGAAAAAGAACAGAACAAGAATGGCGCGAAGCAACAGACGCAGAATTGAGTATAGAATGCGCAGATCTTATAGCGTATTATGAAAATAAAGGACCTGTTATTCCAGAAACAAAAAGAGATTGCAAACAAGAAGTTGCCGAACTTGAAACAATGTTTACTGAATTTGAATTAAAACACAATCTTACAGAATTGTTAGCAATTGACGTGATGGGTCCAAAAGGCACACCAATACGTGAACAAAGAACTCTTGCCAATAAAGATAGAACAGTTATATTTACCAAAATGAAAAAGCTAAAAGATGAAACAGATATTTCAGAAGAACAAATGTCTGAATTCATAGCTAAATATGACAGAATCAATATGGCAGTAGGCGCAATAGTAGGAGATGTAAATATAGGTAAACTAGACCATAGTCATAGAGAAGTTACACTTTAAAAAAATATGCAAAAAATTAAAGCAATTGGTTTTGATTGGAGTGGTGTAGTTTTTTTTCATCCCACAAAACACAATAAAATGGTTCCTGAATTTCTAAATATTTCCAAAGAAAATTTTTCTGATTCTTATTACCAACATAACCACCTAATAAATAAAAAAGATATAGACCCAAAAGAATTTTGGACTATAGTGTTTACAGATTTAGGATATGAATCAAGAGTAGATGAATTCCTAGAAGCCTTGAACAATTTACCAAAAGGAAAATATAACGAAGAAATACTTCCCATACTTGATTTACTAAAATCAAAAGGTTATAAACTAGGTCTATTTAGTAATCATACAGTTGCTGGGGCCAAAGAAGCTAGAGAATTTGGCGTAGATGAACTGTTTGATGTCACTCTTTTTTCTGCTGAAGTCGGTGTGATGAAATCTCATCCTGAAGCCTACCTTTTGCTAGCCGAAAAACTAGGCGTAGATATTTCTGAAATGATTTATATAGATGATACTCCCCACAATTTGGACAAAGCTCATGAAATAGGATTCGAACCGATCCTCTATACTGATATGCCAAACTTTTTACAAAGATTGGAAGAACTAGAAATTTTGACAAAAAGTGAAATAGAAAAATTATAATAAAAAAAGACTCACTTCTTCAAGTGAGTCTTTTTTCGTTTTATCAACTATACTTTTTTATCTCTAGCAGCTTTAGCAGCTTTTTCTCCTGCTTTTTTACCTATATTAAAAAAATTTTTATATTTTTCTAATTTTTCCTTTGCTTCTTTTTCTTTTTGTTTTTTTTTCTTTGTTTCCTCACTATCAAAATCTCCATCGACGGCAAATAGGCTCATATGATTGGTGGTTAAGAATAAATATGTAAAATATTACATTATTTTGACATTAAATTTATTTGTGAAGCCAAAAATTTGTAAGCGCCATCTACTTCACTAGTTTTATCTGTTATACCAGGCAGTCTATTTACTTCCATTAAATATGGTTTACCATTATTTTTGTTAATAATAATATCAGCTCTAGACCAAATCAAACCCAATTTTTTACTAGCTTTGACTGCAATATCTTTTATTTTTTGAGGTATTTTTGATTTATCTATAAAAACTTCTGTTGCACCGTGAAGAGCGTGATTTAGAAATTCGCCTTCTTGGTGATAACTCTTTTCTCCAGAAACTACTACCCCATTAGCAACCATTATACCCCAATCATAATCATTGGGAATATACTGTTGCAAAATATATTTACGATGTTTGGGAAACAATTCCATTTTAGACAACAATTCTTTTTGACTATTTATCTTCATAGAATTTGTACCTCTTGAACCTCTAATATCTTTCACTATCAAAGGATAACCAATAATACTTTTTATTTGTGCCAAACTTTTTGACAAAATACTAATATCCACAAACAAGGTGTCTGGTGTAGAAATATTGTTTAAGGAAAAAATCATATGATCAGTCAACTTAGAAGTTCCCTTTTCAACAAAAGTACTTGGTACATTTTTTTCATCCAAATAAAGCTGAACAGCATAAGCCAAATCACGAGAAGTCCAAGAAGAAGATAACCAAACCAAAGAAAAATTTTTCAAATCAATATCATTGTGTGTAACTAAAATTTTGTTTTTTTTAAAAACAATTTTGATATTTTTCAAAGTACCTTTTGTCAATTCTATTGGAAAAGAAAATCTGTTTATCACCTGTTGCATATTTTTTACAGAAGGTAATACCAATAGTTTGAAGTTTTTTTTCATCATAGCAATTTCAATTAAAAATAACGCATTCTCAAAAACCAAAGGCTATACTTATACTATACAGCAAATAGACAAAAAATGGAACCTACAAATAAAAAACCTCGCTTTTTACAGACGAGGCTTTTTAGAAAATATTTACTTTTTCTTTTTTGTTGCTACTTTTTTCTTAGCAACTTTTTTTTCTGTTTTTTCTTTTTTTGGTTTTTCTTCTTTTACTGTTTTTTCAGTAAAATCAACTTCTTTTTTTGCTTTAGAAATTTTCTTGTCTGCTGTAGGTTCTTCTACTGCTTTAGCAGTTTTGCCACCTAACAATTCCATAAGTTTGTCAACTTTAGAATTTAGCATATTTATTTTTTCCAAAAGTTCTGGAGAACCTGAGCCAGATGATTTTCTATCATTGCCTCTATCTCCACCTTTGCCAAAACATTTATCACAAAATATTTCTTTACCAGGTGTTGGTCTAAAAGGTACTTGACAATTACCACCACACTTATCACAAACAGCGTCGTGCATTTGTCTATCGTCAAAACTTACACGATCACGTCTTTCTGGTCTATCGCCACCAAATTCTCTACGTCTTGGAGCGAAATCGCCTTGTTGTTTACCAAAACAATTGCTACAGAATACTGGTCTACTACCAGTTGGCTTAAATGGCACTTCGCAATCATTGCCACATTCTTCACAAACAGCGGGGTGCATAGTTGGTCTATCACCATCTCTACCACCACCAAAACCACCTCTACTTTGAGGTCTACCGCCACCAAAACCTCCACGACTAAAACCACCACTTGATCTCTTGCCGTCACGATTAAAACTTCCCATATAAAATGTTCCAATTACTTAAACGTAATTTGTCCCTTACTATAGCAGAATTTTGAGTGTTTGTCAAGGGAACACGAATATTATTTCAAATACTAAACAAATATTAACCACAAATATTAGACATACACTCATAGTGACTTGAAGTAACTAAAGGTAATTAGATGATGTTTTGTTAGTTACTTCCAGTTACTTTTTGTTATCGTATAATAGATAACTGTAAACAAAAAATACCTCTTAACAAATTGTTACGAGGTACCTGCCTGCCGGCAGGCAGGCGTGTTACTACGCGATATGCGAAAGTTTAATATCTTCCCAAATCCAACTCTTGATCAAATTTTATCTTTTCCACGAAATCTGGCATATGACTAATAAGAATGACAGTGCCTTGATAATTGTTTATAGCTTCTGCAATGACAGGAATATGACGGAAATTGATATGATTGGTAGGTTCGTCCAAAACAAGTAAACCAGGTTGAAGTAAAACCAATCTAGCAAAAGACAAAAGACCCTTTTGACCTTCTGACAAATGAGAAATTTTTAGTCCCATCATTTCGCCAGTAATAAGAAAACCAGCAGCTACCGCACGCATATTTTCTATAGTAGTTCCCTCTTGTACCACACTTTGCAAAGAATCAAAAACTGTTTGTTCATAATCAAGCGTAGCAAAATCTTGACTATAATAACCTACACGAGTATTTTTCATAATAGTAACACCTTCGTTGCTACCATTTACCAAAGTACGAAGTAAAGTACTTTTTCCCACTCCGTTTGGCCCGGCGATAAGTAGTCTATCTCTTTGACGCAACATAATGTCTACCTCTTTGATAACAGGTTCATGATTTTTGATAACTTTTATAGATTTTATAGTCACCACGTCACCGATAATTCCTTGGGCAGGAATTTCAAATTCTCTGATAGTCTTGTCTTCACGACGAACTTCGACTTTATTTTCTTCAAATTCTTCTATTTCTTCACGCAATTTACTGGCTAATTTACGCATCTTACCACCTTTGTTGGAAAAGAAGTTTACTTTGTCTTTGTTATCTTGAATTTGTTTTTTCAATTGAGCATTTTTCTTTATTTCTCTATCAATTCTATTTTGAATTTCTTCTACTACTGAATAATAGTCACCAACATAAGTCTCAACTTTTTTGGTAAAAACATCAAGATAAATAACACCTTCAGTAAAACAATTAAGGAAATCAGCATCATGAGAAATCACAATCACAGTCTTATCATACATAACCAAAAATTGGATAAGATGATCAATTCCTTCTTTATCTAAATTATTAGTTGGTTCGTCCAAAAGCAAAATATCAGGATTCTGAATAAGGGCATAAGCAAGTAATACTCTAGCTTGTTGTCCACCAGACAAATCCCCTACTTTTCTATCTGTTGGCACGGTTAAGTTCACGGCATCCATAACTTTGCTAATCTGACTCTTGATATTGCCAGGAACTTCTATAAAAGCTTTACTAAAATATTCTTCAATTGTCAGCACCAAATCTTCCTTAGCAACAATTTGTTCAGCGGTACCAATACTAGCATCATTCGTCAAAAAAACATTGCCCGAATTTGGTTTGTTTTCACCTTTGATAAGTTTAAAAAGTGTACTTTTGCCAGCACCATTTTGACCCATTAATGTAAGTTTTGCACCTTTACGCACAGAAAAACTAACCTCTTCCAAAACAGGTTTTCTTTCTGCATATTCAAAACAGACATTGTCAAAACGTAGGATTACTTCTTCTGCCATAATAATTTTATAAAAAAATTTAAGTCAACTGCCATATAATCTCATATTTTAGGGCTTTTGTCAATCTATATATTGGATAAATAACAAATTCTGGAGTATAATAAAAATATAGTAAGTATCTTTTTATTCACAAATTTAATTATAAAATATGTTCAAAGAATATATAGAATATTTCAAAGACAATCCAAAAGGTCTATGGTTCAAACGTAAACTCTATGGTTGGGGCTGGACACCTGTAACTTGGCAAGGATGGCTCGTTACCCTTACTTTCATTGGATTCATCTTATGGACAGGAGTTTCTCTTGGTGCAAGTGGTGAGGAACCAACGGCTACAGAACTAAAATGGTACTTTATAAAAATTGTCGGAGCAGTGATTTTGCTAATAATAATTGCTTACAAAAAAGGAGAAAAACCACGTTGGCAATGGGGTGTACCAAAGAAAGATGATGATTCACGAAACACGTAGCACGTAACAAAATTTGTTACTTGTTTTGTACCAAGAGAAAACAAAAACCGTTCTTACTTGAACGGTTTTTTGTTTTCAGACTACTATTACAAGAGACCAGACAAATGTAATAGCCAAAGAAAAATACCAAGCGGGATGATGAAGAGTGCCCAACCAAGAGATAACCCTACAGGACTTCCCCAGCTAAACCATGAGCCCCATGCCCGCCAATTTTTCCATTGCCAACTCTTCAATGCCAAATAATCTTCATAACTTTCATTATCCTTTTTATTTAGTCCATTTAGAGACTGTTTTTTTTGTTCAAAATTTTCCATATAATTATGGTTAAATTTTTATGAAATGTCATCCATTCGACCTTTGCAAATTTGGACAACTTGGGACTCCTGGATTTGAAGTATGTGGAAAATCTATTTTGTCTCCCAGGAGAGAGATAGATTATTGACTTCCAATATTAACTATATAGTAACTTAAAAAATCTATTTTGTCTAGTTTTAGCTATTTTTTAAGCTATGTGGATAAATCTATGCGTGATGCTATTGTTTATTATTGTGACAAAAAAACAAAAAAGTTAAACACCCTTTTTTATTGACATTTTGGACATCTTATTGTAGTATAAACACAATTAATTCACTTAGATAATAAAAAATATCTATGAAAAAAATCATATCTTTAAGTGCTATATTAGCAACAGTAGTGTTGCTTGGAGCAGGCTGTAATATCAACATAAACGAAACACCTACAACACCTCCAGCGACAAACAACAATGTTCCAGTTTCTGAAACAACAACTAACACAGCGACTGAAAATAATAACAACACTACAGTCGTAGAAACAACAACAGTAGAGACAACAACACAAACAACTAATCTAACTTACACTAATCCAGAATTTCACTTCAGTCTAACTCTTCCAGCTACTTGGGCAGGTTATACTACCAAAACAACTGAAAATGATGAAGGTGGCAAAACAGTATGGTTTGGCTTTGCTGGCTGGGATGATATTTTTGCTATTAGTATACATCCTACAGAATTGGAATATTATACAAACTCAAGATACCTCGGTACTAATGGACAAGTTTATTACTATGGTGGTATGGCTCAATATATAAAAATAGAGGCATTACAACCTAGATGGAACGAAGTGAGTCAAATTATTAGCACTTTCTCAGTAGCCAATTTGACAAATGGTACTGAAACTTGGAAAACTTACAAAAACACTGACTACAATTTTCAAGTAAAATATCCAACAAAATATAAAGAAATAGCTGATACTTCTGGTTGGAAAAATGCTGTAGTACTTTTTCTAGAAGATAAACCAGGCGTACAATCTTACGCAGGATCAATCAGTATCTGGAATAATATTGAAGATTATAGAAATGACACAACATATAGCGCTATGGCTTCTTCATACAAAAAAGTTGGCAATAAATACGTTGTAATAAATTATTTTTCATACGAAAATAACATCAATTTAGAATGGCAAAAAGTGATAGACAGTTTCAAAACAATAAACTAGCAAATAAATAACACGAAAAATCACCGGTAAAACGGTGATTTTTTATTTTTCTAAATTTTATGAACTTTTGGATATTGGCTAATTTATCTCCAAAATTTCATACTCCACTTCCCTATCATTCAACTTAAAAACAACTTTGTCTCCAACTATTTTGCCCATCAAAATTTGCCCAATCGGCGAAGTGTGAGAAATAACACCTTTATCTGGGTCGCTTTCAGATGAACCTAGTATTTCATATTTTTTTTCTTTGCCATTTACTTTTACAAGTACAATACTACCCAAATCCACAAAATGCTTATTACCTTCGTTGTTTATCACAATAGCACTGCGCAATTGTTTTTCTGTTTTACTAATAGCACTATTCAATCCTCGTAGTTTACCTTTGGCAAGCTGATATTCCACGTTTTCCGAAAAATCACCCAATTCTGCCAATCTACTGACTTCTGATGCCAAAAAAGGACGTTGTTTCAATAATTGTTCCAAATCTTTTTGCAAAGACAAAAACTTATCTTGACTTAGATAAGGGTCATTTGGTTGAAGTGCATATTTGCCTGGTTTGCGATATGGGGTTTGCATATTACATATATATTACCACATTTCCATTTTTTTACAAAAGGCTATATAATGATTACAATATTATAAAAATTAAAAATAAATTATATGCCAGAAGTTATTACAACAAACCATGAATTTAAAGAAATTAATCAAAAAGATGAAGTAGATAATTTATTAAAACAAGGTGAACCTACAACTTTAGGAATAGACTTTGTAAGAGACTTACAAACAAATAAATTTTCTCCTGAAGAAAGAAGCAGATTTTCAATAATAAAAGCAAAAATAATTCTACAAACAAATAGTGGTATATTTGGTTATTTAAGTTCTTCATCAACTTACGACAGAAGAAGAGAATTAGAGACAGCTTCTTTTATTACAGAATGTTTTAAAGACAAAGAGGGTGAAGCTGTAAAACCAACTATAGTTATGATTGATAATTTTTACAAATTTATAGCAGAAGATCCTTCCATTGTAATGAAAACAAGATATTTTCGTGAAATAGCCGAGCAACAAAATCCAAATCAAGACCACGCTATTATTTTGACAGGCTTTACTGATTCCAAAATATTTGCACCAAGTATTATTGACAAAGTACCAACACAAAAAAATGCTGGACTAGAATTAAGACAAGAAACTGAATTTGGCAAAAAATTATTTGAATTTGCAAGAAAAAAACTACCCAAAATCATTAAAGAAAAAAATGGTAACCTAGAGGAAGTTTTAAACTATTTGAGAAATGAAGGTAAATTTATTGAAGAAGATGCTCAACTTTTATTAGTAACATGTCTACTACTTGTTGATGCACAAAATTGGCAAAACCTAACGTCAGAACATGAAAGAGAAATTCATACAGCACTTTATATTGTAGCACCACAACCATTTCATAATGCCATAAATAGACTAAATGAATCTTGGGGGCACGGAATGACTGAGTATTCATACAGAGCTTCTCTTTCTCTTGGAGCTAATGGTACTTCACCTTTAGAAGATGAACAAAAAGATAATATAAAACCAGGACATATGTTAAAGCAAGGTTTATCAGCAGAGGAATTTCAACGAAGAATAGAAAATATTTTAGATAAATGGTCTTCTCAGTAATGTCTAATTTCAAATTTAGTTGTAAAAATCGTCTTTTACTGAGACGATTTTTTAATTTAACTAAAAATCATATAATTGTATTATCAATCAAACTATAGTAAAATATATTAGTTCCTAACTTTAAATTATATACATGTTAAGCACACATTTAGAACAATACTTCAATTTCAAATCTTTTCGACCTGGTCAAGAAGAAATAGTCCAAGCTATTGTAAATGGACAAGATGTCATAGCACTAATGCCTACAGGTGGTGGTAAGTCTTTGTGCTACCAACTTCCTGCTTTGGCTAGTCAAAAAATGACAATAGTGATTTCTCCTTTGATTGCTCTGATGAAAGATCAAGTAGATAGTCTAAAAGCACGAGGACTCAATGCTGTACTTATCAACAGCTCATTGGATTTGCAAGAAATAAAAAGTTATCTAAAAGAAATTGCAGATGGTAAGACACACATTGTTTATCTAGCACCAGAAGGACTAAATAACAAATTGCTACAAGATTTACTAAAAAAAATAAAAATAGATATTATTGCTATTGATGAAGCTCATTGTGTGTCACAATGGGGACATGATTTTCGTCCACAATATAGACTTATCAAAAATTTTATTGATTCTCTGCCAACACGACCTACTGTCACTGCTTTTACGGCCACAGCCACACCAGAAGTTCGTGAAGATATTATAAAAAATTTAGGACTAGTGAAACCTCAAGTTTTCGTACGTGGTTTCGATAGACCAAATCTGAAATTTTTTGTCAGAAAAAATCTAAAGAAAAAAGCTCGTGAACACGAAGTCCTACGACTAATAAAATCCATGCAAGGTTCTGGTATTGTTTATGCTCTTAGTCGCAAAGAAACCGAAAAAATTGCCAACTTTTTGAATGCCGAAAATATCAAAGCTGTAGCTTATCATGCAGGACTCTTACCAGACGAAAGAAAAAAAGTCCAAGAAAAATTCATGGAAAACAGATTCAAAGTCATTGTTGCAACGGTTGCTTTTGGTATGGGTGTAGACAAAGCTGATATTCGCTTTGTTATTCACTCTGGTATGCCAAGTAGTATGGAAGGTTATTACCAAGAAGCTGGACGTGCTGGACGTGATGGTGAGAAAGCTTATTGTATTCTTTTGCACAGTGGAGCTGATGTCGGACTTCGTCATTTTTTCATCCGCAAAAGCCGAGAAGAGATGCAAAAACAAGGCAAAAACATAGCAGAGATAGAAAAAATTACCAATGCCCAATATGACAAATTGGAAGCTATTACTAACTATGTTGAAAATAATAAATGTCGCAGAGATACAATCCTCAGCTATTTTTCTGATCCTGATGTCAGTCGCATCCGTCAAAATGGTGGCTGTAACAATTGCGATGTTTGTCTAAATTTTGAATGGGAAGAAATAAAAACCAAAGATACCAAAAAATCTCCAACTGTTTTTCAAAGTCTTTCCAATACTGTTCTTGAAAGTGTCCAAATGTACCAAGAAGGAAAAACACTAGAACAAATTGCCAAAATACGTTCACTTGGTGTTAGTACCATTTTGCAACATTTAATACGCTGGTATGTAGAAGATGATGGAGAACTAAACATTGAAAATTTTGTTACAGCTGATGAAGAAAAACAAATACTAAAAGCCATGAGCGAAGCTGAAGACTATACCAAACTCTCCCCTATCAAAACAAAACTTCCAGATAGTATCAGCTATGAACAAATTAGATTAGTGATGGCGAAGATTCAGAAAATAAAGTTATGGTAGATTTCATTAAAACATTAGAACATCAAAACATAAAAACACACTACCAAAAAATAGTGTGTTTTAAAAAATTGTTTTAATGTTTTTATGATTAAGTTCGCAAATATCTACGCATCGCCAAACCACTCGAAATAATAGTAAGCAAAAAAACAATAGAAAATTCAGTGCCAAGTATCATCCAAATATTTTGAGAAAAATAAAGAGACAGCAAATCAGTCTTTTGGAAGACAACACTTACATACGGATCCAAAAATTTTAATAAGAAATTCATTAAGAAATAAATGACACCAACACTAGTAATACTAAATAACAGTGATTCAATCAAATAAGGACCACGTATAAACCAGCTAGTTGCCCCCACAAGACGTTTTATACCTATTTCAGCTCTTTGTGTATAGATGGCCACTCTAATAGTGTTAAAAATGATTATAAAGGAAATTATAGCGAAAAGAATAGTCAAAAAATAACTAAATTTCTGAACGTTTGTAGTAATAGCATGAATCTTGTTGATAGCAGTCTGAGTATCACCAAATGTCTTAGCTTCTATAATATTTTCATATTCAGGTACAGTCAAAGCTTTGATTATTTTTTCATAATCTTTTGGGTCTCTAGTCTTGATAATAAGTGTAGGACCAAGAGGATTATCGACTAATTCATTTAGTGATGATAAGACATCATCATTATCAAAATAATTTTTTTTGAATTCTTCAAAAACTTGATCCCTATCCAAAAAAATTTCCTGCTCTACTTCCGGGAAAGCAGAAACATAATCTCGTATTTCTGTAATTTCATCTTCTGTGGCTTCAGGATTAAAATAAATACTTACATCAATTTGATTCTTCACAGCTGTGATAGATTCATCAGTAAGTACTTTTACAATTATCAAAGTATTAATAGACAAAAGCATCAAAATCAAAATAAGTACAGTCATAATAGACAGACTCATGTTTCGGAATATTTCTTGAAAAGAAAATTTTACAATACGAAAAAATCCTGCCATCATAATTTTTGTTAATTAATTATATTCAAAATAAAATTATAATTATTTTACCGAGAAAATTTACTTATCCCGACTTTATCAAGATTTATAAACGATATTTACCATTATCCTCATCGGAAATTACGCGACCATCATGCAAAGTTACTACTCTACGCTTGAGTTGATTGACTACTTCTCTATTATGAGTAACAAGTATAATAGTAGTACCAAATTCATTTATCTTTTTCAAAATATCAATAATTTCTTGAGTATTGATAGAATCAAGATTACCTGTAGGTTCATCAGCTAAAAGAATTTTTGGTCTATGAACCAAAGAACGTGCCATAGCGACACGTTGTTGCTCACCACCAGACAACTGATGAGGATATCTATCTATTTTATGACTAAGACCTACAATATCCAAAACACGAGGAACTACTTGTTTAATACGATTTTTCTTTTCCCCAGCTACCTCTAAAGCGAATGCAACATTTTCAGACACAGTCTTCTTAGGCAAAAGCTTAAAATCTTGAAATATTACACCAATTTGACGACGTAAAAGAGGTACATCTGCTCTAGCTATTTTTGTAATATCCCAACCACCTATTTCTATAATCCCTGAAGTTGCTTTTTCCTCAGCGATGAGTAACTTGACCATGGTTGTCTTACCTGTACCACTTTGTCCAACAATAGAAACAAATTCTCCAGATTCTACATGCAAATCAATACCATTGAGACCAATGCTATCTGAACTATATTTTTTAACAACGCTTTTTAGTGTAATCATATGTAAAATATTATAGCACAAAAATATTTTTTGTACTACAAAAGTATTCATCCCGATAGAGCCATCCACGAGGATCGAACTCGTGACCTATGGTTTACGATACCATTGCTCTACCAGCTGAGCTAGGATGGCATAAATTTAAATTACAAATAATATACAAACTTTAACAAAATTTTATATTGAAAATAAAAATTTACATCTCCCAATAATAAACAAATTATAATTAGCTTATTTTTAATTGTAATTTTTTCATAGTGCGGATAAGGAGATTCGAACTCCCATTTTTGTTTACAAAATAATACTTATGTAAACAACGTAATGCCACTATACCATATCCGCCTACCTTGTCTTAAAAATCAATTAATTTAAGACAAGATAATTAAAATATTATTCTTGAGTTGAAGTACTCTCTGTATCAAAGACTCCTTCAAAAGGATTGTGAATATCAGCTATAATTTTGATATCAGCATTTTTCAATTTATCATTCATGAAAGTACGAAAAGCATCATCAGTATTCTCTTGAAAAGGGAACAAAATATGACGAGCTTGTACTTCTTCTACTTCATTAGCATCTTCATCTGTAGTAGTACGTTTGTCTGTCACTTGCAAAATATGATAGCCATATTGTGTTTTTACCACATCACTATATAGTTCACCTTTATCTAGAGAAAATACAACTTCTTCAAATTCAGGTACCATCATACCACGACCAAACCAACCCAAATCTCCACCTTCTGTAGCAGTACCATCAGAACCATATTGTTGAGCCATTTCAGCAAAATCTACACCATCTTGGATTTGTTTCAAAATTTCTAAAGCTTGTGTACGAACAACTTCATCATCAGTATTATTAGTAGGATTTTCTATTTTATATTTCTCAGACAATTTTTTTTCTAACTCAGTTGGATAAACTATTTTGTCCAAAAATTCAGCCAAAGTCCAACCATATCTATCCATGATTTCTTTTTCAGCATCTTCCTTACTTGGGAATCCAGCAACAATTTGTTCTGTTGCTATTTTATCAATATCTTCTTTTGTGATCTTTACACCCATATCATCAGCAACATCAGCAACTAGATTGTTGATAAGCAAACGACTCAAAATGAAATCAGATTTTTCGTCTTCAGTAGGAGCTACTTCACCGTTAATATCTGTTTCATAAAATTTTTCCATAGCTTGAATATTGTCTATATAATCTGTATACAATACTTTTTTACCATTGATACTAGCGACAGGCAAATGCAAAAAAGCAGCTGATTTAAAAGTAAAGCTACTTCTAGACATGTTTTTTACTTGAGCGACAGATACTCCGTAAAATATTAAAAAACCAACAACCAAAGCAACTGCAAAACCACCCAAGCCTAAAACTAGTGGACTAGTTTTTCTTTGATTAACAGGTTTTGTAGATTTACTTGCCATGTTTTCTCCTGTTTCTGGAAGATCCATAGCTCCATCCTTTTTCTCCATTTCTGGAGACATTTTTTGTTCTTCTGACATAATACGTCTTTTTATTACTCCTCTTAAAGAGGCTTATGAATAAAATAATATAACCATTTTACTGGATTAGATAAAAATTGTCCATCATTTGAAAAATCAGATTCTTCCACAGCTTCAGATTTTTCAAAATTATCCTTGTTTACAAAGAGTACTTTTTCACCAGGTTTTTTCATATTTAGCTCTATTCTAGCCTGATCTTCCACATAAGCACTGCTCGAAACATAATCCAAAATATCCAAACTTTGTATTTTTTTCTTCTGTAAAGAAGATACTTCTTCTTGTAATTTCTTAATTTCTTGTTTAATTTTATAATCTTGGTAATAAGCTCTAGCATAACCAGCAGCAACAACAAGGGCAATAGCTAACATGGCAAATAAAAACAAGCGTGAATTAAAAAACCGCTTCTTTAAACCGACTTTTTCTTGTGCCGTTGTAGCCATGTAAAAATAAATTAAAATAGGCTAATTTATATTATTATAGCACAAAATTGAAAAAAATTGAAATAACACTAACAGCCAATATCGTCAATCTATATTACGAAAAAAACAAACAAAAAATTTCATTTTTTAATTTTCTCTAGATAATTTATCTATTCTCTTATCCAAAGTTTTTTTTACTTTATACAAATCTGGTAATTCTAGTTCATACAATTTATCATTTATTATTCCGGCTACGTCCCCACTAAAATCTGTACTATATTTAGACAAATAACGTTCCCTCATCTCATTTATCTGTTGTTGAAGCTGTAAAGGTCTTTTGACATTTTGCAAAATTATTTTTACTTTTCCACTACCTGTCTGAATAGATACTGTACCGAAACGTAATATCATTCCAAAAAAACCACTAATTTTACCATGAACATCTTCTATTTGGTCATAAGGAATTTCTGATACTAGTTTTTCAAAGAAACCTCTTTGTTCTACATCTATCACACGATGAGTAGTAATATAACAAATATTTTTTTTCCACAAATAATAATTGCGAAATAATGTAAAAAATCCTAAAAAAATAAGAATAAAAAATAAAGCAACTCCCCACCAAGCATGGTCAAAAAACCAAAACATAAAAAAAGCAGCCAAAAACAAAAACAAAAAACCAACAAAATAATACCACACTTTGGTCAACCCATATTGTAAAACTTCTGAAAGAATTCTTTCTTGTTCTTTTAATTTTAAATCCATACTTATAAAATTACAAATTAAAAAAAATATTATAAATTCGTATCATTTTTATTCCAACCAATTATCCAACTTTTTCAATTGGTGCTCCCAAATAAATTCTGTTTTTATTCTGTTTTGTGCATTTTGTGCCAAAGATTTTGCAAAATCTGGATTTTGTAACATCTCAACCACTGTTTCATCAGTAACATTAGCCTTTTGTCTAATATCAATTACAATACCTGTTTGCATATTGATGACGGCCTCCTCTACTCCCCCACTTTTACCAGCAATTACAGGTAATCCTGCAGCTTGAGCTTCTAAGAAGACCAAACCAAGACCTTCTTCACGACCATGGTCAGGATGCGTAAACAAAACAAAAAGATCGGCTAAATAATAATATTTTTTTATTTCACTATGGGAGACTTTACCCATAAAACGTACCACATTTTGCAGACTTTTTTCTTGAATAGATTTCAAAACTTCAACTCTCTTTGGACCATCACCAACAATGATCCATACCACATGAGGTTCTTTTTGCAAAATTTCTGGCAAAGCTCTTACCATATGTGGAAAACCTTTGCCATCTTCCATACGAGCGATTGTAAGAATTACCTTTTTACCTTCGAGAGCCAATTTATCACGTAATATCTTTATTTCCTCAGCAGGTGGAGATACAAAAAAATCTTTATCAGGACAAGGATACATTACCAAAGATTTACTCTCAAATTCTGGAACTTTCTCCAAAAATCTTCTTTTGAGAGATTCACTATTGAAAACCACTTGTTCACTTTTCAAAATAATTTTACGAAGTCTATTTTTTTTCCACTTCGTCCTCGTAGCATAAGTAACATCTGTGCCATGTGAAATAATCAAAAAAGGTACTTTCAAAAAAGTTTTGATCAAACTACCAATATAACCTACAGGTAAAACATGGTTAATAAGAATTAGTTCAATCTTTTCTTCTTGAACTATTTTTTTAACCTGCCAATACAGCTTGAGCCAACGAGGCCAAACAAATTTTGGATAAAGAAAATCTTGTCTAATTATTTTATATTTTCTGCTTTTATCAAATTCTTCTACAAAATCTTTTTCTTTGTAATTTGGCGCCAAAACTATAGTTTTGTCTGGTTCAAGAGCTGACGCAAATTGGTCAACGTATGTAGCAATCCCACCAATTTGTGGTGGAAATTCCATGGTGATTATTAAGGTTTTTTTCATAAAAAATTAAATTTATTTTATTTAGAAGTAAGCCTCATCATTTCTAATATTTGTTTTTTTGTAATAGTACGTGTAACAAAAAGCATGACGATATAAGTAAGTCCTCCCACAAACAAAGCTACAATAAAACCAAAATAAATATCTATCAACCAAGTCATTGCATACATAACCAAAAGAGTTACAAAAAGTTGCAAAAACAATTTATTCAAAAAACTAAAATCAAACTTGTTGAATTTAGAAATAAAAAACAAACTAATAATACTCATTGCCAAATTACCAACTAAAGCTGAGATAGAAGCTGCTACAGCCCCTAACTTAGGTATAAGCAATAAATTCAATACAATATTTAATACCATAATCACACCTATTAGAGTAGTCTGCGTCTTTTGTCTATCACAAGCATTGAGAACAGAACCAAAAATAAAATTCAAATAAGCAAAAATAACACCCACCATCAAAATTTTCAAGGGTACTACTGAATTCAAATATTCATTTTTAAACAAATAAACAATAATATCTTCTGATAGTAAAAAAACAATAACTACAAAAGGTAAAGCAACTACCAAAAGATACTTGATACTCTGATGAAAAACAAAACTTAATTTTTCTTTATTATATGCATAATATTCACTAAATTTAGGATAAAGAGCTGCCACCAAAGCGAGTGGTATAAAATTCAAAGCATAAGCAATTTTGGAAGGAATACTATACCATCCTAAGACTTCATCTCCAGCAAGCTGTGACAAAAGTATAGAGTCACTAAAAGAATAAATCCTACCAAAAATAGCTGCCAAGGCAAAAGGTATAACTATAGGTATAATATATTTCAAAATTTTCTTGTCATATTTTGGAACAAATTTTAGATGATATTTGAATATAACAATAGAACTAGCATAAACAACATTCAAAAAACTTGGTATAAGAAAAGCATACATAAGATAAATAAGAGGAAACTTAGAAAACAAGAAAAAAATACCTAAAATAAAAGTAAGAGCTTGACTTACCAAGAGACCTAAAGCTTCATACTTTAGATTACCAAAAGCTCTAAGCGTACCATATAAACTAAGATGCAAAGAATCAAACAACATCGTTATAGCAGAAACATATACCAAAGTTTTAGTTTCCAATTCATAACCTAAGAAATTTATAATAATAAAAACAGCCACAAAACTCAGTAAAGCTAAAAATAGCTTTATCAATAAAATACTAGAAAAATAATCTTGAATTTTTTCTCTGATCTTAGCACCTTCCCTAACCAAAACATTGGTCAAACCCATATCTACAAAAACTACAAAAATTGTGGTAAAAGATAAAGCAAAATAATACTTACCAGTATCTACAGCTCCAATATTACGCGCTACAATAGCAAAATAAACAAAAGATATGACCTTCTGTAAAACAGAGGCCATAGTCATAAACATAGTATTTTTGGCAATTGAGTGTGTTTTCATGTATTATGTCATATTGAGCTGCGAATACAGCGAAAGATTCATACCTACCGACAAGCAAGTTTCTTACAAATTACACCCTTATTTTACACTATTTTTCATAAAAAAACTAGAACATTAAAACAATTGTCCCGACTTAATCGATGATTAAAACAAATGATAAAAAAACGTTTTTGCAAGTGAATTATCGAATTTTTAAAGGAATGGTGAACCTGCCTACCGGCAGACAAGCGTAAGTTCGCCCCGTAACTTAACATCTTAGACTTGGCGAACTTACGTTCGCCACTCCAAATATATAATTCCAAAATTATTTTTATGTTTTAATGCTTTAATGTTTTAATTTATAAAAAACAAAAACTCCAGATAATAAAACCCGGAGTTTGGAATTTGGATTTTGAAATTTGTAATTTCGATGATTAACGTTTTCTCCATTGGTGAGCACGACGAGCTTTGTGAAGCCCAGGTTTTTTTCTTTCTTTTGCTCTAGAATCACGAGTCATAAAACGACCTGCTTTTAAAACTGGTTTCAACTCTTCATTCCATTCTACAAGAGCACGGGCAATACCGTGACAAACAGCGTCAGCTTGACCACGAACACCACCACCAGCTACTTTGACAGATACATCCATGTCTTTTTCTTTACCAACAGCAGTAAGAGAAGCCATTGCTCTATCTTGTAAAAGTTTGGTTGTAAAAAAGTTAGTAAATTCTCTATCATTGATAGTAATTTTACCTTTACCAGGTGTAATACGTACGCGAGCAGAAGCAGTTTTTCTTCTACCTACAGCGCTAGCTTTGTTGTCATCAGATTTCTGTACCATAATTATATATTATTTTATATTTTAAGCATTGATAGTAAGACGTTTCATCATACCATCTCTTAGTTTGTTTTTAGGTAACATACTATAGATTGCACGACGCATTACTTCAGTAGGATCATTATCAAAAACTTTTTTCATAGAAGTAGTTTTGAGTCCACCTGGATGTCCACTATGCCAGTAGTAATCTTTTTGTACCAACTTTTTACCAGTAAATTTTACTAATTTAGCATTACTTACGACTACAAAATCTCCAGTATCGATATGACGAACAAAGGTAGGCTTATTTTTACCCATAAGAGCCATTGCAGCTTGAGTAGCTACACGACCAACAGCTTTATCTGTCGCATCTAATGTTATTTTTTCACGTTTTATTTCTTGCATATTGTAAATCTTTTTAGACAAATTCTATTTTTACTTTTGGGGCACCGTCACTTGGACGATTTCCCAACTTGATAATACGAGTATAACCACCTTGTCTATCTTTATAACGTGGGGCAATTTCTTCAACTAATCTTTTGACAGCTTTACCTGTATACAAAACAGAATTGATAATTTCTTTGTCCACTGGACGATTTTTCTTAGCTTTGGTAACAAGTGGTTCTACTACAGTGCGCAAAGCTTTTGCTTTTGCTTGAGTAGTCACAATACCATCATGCAATACCAAACTCTCAGCCAAACTTCTTAATAAGGCTTTTCTTGGAGCTTTGGTTCTACCCAATTTTATATTTTTCTTTTGATGTCTCATATTAAAATAAATTTTCTTGTTGTTTTATTCTTCTTCACTTACCTTTTCTTTTTCTTTTTTAACTTTTTTAGCAGTACTAGAAGAATCTAAAATTAAACTAAAGTGATCCATAAGAATTTTAGTAGCTCTTTCTACAGTCTCTTTTGGACTTACAGTACCATTGGTTTCAATAGTCAATGTCACCTTTTCGTAGTCAGTAATATCTCCGACACGAGTATTTTCTATTGCATAACCGACGTCTTTTACCGGGGAATAAAAGGAGTCGATAAGAATAGTACCCAAGTCAAGATTTTTACTTTCTTTTTCAGAAACAGGAACATAGCCCAAACCTCTTCCAACAATAATTTCCAAACTCAATTCTTTTTTATCATCAGTCAATGTTGCAATTTTCAAATCTGGATTGATAATTTCGATATCAGAGTTCTTTTCAAAATCAGCAGCAGTCACATCTCCCTTACCTTTTTTTGTCAATGTAAGAGTAACAGGTGTATCACTGTGAGAAATGATAGCCATCTGCTTAAGGTTTTGAGAAAGTTCAATAACATCTTCCATTACACCTTCAATTGCAGAAAATTCATGTTGAATGCCGTTTATTTTTACAGCTTCGACAGCTGCACCTTCAATAGAAGATAACAAAACACGACGTAAAGCATTACCAACTGTGACACCATAACCTTGATGACAAGGAGTGATGACAAGCTCAGCGATATTAGCTTTATCAGTTTCTTTGAACTCTATTGTTGAAGGTAAAAGAATATAATCCATATATTTTGTGTTAACAGACATTTTAAAAATTATCTAGTTGAGTAATACTCAGTGATAAGCTTAACGTCGAAAACTTTTTCGAAATCTTTATCAGTAGGCTTTGTCAATATTTTTCCAGTTTTAGCCGCAGCATCTACTGATACCCAAGATGGTAATTCTTGAGATTGAAGTCTATCACTTAGATTTTCAAAAATTTGTTTCTTTACTTTGTTTTCTTTCAAAGCTATTATATCACCAACACGTACAATATGTGAAGGGATATTCATTTTTTTGCCATTCAAAGTAAACATACCGTGACTAACAAATTGTCTAGCTTGAGCACGTGTAGTAGCAAAACCAAGACGGTAAACTACATTGTCCATACGCATTTCCAAAAGTTCTTGCAAGTTGACACCAGAGTCACCAGTCATTGCACTAGCTTTTTCTACATATTTACGAAATTGTCCTTCACGAATACCGTAAAGAAATTTTGCTTTTTGTTTTTCTAGTAATTGCTTACCAAAAGATGACAAAGAAACACGTCTTTGATTTGGCCCATGTACACCAGGAGCTTGATTAAGACGGCGAGCTACTTTAGTAGCATTAGTTTTTAGACCCAAATTGGTTCTAAAACGTCTAGCAATTTTGTTTTTTGGTCCAATATTTCTTCCCATATTTATATGATAATCAAATTATGTTATACGCGTCTTCTTTTTGGTGGACGACAACCATTGTGAGGAATAGGTGTAATATCTTTTACAGACAATACTTGAATTCCATTTGAGTTCAAAGCGCGAATAGCACCTTCACGACCACCACCGATACCTTTGACAAAAACGTTGACTTCTTTTAGACCAAAAGCTTTGATAGCTTCTGAAACTTCTTTGACAACGACGCCAGCAGCATAAGGTGTAGATTTCTTAGGTCCTTTGAAACCTACTTTACCAGCAGAAGACCAACCTAAGACATCACCATTTTGATCAGTGATTGAAACAATAGTATTATTAAATGTTGCTTGAATATAAGCTTTGCCGTGTGATACGGAACGCAAACTTTTTTTCTTAGCTTTTTTTACTTTTTTATTAGCCATAATAAAATATTTTTCGTTTTTTTAGTAATTCAACTTAGGTCTTTTGAGCAACTGGTTTTTTACCACTAGTTGCCATATTTCTCTTGTTACCACGAGTGGTACGACTATTAGTCTTAGTTCTTTGACCACGTGATGGCAATCTCTTAGCATGACGTGTGCCACGATAAGATTTGATATCTTTCAAACGTTTGATATTTGAAGAAACATCACGACGAAGATCACCCTCTGTTCTATGTCCTTTTTCGACTAAATTACGAATTTTATCTTCTTGATCTTGGGTAAGATCTTTGGTACGAGTTGTTAGTGGTACTTGAGCTTGTTCCAAGATTTTCTTGGCAGTAGTAGAACCAATACCGTACACATAAGTAAGAGATATTAATACTCTTTTTTCTTTTGGTATATTTACACCTGAGACACGCATATCTTAATATTCTAATCTTTTAATTAAATTTAAGCAGCATTTACACGCTGTTTGTTTCCTTGTCTTTGTTTATGACGAGGATTTTTGCAAATTACATAACGTACGCCACGACGAATGACGATTTTACAATCTTTGCATCTTGTTTTTACTGATGAATGGACTTTCATAATACTAAACTGACAAATAAATATTTTTTAATCCCGACAAATCGGGACGAGAAAATGATATTCCAAAGATTTTACTTTAGAAAACATCTTACTCACAAACTATGATAACTTGGTTTTGTTTAATAAAAAATCATCAACCACTGCCGCGATATCGACACCCTTACTAGAAAGGCTACACCGCACTGATTGAGATTATTTTAAAATCTATAGGTTATACGTCCTTTTGATAAGTCGTAAGGAGTAATCTCTACCTTGATTTCGTCACCTACATTTAATCTGATATTGTGCATACGCAGTTTACCAGCTAAGTGACATACCACTTCGTGTTCGTTTTCAAGGACGACACGAAACTTGGCACCAGGCAAAAGTTCTATTACTTTACCCCACACTTCAATAACGTCTTGTTTTGTACCCATGTATAAATTGAAATTAACGACCCTATTTTAACTCATAGTCAAAATATTGTCAAGGATGAATAAGTGGATAAGGTATCTCGCGTAACACGAAACACATACCACGTAACACAGTATATCAGAATTAGCTTAATTTAGCAAGAAATATAGTATTAGTCGAAAGTTAATAAAGTCTATAAAGTTTGTAAAGTCCTTTTGGGACTTGACAAAAGTGGTTTTTTGTGTTATAGTCTTTGGTTTTTTAAGATAAAAAGCATTCCCATTTCGTCATGGTTCTAGAATAAAATATTTATATTAGAACTATGCTGGAATGACTCTGGCATTGAAGATAGGAGAAGTATATGTTCGAATACTGTATTTGGAGCTTTAGCTGGTCTAGGATTCTCTCGAGTGACGACAATAAGTGCGAGTACATCAGTGTGGGTCTTGCCCCGGGGTGCATCGGAGCCGAGCGACTCATGTACGGGGACACCGATTCGAGGATCGTGACCCGTGAATGGGCGCGAATCGAGAATATCAATATCGGCCGTTACCACACCACCCGAAATGAGGGAAACACTCTAATCGTGGATCATCTCCCGGGCCACGTTCTCAGCCGGATGCACCGGTTCCTGAAGCCTGAGATCGTCACGCGTCTCATGGAAGAGGATTTTCTGTCTCAGATTGACTGGAGTCTCTATACCCGCAACAGCAATGGAGGTGCTCCTTTCGACAAGATTCGTCGAAAGGAGACCTGAACAACAACTTCACCTACCACCAACTAGCTACTCTAAGAGACTAACCTCTCGAAGAGTGCTCACAACCCCGGGGCTTGGACACAATCCTTGCCCCGACCGATTATATTTTGTACTTTTGTAAAAAATATTGAGGATCAAAAAACTGTCTAAGATTAGACAGTTTTTTGTTTAAAAAAATGTAAGGAATGACAAATTGAACGAAGTGAAATTTATTACCACGCGCGTATAACGAATTTCGTCTTACTCAATTCGTCACTCCATACAAAATATAGCAAACTTACGTTTTACATTCCTTTCAATCCCCATTCCTCATTCCTCATTCCTCATTCCTCTCGATACACCCAATACTTATACAAAAAGAAATTCCACAGCACCATCACAGCAATAGTCGCAATACGAACTAGACGATAATCATAATTTACAAGATGATTGAACAAATACATCACACCTACAGAAAATAAATAATTGAAACCTGCCAAAATCAAATAACGCACAATTTGACTATGTGGAATTTCTTTATTTTTGAAAGACCAATATTTATTTAAGAGAAAATTGTAAGTAAGCAACACAATTTGATTGCATACCACAGCAATAGTAGCATTTAAACCAAAAAATTCTTTGAAAAAAATCAAAGTAGCCAAATCCAAAAATAATCCGGAAAAACCAACGATGAAATATTTGGTGAATTGGTGACGAACTGACCAAACGTAAGAAATTATTTTTTTGATCATATAAAAAATAGACTCCTCCCCTATTAGGGGAGGTTGGGAGAGGTCTTTAGTAAGATAAAACGTTTTGCTCAAAGATAGACCCTCTCTCCGCCCTAGACTGACCCGCCTTGGGAGGGTAACTCCCCCTAGTAGGGGGAGAAAACTTCTGACTTATTCTAAAACTGCTTTAATACGACGTATTCCTGCACTTGAGGATTCTTCTTTCACAATTTTGAAATGTCCCATT